>TARA_R110002072_G_scaffold214404_2_pt1 | contig 166240 bp, 125 predicted proteins | sample TARA_R110002072 | Tara Oceans TARA_R110002072 (sample SAMEA4397118) | marine metagenome | biome: Polar Biome; feature: [SRF] surface water layer (ENVO:00010504); material: water (ENVO:00002006), including particulate matter (ENVO:01000060) such as... | depth 5 m
TTTCTCATTAGCTAGGTTAAAAAGTGATTTCAGGTAATTCTCCTCTGTTTGTGATGCCATGATCTATTGCTTTAGTATTCAAATATGATAAAATTAATTTGAAAACAATTTTGTTAGACTAATCTAACAATGTAGCTTTGTCGTATCTAATTCCGAATTAACTACCAGTCTATGAGATATCAATACACCATTTTATTAAGCTTTTTACTTTTCTCCCTAGATACTTTTGGTCAAAATTATACCCTAAAAGGCAGAGTTTTGCATGAGGGAGATGCTGTAGAATATGCAAATGTCTATGTGAAAGGTTTAGCTAAGGGAGCCGTTACTGATCAATATGGAGCTTTTTCTATAGAGATTTCTACAGTAGGAACATTTACAGTTCAAGCTTCCATGGTAGGTTTCAAATCAGCACAAGCGAAGGTGACTATTCCCCAAAGTCAGGCCGAATTGATCTTTGAATTGGAAGAAATGGATGGTGGCTTGGATGAGGTTGTTGTGAGTGGAACGATGCAGGAAGTGTCCAAATTAGAAAGTCCAGTTCCTGTGGAAGTATATTCAGCTAATTTCTTTCGGGCAAATCCCACACCTTCCATCTTTGAATCTCTGCAAAATGTAAATGGCGTTCGTCCTCAGATCAATTGCAATGTCTGCAACACCGGAGATATTCACATCAATGGTTTGGAAGGGCCTTATACTATGGTGCTGATTGACGGTATGCCGATAGTGAGTGGTTTGGCTACCGTATATGGTTTGACTGGAATTCCGCAGTCTTTGATCGATAGAGTGGAAGTGGTGAAGGGACCAGCATCCACACTATATGGATCGGAGGCAGTTGGAGGTTTGATCAATGTGATAACCAAAAAGCCTGAGTCAGCTCCCCTGGTATCTACTGACTTCTTCTCGACCGGCTGGGGAGAAATGAATCTGGATATGGGTTTGCGCTCGAACTGGGGCAAAAATATTCAATCACTTTCAGGTGTAAACGCCTTTTATTACGACAATCCTATAGACAATAATGGAGATGGATTTACAGATGTGACACTTTCTAAACGCATTTCCTTTTTCCAAAAAATCAATGTTTTGCGCCCAGAAAATAGGCTTTTCACTATGGCGGGAAGGTACGTCTATGAAGATCGCTGGGGCGGTGAAATGAACTGGACGAGTGCCAATAGAGGCGGTGATGAAGTATATGGTGAAAGCATTTATACCAGCAGATGGGAGACATTTGGTACTTGGCAGCTACCAACTACTGAAAACATGAATTTTCAGTTTTCTGTAAATGGGCACAATCAAAATTCAGTTTATGGGACTACGATTTATAAAGCTGATCAATACATTGGTTTCGGTCAGTTGACATGGGCTAAAACTGTTCAGAAACATAATCTATTGCTTGGATCAGCTTATCGCTATACATTTTACGATGATAATACTTCGGCTACTTCCGACTTAATATCTGACGAAAATGCACCTTCAGTCATTCATTTACCGGGAGCTTTTCTGCAAGATGAAATCAAATTGACTGAAAGTCAGAGCTTGCTTCTTGGCATTCGATACGACTATAACTCTATCCATGGATCCATTTTTTCACCGCGTGTGAATTATAAACTTTCTTCAGCAGACAAGCACACGGTTTTTAGGCTTTCGGCAGGAAATGGCTTTCGTGTAGCAAATGTATTTACCGAAGATCATGCTGCACTTACTGGAGCGAGAGAGGTTGTCTTTACGGAAGAGTTGAAGCCAGAGCAAAGTTGGAATATGAATGCTAATCTGGTGAAGAAAATCTACACGGATAAGGGGACATTTATAGGCTTAGATGGATCTGCATTTTACACCTATTTCACCAACAGAATTATCCCAGACTATGAGACGAACCCAAATCAGATAATTTATTCCAATTTGGATGGTTCGGCAGTTTCGAAGGGAGTATCTCTAAATATCGATGCTGCCTGGCCGAATGGGTTGAATGTGACTGCAGGAGGAACACTCATGGATGTGAGTATAGAAGAGGAGGGAATCAAAACTCGGCAGCTGCTTACGGAGCGCTTTTCCGGTGTTTGGTCGGTGGGTTATGACTTCTTCCAATTGGGTTTGACACTAGATTATACAGGAAATGTATATAGCCCAATGCGTTTACCTTTGTTGGGGCCATTGGATGATAGACCTGCTTATTCACCTTGGTACAGCATTCAGAATATACAGTTGACAAAGAAGCTGGGCGAGAGGTGGGAAGTATATGGAGGAGTAAAAAATCTCCTGAATTTCACGCCTGCGGCAAATTCTATAGCTAGGTCTTTTGATCCTTTTGATAAAAACGTAACGTTTGCAGCTGATGGTTCTGTGATTCCAACTTCGAATAACCCCAATGCATTAACCTTTGATCCAACCTATGTGTATGCTCCTAACCAGGGAATAAGAGGGTTCTTGGGAGTGAGGTTTACTGTTAGTGATTAGTTCCTTTTATAATCTATGAGAGCTATGTGTCTATGTGGTTTAATCTTTTTTACCCCATAGACACATAGAAAAACATAGAGAAAATCTTCTTGGACGGCTAATTCTCATATTGAGCTTTATGTCCTTTGTTCCTTTTGTGGTTTAAAAATAATCTACCACAAAAGGCATAAAGAGAACAAAGATATTGGTTCCACTATTGGGTGATGTAAAGTCCTTTTTTAAACTATGAGAGCTATGTGTCTATGTGGCTCACCTTTGTTACCCACATAGACACTTAGAAAAACATGAGAAAATCTTCTTAGACGGCTAATTCTCATTTTGAGTTTTATGTCCTTTGTTCCTTTTGTGGTTCAAAAATAATCTACCACAAAAGGCATAAAGAGAACAAAGATATTATATCCACTATTGAGTGCTGACTTGCTTTTAATTAATCTATGTGAGCTATGTATCTATGTGGCTTATTCTTTTTTACCATATAGACCCATAGAAAAACATGAAAAAATCTTCTTGGACGGCTAATTCTCATTTTGAGCTTTATGTTCTTTGTTCTTTTTGTGGTTTAAAAATAATCTACCACAAAAGGCATAAAGAGAACAAAGGAAATTATGTTCCTTTCGAAGGTTCAGCCTACGATTTTAGCGTTATGAAAAGGGTTTTACAAAAATAAGGGGCGAAAAATCTTTCGCCCCTTATTTTTTATCTAAATCAAATCTTCTCTGTTACCGAACCACATTTCAACATTTTATCACCGAAGTATGGGTTTCTGATTTCTTCTGACAAACTCAACCAATTTGCTCCTTTATTACCATTTGCCATTGGGCAATGCTGAAGGAACAAGTTGCCAGAAGTTAGCTCACTGTTTTTTGCCAGTGTTATCATATGATCTGAAAGATTATCGAATGAATCACGCTGAACTTTAGGGTCGGTGCTATCTGCAATTTTCTCTACATCTGCTTTGATGGAAGTAAATGCATCGTCAGTCAAAAGTGCTTTTAACTTCTTAGCCTCAGCACTTACTTTTTCTCCGTCAGTAGCGACCAAAGCATCTTTCAAAGCCAAATATGCATTGAAAATTTGGGTTGTAGATTCTTCTTTGAAAGCAACTGCAATAGTTGGAACTGCTACTTCTTCGCTTTCAGCAACTTCGTGCATTTCATGGGTATCTGCACCATCCATTTGAGAGTGGTCTTCCGTTGATTTACTGGAGCAAGCAACTGAAAGAGCAATTACTAGGGAAAGGGCAAATGGTGTTCTTAGATTTTTCATTGTGATTATTTTATTTTTTTGTATTTCTTTTTTTCTGTCTTGTAATAAAGAATAAGGTGAATCCAGTCATATTTTCCATGCGGAAATGATTCCCTTGGATTTCATTCATATCTGTCTAGCTAAAATAGAATCCGGACACCGTACTGAATATAAATTGGATCCCTATAAATACGCCCAAAAAACGATGGATTTTACGGGCATACTATTGATTATTCTTCCTGATTAGTTAGCATTCACTACGTCAAAGGATATCTTCGTTTTGTCCCATGACATAGCTATAGTGGTAGTTTTGGCATCTTTTTCTTTCACATCGAAAGTTAAAGCTTCTGCAGTTTCGTTCAAAGTTTCAGGTTTAACCTTGATCCGTATAATGTCATTTACATCCTTGTAATCGTCCGCCAAATGCATGTCCCAATCCTGATTTAGTATCACTGTCCATTCATCTTTTCCTGGGATAGTGAATAATCCGTATTTCCCAGATTTTAATTCTTTTCCATCTATGAGGACATCTTGATCAAATTTGATAGTAGTAGCCTTGTGTGCACCAGTTACCCAAACTTCATCATAGGCCACAAGACCACCGAAAATCTGTCTGCCTCTTGCACTTGGTGCACTGTAATCAATATGAATATGGTTTCCACCTGTCATGGCCATCACAGAATTCCTTGGACTTTTAGGCGCTTCCGCAGGCTTTTCCTCATGCATTTCATGGGACTCTGATTCCATTTCATGCTCCATGTGATCCATGTCATGATTTTCTTTTTCTTTTGGGTTGCAGGCTGCAGCCGCAAAAAGGGCAAGTACTAAGATTTTAATTTTCATCTATTTGGGGTGTTTTGATTTTTATTCTTGTATAGTTTTGGTGACTTCTCCGCAGTTAAGCATAGCTTCTCCAAAGTATGGATTCACTATTTTTTCCTCCAAACTCAACCAGTCAGCACCTCGGTTACTATCGGCCATAGGACAATGCTGTACATATATTTTGGAAGACAAAGGCTTGAAATTCTCTGCCATGCCGAGCATTTCTTCTGAAATAAGTAGGAATGATTTTCGGATTTCAGCCAAATCCTTTTGAGACTTAATTTTACCTAGAACAGCTTTGATTTTTGTTTCGTATTTCATCCATTCCATGTGGGCATCGCCTTTGAACTCAGACATATTTACTTTTTCCACCGAAGCCAGCATAGTTGATGCGGTTGATTTGGCGTTACCTAAATCGTCCTTGGTCAAAGCATTTTTCAGCTTGAAATAGTTATCAAAAACTGGTTTCAATTCATTTTTAGCTTGAGTAGATACTACCACAGAACCTCCCGAGGTTTGACTGGTTGCTTGCATTTTTACTTCAGAGGTGCCTCCATGATTATGCCCAGTCATAGCAGCTCCTCCGTCAGGAGACATCATGCTTGGTTTACCGGCTAGCTGAGCTGCCGCATCAATACTGAATGTGCCATTTACCGCGATTTCTTCTCCTGATTCTATTCCTGAAGTAATGACATAGGCTGAACCTAAAGATGCTCCAAGTGTAACTTCTCGAAGTTTAAATGAGACTGCTTGATCAGTGACGTTTTTTACATAAACCACAGATCTCGTTCCTGTCCACATCACCGCGGTTTTTGGAACCACTATACTGTTGTCTTTAGATGATCCTTTGCTTTCCACCTTTCCAGAAACAAACATCTCAGGTTTGAACTTCAGATTTGAATTGCTCACTTCCAGCCTTGCTTTTGCCACTCTAGTCTGAGGGTTGATCATGGGGTCTATGAAGCTTAACTTTCCAGTAAAAGTCTCTCCAGGAAGTGACTGTACAGTAAATTCAATCTGATCACCTTTCTTAATCCATTGTAATTCTGATTCATAGACATCAAATAGTACCCAGACTTTGCTGAGATCAGCGATCTGATAGATAGGTTCTCCACGATTTACATAATCGCCCAGATTCACCATTTTCTCAGTCACGTAGCCAGATACATTTGCTAAAATTGGTAGTTGCTCAGTCACTTTTCCTGTAGCAAGAATTTGTGCGATCTGAGAATCAGTCAGCTTCCAATTTTTGAGTTTTTCTTTGGCTGCATTGAAAAGTGCAGGCTGTGTGTCTTTGATCTTTTGTGCTTGAAAAAGCTCCTCTTGAGCTGTAGCCAATTCCGGCGAGTAGATTTGTCCCAACACCTGACCTTTTTTGACATATTCCCCAGTAAAATTGACTGACAAATTCTCTATCCTGCCAGGAATATGAGCAGATTGTGTGTAATTTTGACGTTCATCTGCCTGGATTTTGCCATTCAAGCGGATAGACTTATTAGCATCCGCATTTCCTACTACTAGTGATTGAACTCCGGCCAACTGCATTGCAGTAGGGGACATGGTCAACGCCATAGGGTCAGCATCTGAATTATCATTATCCAAAGGAATCAGATCCATTCCGCAGATAGGGCAATCTCCTGGCTCATTCTGGCGAATCTGAGGGTGCATAGAACAGGTATAAGTAATAGGGATTCCCGCTATAGACTCTATGTGTTCATGTTCATCAGTTTCCATTTTTGGTGCCGAAGAAGGCTTGATCAGCCAACCTAAAGCCAGTCCGACCACCAAAGTGAGGGCTATCAGGACAAATTTGTTATTGAGTAAATTTTTCATTTATGATTTAATTTGTCTTTTTAATAACTGTGCGTTTAACGCCACGATCACTGTACTTAAGCTCATCAGAGCTGCACCGATGGCAGGACTTAGGATGATTCCCGCACCGGCTAATACACCCGCTGCCAGTGGCACGGCCACGATATTGTAGCCTGCTGCCCACCAGATATTCTGCATCATTTTCTTGTAAGTAGCCGCTCCGAAAAGAATCAGATTGGCAATATCTTTTGGATTGCTATTGACCAAAATGATATCGGCAGTTTCAGCGGCAACGTCTGTTCCTGAGCCCACTGCAATTCCCACATCTGCCTGTGCCAAAGCTGGAGCATCGTTGACACCATCTCCAGTCATTGCCACGAATTCACCTTTTGCTTGCAAATCTTTGATAATCTTCTGCTTGTCTTCCGGCATTACTTCAGCATAGTAACCGTCTAGCCCGAGTGTTTCACTTACTGCTTTAGCGACTATTTCATTGTCACCTGTCGCCATAAGTATTTTTATACCCTGCTTTTTAAGTGTCTCTATTGCCTCTTTGGATTCCTCACGGATCTCATCCGCCAACGCGATGAAACCTATTAGTTTTTCATCTGAAAGAACAAAGACTACTGTTTCATCTTCTGTTTTAAAAGCTCCTTCAGGTTGCTCAATGCCTTTTTGTTTTAATCCTCCGGGGCTCAAAATGCTAATTTCCTTTCCTGCTAGGTTAGCTGTTATGCCCATTCCAGTGATGTTCTGGAAATTATCTGGCTCCTCAAGTTTAAGGTCTAACTCTTTGGACTTTCTAACTATCCCGGCGGCGATAGGATGTTCGGAACTATTCTCAAGTGAAGCTGCTATGGCAAGCATTTTCTGATCGTCCATTTCCCCATCTACGCTTTTAAATCGAGTCACTCCAAATTCCCCCTTAGTCAAGGTTCCAGTCTTATCAAATATGATGGTGGTCAGTTTTCTAGAATTTTCGAAAGCTGTTCTGTTACGAATCAATAACCCATGCTTGGCCGATACGGAGGTGGAAATGGCGACCACTAATGGCACCGCCAAGCCCAATGCGTGAGGACAGGATATGATCATGACCGTGACCATACGCTCTAGCGCATAATTGAAGTCTTTGCCCAAACTCAACCAAACGACCAAGGTGATAATCCCTGCTGCCAAAGCGATGTAAAACAGCCATCCCGCAGCTTTATTAGCTAAATCCTGAGTTTTTGACTTGGTTTTCTGTGCCTCGGTCACTAACCCAATTACTTTGGATAAATAGGAATCTTCACCGGTATGTTTGACTTTGATTTTGAGGGCTCCGTTGTCGTTCACCGAACCACCAATTACCTGATCGTCTTTTTGTTTGGATACAGGCTTAGATTCACCTGTGAGCATGGATTCATTTACATGACTGCTTCCTTCAAGTACTTGTCCGTCAGCAGGGATTTTCTCGCCAGGTCTCACCAGAATAGTGTCTCCAGATTTCAACTCCGAAATAGGAACATCTTCTGATTCTCCATTTTCCTTAATTCTCCTAGCTTCCGAGGGCATCATCTTGGCCAATTCCTGCAAGGCATTTGATGCACCCATTACGGATTTCATTTCTATCCAGTGACCCAGCAGCATGATGTCTATTAAACTGACGAGTTCCCAGAAAAATATTTTTCCTCCTAAGCCAAATACCACTGCGGAGCTATAGAAATAGGCTACCGAAATGGCCAAGGCAATAAGGGTCATCATTCCTGGTTTCTTGTTCTTCAGTTCATCCACCATGCCTTTTAAGAAAGGCCAACCTCCGTAAAAGAAAACCAAAGTGGAGAGCGCAAATTGCAGGTATCGGTCACCCTCGAACCTAAATTCATAGCCAACAAGATCCTGGATCATTGGGGCCAGCACCACTATAGGCAAGGTGATCACTAGAGAAATCCAGAATCGCTTTTTGAAATCCTCGATCATGTGCATATGATGCATGCTGTGGTCTTGACCTTGCATTCCTTTCATCTCATGCTTTCCCTTTTTATGAGAATCCTGCTGTTGATGACTGTGATTTGAATGATCCATTTTCTATTTATCTAAATGATTTTAAAATCTAACTGTCAATCCACCACCAGCGCCAAAGCGATTATCGTAGCTTCCCATGACGGAGAAGTTTCTGGAGAAAATATAACTCGCACCTGCTGACCAGGTTGTTTCACCTTTGTAATTTGAGTTTTCACCAGATTCAGGAAGTGTATTAGTTAATCCAAAGTCCATTTGGTACTCATAGCTTCCGAAAATGGTGGTACGGGGGAAAATCATGATCTCTCTATTGATCCGGAATTCTGGTCGGAGTTTGCTATCCAGTCTTACATCCAGATTGAATAGGTAAGGGGTGAGGAATCGAATACCAACTACAGCAGTGGTGCTGATTTCATCCAGACTTTTTTCGATTTCATTTTCCATATTTACCCCAGCAAAGACTCTGAAATAGTCATAGAGATATCGCTCGTAACTTACTTCTGCCTCAAAATTCCGGTTATATCCATATTCAGCATTCAGATTGAACTGATTTCGTATGTTAGAGGACATCAGGTTTACTTCCGTCATGTGCGATGCGATTTCTGCTGAACCCCAGTTGAAATATTCATCACTTTCTTTGATGAGTTTCTTAAGTGGGAATTCCTTCATTCTCGGATCTCGTGGCGTATCATAAGAGAAAACTCTTGCCATACCACCCATCATGTGGTAAAGCACATGACAGTGGAAAAACCAATCGCCTTCTTCTGTTCCTTCAAATTCTATAGTGATCTTCTGCATTGGCGGAACGTTCACGGTATGTTTTAATGGTGAATATTCTCCTTTGTCATTAATGACTCTGAAGAAATGCCCATGTAGGTGCATGGGATGATGCATCATCGTGAGGTTGTTCAACGTGATTCGGGTCACTTTTCCGCCTTCGATCTTGATCTTATCCGCTTCAGCCAGTGGTACGCCATTCATACTCCAGATGTATCGCCACATGTTTCCTGTAAGATTCAGGAGTACTTCATTTACTGGTTCATCGGCTGGAAAATTTGTTTTTTCAGGTGATTTGAGGTAATCGTAATTGTATTCGGCAAACATATCCATACCTGGCATTTTGTCCATGGATTTTTCCATATCCATTTTATGATCCATTTCCATAGGTTTATTCATAGGATCATTGTGGTTCATTTTAGAATGATCCATGCCTTGCATAGCAGCTTTCTTAGAAGAATCACTGGTGCTTTTCTCCTCCATATTCATCTTGGAATGATCCATTTTCATATCAGACTTCTCCATCTTGGAATGATCCATTTTCATGTTCTTATGATCCATGTTGTCCATGTTCATTGAATCATCCATCTGCATTCCCCACTTATTCATCATTTCTTTAGGTTCTTCTTCAGATGGTTTAAACTTCATGGCTGGGGCACCCATCTTCATGTCCATCTTTGCCATTTTCATCATCATTCCAATTTTGTCAGGACGAGAAACATCCGCTGCAGCCAGAACATCTCCTTTTCCTAGGAAAGCAGAAGTTTGTCCCGAACCATCTTGTACAGTAGCTCTGATTTCTATTTTTCCAGAATCAGGAATTGTGACAATGAAATCGTAGGTTTCGGCGATAGCTATGAAAGTCTTATTGTGAGCGACAGGAACCACATCCAGACCGTCAGCAGAAACAAGCAATGGTTCTTCTCCACCGAATGTTAACCAGAATTGAGAGGAGGCCGCACCGTTGATCATGCGTACACGAACTTTATCCCCAGGTTTGTAATCAGGATACTGTGTAGTCTCTTGACCATTGTTCAGGAAAGCATTGTAATAGATATCTGCAATGTCAGCACCCTCCATTCTCTGCTTCCAGAAATTCATTTGAGCTCCGAATCCACCCCTTGCTATCACTTGATTCAGCGGAGTGGCAGTTCCCTTTTTAATATTGTACCACTCATTTCCTCGCTTTAGATTGCGCAGTACATTCATGGCCTTTTGATTGGTCCAGTCAGAAAGTAAAATGACCAAATCGGAATCGTATTCCAAAGTTTTTTCCTTCGGTTCAATCACGATAGAGCCATAAACACCACTTTGCTCTTGTAGCATGGTATGGGAATGATACCAATAAGTGCCGGATTGGATCAATGGAAACTCATATTTCTGAGTTTCTCCTGGGTGAATAGGAGGGGTTGTTAAATATGGTACACCATCAAAGAAGTTAGGCAATAGGATGCCGTGCCAATGCACGGAAGTCTCCACGTCCATTTCATTTTTAACATAGATAACTGCGTAGTCCCCTTCCTGAAAAGTCAGTGTAGGACCAGGAATTCCACCATTTACTGTCATGGCAGGTACTAGCTTTCCTGCCTTGGAGACCATATCCTTTTTGATAGACAAAGTATAGGTTGAAGTGTCAGTCGGTATCTGGTATGCTGATGCATTATCAGTGATGGAGCAGAACCATAGTATCAATACAAATGATTTAATAAGATATTTCAGTGTCATAGTAGTTTATCTAGTTGCCTCAAGTCTCTTGATCATCGCTTTCATCTGTGCGATTTCCTTTTTTTGGGCTTCGATGATGTCTTGCGCCAGCTTCTGAGCCTCTGGATCTTGAAGATGCGCTTTTTGGCTTACCATGATTGCTGACGAATGATGCGGAATCATCGCTTTCATCCACTGTACATCTGCGATCATGGTCTGATTTCTTAGCATGGTCAATGTGCCGATGAAAATGATAACCGCAGAGGCTAAGATCATGTAATTGGCCTTTTTGTTTTCATACATTCCCCACATGAAAAGAATCATGGAGATTGCCATAGGAGCAATCATCAAAATGGTCATATAGGTTCTGGTGGTACTGAGCATGACATGCTCGAATAAGTCTGCATTCAGAAACATAACTGCGTACATAATGACAAAGGAAACTGCCATCATTGCTGCGAATTTTACATAGCTCTTGCTTTTCATAATTAGTAGGTTTTAGCGGTTACATAATTTATTTGAGCCAAGGAAGTCTGGTAGGCTACCATGGCTTTTAGTTTCATTTTTTTGAATTCCAACAGTTGCTGCTGCACTCTTAATACCTCTTCGAAGTCTTTTCCGGAATTGCTATAGCCATTGTAAAGCAACTCCAGCGTTTGCTCTGAAGTCACAACTTGCTTATCATAAAGTGAGATTAAATTCTCTTGGATTTGGATTTCGGAAGAGTAGCGGTAATAAGAGCCATAGAGTTTGTTGTTGAGCTCTGCCTTCTCCATTTGGTAGGACTCCTGCATGAGTTCTGCTTCCTTTTGAGCTCCCTTGTATTTCCCTCGAAAAATCGGAAGACTCATCGTAATCATAGGCATAAGGACATTCTTCCCATTATCTGGTAAGTCCATATCTTTTCTCTCTCCAACCAAGACATAGTCTACACCAGCTCCAAGCTTTGGCATCCCTTGTTTTTGGGCAACCAACACAGAGGCTTCACTGGCTTGAATTTTAAGCTCCACGCTCTCTAGCAAGGGATTTGTTTGGATAGAATCAGGTAAAATCATCCGGTCAGCAGCCGATATTTCGAGCTTTTCTGAGATCTCGACAGGGGAATCATGAGACCTGGAAAGAAGGGAATTGAACCATGAATTACTTCCTTTTATTTTCATCTTAAGCACATCAATGTTCGTCTTGGATGCTTGAATCATGATATCAACTCGTAGCGCATCTGCTAGCGAACCTTTTCCATTTTCAAATTTGGAGGTAGCTAGAGAATAATAGGTTTCCAATATTCTCAGATTTTCCTGCTCAATGGCTTTCAACTCGTGGGTCTCAAGCAGAGGATAGTAAACTGCCGCCAATTGATTGTAAAGCTGGTTTTTAGCATCCAGAAATTCCTGATATTTTGCTTCGGCCATTAAAGACGCTACGTCTTCTTGTGCACGTAAAGTGCCAAACCAAGGAAACATCTGAGTTAAGGAAAAACGTGCTTTCTGAGGCCCTACACGGGTTTCTACAGGTGATACAAAATATCCAAAGGTCAGGTTAGGATCTTGTAATGACCCAACTTGTGGTATCTTTTCCATGGCAGCTTCGAATGCCTTGTATTTGGCTTGAAGGCCAGGATTGTTTTCGGCGCCTATACGAAAATAGTCTTCTAAGCTTTGCGAAGCAGCAGAGAAACTAATCCCCAGAAGCAAAAGAAAGGAAAGTGCGATAGTTCTCATGTTCAGCTTTTTTTAAGTTTTCTTTCTTCCCGAATTGAATACAGCACGGGTACGATAAAATAGGTGATGGCCGCGACTATCATTCCCCCAAAGGCTGGAATAGCCATAGGAATCATGATGTCGGATCCTCTTCCTGACGAAGTGAGAATCGGAAGAAGCGCAATAATGGTCGTAGCAGAAGTCATGACTGCCGGCTTAATTCGGCGCTGTCCAGCTTCCACGATTGCCATTCGGATTCCCTTAAGGTTATCCGTTTTATTACGTTCGAAACTTTGATCCAAGTAGGTAGCCATCAACACGCCGTCATCAGTGGCGATGCCAAACAGTGCGATAAACCCTACCCAAACAGCCACACTTAGGTTGATCTGATGGACTTGGAAGAGGTCTCTCATATTTGTCCCAAAGAGATCAAAATCAGCAAACCAACCTTGTCCATAAAACCAAAGTGTGATAAATGCACCAGAGAATGCCATTGCAATTCCGGTGAAAACCATGAAGGTGGTAGTCACGGATTTGAACTGAAAATACAGGATCAAGAAGATGATGACCAATACCGCTGGCACGATGATGCTTAAGCGTTTCTCAGCACGAACTTGGTTTTCATAGCTGCCAGAAAACTTGTAGGTGATTCCAGCAGGAACATCCAGCTCTCCAGATTCGATCTTACTTTGAATTAACTGCTTAGCATCCTCGACGACAGTTACTTCAGAATTTCCATCTCGTTTATCAAACAATACATATCCCACCAAGAAAGTCTCCTCGCTTTTGATAGCCTGCGGTCCCCGTACATATTCAAAATCAACGAGCTGACCTAAAGGGATTTGAGCTCCAGTAGGAGTAGAGACTGATATTTTAGCCAAGCTCTCCGGGTCATCGCGCAATTCTCTAGGATAGCGAACACGAACTGGGAATCGCTGCCGCCCCTCTACGGTAGTAGTGACGTTCATTCCTCCAATTGCTGTTTCTATGGTTTGTTGAACATTTTCTATAGTCAGACCAAATCGCGCAATTTTCTCACGATTTATATTTAGTTCTAGGTAGGGTTTGCCTACGATTCTATCTGCGAAAACGGCTTCCTCTTTTACAGATGGCACCTGCTTTAGAATGTTTTCCAGCTGAATCCCGAAGTTTTCGATAGTCTGTAAATCAGGGCCATAAACCTTGATTCCCATGGGTGCTCTCATGCCTGTTTGAAGCATGACTAGTCGAGTTTCTATAGGTTGAAGCTTAGGTGCGGATGTGATTCCCGGGATTTTGGTGACGGCAATGATTTCATTCCATATATCATCTGGAGATTTGATATGATCGCGCCAGTTTCGGAAATACATTCCGTCCTCGTCAGGTATCAACCCTTTCGTAGGTATGTTTTGAGCAATTGCCTCTTGATTGGATAGCGTGTCACCAGTAGAGAAAATGAATCTGTCCTCCTTATCTATTTTAAATCGCTGCTTATGTCCTTTTTTATTGAGAAGGTATTCAGACTTGTAATTGATAATGTTCTCATACATAGAGATCGGCGCGGGATCCAAAGCTGTTTCAGCTCTACCTAACTTTCCGACGGTGAGATCAACTTCTGGAATGTTGGTCAAAAGCATATCTAATTGACCCAAAATTTTCCTGTTGTATGCGATGCCGGAGTGAGGCATGGCAGTTGGCATCAGTAGGAAACTACCTTCATTCAGGGAAGGCATAAATTCCTTTTGCATACCTGGAAAAGTATGGGCTAGACTAGACCAAGGCTTGCTTGACTGAATATCCCAACCAACAATGTTGGTAGTCTTGGGAATTAATCCAAAGGTGGTATTAAACCCGAGCCAAACCGTAGCGCCAAAGAGAATCAAAACTGCTGGTATAGTCAGGAAAATAGCTTTGTGATCCAAACACCAGGTTAATACTCGTTTGTAATTGTATTCCAGCAAGGTGAATGAACCTAATATCAAACTGACCAAAATGGAAACGAAAATCACATTTGAAATAAGAGAATGTGATGCCCCTAGGGGTAACCAATACGTCGCTAATAACCAAACCACACCAACTATTGCCAGAATAATTTCCAGTTGGTTATAAATCGGAAGGATGCGCTTTGGGATTTCTATCGCCTCTTTCTCTACATAGAATTTTGCGAAGGAAATAAGGCCAAATAATACCAACATTATCCCTGCCCATGTGTAGCCGTAAATCAATGCTGCAATTCCTAGAATTAACAACAACCCATTTCCTAGAAGCTTATATCGCTGATTTTTGATTTTGAAACCAAAGAACACATGAGCCAACATTGGCAGTATAAGCAAGGAAACGATCAATGCTGCGATAAGCGCAAAGGTCTTGGTATAAGCTAGAGGTCCAAATAATTTGCCTTCTGCTGCTTCCATGGTGAACACTGGAATAAAACTTACAATAGTGGTGGACACAGCAGTTAGAATCGCTGTACCTACTTCGGAAGATCCCTTATATATAGTTATGACTAATTTCTGCTCTGGCGGTGCCTCATCTATATGCTTAATGATGTTTTCAGAGAGAATAATCCCTAAATCCACCATGGTACCGATCGCGATAGCGATACCTGATAGTGCTACTATATTCGCATCCACACCAAAAAACCGCATGGCGATAAAGACCATGAGAATAGCTATAGGCAATAAGCTGGATATCAAAATTGATGCTCTAAGGTTGTACACCATTACAATCACTACCAGAATAGTGATCAGGATTTCTAAGGAAAGAGCTTCCTCCAACGTTCCCAACGTTTCCTGAATCAGTGTAGATCTATCGTAAAATGGAACGATGGTCAACTGGCTAACACGACCATCCGCTAAGGTCTTTTTAGGAAGGCCAGGAGCTATTTCTGTAATTTTCTCTTTCAGATTGTTGATAACCTGAAGAGGATTAGAGCCGTAGCGCGCGACTACTACACCGCCGACTACCTCAGCTCCGTCTTTATCTAAAAGGCCTCTTCTGTTGGCAGGACCCAGACTTACTACGCCAATGTCTTTAATCCGGATAGGAACATTTTGCTCAACAGAAACTACGGCCTCTTCTAAGTCTTCTACCTTTTTGATGTAGCCCAAGCCACGCACTAAATACTCAGCTTGATTGATTTCTATGGTTTTCGCTCCTACATCCCGATTGGACTGCTTTACGGCCTCCATGACTTTCATCAATGGTATATTGTAGGCTTTGAGTGCGTCGGGATTTACATCGACTTGATATTCCTGCACGAAACCACCTATAGATGCTACTTCGGAAACACCTTCCACCGCATTTAAACCGTATTTCACAAAGAAATCCTGAACTGTCCTGATCTCATGGAGATCCCAGCCGCCGGTCGGGTTTCCTTGTTCATCCCTTCCTTCTAGCGTGTACCAATAGACTTGCCCAAGCGCTGTGGCATCGGGCCCAAGCCCAGGCTGAACAGCTTCTGGGAGTAAACCTGCCGGCAATGAATTGAGTTTTTCTAGAATTCTTGATCTTGACCAATAGAATTCAGTGTCTTCATTGAAGATGACATAGATACTGGAAAAGCCGAAAATGGAGGAGCTACGAATGGATTTTACGCCAGGAATTCCTAAAAGATAGGTAGTAAGAGGGTAGGAGATTTGATCCTCGATATCCTGAGGAGATCTTCCTGGCCACTGAGTGAAAACAATCTGTTGGTTTTCACCAATATCAGGAATTGCATCCACTGGAACGGGGTCAGAAGGTAGGGCGCCGACTTTCCATCCGAATGGAGCTGTTACTATTCCACCTACGATCAATGCGATCAGTAGAAGGACTGTAACGAGTTTATTTTCAAGAAAATACTTGATAATTGAATTAAGCATGATTTAATCCTGGTAAAAGGAGAAACTAAATAGACTAGGCTGAATGGCTGATAACCATTAGCTAAAAGGAGGTCCAAAGACCTATTACCAGAAAGTATTAAATCAAGAATGATTGGAAGAGGATACTTAAGTCCTTTTCAATCGAGGGGGGAGTAATGTGAGGAGTAGGATGCTCCGTGGAAGTGTTTGGAGCTATTCCGAAGATAAAAGTTTGTGTAAATGCTGCAATAAAAATATGTTGAGCAGCGTCGATTTGCACGACTTTAAGATTTTGGTCGCTATCGTTTTGAACCAGTTCAAATTGGTTTTGACAGCATTCACTTGGATCTAAGCTATGATGTGTGTCGGAAGAATCATCTCTGTGTTGCATCTGCATTCCGCAATCCAAATGCTTGGTTGCAAGACCAAATTCTGCCATCATTTCCGAACCCATACAGATATGGGTGCTCTTAGCCATTCCGATGCTGGAAAGCATCAAGAGAAGTGCGAGCGCTATGGAAATTTGCTTTTTCAATTGGTTAAAATTACGGAATTGTTGGGAAAGGGTTTGTTTTAATCTCGAGTAATATAGAAAAGTAATACAACAACTGCTTTACTTTAATTCATTTTGTGAGTTAGTTATAATTTTTATAAGCTTCATTTTGAACAAGTTATACTGTATAAATCATCGGCATCTTTGCCATTCCTCAATCCTCCGTTTCAAAATACAAATGATAATGCTTACTGCAGCCAGGATTGAAAGCAGCCGTACATTTTGGACAGGTGTTGCCGCTGGCCTGGTATTCTGTGATTGTCAGTTCCGATCCACAGACTCCACATAAAATCGCCTTGGTATCAAACTCAGCCTTAGGCCAAACTTGAGGCTTGTGGTCTGCTTCTTCCTCATGGCAGGAGAAACATGGGTAATACTTCTCGCAGCATTTAAACTTGATGGCAATCACATCCAAATCCGAATGCCAGTGCTGACAACGAGTTTGATTGTCTACAGTTTGGCCATAGATATTCACTCCTTTGATGTTTGATTTCACGATGGGTAAAAGTGGTGCTTGCTGAGCAATAGCTTGGCCAGTAAAGAAGATTAATATGGCTAGTAGGAGGGATTTCATTAATTTTTTATAGTCTAGAAATGCACTTTGAATGCGGAAAGTTATACATTCAGATTGCAAATTTCAGGAAATTTAGGCTCAATTAATGCTTAAATCACACCGTCACTTAACTATCTGGGTACTAATAGAGTTCTTGATTGAGTGGAAAATTAAATTTTACTTAGATGGATAAAATAAGGATTTGGCTGCTTAGTCGCTATCAAATTATCGTGACTAGCATTGCATTTATACCTGGATTGATAAGTTTGGGATTTTTAATATTGGCCGCGCTAATATTTTCATTTGACCTCACAGAAACTGGGCAACAAGTAAAGTCCGACATTCCTTGGCTCAGCATCAAAGATCCATCTACTGCCCGAAGCATCTTGGGAGCTATAGCCGGAGGCATCATCTCGCTTACCGTATTCAGTTTTTCTATGGTGATGATAGTGCTGAGTCAGGCTGCTTCACAGATGAGTAATCGGGTTCTTGACAAATTAATAGGTAATCGATTTCAGCAAATTGTTCTTGGGATTTATATAGGAACTATCATTTACACTTTCTTCCTGTTTAGTACCATTAGAGAACAAGAAGAATCTTTTCAAATCCCTTCCCTAAGTATTTTTTTACTGACCATCATTACCGTTTTGGACATTTTCATCTTCATTTATTTCCTTCATTACATTACTCAGTCTGTAAAGTACAATGTCATAATAGATCGAATTAAATCATCCACTTACGATGGAATGAAAGATTTTTGTATGGCAAATGTGGAAGTAATAGAGCAACCAGATTTTGCTTCAAAATCTATAATTAGAGCCAATAGATCTGGTGTTTACGAGGGATTCGATTTCAAAGAGATGAAGGATTTCCTATGTGAAAATAAGTGTAGCATGCAATCTATTTATCCTATGGGGACCTATGTACTGAGGGGGCAGCCAGTGATGAATTGCAGCAGAAACCTTGACGACTCGCACATGGAAGAAGCTTTGCTCGGAATTATAATTAGTGAACAAGAATCCATAGCGCGAAACTATGAATATGGCTATAGACAGCTCTCCGAGATTGCTTTAAAAGCTTTAAGTCCTGGAATCAATGATCCTGGCACAGCTATTTTGAGCTTAAGAGCTTTGATTGATTTATTTGGCTTTAGAGCTTTGCATTTTCCTCCATCATCTTTTTCTATTGCAGGTTCCCCTTTTTTGGTTCATCGAAATGAATTGAGTTTTGACATTTTGTTTGAACAGACTATTTATCCGATTTGGGATTATGGAAAAGAGGATAGAATGCTTAGACAGGAATTTAGTCTATTGTTGAGCCAACTAGCTTTGGTAGCCAATTCTGATTCTGCCAACGTGCTTTACAAGCAAGTCAAGAAAAGAATTGGGGAGGAAAAGGTTTAACTTTTGATCTATAAATATCTTAAGAACGCTTCCGGATTATTGAGGAAGTTTTTTAAGATGGTAAAATGCTCTGTTTCCTCATATGTTACTTTCTGGATTTGATCGCCAAACTGGAATATCGTAGCGTTTGGGAGAGTCATTAAGATGGGTGAGTGGGTAGCAATGATAAACTGGCAACTGTGATTCTCAGCGAGATTTTTGATCAGGGAGAAAAGCGCCAATTGCCGTTGTGGAGAAAGGGCAGCTTCAGGTTCATCTATTAGATAGATGCCTTCTGCCTGCAATCTGCCTTCCAATACTTTTAGAAAACCTTCTCCGTGAGAAACCTCAGTTAGATTTCCATATTTTTTTTGAAGAGCTTCTTTCTGCCCTTGTACGGCCCCCACAGCCAGTTTTAAACCAGTTCCACTAAGTCTCTTTTCGAAATCAACAATGTCTCCTTTAAGTTCGTCGTCCAAATTCCGAAGTCGTTTCACGAACCCAAAGTAATCCTCGGCTCTGAAGAAAAAGCCTCTGTAAGCTTTATCTTTCCATCTGGTGATGATCCTTTCACCATAGGATTTGACTCCATCCAGCGTGTCATCTTGTTCCAAATCTGTGCTGCCAATAGCCGGCAAATTCAATTTAATCGCCAAGGCTTTCAGTAAAGTTGATTTCCCAGAACCATTTTCTCCTACGAAAATCGTCACCGGATTTTCGAAAGTCATGGTGTCAAGTTTCGCAAGCGAATTAATCGAATATGGAAATTGATCACTTCGGCTTTTGGGTAGATGGACTTGGTGCAGGTAGTACATTATAAATTTAAATTCACTTCATTATTCGCAATTCATCATTCATCATTCGAAATTAAAATGCAGACGGCGTGTCGTTTATTCGAATTTAAATTTCGATGACAGTAGCTCGAAACAGCAGATTCTTAAGTTACTTTCTATGTTTTCTATGTTTTCTATGTGCCTATGTGGTAAATTATTCCACCACATAAGTACATAGTTCTCATAGTTAAGAAATGAAAATTGATCTGCCTGTGCCTAGACAACCTAACTTTGTTGGCGATACCACTTTTGTGGTAAACTCATTTTTCATCTCAAAGAAATAAAGTCCATATAGTTTTAATTTACTGAAGCTTCGGAGACATATCAAATTCGGTGATTGTAGGATCAAGATTGCATTCAGCTAGTTATAGGGATTCCGTAGCATTACGCTGGTTTTGCGATAAATCCAGCCTTCAACACAGTTTTGAACACTTCATCAGCTGTGATTTCTTCAGATTCTACGGTGAGAATTCTGTCCTCACTTTGTAAGTCTACTGACCAGGAATTAATTTTAGGTTCAGCATCTAGAAGAGGAGTGACCTTTGCAAGGCAATTGCCACAAGCGATATTGGTTTTGAATTTTTGAGTTTTCATTTGAAGGAATTTTAATATTGTAAAATTGAAATATTGGAAAATTGTTGGTTTTATGGCTTGGTTTGTCAGGCTGAGCGAAGTCGAAGCCTTATCAACTTTGTGGTTTATAGATCCTATATCTATTAGTGACGCTCGGACTTATATAATTGAGTTTAATGGATTATTACTTGATACTAGATACTTTTTACTCTTTTGAAATATGGAATGATGAAGGATCAATGATGAATATTGAAGTTTAAATACGCTTTCCTTTAAGCCTAAGGCTGTTCAATACCACAGAAACCGAACTAAACGCCATTGCTGCTCCCGCAATCATAGGATCCAGTAAGAATCCATTGATAGGATAGAGGACTCCTGCTGCAATTGGGATACCAATGAGGTTGTAAATAAAGGCCCAGAATAGATTTTCCTTGATGCCACGAACAGTCTGAGAGGATAAATTTAAGGCTTTTGGTATCACGCTCAAGTCAGAAGAAATGATGGTCATTTTCGCCACATCCATCGCAATATCTGATCCGTGACCCATAGCGATACTTACATCAGCTTGCGCCAAAGCTTCAGAATCATTGATTCCATCACCCACCATTGCTACGATCTTACCTTTAGCTTGGAGCTCTTTGACAAAGTCTGATTTGTCTGAAGGCATCACCTCCGCTTTGAAATCTGTCACACCGACTTGCTTAGCCACTGCCGCAGCAGTTTGCTGATTGTCACCGGTTAGCATATACACGTCAATCCCTTTTTCTTTGAGCTGTTCGATGGCTGATTTTGAGTTTGGTTTGATCTCATCGGTAATGGCTATTACAGCTAGAACTGATACTTCATTAGCAAAGAAAACTACTGTCTTGGCATCGTTGCTCCATGTTTTAGCTAAGTTTTTTAGCTCTGAATTAACCGAAATTCCATTCGCCTCAATCAGTCGTGTATTTCCCACCACGAATTTTTGACCTGCCTGATTTTTAGCTTCCACACCTTTGCCAGTCAAACTCTGGAACTCAGTGATTGATTCAGCGGTGAATCCTTCCTCCTTAAGTTTTTTGCTTACAGCATCTGCCAAAGGATGCTCTGACTTGGATTCAATGGCAAGGAGTATAGAAGCAAACTCAACTTTCAGCTCTTCGCTTTCCCAGTTGATGTTTGATACGGTAGGTTTACCAGCGGTGATAGTTCCTGTTTTATCCAATATAATCGCGTTTACTTTATGTGCGATTTCCAAGCTTTCTGCGTCTTTAATCAAAATATGGTTTTCAGCTCCTTTACCAATTCCGACCATGATTGCGGTAGGAGTAGCCAGTCCCAAAGCACAAGGACAGGCGATTACCAGCACTGCAACAGCGTTTAATATCGCATGTGACAATGCATCTTCTCCGCCTATAAGCATCCAAATTGCGAAAGTCAGAATCGAAATTCCGATAACCGTAGGGACAAAGATTGAAGCGATCTTATCCACCAGTTTCTGAACCGGAGCTTTACTTCCCTGAGCCTCTTGCACTCGTTTGATAATCTGCGAAAGAACTGTTTCACTACCGACCTTTTCGGCTGTAAAGTGAAAACTTCCTTTTTGATTTATGGTACCGGCGAAAACATCATCACTTTCAGTTTTCTCCACAGCGATAGGTTCACCACTGATCATGCTTTCATCCACAAAAGAATTTCCCGAAATCACTTTCCCATCCACAGGGATTTTCTCCCCTGGGCGAACGATAATTTCATATCCTTTTTGAACTTCAGAAATAGGCATTTCTTGCTCCACACCATCAACAATTGCTTTCAATGTTTTGGGCTGAAGTCCCATTAAATTCTTAAGAGCAGAGGAAGTTTTAGCTTTCGCACTTTCCTCCAGCATTTTTCCGAAAAGAATGAAAGTAATAATCACCGTAGCCGCTTCATAGTAAACATGTGGCTCAAATCCACGGCTGATCCAAAACTCAGGGAATAGGGTATTGAATAGACTGAAAATGAATGCGATACCAGTACTCAAAGCTACCAGCGTATCCATATTGACCGTTTTATTTTTTGCTTGCTTCCATGCGCTTACAAAGAACCTCTTTCCAAAAACAGTCAGAACAGGGATTGCTAAGATTAGGGAAACCCATGCACCTGGATGCCAATGCATAAAAAACATCCCAATGATAAATATTGGAAGAGTAAGAATCCCTGCTCCAATAGTGTCCTTTTTCAGCTCTTGATAATGCTCTTTTTGCTTACTGGAGACCTTTTCTTCTACATCTTCAGTATCAGTGATAAGTCCATAACCAATAGCAGTAAGTGCCGCATTTAAGCCTTCTGGATTGATTTCATCTGTATATTCTACTAAAACTGTACTACTTGCGAAGTTCACTTGAGCGGATTTGACCCCGTCTGTATAGGAAAGAATAGTTTCCACACTAGAGGCACATGCCGCGCAGGTCATGCCTGTTATAGGGAAAGTTTCCTTATGTATTATTTGAGTTGAATTTGCCATGAGCTGATTAGTCGTTGTTTGACATTACAAACTTAGAAAGACTCCACAAGGGAAGTGTTATGGAATTTTGAGTAAAAGTTATAAGATTTTGTAAGAGGGAGAGAGTCAAAAGATATCAGCTCAAAGTGGAAGAAATACATATGCAATAAAGAATTGGAGCTGAATTCCTTCGCCTAGTATAGTTTCCATTAGGATAGTTCTAAGAATCAAACTAAGCAGAATCACTCAGAATTTTTATAATCGGTTTCTATACTTATCTGATTTTCTTTACATTAAACGTATAAAATTAATCAATAAACCATGGCACTAATAAACCTTAAAATCAACGGAAAGGCTACTTCGGTTGATGTAGAAGAAGATACTCCACTACTGTGGGTGCTTCGAGATCATCTCGGATTAGTTGGCACAAAATACTCCTGTGGCATTGCCCAATGCGGAGCTTGCACAGTACACAGAAATGGCGAGGCTATATTTTCATGCATCACTCCAGCCGCTAGTCTTACAGAAGATGAGATCACTACTATAGAAGGACTTTCCAAAGACGGTGATCATCCGGTGCAAAAAGCATGGGAAGAAGTAGACGTGGCCCAGTGCGGCTATTGCCAAGCTGGGCAGATTATGAATGCTTCAGCGTTCCTCAAAAAGAATCCTGCGCCATCAATGGAAGAGATAGATGAAGCGATGAATAGAAATATCTGTAGATGTGGCACTTATCATAAGATCAGAGAGGCCGTTGCAATGGCTGCTAACTCCAAATAATCATGGCTACACTGACTAAAACTAACAGAAGAGACTTCCTGAAAATAGCAGGAACTACAGCAGGAGGCTTATTCATTGGCTTCAATTGGATGAGTTGCGACTCACCAAAAATGCAAGTGATCAGCACAGAAGAGGTGCTGTCAAATGCCAAAAATTTCAATGCCTTTTTGAGCATCGCACCTTCTGGGGATATTGTGATTTATTCACCTAACCCTGAATTGGGACAAAATATCAAAACGTCCTTTCCAATGGTCGTAGCCGAAGAACTGGATGCGGATTGGAGTAAAGTGCGCGTGCTTCAAGCAAACTTGGACTCAGATAAATTTGAGCGTCAATTAACCGGTGGCTCAGGTGCCATGCCTCACTCTTGGGAAAGGCTTCGCAAAGCTGGAGCGACTGCAAAGTATCTTTTGGTTGCAGCTGCCGCAAGGAAGTGGGAAGTGTCTGCCGATGAGTTAAGCACTTCGGAAAGTATTATTTACCACAAAGCCAGTGGGAAGAAAATAGGTTACGGTGAAGTTGCCAATGATGCAGCACTTCTGACCGCTCCTGAGGAAATTACTTTAAAGGATAAAAAGGATTTTAAGATCATCGGTACACCTGTTAAGAATGTAGAAAACGGATCTATTTTTACCGGAAAGCCACTATTTGGGTTGGACTTTTACCGGGAAGGAATGCTTCATGCGATGATACAGCGGGCGCCTTTTGGAATGAAAATCAAGTCTATAGACGACACCGCTGCTAGAAATGTAGCTGGGGTTAAAGATGTGGTAACTTTTGAAAATAGCGTGGCAGTGGTTGGAACATCTACCTGGCCATTGATGAAAGCCAAGAAGCTTCTGAAAGTAGAATACGAAGCTGATGGAAAAGTAGAGAGCTCTGCTGATCACGATCAGCTTTTTAAGGACTTACTCGCAAACGGAAAAGCAGAAGTAAAAAGGGAAGATGGCAATGTAAATACAGCTTTTAAAAACGCTGCACAGGTTGTAACTGCCGAATACCAATGCCCATTCCTGTCGCATTCTCCTATGGAGCCAATGAATTTCTTTGCTCATGTCAAGGCAGATTCAGTTGAATTAGTTGGCCCGACTCAGACTCCGGAAAGCGCGAGAAGAGCAGCTGCGGAGGTATCAGGAATTGCTCCTGAGAATATCACTGTAGAAATCACCCGCTTGGGAGGAGGTTTTGGTAGAAGACTTCGAGCAGATTATGTGTCTGAAGCAGTTCATGTTTCCAAAATGATGAATGCTCCGGTGAAATTAACCTGGAGTAGAGAAGATGATCTGACAGGTGGAGCTTACAGACCAGCTGTGCGGTATAGATTTGAAGCGGCATTGGATGCGGAAGGTAATATGACTGGCTACAAACTTCGAGGAGTAGGCATGAATGCCGGAAACAGCACTCGAGAAAACAATTTTCCTGCTGGAGCTGTGGACAATGTATTGATCGAAAATGTTAATTACGATTCCTCGATTACTACCAATGCCTGGCGTGCACCAATTACCAATTTCTTGGCTTATGCCGAACAGTCCTTTCTAGATGAAGTTGCTTTTGCTGCCAAAAAAGATCCTGTAGATTTTAGATTAGAGCTATTTGAAAAAGCGAAAGCAAATCCGATCGGAGGGGAACTTGGCTATGATGCTGATCGTATGATTGGAGTAACTAAAATGGCTGCTGAGAAATCCAATTGGGGTAAAAATCCAAATGTGAAGCAGGGATTTTCTGTGTATTTCTCTCATAGAACATACGTAGCACAAGTAGCTGATATTGAGATGGAAAATGGAACTCCATCTCTAAAGAAGATTCATGTCATTACTGACTGTGGAATGGTTGTAAATCCAACAGGCGCAGATCACCAAGTTCGCGGCGGTGTGGTCGATGGGATGGGACATGCGATGTATGGAAACCTGACTTTCGAAGGTGGACTTCCTACTCAAACTAACTTCGATAAGTATCGCTTGATACGTATGAAAGAGGTGCCAGCTGTAGATACATATTATGTAGATAGCGGTTTTGATCCGACAGGTTTGGGTGAACCTTGCCTTCCACCAACTGGCGGAGCTATTGCCAATGCAATTTTCAGCGCAACAGAAAGAAGATTAAGAAGCCAGCCTTTTATTGATCAGAAAGAGTTTCAGGATCTGAATTTGGGGATAAAAAGGGCGTAAATGAAATGCTGTAGGGGCGAATCAATATTCGCCCAAAAACAATGATTCAGCAAGGATAGGGGCGAAAGATTTTTCGCCCCTACTTTATTATATTTCATCCATCTCTCTCTCCGGCCAATAGGGGCCTTTGAGATTCAGTTTGTCATTTTCTATCTCAAAGGTGATTTTCATCTGATCTCGCTTTTGATCATGAATAGCCAGGCAGGCATTGTAGTGAACCAAATCAAATTCTAATTCAAAATCCCCTGAGCTTTCATCTTTGAAATTAATCTCAGAACCCAGATTCACTTTCTCGGCGAGCGCACCTTCCTTCTTGAAGTAGTAGGAGAGGAATATCCCTAAGTCCTTTTCATTTACGGTCAAAACTTGTTTGAGTTCTTGGGAAGTTGGCTTTTCAGTTGACGGAAGTGTTAATGTCCAGGTTTCTTGCATGGTTGAAGTTGATAATTTTAAGTACTTTTTCAACTGTAAACTTTTCAATTTTTGAATTTAAATTATCTACAGCCATATATCTTCTTACTAACTTAGTAAAAATCCCCCTTGCCTCCTTTGTAAAGGGGGAATTGTCAAATTTTCTAATGGCGTTCAATTATAAAATAGGATCGTCTTACAATTTCTATAATGAATTACCCTATTTATCTTGATTACAATGCTACCACTCCCTGCGCTCCAGAAGTGATTGAAGCGATGATTCCATGGTTTGGAGAGCACTTCGGGAATGCAGCGAGCAAATCACATGCGTATGGTTGGGTATCTGAAAATGCAGTAGAGGAAGCAAGAGAGCAAATTGCAAACTTGATAGGTGCTCAAGCCAAGGAGATCATTTTTACTTCCGGGGCTACTGAAGCAATTAATTTAGCGATTAAAGGGACTTTTGATCTTTACAAAGGAGAAAAGCAACATTACATCACTTGCCAAACTGAGCATAAAGCCGTTTTGGATAGCATCAAAGCCATAGAAGAAAATGGGGCAGAGGTGACTTATTTGCCAGTTGACAATAAAGGAGATATTGATTTAAACTTATTGAAATCAAGTATCCTTCCACATACCAAAATGATCTGCCTGATGTGGGCAAATAATGAAACGGGCGTAATCTATCCTATAGCTGAGATTGTAGAATTAGCTGAAAAAAATGACATTATCTTCTTTACCGATGCGGTACAAGCAGCAGGTAAGATACCTGTTTCGTTATCAGGAGTTCATCTGATGGCTATTTCTGCACACAAGCTGTATGGGCCTAAAGGAGTTGGGGCACTTTATATCCGACATAATCACTCCCTTCCTAAGCCTTTGGCTCAGATTCATGGAGGTGGACATGAAAAAGGATTTCGAAGCGGAACACTTAATGTTCCGGCAATCGTAGGTTTCGGAAAAGCTGCCGAGATAAGACTATCGGACATGAACGAAGAATCAAATCGCTTGGAAATGCTACGTGATTTGCTGGAAAACAAACTTTTATCTTTTCCAGATACTTTTCTGAATGGAAGTCAGAATAGACTTACTCATGTCACAAACATTGCTTTTGGCGGAGTAGAAGGAGTGGACTTACTTCGCAAAGTATGCCAGAAAGTGGCTGTGAGTTCAGGTTCTGCCTGCACCAGCATTTCCCCAAAACCTTCTCATGTACTTCAAGCAATGGGTTTGGATTCTGATCTAGGAAGAGCTTCGATACGATTTAGTTTGGGTAAGAATACCACTGAGCAGGAAGTGATGGATGCTGTGGACTGGGTGGAGAAAGTGGTGTTGGAGTTGAGAGGGAAATAATCTCTCGCGGCGGCGCAACGGTGCGGCGAAAAATCCCGCCAAGGCGCTACGGCGCAATTTTTTTTAGTTTCTAAATACACAGTACACACCTAACTTAAATAAACTTTTAAGAAGGAAGGTAAATAAAGTACAAGATAAGATTACTAAATGGAAAGTGATTTTACTTGAAAACCTGTAATGTGTCACCCTTCAACATCGCTCAGGGTAACACATCACAGGTTATAAGAATGTTGCGCCTCCCGATAGCTATCGGGAGCACCGCTGCGAGAAAAAAACTGCGCCTTGGCGGGATACTATATTACAAATTCAAGTCTCTCAAATCCTCTTCTGTATCAATATCTACTTTACCTTTAGGGAAGGCTACAGTCACTAGATCATCCTCGTGAGCAAGTAAAATGCTTTTGGCTCCTTCGTCACCTGTAAGTGCCATCAATTCTTTGAAATAAGCAGATCCGAAAAGTATAGGAACTCCAACTACTTTGGCATACTTACATGCAACGATGCCTTTTGATTCCTTCTCCTGAGTGGCAATAAGCTTATTTAGAATCTTTGCATCCACAAAAGGCTGATCACAAAGCATGATAATCACCTGATCCGGCTTGTCGAATTTCAGCATGTACTCCAATCCAACTTTGATGCTGGAAGACATGCCTGTTTCGAAGTAAGGATTGGGAATATTCGGGATACTAGCTCCCGGAAAAGTCTTCTTGATCTCATCACGATTGGCTCCCAAGACAAGTACTCTTTTGTCTGCATTGGAATCATTTGCGGCATTAATTGCCAGTTGAAGCAGGGTATTTTCTTTGTATTTCGCTATTTGTTTTGGATAGCCAAGTCTGGTTGATTCTCCTGCTGCAAGTATGATGATTCCGGTTTTCATATGATTATAATAATTTTTAATGGCCATATGGAATCTCGCATGATTGACCAATTTCTCTGGGCGAGATTCTAGTCATGCTCGATTTCATTCATTCTTAGTGTATGGGGCCTGTCTTATTTCGCAGAAAGGTACCTTGTTTTTTTGCTAAAACCGCTTTCACCTCTGCCAAAATGGACAAAGCAATCTCTTCCGAACCCTCGGCGCCTATATCCAAACCCATTGGGGAGTAGATAGCAGCTTGATTGACAGCCAGTCCTTTCTTCTCCAGTCGATCAATTAGTTTTTCAGACTTTTTCTTTGGTCCCAAAATCCCAACGTACGGCAGTTCCAGCGGAAGCAAATCTTCCAACACCAAAGCCTCATAGTCAAAGTTGTGCGTCATCAACAAAGCGACTGTATGAGTGTCAGTATTCAATTCCTTCACCACTTCATCACCTGACCCAGTCACTAATTGATTAGCAGTTGGGAAACGCTGGGCGGTAGCTAGATTCTTTCTGCCGTCTATGACTATGACTTCCAATCCCAAAATCTCAGCAATTTTAGCTAAAGGTATGGTGTCATTTCCAGCTCCAAAAAGAAGTATTCTTATTGCTGGCTTGATAGACTCTATAAAAACCTGAATATTATCATGCTCCTCAAATCTAAGGAAGATGTGTTGGTTAGAATCACTTGCTTTTACAGCATCATTAATCTGAGTCCACAGTGAATTATTCAGACTTGCAGTATCTCCAAAGACCTGAGCTTCTTTCAAAAGAACTTTGGTTCCTACTTGCTCTTGCTTGGAATATTTAACAGAAAACACAGTGATCAAACTACAGGAAATACGGTCTTGAATTGCTAATTTCAGTAGCTCTATTGGATTGATAGTGTTTTGATAATCAATAGGTTCTATCAATACATGTATAATTCCATTACATCCTAACCCAACACCGAATTTCTGATCATCCTCGTCTGTAGTATCGTAGGTGACAAGCATGGATTTCTGCTGGAAGATCACCGTTTGAGCTTTGCGCAGCGCATCACCTTCCAAGCATCCACCAGAAATCGCTCCAGTCAATTGACCGTCTTCAGAAACTAACATTCTGGCGCCAGGTCTTCGATAAGCGGATCCATCTACCTGCACTACTGTGGCTAAAGCCACTTTTTTACCTTCTGTTTGGAAGGTTTCATACGCTTGGATGATGGATTGGATTTCTTTCATAGAAATAGAGAAGACCTAATTAGTAGAACTTCTCCAACATTTTCAAGAAGATTCATTTCGATGGTAAGGATTCTAGCAAAAATATGAGGCATGCTTTAACTTGCAGTATGAAAATCCCAAGTCTCGCTCAACTCAAGAAAGAACTCAGCTATCTCAATGAGAAGGAATTGATCGATCTGGTCACAGATCTGAGCAAATTCAGCAGAGACAACAAGTCTTATTTATTTTTTAAGCTAAACGAGAAAGACAATCCCACACTGTATTTAGAAATGGTGCAGGAAGAGCTGGAGCTGGATTTTCAAACTGCTAGAGGTGATCATTCCTACTATGCTAAAAAGTCTGCACAGAAGCTACGTCGCAAAATGAACAAGCTGCTCAAACTGAGTAAGGTAAAAACAGATCAGATCGAAGTGCTTTTATTTTTCTGCGAAAAGCTGAAGGAATATGGCTTTCTCAGGCACAGAAATCAGGTATTGGATAATATCTACCAAATGCAATTGGGAAAGGCGGTTAAACTTATTTCTGGCTTGCACGAAGATTTGCAGTTTGACTATGAGGGGAGAATCGATGATTTGACGGGTTAATTTCCACCTTTATACTTCTGGAAAAGTGTTGGTCGGTTTGCTTGCAACCAAAGCAAAAGATACTTTGTATCTGGATTGATTTTAAGCTTGATATATATCCATCTGATTGTTATTCAATTAGGTATAGACTTGACTAAAGTTTAAAATCAATAAACCCAACCTAAAACCTAGTATGAAAAAGACAATCCTATTTTCCCTATTTCTGGGAATTGGAAGCTTAGCCACTGCGCAAACTTCCAAAGTTGATCTAAGCGCTGATAGGCTTTTCAGGAAAAGTCGGAACTACTCTTTATAGAAGAGTTTTTGGCGAAGCCATAGAAAGCCTTACTGGCGGAGAAAACTACTGGAGTAACTTACAAACTTCTAGGTGCAACTGATCTTGGTGTGTCAAATGACTATATGAAAGAGGAAATGCCCCCTTACAATACCGATTTTCTGAATGGAGATTTAGCTTGGAGGCAGCATGATGGAGGTCATACTGATGGCCCAAATATGCAGCATTTTATTCTCTGGGCTAATCGCGTTTTGGAAATTGAGAAGTAAAAACTTCTGAAGTACGAGAAACAGAACAAAAGTCCTGCACTTGGCTAAATCAAGTGTAGGACTTTTTTGATTTAAGACTGTTGATAGAATTGCGGAAGTTAGTTGGTAGCTAGAAAGAATCACAAATCATAATGAATAGTATATCAGACATTTAATGATTTTTAGTAAATTCCTTTTTGTACAATTTTTCAACTCTAATTATTAGCCATGACAGGACTTGTAGTACTGGATGTTTTTATCAGTTTGGTGTTTATTTTTCTCCTCTACAGTCTCTTTGCGATGACTATTATAGAGACAATCACCTCAGCTTTTAGCTCAAGAGCCAAAAATCTAATCACAGGAATTGACCGATTACTTGCGGATGATCAGCAGTCAAATCGAATCAATCATACAGTTTTGAACCTCTTCTGGGTCAAAACTGACAACCCGCTAACCAAGGCATTTTACAAACATCCTTCTATCAAATATCTTGGGCACAAAGGAATTAACTCTAAGCCATCTTATATCGCCAAGGAGCGCTTTGCAGGAACTTTATTTGACCTGCTAAAACAAGGGAGTTACCTGGACGAAGTAGATAACATCTCTGCTACTCTTGGTATGATTCAAGAGTACGACTCTAGTGAATTGGTTTCGCGAATCAAAAGCACAGAAGAGGATTTGAAAGCGCTAGAGCAATCTGCTGAACCAGATAAGCTGACTATGGAATCGTTGAAGGAAGAGCTTGCGTTTCTGAAAAAGGAGCATTTCGAGCGAAATAACAAAGATCATCCATGGGAAATCGAAGGATTTTCTCTTGGGGAGGAAACGAAATACCAATTAAAATTGCTCTGGAAAAATGCCGCAAATGACAAGGCTAAATTCCGGGCCTTGATGGAAAACTGGTATGAAGATCAAATGGATAGGGTCGCTGGATGGTATAAGCGTAAACTGACATTTTTGACCTTTATCATAGGTCTAGCGATTGCTTGCACATTTAATGTCGATACCATTAGACTTACCACAGATCTCAGTAAAAATGAGGATATGAGAACACTGCTTGTGGAAAGTGCCAAGACTCATTTAGCTGAAAATCCAGAAGGTGGAACTACGAGTTCTTTTGATGCGCAGCGAAAGTATTTAGACTCATTGAATATTACACTGAGTAGTTACAATGATGTCTTGGGAGCCAGTAAGGCGGAAGATTACACGTTCTGGACTTTTCTAGGTTGGCTCATAACTGCTTTTGCCATTTCCCTTGGAGCTCCATTTTGGTTTGATCTGTTGAACAAGCTTATGAAAGTCCGTAACTCTGTTCAAATTCCCGTAAATACGGCATCAGCATCCGCATCTACAGAAAGCACCAACACTAACGTAGTAGGCTGATGGAAACTTTCAAGGGAATAGTAAATCTTCATGTGAATCTCCGACAGAATTGGCCCTCCGTCAATGCCAAGGTTTCAAAAGTGCTTAAGCCAAATACGGAAGTAGAGATATCGCATGCTATAGTAGGGGAGCCATACCTAGATTCTGATATTTGGTATGTATTGACAAATCACTGTTTTGTATGGAGTAAGGCCGTTTATGCCAGTTCAGAGATCCCACTTCTCGACAAGAAAATCATTGTCACGGCTGATGATATAGGAATTGTAGACCAGATAGATGTCGGTGCGCAAATAGCCCTGAAAGAAGGATGGATTAATTCTCTCGCTGTACTGGTAAATCGTCCAAATGACCCTAACGATGAGTATTTAAAGCGATTTGGGGAAACTCTTAAGAATCATAGCAGAAATGGCTGCTCTAAAAGTCTATTTGAAACGACACACATTGGTCTACATTTTACGATTACTTCTGGGCAACCTGTTTCCAACTATACTGCAGTTCGGCTTTTAGTTGACAACGACGGCAAGTTTCTGGATTTTAGGAAATTCAACAAAAATTTTGAAAAGGCAGATTATGTCAACCAGATAAAAGGGGAGTTTTTGGCTCAGTACGAAAAATTCATACGTGTATTTGGGAAGGAACCTGATCATCTCACCTCCCATCATGATGTGCTTACATTTAACAATCCACTTTTCAGCTTCATGCACACCTGGTCTAGGGAAAAGGGAATTCCTTTGAGAAACCATAGGTTTTTACCTTCCTCCAAACGATTTTGGTACGATACCTTAGCACTTACCAATGTGAATTTGCCATCAATAAACACCATGAATTCCTGGGAAACTAGCTATGGAGCTACAGACTTCGAAAGTCCTGAACATACCGTAGTAGAGCATTATGGTCCAATTCCACCCTTTGGAGTTACTTGCTACGAAAGCACCAAAAGAAAGAAGCAAGGCAAACTCATCAAGTGGATAAGTGATTTTCTAGTTAGTACTGACACTAGCAGGGAAATAGTGATTCATCTGATCAAGTCTGATTTGCGTAATCAGCGTGACTATGTCAAATTCTATGATCCACTTCGATCATCCTATCCAGGGATAGAAATCAAATACTTCGATGGGCGGGCTGCAGAGTATCTTTCTCTCAATGAAAAACGACCATGGACAACTCATCCTGCACTAGATCTTTCTCCAGCTTATTTCAGACCATTTATGAAGTCTGACGAAAGTCAATCATTCTCCGCAGAATAATTTTGATAAGCTGTACCTGTTTGTGACATAACCACATGGTGATTAAATATTTTTCGAGCTGATCATTCAGGAAACGAACCCTGCGTGCGTGAGCTTTGAAATGGATATACTATGCACATTCTTCCCTGTGGTTAATCCTGCTGCTTTGCTAACTAGATACGGAGATCGCTTCAAACTCATGAACATGAAAGAGCTGCGAAAAACGCTGGAGTGAAGCATTTCTACAATGAAGATGAAAGCCCTATCTACTACCAGCAGGTTCCTAAGAGTATTGCGTATTTAAAGAGTTTGAAGAAGTAGGAGAGATTAGAAATTTGAGATTTCTAATTTAGGGACTCTCTAAAAATGGATGTTGTTGATTGTACTCAACAGCCATATACGTTAAACCTCAAACTTCTTACCCGTCAATTCTTCAGAAACTGACCAAAGTTTAGTAGCTACACCCAAGTCATGAGATTTGCTGCTTGACCTTACTTTTACCGGAGCACCTTTCACTTCTCTGAATCCGGAAGGACCATAATATTCTCCGCCTTTTGCTGCAGGATCCAGCGCTGCTCTCAATGTAGGAAGCGCGCCATGCTTAGAATTCTGCCCTATGAGTGAAGCCAATGGAGAAAACAAGCTGCTAGCAATGGATGGTAAGAAGGCGCCCAGATTTGTGGCTGAAAAGCCAGGATGAGCAGAAAGTGCCATAGCATTGATGCCTGCAGAATCCAGACGTCTTTGAAGCTCGTACGCAAATATCATACAGGCCAATTTACTCTGCGCATACACCGACCACTTATCGTAGCCTTTTTCCGCATTTAAATTATCGAAAGAAATCTTCCCGGTTTTATGAGCCAGACTGCTCAGCGTGACGACCCTAGCATTCGGAGTAATCTTAAGAAGTGGGAAAAGTAGATTTGTAAGATGAAAATGTGCCAAATAATTCACTCCAAATTGACTTTCAAATCCATCTTTGGTGGTGGTAAGGGGTGGCATCATAATGCCGGCATTTTCAATCAACAGATCCAAACGATCATATTTCTTCGAAAACTCAGCTGCAAACTCTTCCACTGATTGTAAACTATTCAGATCTATCAAGATTATTTCCAGATCTGCCTTAGGGACTTCAATAAGGATCTTATTCAATGCATCCTTAGCCTTATTTAGATCTCTGGAAGCAAGTATAACAGTTGCTTCTTTTCTTGCGAGAGCTAGAGCAGTTTCGTATCCTAAACCAGAGTTTGCTCCAGTTACAATCGCAATTTTTCCTTTTTGAGAAGGAGCAGTTTCAATTGAAAAATTTATCATAAAAATCATCAACGTTAGAATTGTAAAAATAGATGAAAGCAATTTACAGAAATCATACTTAAAAATTAGTCAGTAGCCAATTAATGATGAATTACGCTTATATAAATGGTATTTGAGAACATTAGAATTTCAATTACCTTTTTGCAAAATATCCACTGACTATGAAAAACCTTCTTTACGCTTCACTTGCTCTTTTGATCTCCTGTAGCCAACAAAATGACCCGGATAAGTTAAAAGCTGAACGGAATTTTGTAGAAGTATCACAAATAGACACTTCCATCAAGCCCGGCGACAATTTCTTTATGTACGTAAATGGCATTTGGTATGATACCGCCAGGATCGCAGATGATCAATCAGGCGTGGGTTCTTATTCATTTTTGAACATTCCTCAAAAAATGCTTTTGCAAGACATATTAGAGGAAGTATCCGCTGGCGAGCATGCTTCAGGGAGTATAGACCAAAAAGTGGGTGATTTCTATGCTTCTGGAATGGACACAGAGGCGATCAACGAGCGTGGATTTGAACCTATCAAACCAATTTTGGCTAAGATCGAGGAGATTACTGACGTGGCTTCCCTAATGAGTTTTGTCACTGAAGAAATCAAGTCAAATAACCAATCAATTCTAGGGTTGGGAATCTCTCCAGATGCAGAAAACAGTAGTATCAACATTGCACATTTTAGCCAAACTGGGTTGGGTTTGCCTGACCGGGATTATTATTTCAAAACTGATTCCTCCACTATAGGAATTCAGAAAGCCTACTTGGATTACCTCGCTACACTATTCCAACTGACTAGCACTGAACCTGAGACAGCCAAGAAAGATGCAGCAGCTGTGTATGCTATTGAAAAAAAGCTAGCCGAATCGCACAAGACACGCATAGAACGAAGAATAGTAAAGGAAAATTACCATAAAATGGCTGTTTCCGAACTGGATCAGAAAGAACCAAATATCGCGTGGTCTAAGACCCTTAACCAATTGGGATTGAAAGCAGATTCAGTAGATGTACGCCAACCAGCCTATTATTCTACGCTAAATATACTGTTGAAATCCGTTCCCATTTCTGAATGGAAGACTTACGTGAAAGCACATACACTATCCTCATTTGCCGATGTGCTGAGCAAGCCCTTTGAAGATGCATCCTTTGCCTATGAGAAGGTCATTTCTGGTCAGTCTGCACAGTTGACTCGGCAGCAGCAGATGGCTCAGAAAGTAGATCGGCAATTGGGCTTTGCTTTAGGACAATTATATGTAAAGCGATACTTCAATGAGGATGCCAAAAAAAGGGTATTAGATCTGGTAAACAACCTTCAGAAGGCTTTCGAAAGCAGAATTAATAAGCTGGATTGGATGAGCGACAGTACCAAAACTCAGGCGAAAGAAAAGCTGTATGCTATCACCAAGAAAATAGGTTATCCTGACGAATGGAGAGAATACAATGTTACTATAGATCGTAATAAGTATTTCGAAAATGTATTGGCACTGCGTCAAGATCAAAGCAGCTATGAATTGGATAAATTTGGCAAGGCACCTAACAAACTAGAGTGGGGGACTACGCCTTCTACTGTGACGGCCTATTACAATCCATCTTTGAATGAAATTGTGTTTCCAGCTGGAATACTTCAGTATCCTTACTTTGATTTGTATGCTGATGACGCAATCAATTACGGTGGAATAGGAATGGTAATCGGTCATGAGTTAACCCATGCATTCGACGACCAAGGCGCACAATACGACAAGGATGGTAATGTAAAAAACTGGTGGACAGATGAAGATTATGAGAAATTTAAAGGGAAAACCCAGCAGTTGATTGATCGCTACGACAGTTTCACTGTGTTGGATTCAGTGCATGTAAAAGGAGCAATGACCATTGGCGAAAACACTGCTGATAACGGAGCTTTATATATTGCCTATGAGGCATTTAAATTAACAGAACAAGGACAGGACACGACCAAAATTGATGGGTTTACGCCTGACCAGCGATTCTGCTTGTCTATCGCAAGAATCTGGAGAGTGAAAACCCGTGATGAGTTTCTACGCACCTACGTAAACACCAATTCACATTCTCCTGCAGTATGGAGAGTGAATGGGCCGCTGATGAATTTTGATCCTTTTTATACCGCTTTCAACATTCAGCCTGGAGACATCAATTACAAGTCTGAAGAGGAAAGAATTAAGATTTGGTAAAACTGTTGGGACACAAAAGACCGAAGTAGGAAGATTCCAATTTTCCCGTCTTCTGTCTTCTGTCTTCTGTCTTCAATCTATTCTATATCTTTGAATTAACCAACAATCTTAACTTCCACATGTTTGACGGACCTGATTACCCTAATTCTATTACTGAAGATCTTTTTGAATCTTGGTTAGAAGAAGGTAGAGCGAGTAAAATCAGCTATCATTTTTTACTGATAGTCTGGAATGTATATGACGAGAAGTACAATCCTGTCTATGTGGAAACGCGCGAAGAGATATGGAATTATGAACTTTACCCAAATGCCAAAGGCTCTGAAGCGCTTATTGCTGTGTATGATTTATACTCGGAGTCTAGAGTTAGCATAGGAGTGTAAAGAGCTGTGACGGCTTTATTTCTAGTTAAATTGACCCAACTTTATGCGTTAATTCAACTACTACCCAACCATTATTTCTAATTGAAATTACTGAAAATATAAACCCCAATGTTTAATAAAATCTTCTCATTTGTCATCCTGGCGCTGTTTGCGGTGGGTTGCGCCCAAAACCCCGAAACTTCTAAAAAGGAGTTTAATGTAGAATATGAAAAGTTTGTTCTCGACAATGGACTCGAAGTAATCTTCCATATTGATCCTTCTGATCCAGTCGTTGCAGTTTCCCTAACTGCACATGTAGGATCGGCAAGAGAAAAAGAGGGAAGAACTGGCTTCGCACATCTTTTCGAACACTTATTATTCCTTGAGTCTGAAAACCTCGGCAAGGGTGGTTTGGATAAAATGACAGCCAGAATCGGTGGCTCTGGTGCCAATGGTTCAACTAGCCGTGATAGAACGAATTACCTGCAAACTGTACCAAACGATGCTTTGGAGAAAATGATCTGGGCCGAAGCTGACAAGCTAGGTTGGTTTATCAATACGGTAACTGATCCTGTTTTGGCCAAGGAAAAGCAGGTAGTGAAAAATGAAAAACGTCAAGGTGTCGACAATCAGCCATATGGACATACTTCTTATGTGATTGATAAAAATCTGTATCCTGCTGACCATCCTTACAATTGGCAGGTTATAGGTTCTCTGGAGGATCTTCAAAATGCCACCCTTGCTGATGTCAAGGAGTTTTTCAGACGTTGGTATGTGCCAAATAATGTTACCCTTACCCTCGTTGGTGACTTCGATCCAAAACAAGCTAAGGAATGGGTGAAAAAGTATTTTGATGAAATACCTAAAGGAGAACCTATAGAATCCGTCACTCCTAGACCTGGTAAAATTGAAACAAGTAAGAAGCTATATTTCGAAGATAATTTTGCGAGGCTTCCCGAACTAACGATGACCTGGCCTACAGTGGAGCAGTATCACCCTGATTCCTATGCACTGGATGTGCTTAGCGAATATCTTTCCAGCGGAAAGCAAGCTCCGTTAAACGTAGTCTTGGTTGATAACAAAAAGCTCACTTCAACTGTGAGAATGTATAACAGAACCTCTGAATTGGCAGGTCAAGCGCAATTATCCATCCGTGCTTTTGCAGATAAAGACCTTGATGAGGTAGCTGTAGCACTCGAAGAGGCATTTGCTAAATTTGAGAAAGAAGGGATTTCCGAAAAAGACCTGGCTCGTATTAAGGCAGGTCAAGAGACCAATTTTTACAATGCACTTTCCAGTGTGTTAGGAAAAGGAGTGCAGCTAACTCAGTATAACATCTTCGCCAACAATCCCGGCTTTATCAACGAGGATATACAAAATGTTTTGGCTGTTAGCACAGAGGATGTAATGCGTGTCTATAACCAATACATCAAGGGCAAGAATTACATAGCAACGAGTTTTGTACCTAAGGAAAACCTGATTGCTGCTTTGGAAGGATCAGAAAAAGCGGAAGTCGTGGAAGAGAAAATCATTCAAGGCGCTGAAGAAAGTTTTGATGCTTCAATACAGGCCAGTTATGAAAAAGCTCCTTCAAGCTTTGACCGTTCGGTGGAACCTCCATATGGAAAAGCTCCTGAAGTAAAAATACCAGCAGTATGGGAGGAGTCACTTGCTAATGGGTTGAAAGTTTATGGGATTGAAAATCATGAAGTGCCTCTCGTTCAATTCAACTTGGTGATTGATGGTGGCCAGCTTCTGGATGATCCCAAAAAAGTAGGTGTTGCCAATCTTTTGGCGCAGCTCATGACCAAAGGCACAAAAAGTAAAACTACTGCTGAACTGGAAGATGCAATTGAGCAACTGGGAGCTTCTGTGAATGTATATGCCACTACGGAGAGCACTACCATTTCTGTAAATACCTTGAGCAGAAATTACGATGAAGTAATGACTCTGGTAAAAGAAATCATCCTAGAACCACGCTGGGACACAGCTGAGTTTGAATTAGCGAAGCAATCTACTATTAGCCGAATTCGTCAATTGGAAGCCAGTCCTAACATGGTCGCACAAAACGAGTTCAACAAGCTGATCTACGGAGAAGGAAATATCCGATCTCAGAACATCTTGGGAAATATTAAGGCTGTGGAAGCTATTTCTATAGATGATCTGAGAACTTATTATGAAAAATTCATTTCCCCATCAGTTACTCGTATGCATGTAGTCGGTGATTTAGGGAAAATAAATATTCTTGCCTCTTTGCAGAATCTGACCACTGCCTGGGAAAGTAAGGAAGTGAATATTCCTGCTTTCGACGCTCCGTCAAGACCAGAAACAGCTCAGGTTTACTTTTACGATATCCCAGATTCTAAGCAGTCTATGCTGCAATTTGGATATCCTGCACTCGCTTCTAGCGATCCTGACTTTTATTCAGCAGAAGTGATGAATTACATACTGGGAGGAGGAGGCTTTGCTTCTCGACTTACTCAGGAGCTACGTGAAGGCAAGGGATATACTTATGGAATTAGATCATCTTTTTCTGGTGGAAAAGTAGCAGGCCCATTTAGCATCAGCAGTGGCGTTCGAAGTAATGTCACCTATGAATCTGCTCAGCTGGTTAAGGATATTCTAATTGACTACGCCTCAACCTACACTGCGGAAGATCTGAAAACTACTCAGAGCTTTATGATCAAAAGCAATGCGCGGGCTTTCGAAACAGCTAGCGCCAAGCTCAAAATGCTAGAAAATATCAGTGAATATGGCTGGGAGGCTGATTATATCAAGGGTAGAGAGAAAATTGTGAATGAGATGACCGTAGAGCGGATTCAAGAATTAGCAGGTGCTTATTTGGATCCAAATACGATGATTTGGTTAGTAGTAGGTGACGCTAAAACCCAGATGAAAGGACTCGAAAAACTCGGATTTGGAAAACCAATTCTTATCAATCAAGAGAAAATCTCAATGGAGGTAGATCGGTAGGTATTGATTGTTGGTTTCATCTCGTCCAGATAGCCATATGTTTACTTTATTTAATACTAGAAATCGCTCGTTGATCAACCCGACGAGCGATTTTTTTGTGCTATTTTTTTTGAAGTAAAGTTGAGAATCCCTAGATAGTTATTGGCAGTAGATAAAATACTGATCGTGCCGTTGGAACTCAAAAGTGATCAGTTCCATGTATTAACCCAGAATTTTATTCTGGGTTAATACAGGCCTTGCCCTTGGCAAGGAACTCTAGAATTTTATAGGATAAATGTGCCAAAGGCTCAACCAATAATAATCCTGAATAAATCGAAGCGAAATTCAGGGTTGCTTAAAAATAAACACCCCAGAGTGCCAACGGCACGAGCAGTAAAAATTTGAAAAGAGCAAATACTAATTCATCTCAGAAAGGAGAAAAATTCCTTTACCTGTTCTTGACTACCTTCTTTCTGAAAACAAAAAAAATCGCCCGTTGAACAATCCAACGAGCGATTTATAAATACAAAATAAGAAATTGTGCCAAAGGCTGAACCAGAAATCGTGGTTCAATAATTTCAAATTTTCTTAGCTTCTCCAGCCAACTCCTCATTTTCATCTGTCAATCCAGCTTCAATAAAGGAATCAATATCAGAATTTCTCTCCTGACCATTGTTCAGCAATACTCCTAAAGCGATCATCACACCAATTCGAGTCCCCACTTTCTTAGCGGCAGTATTAAATAAAGGCGCTATTTCCTCATAGCTTACCTCTTCAGCTAATTTTGCGATTTCTGCTCTTGCGGCTGCCAATTTATCACCGGATAGGTTGGTGTATTTCTTAGCGATCTTCTGAATTTCATTTAGTGCCGAACGCTGTCCCTGTGGTTGTCCACCGCCTTGATTTGACTGCTTAGCCGGCTGAGAGTTTTGTGCAGCAGGAGCAGGTTGCTGCTTGGCCCAAGAATCACGCAAACCTACCGTCTTATTAAAGACAAGATTATCAGCGGAGGAATCGGTATCCAAAGTGAAGTAACCCAAACGCTGAAACTGGAATTTATCATCCATCGTTGCTTCTTTAAGGTAAGGCTCCAAAAAGGCTTCCTTGATGACTTTAAGTGAATCAGGATTCACAAACTCCATGAAGTTCTTGTCCTCATGACTGTCTGGCGCTTCGTCCAAGAAAAGTCTATCATACTCCCGAACTTCCGCTTTGATCGCATGCTGAATGGAAACCCAATGAAGTGTTCCTTTTACTTTTCTCGTGCTGGCTTCTGTTCCGCTACCAGACCTTGAGTCCAAGTCAGCAGTACAGTAAATCTCAGTAATATTTCCATGTGCATCCTTCACCACAGATTCTCCTTTGATGATATAGGCACTTTTCAATCGAACCCCATTTCCTAAAGTCAATCTGAAAAACTTGTTTCCAGCCTCCTCTTTGAAGTCTTCTCTTTCAATATATAGTTCTCCAGAAAATGGCAAATCATGAGTCCCCGAATTCGGATCCTCAGGATTGTTCTCAGCAGAAAGTATTTCAGTTTTACCAGCAGGGTAGTTGGTAATCACCAATTTCACTGGATCCAGCACCGCCATTACACGGGTAGCTGTTTTATTCAAATCCTCACGGATACAATATTCCAATAGGGAAACGTCCGTCACTGAATCACGCTTGGAGATCCCGGAGAGATCCGAGAATTTACGGATAGAATCTGGCGTATAGCCTCTTCTTCTCAAGCCTGAAATCGTAGGCATTCGTGGATCATCCCAACCTGTTACGGTATTATTCTGCACCAGTTCAAGAAGCTTTCGCTTACTCATTACGGTGTACGAGAGATTTCTACGTGCAAACTCCCGCTGCTTAGGTCTAAGTTTAGCTGGATCATAGATTTGATCTAGGAACCAATCGTATAATTCCCGGTGCATTTTGAACTCCAACGTACACAGCGAGTGGGAAATCTGCTCTAGGTAATCAGACTCTCCATGAGTCCAGTCATACATAGGGTAGATACACCAGTCGTTTCCAGTTCGGTGGTGAGCCTTTTTCACTATTCTATATAAAATAGGATCACGCATCAACATATTTGGCGAAGCCATATCGATCTTGGCACGAAGCACATAGCTTCCCTGCTCAAATTCTCCAGCTTTCATCCGCTCAAACAATTCTAGATTTTCTTCTACTGAGCGATCACGGTTCGGACCAGCAACTCCAGGAGTTGAAGGAGTACCTTTTTGTGTAGCCAAAGCCTCCGCAGATTGATTATCTACATAAGCTTTGCCTTCTTTGATCAGTTGAACGGCCCAGTCATATAGCTGCTGGAAATAGTCAGAAGAATAACATTCCGTAGCCCATTGAAAGCCCAGCCATTGTATATCATGCTTGATGGCATCCACGTATTCCTGCTCTTCCTTGCTAGGATTGGTATCATCAAATCGAAGATTGACAGGAGCGTTATGCTGCTCGCCTAAGCCAAAATTCAGGCAAATAGAAGCGGCATGGCCAATATGTAAATAACCATTTGGCTCTGGTGGAAATCTGAACCGAAGTTTATTCGGGTCAAACCCTGCGGCCAAATCGTCTGCAATGATTTGTTCAATAAAATTAAGTGATGCGGATTCTTCAGTCATAGATCAAAATTGAAAATCAAAATTAAGGCAAATGGATGTATTTGCAACTGAAAAGGGAAATTGGTTGGGTAGGGATTGCAAGATTGGAAAATTGGAAGATTAGAAAATCGATTCCCTTTGGTCATAGGCTTTCCCTCGCAGTGACGAACGCCTAAAAGCACAGCAAGTTGAAAACTGAGGTTCCGATTAGAGAAAATAGGAATTGGCGAACATGACTGCGTACCTATTTTTAAACTTATTTACATAATTTGAGTGCTAAACAAAACCTTAGCTAAAAACCCTAATTCTATGAACTTAACGATTTGCCATAATACCGTGGAATTAGGAGAACAAGCCTCCAAAGCAGGAGCTACCTTAATCCGGGAGGCGATCCTAAAACAAGGCTTTGCCAATATAATCTTAGCAACTGGCACCAGCCAATTTGAAACCTTACAGCAGCTTCTTGCTGAAAAAGACATCGACTGGTCCAAAGTGACTGTATTCCATTTGGATGAATATCTAGGCTTACCGATTACTCATCCAGCAAGCTTTAGAAAATATTTACTGGAACGTTTCTTTACACATTTACCTCAATTGAAAAGTTACTTTTTAATCAATGGGGAAGTCGATCCAGCTGAAGAATGTGCACGCCTAGGTGAATTGATAAGCAAACATCCCATCGATGTGGCTTTTGTGGGAATTGGTGAAAATGGACACCTAGCATTCAATGATCCTCCTGCAGATTTTGAAATTGAACAACCCTATATAGTGGTGGATCTAGATCATGCTTGTAGGATGCAGCAATTTGGAGAAGGCTGGTTTCCCAATTTAGAGGCTGTTCCGCAACAGGCTATCAGCATGTCTATTCGACAGATTATGAAATCAAAAGCCATTATTTGCTCCGTTCCCGATAGTCGAAAAGCATTGGCAATTAAAAATTGCATAGAGGGTGCAATCAGCGCAAATCATCCAGCTTCCATCCTCCAAAGTCATCCAGCATACCATTTGTTTTTAGATGAAGGTTCCTCGTCACTGCTTTCCGTTCATTGATCGGAAAAGCCTTGTATTACTGAGGAAATATTTTGTATTTATAGAGATACTCAATTGAACATTTTGAGTTCACCATTCTTTATAAACAGCCCAAAATGCTATGCCTTCAAAAAAAATGGCAGTAAAAGCGGAATCATTAAGTCAAAAAGATACTTGGATCTCCATAGCAATCATCGGAGTCCTTTTTTTTGTCTTTGGCTTCGTTTCCTGGATCAATGCCATCCTGATTCCCTACTTCAAAATAGCTTTCACACTCAGCAATTTTGATTCATACCTCGTTGCTTTCGCATTTTACATTTCTTATTTGGTGATGTCCATTCCATCTTCCTACCTACTCAAAGCAGTTGGGTTTAAAAAGGGGATGATGTTTGGCTTTTTCATCATGGCTGTAGGCGCCTACATCTTTATTCCGGCGGCTATGGGAAGAACCTACGAAGTGTTTTTGCTGGGGCTTTTCACATTAGGTACAGGTCTAGCTGTGCTTCAAACTGCCGCAAATCCATACGTAACAATTTTGGGACCCAAAGATAAAGCTGTTCAGAGGATCAGTATCATGGGGATTTTCAATAAAGGGGCTGGAATTCTGGCTCCCATCATCTTTGCCGCGGTGGTTCTCAGAGTAGGGGATACCGAGCTTTTCCAACAGTTGGAAACCATGGGCGAACTCGAAAAAAATGCCGTTTTGGATGAGTTGATCCAACGGGTAATTACTCCATATACTGTTGTGGGAACAGTGTTGGTAGGGTTGGGGATTCTGGTGCGTTTTTCACCACTTCCTGAGATCGATACAGAGCATGAGAGTGCAGAGCTTGCCGAAGCCAATTCAAGCAAAACCTCCATCTTACAATTCCCTCATTTGATTTTAGGCGCTCTGGCTATTTTCCTTCATGTAGGCACTCAGGTGATTGCAATCGACACAGTGATTGGTTATGCCAACTCCTATGGAATCGGATTAATGGAAGCCAAAGTCTTTCCATCTTTTACGCTTGCGTTCACTATTATCGGATACTTGATCGGAATTTCTCTGATTCCAAAAGTGATTACTCAGGTTAATATCCTTAGAATATGCACGCTTTTAGGTACGACTTTCACACTCTTGATCTTATTCACTTCGGGCGATGTTACACTTTTTGGTATTACTACAGATGTTTCCATCTGGTTTGTGGTTCTGCTCGGCTTGGCTAATTCCTTGGTCTGGGCAGGAATCTGGCCATTGGCGCTGGATGGTCTTGGTCGTTTCACCAAACTCGGAGCGTCCATCATGATCATGGGACTTTGTGGCAATGCAATTATGCCTTTGATCTATGGATATCTAGCTGATTTGTACGATGTACGCTTCGCCTATTGGGTTCTTTTCCCTTGTTACCTTTACTTGGTTTATTATGCGGTATATGGACATAAGGTCAGAAAATGGGCTTTCGCAAAATAAATTCATGCATGAATCAAGCTAATCACCTCCTCCAAATTATTCTCCAAGGGAGATTTCAACTAATAAACATCGAGTTGGCTGCTAAAACAATTATTATCAAATGAACATTCAAGGCAACTCATACCGAGATGGCTCAGCTATCGATATTTCTTTTTCCGAAGGAATCATTGACAGTATCTCAGAAACTCAGACACCTTTAGATGAAAACCTGATACTAGGACCAGGCTTTACTGATATTCAAGTCAATGGATATGGAGGAATCGATTACAATGAGGTTCAATCAGATCCTATGAATCTTGCTGGCATTTCCAGACTTTTATATCAGGAGGGAGTAACCACACATTTTCCCACAATCATTACCAACGATCCTGATCAGATCAGTCGGCTGATACTTCAGATAGTTTCCCTTCGGAAATCCGATGAATTGTCCAGAATGAGTATAGAAGGCTTGCATATTGAAGGACCCTTTATTTCTCCGATGGATGGTCCAAGAGGTGCGCATCCTAAGGAATTTATCATTGCACCGGACTGGAGCATGGTTCAAAAATGGCAGCTTGAAGCCAAAGGGTTGATTAAAATGATCACTCTTTCAGCAGAATGGGAAAATGCCGTTTCCTTTATCGAAAGGTGTGTGGATCATGGGATTCTCGTTTCTATCGGTCATACCAATGCGACACACCAGCAAATCTTGGATGCTGTCAACGCAGGTGCTAGGCTATCAACCCATCTTGGAAATGGAATGCACACAAACATAGCCCGCCATCCCAATTACCTCTGGTCACAATTGTCTCAGAATGATCTGAGTGCATCCATTATAGCCGATGGATTTCACCTTCCGGCAGAAGTCATTCAGGTTTTTCATAAAGTGAAAAAAGAAAATCTCTTGCTAGTTAGTGACTCCGTTTCACTGTCAGGAATGTCTGCAGGGGATTATAAACTGCATATCGGTGGAGAAGTCACGTTGACTGCAGAAGGCAAACTGCACCTCAAATCCAATCCTTCCATCCTCGCCGGTTCGGCTTCCAATATCCGTAGCGGTGTTTCTTTCCTGATCAAAAATAAGCTTGCATCCCTAGCAGAAGCTTGGGAAATGGCTTCTGTCCGTCCCGAAAAACTAGTCAACCCTGGTCATATCCTATTCAAAGAAGGAGCTATTGCCGATTTGATCTTGTGTAGAAAGCATGAAGATGGTAAGCTCGAAGTTCTCAAAACAATCAAACATGGGCGAGAAGTATTTTCCGCCTGATTAAGCCCAAATCATTAGCCCAAAAAACCAAAACCTATGCAAAAGACTCTAAAACGAAGAAATTTCCTCAAAACCGTAGCTACTGGAAGTCTAGGTTTGGGAGTGATGAGTTCGGCGCACTCATTCAATATTTTGTCCCAATATCCCGTTCAGGACAAGGTTCGCGTAGCAATTATGGGGGTGAATGGACGAGGTTCCCAGCATCTGCAGGCTTTTGCCAAGGTTCCAAATGCAGAAATCTCCTACCTATGTGATGTAGATTCCAGAGCGGTTACCAATGGTTTGGCATTGGCTGAAAAATCTGGCGTAAAGAACAAGCCTCAGGGAATTTCTGATTTCCGAAGGGCGCTGGATGATAAAAATGTAGATGCAATATCTATCGCTTTGCCAGATCACTGGCATACTCCGATGGCCTTGATGGCTTTGAAAGCTGGGAAACATGTGTATGTAGAAAAGCCGGGAAGTCATAATCTGGCAGAGGGGGAGTTGCTTTCAAAGGCAACTTCTGAATATGGAAAAATTGTCCAAATGGGCAATCAGCGAAGATCCTGGCCTAGAGTGCAGGAAGCCATCGCTGAGCTCCATGGTGGAGTTATCGGCAATGCATATTATGCCCGTGCCTGGTACACCAATTCCCGTCAAACAATTGGTTATGGTAATGAAGTACCTATTCCTGAATGGTTGGACTTCGAGCTTTGGCAGGGTCCGGCTCCTAGAGCAGCTTACAAAGACAATCTGATACATTACAACTGGCACTGGTTCTGGAACTGGGGCACAGGAGAAATCGTCAATAATGGGGTTCACTTTCTGGATTTGGCGCGCTGGGGATTGAATGTAAACTATGCAAAAAATGCCTATTCAAGCGGTGGTCGCTATCACTTCAAGGACGATTGGCAGACTCCAGATACGCAGATTGCTTCTTTTGATTTCGAAGACAACAAAAGCATTCTTTGGGAAGGAAGAAGTTGCAACCGCAGAGGAATCAACGATATGGGTTCAGGCGTTTCCTTTCATGGGGAAAATGGTACACTGGAATTACTGGATAATTCCTATAAAATCTACGATAACGCAAACAAACTCATAAAAAGCGCCGAGCCCACAAGCAATACAGTGGTGGATCAGAGGGGTGCTGGATTTGATATGGATATTGCGCATTTCACGAATTTCACCAATGCCATTACCAAAGGAGAGAAACAAATCTCTCCGTATCAGGAAATTGTAAAAAGTGTCATGCTGTGCCACTTGGGTAATATTTCGTACAGAACAGGAAGAGCATTGGAGATTGACCAAAGTTCAGGAAGGATCTTAAATGATAAAAAAGCGATGAAGCTCTGGGGAAGAGAATATGAAAAAGGTTGGGAACCTAAACTATAATCCTAATGGCTTTGACTCTAACCACTAACTCTAAACGACTAGTATCTATTGATGCATTGAGAGGTTTTGACATGTTAATGATATGTGGAGCAGACGCTTTTTTTAGCAGCCTTGAAGGAAAGACAACATGGGGTTGGTTGAATGGACTGGCTCTGCAATTTGAGCATCCGGAGTGGATTGGCTTTACCTTTTACGACTTTATCTTTCCGCTCTTTCTGTTTATTTCGGGAGTATCTATTCCTTTTTCATTAAGCAAAGCACAGGAGCTTCATATTTCTAAAAAAGAGATTTATAGAAAATCCTTTATCAGAATGCTCATTTTGATAGGTTTTGGTTTGCTAGTAAAAAATGCACCATTTCCCTTCTTTGACTGGGAACAAATACGGCTGGGATCTGTACTTGGAAGAATAGGAATAGCAGGATTTATCACTACGCTGCTTTGCCTCAATTTTGACTCGAAAAAACGTCTAGTTGTCGTAGGAGGCATTTTGCTGCTCTATTATGCGGCAGTTTTCTTGATTCCTGTTCCAGGTTTCGGAGCTGGAGACCTGAGTTTTGAAGGGAATTTTGTTGGATGGTTTGATAGATCTTTCCTTCCTGGCAGATTACTTCAAGGACAATACGATGAATTGGGAATCCTGACCACTTTTCCAGCAATTTGTCTCACGATTTTGGGAGCTTTTGGAGGGGAGATTCTGAAAAAGGATAGCCTTTCTCAATATCAAAAACTCAAACAAATCCTGCTTACCAGTTTGATTTGTATGGTCATTGCGTTGGTATGGAGTCTACATTTTCCGATTTTCAAGCGCTTGTGGACCAGTTCATTTATACTCTTGACTTCTGGAATGTCCTTTCTTTTCCTCGGCATATTCTACTGGATCATCGATATCCTCAAATTCCAAAAATGGTCTTTCTTCTTTGTGGTTATAGGGATGAATAGTTTGACAATCTACTTGATTTACCGTTTTGTCAATTTCAGATATACCTCCAGACTACTTTTTGAAGGGCTGTATAAACCCTTAGGCGAAAACTGGCAACCAGTTATGGAAAGCCTCGGTTCATTGCTCTTGGTTTGGCTGATTCTGTATTTCCTTTATCGCAAGAAAATTTTCTTTAAGGTGTAGCCAGCTTATCGGTTTACAGTTCGGATGCTAGTTTGAGTCCAAAACCAGTTTAAACATTTCAATTCAAAGAGTTTTATGAAAAATAGCAGAAGATCTTTTATCAAAAAATCTAGCACATTGGCAACAGCCGCAAGTCTCAGTACTTTGCCCTTTTCTCTTTTTGCAAACTCTACAGCAGATCCAATAAGAATTGGAATTATAGGCCTGGATACTTCGCATTCCCCGGCATTTGCAAAGCTTTTCAATGCAGAAAACCCAAAGCCAGAGTTGGCTGGCTTCAAAGTAACGGCGGCTTATCCTTATGGTAGTAATGACATTAAATCCTCAGCAGATAGGATTCCGGATTACATCAAGCAAGTCCAAGAATTGGGCGTAGAGATCACAGATTCTATCGAAGCTTTACTCGAAAAAGTTGATGTGGTACTTTTGGAAACCAATGATGGAAAGCCAAGACTAGCTCAGGCTAGAAAGGTAATTCAGGCAAAAAAGCCATTTTTCATTGACAAGCCTGTGGCATCGAGTTTTGCAGACACCCAATTGATCTATCAAGAAGCTGAAAGTAATCAAGTACCTATTTTCTCCGCTTCCTCGCTGAGATACATGAGCAATGCTCAAGCCGTACGCCATGAGGGAAAAATAGGAAAGGTTCTCGGTTGTGATGCTTTCAGTCCTGCCAAAATAGAAGCGGGACACCCAGATTTATTTTGGTACGGAATCCATGGAGTAGAAATCCTTTTTACGGTGATGGGACCTGGATGCGAGTCAGTGAGCCGTACACATACAGCGGATACTGATGTAGTGACAGGGAAGTGGAAAGATGGGAGAATAGGCACTTTTAGAGGTACCAGAACGGGTAAACACGAATATGGAGGAACTGCTTTTGGCTCTGAAGGAAACTTGGTTTTGGGAAAATATGAGGGCTATGAACCCTTGGCCGTAAAAATTGCTGAATTCTTTAAATCTGGCGTATCACCCGTGGATCCGGCGGAGACTTTAGAAATCTATGCCTTTATGGAAGCTGCCGATGAAAGCAAAAGAAGGGGTGGAGAGGCTGTTGCAGTAGGATTGGAAAAATAAGAAATGAGAATAAGAGAATAGAGATTGGGAGATTAAGAGAATGTTGAATGTCGAACATTGAACTACGAAGTATATTGAATCCATGATGATCAGAACAAGGCATCCCATATCAAAAATGCCGTAAATCGTGCTTCGTAAATCTCAAATGAAATACAAATACGACTCTCACGTCTCCGTAAGGCATAGCCTTTGTCTACTAGAAGCCAAAAAGAAAAAATATGGCCCTTATAGGAAAGCTTGTAAAAGCCGGTATAGACATCACAGCGAAATTTCAATCTGTAGAAGATAACCCACAAATCTCTCAGGAAAACCAGCTTAGAGAACTTTTAAACCAAGCCAAAAACACGGCTTTCGGGAAGTACCATGGTTTTGAAGAGATTCTGAAATCTGATGACCTGATCGCATCCTATAGAAATGAGGTTCCTATTTTCAATTACGAGCAAATGCATGAGCAGTGGTGGTCAAGGCAGGAGAGATTTGAGGACATTACGTGGCCTGGGAAACCTGATTACTTTGCCAGAAGCAGCGGAACCACAGGCAAAAGCAGCAAGAGAATTCCAATTACCAAGGAGTTTATGGCAACCATGCAATCCGTGGGTACATCCATGATTAATTCCCTTCATGAGTTCAATTTTCCTGAAACACTTTTTGAATCAGAGGTATTAATGCTAAGCAGTTCCTCCAGTTTGGATCAAAACGAGCAAGGCTTTCAAGAAGGTGAGATATCAGGAATCAATGTGAGTAATTTCCCCGATTGGTACGACATCTTCTACAGACCGGGAAAGGAAATAGCAGCCATCAGAGACTGGGACGAGCGGGTGGAAGCCATAGCCGAACAAGCACCAGAATGGAATATTGGGGCCATAGCCGGAATCCCTTCTTGGGTACTTCTCATGCTTCAGCGGATTATTAAGCGACATCAATTGAACGATATTCATGAAATCTGGCCAAACTTTCAGGTCTTCGCTTCAGGAGGAGTAGCCTTCGAAACCTACCGTGAAGATTTCGAAGCACTTTGCAAAACACCCATCACCATTTTGGATACCTACCTGGCTTCAGAAGGTTTTATAGCATACAGCAGTAAACCTGAAACTATGGCTATGAAACTGGCTTTGAACCACGGTTACTTTTTCGAGTTTATTCCCTTCGATGAGCGTGGGATTAATGAGTCCGGAGACCTGCTCAGCGAGCCACTCATATTGGGTATAGATGAGGTGGAAGTAGGGCAGGAGTATGTGCTTTTACTGAGTTCATGTGCAGGAGCTTGGCGCTACGCTATCGGTGATGTGATCCGGTTTGAATCCCTGGATCCTCCTCAGATAAAGATTACCGGACGAACCAAATTCTTCCTAAATGTGGTTGGTTCTCAACTTTCGGAGGAGAAAATGGATAAAGCTATCCTGGAGTTAGCCGATCATTTCAAAACCACGATTAATGAATATATGGTCGCTGCGGTGAAAAATGAACATGGCAATTACATTCATCAATGGGTGCTAGTATCTGATGTGAAATCTGATGGATTGGCTGAAAAACTGGATGATTTACTTAAATCGGCGAATAAGAATTATGCGGTAGCAAGGTCCAAAGCACTAAAGGGTATTTCAGTAAAAGTGATCTCAAAGGACTTGTACACAGCTTTTCTGGCTCATACAAATAAAAAAGGAGGACAGACCAAAACACCCAAAGTGATGAAGGATGAAAAAATGAAAATGCTTCTTGAATTTATATCTCAACCTTAGGAAGTACAGGAGCTATTCCATCTGGGCAGAGTTCAGCGCCACGAATAGACATGTAATACTTACTGATTTGACTTTGGTAAGCAGGGGAAATAAAGTCGTTTTCCAATAGATATTTTTTGGCCACTATAATTTCAGCCCTGAAGCCATGTCGTATAGCAATGCTATCCGCTTCATGTTCGCGTTCCCGTTTGTACTGATCAAAGAGAGAGTAGCGAATTCCGTAAAGGATCATTCCTGCATTTGAATGGTTTTCGTAGTCAACCATATGCCCTAATTCATGGGCAAACCATCCTTTCAAAACTTCCTCAGGTAAATCTCCCACTATTAAATCTCCAGAGTCTAATACCTTTTCAGAGAGGCTCAATCTATAGCCTCGCTTGCGCCCAAATACATGCTGAAGATCAATCACCGGTTGAGCTTGCATAGTTGAGGCACTCAATTGTTTTTGTACTACTTCAAAGCCGTATTTATGTAAAGACTTGTACTGCTGCCATACCTCCAAAAATGCCTTTCTGATATTAGTATTGATTCCCTCAGAAAAGGCTGGTGAGTTGGAAGGTGCAGAAGCTGTATCATCCGACTTGAAGGAAAGAATCACTAGAATGGTAAGAGCCAATACCCCCGAAATAATTTTGTATTTGTGTCGCATTGCGCTAGAAAGAGACAAAGAACATACCAGCATTGGGAGATGTGGAAAAAGGGGAATAGAGAGTTATAGGTTGGAGATTGATAATTTCCACATATCTGGGTAAGTTTTTTTAACCGCCCTCGATAGTTATCTTAGCGAGAGGCCGAGGAAATAGTATTCGGAACTAGAAATTCCTTGGGATGACGCCTTCGAAATCCGAATTGCCGGGCATCACTTGAAATCCAACTCATGTCTTTTACCTCTAACCTATTACCTGCAAAATATGTGGGAATGGAGCCAAACGAGGTAAGCCAACGAACTACGAGAAAGCCCACTACTGTGGCAAAAACAACTAACTATGAATGATCAAAATATGAGTGATTTTAAGAAAGTATTAGACAAAGGACCGATGAAATATCTGTTCATTTTCGGTATAGTCGTGATCGTACTTTTCTTCTTCAAACCGTGGGTACAAGTGGGAGCAGGACAACGAGGTATTGTGCAGAACTTTGGAGCTGTGCAGGACAAGGTTTTGAGTGAGGGAATTCACTTCAAAATGCCTGTGGTGCAAACTGTAATTCTAATGGACGTGAAAATCCAGAAAGTTTTGACAGATGCTGCTTCTTCCTCTTCAGATCTTCAGGATGTGGATATGTCAGTAGCACTTAACTACCATGTGATACCTGATGCCGCAAATTTGGTGTACCAAACCATTGGATTACAGTTTAAAGAGCGAATCATCGATCCAGCCATCCAAGAAGTGATGAAAGCAGTTTCTGCTAGATATACAGCTGAGGAATTGATTACCAAAAGACCTGCGGTAAGTTCTGAGATGAAGGATGCTCTAAAAGCCAGGTTACTGGAGTCGAACATCGCTGTGGATGCCTTTTCTATTATGGATTTCAGCTTTTCTCAGACCTTTACAGATGCGATTGAAGCCAAGCAAACTGCCGAGCAAAATGCATTGAAAGCAAAGAGAGATTTGGATAGAATCAAAGTAGAAGCTGAACAAACCATCGCTGCGGCTACGGCAGAAGCTGAGGCGTTAAGATTACAGAAGATGAATATTTCGCCTGATTTGATTGAGCTTAGAAAGATCGAAGCCAACCTAAAGGCCATCGAAAAATGGAACGGTATTTTGCCAGAGGTAACTGGTGCCGGCGCTATTCCATTTATTGGAGTAGGTGAGGTAGGGAAGAATTAAGAAGGTGAAAGTTGAATAACCTCCAAGAGGTTTACCTTTTTAAAACTACCGGCTGATCTCAGTCGGTAGTTTTTTTATGCGATTATTGTAATAAGGTGCTTTATTTAAAAAGAATAATGATAGCTCCCAAAGCCGTCAATACCAATATCATTTTTCTAAAAAATGCTTCATCGATCATCTTTACTAGTTTGATTCCCAGTACGAATCCTAGGATAATACCCGGAACTAATTTTAGATCGAGTAGGAGAGTTTCTGCAGAAATGGTGTTCCAAAGAAAAAAATGAAAGGGTAACTTGAAAACATTGATAATCAGGAAAAGCCATGCAGCGGTACCGATAAATTGATTTTTGGGCAGGCGCATAGCTAAAAAGTAGATATTGGATATGGGACCGGCCAAGTTACCAACCATGGTCGTGAAGCCAGCCAAAGTTCCGACTCCGCTAGCAAAAGCCCAGTGTGTTGGTACCTTATTCACTTTTTTTTGATCCCACCAGACAATGATAGCCAAGACTAGGAAGATGATGATAGCCATCCCGATTTTGAAGGTTTTCTCAGGAAGATCCATACCGATCCAACTTCCCAGAATAATTCCCAAGATCATCCAGGGAAGAAATTTGGCTACATATTTCCATTGCGTATGTCTGTTGTAATAGATTACTGCAAACACATCTGCAATCACCAAAAGTGGTAATACTATACCAGTGGATTGCTTGGCTTCGAAGGCTATAGCCATAAAAGTCACATTGATTATTGCTATTCCTTTAATTCCGGCTTTGGACAATCCGATCACAAAAGCGGCTAAAAAACTAAGAATCCATGAAGTGGTACTGATCTCTGAGAGAATAGTTAAAAACATAGGTTGAGGTCAAAAGCAACGTGTAGAAATATTTCTATTTCCCAAACATATAAAAATCAAATGTAGGTCTTTTAGGATTGAGGGTTAGAATTAAGGAGTAAGGTCCATGTGGTCTGAAAAAGTCCGATAACTGGTTTTAAGCTAAATACTCCGAAAGCTCCGTATTACAGGAATCAACACACTTTGTTACATAATTTACATTATGTTAAATACAAATTATGATAACCTCCTTTTCCAATAAATTATTACCTTAAAGCCTTGGAATCAAACCTACCCTGATATCACAGTTTTATGCTCAAACACCTTCCCCGACTGGGACTTTTTCTAGGGCCTGTAGCCTTCCTGCTGATTTATTTTTTTGTGAGTTCTCCAGGATTGAATCCTCAAGCTTTAGCTATGCTTGCACTTGCCGCTTGGATGGCGCTTTGGTGGATCACTGAAGCGATCCCCATTGCAGCTACAGCATTTCTTCCTTTGATTTTTATGCCGTTGTTGGGAATTCTGCCTATCGCGGATGTTTCATCAAATTATATGCATCCCACGGTAATGTTGTATATGGGTGGCTTCTTGCTGGCCACAGGAATAGAAAAATGGAATCTCCACCGGAGAATCGCACTTAACATAATAAATTTAGTCGGCACAGATCTCCGCAAGATCGTTTTGGGATTTATCCTAGCCACTGGAGTTCTTTCCATGTGGATATCAAATTCAGCTACTTCTTTGATGATGCTACCAATTGGTTTGGCTGTAGTGAATCAGTTTAAAGATCAATTGGGTTCCTCCAAACTGGCGATATCTGAAAGTCTGGGCAAATCCATCATGCTTGGAATTGCCTATAGCGCTTCCATCGGCGGCGTGGCAACCTTGATCGGAACGCCTACAAATACCATTCTCGCTGCTGTAGTTTCTGACTTGTATGGCTACACCATAGGCTTCAATGAGTGGATGATGTTTGGTTTGCCACTTTCAATTGTGATGCTTTTTATCTGCTGGTACTACTTAGTCAATTATGCTAATCCCCTACCCGCTAAATTTAGTTTGAGTGATGGAAAAAGCATTATAAAGACCCAGTTAACAAACTTGGGTAGAATGAGTTATGAGGAAAAAATGGTGATGCTGGTATTCGGATTGGTATGTTTTTCTTGGATCACCAGGTCATTTCTTTTGCAGCAATTTCTACCTGAACTGGACGATACGATCATCGTACTCGTTGGTGTGGTGGCCTTATTCATTATCCCAGCTTCCAAAAAGGGGGAGCGAATTTTGGACTGGAAAACAGCAGAAAAGATTCCCTGGGGCATTTTAATCCTCTTTGGTGGTGGATTAGCTTTGGCTGGAGGTTTTAAGGAAACTGGTTTGGCCGAGTGGATCGGAACTAGATTCACTTTGATTGAAGGTATCTCTTTCTTCCTACTATTGATGATTATTATCGCTTCGGTCAACTTCCTAACTGAGGTCACTTCCAATGTAGCTACGGCTTCCATGCTACTTCCAATACTTGCTTCAGTGGCTATGAAACTCGATTTACATCCTTTTGGATTGATGGTTGGAGCTACTTTGGCTGCCAGTTGCGCCTTTATGCTACCCGTTGCTACACCTCCAAATGCGATTGTTTTTGGTTCGGGTTACCTAGCAATGAAGGATATGGTAAAAGCCGGCTTTTGGCTTAATGTGATTTCTATATTCCTGGTTACTTTGATGGTGTATTTCGTGCTGCCTTGGATGTGGGGGATTGATTTGTTGAGCAATCCTTTCTAGTACCTTCTTTACTTCATCATTCGATATTCAGAGTTCATCATTCATTATTATTTACGATTTACGAATGACGATTTACGAGCTTCTCGAAGCTAGGTGGGTCAATTTGTACCTCTGCCCTTGTGGGTTTTCCTGACTTCATTGTTCATCAATCGGAATTCATCATTCTACATTAAATCATTTCCATCCTCCCGCACCAACATTCGTTTCCACTAGATGTATGTGCGCGGGAGATAATCACAAAGTCATTATGCTTTCCACGGGTTGCACCCGCGGTTATTAATGGTTTGACTACTTCGTAGTCATTTTTATAAAACAAGCTCAACTCATCAAAGTCTACGTGAATCCAGATTTCTTTTTCATCCCATAATCCTACTCTTTCGTCCCATACTTTTGTAAAGACTTGCTCGTACCGCTAATCTTGAACTATCAATTAGGTATAGAACTGATGAACACGAAGAAAGTCTTTTATTTGCTGATCCTTTTGGCGGTTATTTACAATCTCATGCTAATGTATACGCATGAAGAAGAGCCCAGAGAAGCGGATAAGACTACCCTAAACATCAAGACCAATTTAATTGAATCAAGGTAGTACAACATATTTATTTATAGCAAGTTATGAAATCAAAAAGTCTTGTATTTAAAGATATAGAATGGTGGGTAGTCACCTTTGTGTTTTTAACCATCATCATTGTAAACATACTTCATGGGTTCGGTTCCTCCTACGCCGAAATGATGAGGTTCTTTGGTTATATTTTTATGCCAATAGTACTATATGTAGGGTTTTACCTGATTCATCTGGTCATTCTTCCGAAATACTTAAGGGACAAAAATGTCCTACATCTCATACTTTTTAGCATTCTAACAGCCGTCCTAACCGGAGTCTTTTCAGCTCTTTGGGCCGCAGGTATTGGTGGATCCATGCATAGATTCTTTAGATTCTACTTCAGTGTCTTAGCACTTTATCCGGGATATCTAATCACAGTGATGCTGCTGGGCAAGATGTTAACACCACCGAATTTTCAGGATTTTCAACTCTACAATGGAGTTCGATTATTTATGATATTTCTGTTCATTACGATTTTCCTTGTTATCGCACAACTATTTGTAAGTGAGGTAGTATTGGTCATATTATTAGGAATAATTCCTGCTATCCTTGGATTGGTTTTATACAATTACTACCTGCTTTATAGAAGTAAATTGGCAGGAAATATCAAAGCCTATCGCTGGTACCTTTGGGGATTGATGAGCATTATAATGATTGTATTTTTCGTCATCGCTGCTGAAAACAATGTTCCAGAGATCATGTTCTTAGGATTTGGCATGATTGCCTTGTTGATATTTGTAATTTTCCCGCTATCTAATTTAGTATTTGTAAAGTACGATACCTTCATCGGGAAAATAGACACGCTTTCCGTACAAGTAAATCAAAGCTCAGCCAATCTGAGTTTCCTTCGCTCGCAGATCAATCCACACTTTCTTTTCAATGCCCTAAATACACTCTATGGAGCTGCGCTGATGGAAAATGCGGAGAAGACTTCTGATGGTATTCAGAAACTGGGAGATATGATGCGCTTTATGCTTCATGAAAACCAGATGGATAGAATCCCACTTTCTAGAGAGATTACATACCTTAGGAATTACCTGGATTTACAGATGTTGCGATTCAAAAATGAAGCAAATCTTGAGGTGAGTGTGCAGATCTCCGAAGATACTTGTGAGGGTAATATCGCTCCCATGCTATTGATTCCTTTTGTGGAAAATGCCTTTAAACATGGAATCAGTACTAAGAACAAATCCTGGATCAGAATCAATCTTCGCTGCCTAAAGGGATCGGTTCACCTGGATGTAGTGAATAGCATTCATCCAAAAAAACAAACCGAAGATCCACGAGATGAATCTGGGATTGGATTGGAAAATGTAAAAAACAGACTGGCACATTCCTACCCACAAAAACATAACCTAACCATCGTTGCAAATGACACTGAACATTTTGTTCATTTGTCTGTACAATTAACCTGATATGATTCAAGCCATTGCAATAGACGATGAAAACATGGCTTTGGAAGTGATCAAAGCCCACGCTTCCAAAGTCCCTTTTTTAGAATTAGAAGCAGTGTTTACAGATGGTGTGGATGGTTTGGAGTACATCAAGTCCAACCCGGTTGACCTGGTTTTTCTCGATATCAATATGCCGGATATTTCCGGAGTGGAACTAGCCGCACTTTTGCCTAAGGAAACCATGGTGATCTTCACTACAGCTTATTCAGACTATGCCGTGCAAGGTTTTGAGCTCGATGCTATAGACTATTTATTGAAGCCTTTTAGCTTGGTGAGATTTTTAAAAGGCTGTCAAAAAGCACAGGAATGGCTAGAACTTCAGCCAAGTAATGACCCGCAGTTTATCTACGTGAAAACCAATGAGGGACAGTTTAAAGTACGATTTGATGAGCTGATGTGCTGCGAAGCCACTGGGAATTATGTGACTTTTCATCTTAGAAATGAGCGATTGATGAGTCGCTTGACGCTGGCTGAAATAGAGAAGTCACTTCCCTCCTTTTTCCTCCGAACCCATCGATCATATATCGTAAACATGAAGTTGGTCGATAAGGCTGAGCGGCATCAGCTCCTGATAGGAATTAATTCATTCCCTGTGAGTAGTACTTATTTGGAGCTGGTGATGGAGAAGTTTGGGAAAAGTTGAGCGATTTCCCGCAGATTAACGCAGATAAGACACGCAGATATACGCTGATTTTTTAATTCCACTGGATCTGATTGTTCACCAGAATTATGATTTGCGAAAATCTGCGAAATTTATCTCCGCTCATCTGCGGGGAAAACCTGAAAGAATTCCTTCTCAAAATGGCTCCATGTACTCCTTCTTATAGTTTAGAGGAGTTTTACCAATGCGGTCTTTAAACTGCTTATTGAAATTAGACAGCGTGGGAAATCCACTTTCGTAACATACCTGACTGATGTTCAGATCTTCATCATGCAGGAGTTTTCGGGCATTACTGATTCTTACATCGCCAAGAAAATCAGAGAAGGATTTATTCACGCGTGTTTTAAAATACCTGCTAAAAGCACTTTCAGACATGTTCGCTAGGGAGGCTACATCCTTTAGGGTAATTTTTTCCTTGAAGTTCTTCAGCACATATTCCAGTATTTCGGAGATTTTATCTTTCTCATGTGCGGTGTAATTACTCTTGTAATCTATATGGGTAATCGGTGCAAGTTCGGTGGAATGAGCCAGCACTTCCAAAATCTCCAAAAGGCCAATAATACTCGCTCCTCCTTTACGATGAACCAGCTCCTTCATCATTTTGGTCACGGTACGATTAGTGTGACCGGTTATTTCCAATCCTCTATCAGCTTTTGCCAGCAGTTTCCCGATTTCCTCAAATTCTTCTTTTTCCAAAGCATCTTTACCTAGAAAACTTTCAGGAAAATAGATAACAATGTCATGCGTGTCCAACCCATTTTCAGGAACAAAGTAAGCATTGTCACTTCGCCAGACATGGGGAAGATTTGGACCGGTGAGTACCAAGTCACCTTCCTTGAAAGGTTTCATGTGATCTCCGATATAACGGGTTCCCCTACCCTTTAGAATTACGTTCAATTGATACTCTTCATGAGAATGCCAGTATTTATCTAGGTAAGACTCCCGTAATTCCTTGATAACAAAAACCTTATTACTGGGGATTTTTGATTTTTGCAATGGTTTCTTCATGGATTATATCTGATTTATTCTACTATTCCAGTCGATTAAAGCTGTAATTAATCATAATTCAGTCATTTTTCAAGCTTAAACAGGGAGAAATCATGGGATTAATACAGGAATTTAGTCATCTAAAAAATACCCTAATCTTAATATGAATTTGAAAACCCCAAAATTACCCAAGTCACCCTTCGTAGGAATGGTGATCTTAATGCTTGCATTTCTCGCTGGATGCGGTGGCAATAGCAACAAAAATTTTCTCTCTTCCACTGACCCTAGGCGTGTAGAAATTCTAGTTCTAGGGCATGAAAGTGAGCATCACAATTCAGAGAAATTGATGATGTACTTAGAAACTCCTCTTTTCCAAAAAGGAATTAACCTCACGTACACTACCGATGTAAATGATCTGAATGAAACGACGCTATATAATTATGATGGCTTGATGATCTATGCCAATCATGAGCAAATTACGCCAGAGCAGGAAGCTGCCCTGAAGTCTTATATTGAAGGCGGTAAAGCGTTGATTCCTATTCACAGCGCTTCTTTTTGTTTCCAAAATTCTCCTTGGTTTATAGAGGCAGTTGGCGGACAGTTCAGCACACATGGCACGGGTGATTTCACTGCAACTATCGTAGATGCAGCTCATCCAGTGATGCAAGGCATATCTGAGTTTGAAACTTGGGATGAAACATATGTACACAGCCAGGTGAATCCTGATATGCATGTGCTCATGGAGCGTGTAGAAGGCGATAAGAAAGAACCTTATACTTGGGTTCGTGAGCAGGGAAAAGGCCGTGTATTCTATACAGCCTATGGTCACAATGAGAAGACTTGGGAGAAAAAAGAATTCCAAAATCTAATAGCAAACGGTATCCTTTGGGCTGTTGGCGATAAAGTGAATAAGCTTTTAACTGAATACAATATTCCTACTCCACAGTTTGAGGATGCGGATATTCCTAATTATGAGAAAAGAGATCCGGCACCTCGTTATCAATTGCCACTTTCTCCTGAGGAATCAATGAAACTGATTCAGGTGCCAGTAGGCTTTGAATTGGAGCTTTTTGCCTCTGAACCTATGATCATCAATCCTATGGCAATGGCTTGGGATGAGCGTGGTAGATTGTTTGTTTTCGAAACGACTGATTACCCTAACGAGATCCGCAAAGAAGGAGGAGACGATAAAATCAAGATTCTGGAAGATACAGATGGAGATGGTAAAGCTGATAAAGTGACTGTTTTTGCCGAAGGACTAAATATCCCAACCAGTATGACCATGATTAATGGTGGAGTTCTGATCTCCATGGCACCGGATTTTATTTTCTTAAAAGATACTGACGGTGATGATGTCGCGGATGTAAGAGAAGTTTTGATTACAGGCTGGGGCAAAAGCGATACACACGCTGGCCCATCAAACTTGAAATACGGTTTTGATAATAAGGTATGGGGAGTTTTGGGTTACTCAGGCTTCAAAGGTGAAGTAAGCGGAGTATCTCACTCCTTCTCTCAGGGAGTTTACCGATTTAATCCAGACGGGACTAACCTGGAATATTTGGGACACACCAGTAACAATACCTGGGGACTGGGTTTCACAGAGGATTTTGAAACCTTTATCTCTACTGCCAACGGACAGCACTCGGTGTATTTCTCTATGGCGAACAACTTCCTGAAGAGACCAATCTATCAGGGATCTGCGAATACTGTACACGGTATTGACACGCACTATGATATGCCTCACATTACACCTTTCTTAAGACAAGTGGATTGGCATGGAAGCTATACAGCTGCTGCTGGACATAACTTCTATACTGCAAGAAGCTTTCCTGAGAAATACTGGAACTCTATTGCGTTCGTAGCAGAACCTACGGGACGTGTGCTTCACAATGCTAAAATCCTTCCTAAAGGCTCTGGCTATACTGAGAAAAATAATTTCAACATCTTGGCGAGTTCTGACGAATGGTTCTCCCCTGTGCATGCAGAAGTTGGTCCTGACGGATCGCTTTGGGTGGCTGATTGGTACAACTTTATCATCCAACATAATCCTACGCCTAGAGGCCGTGAAAATGGAGAAGGGAATGCTTATATCAATCCTTTGCGTGACAGAGAGCATGGTAGAATCTACCGCGTCACTTATAAAGGTGGTGAGCCATCCAAAATCTTCAATTTGAAAGATGCTGAATCAGATGAGCTTTTGGCTGCTATTCAAAGTGAGAACATGTTCTGGAGATTGACTGCTCAGCGATTGATCGTAGAATCCAAGGACTTGGACGTAGTAGAAGGCTTGTATGATATCATCAACAATCAAAAAGTAGATGCGGTCGGTATCAATGGACCTGCAGTCAATGCACTGTGGGCACTTCATGGGTTAGGAGTATTGGACGGAAATAATGCGACTGCACAGCAGGTAGTGGAGAAAGCGTTAAGCCATCCATCTGCCGCTGTTCGTAAGAATGCACTTCGTGTACTTCCTAAAAATCCTTCAGCCATGTCAGCTATTTTAGCTGGTAATCTGCTTCAAGATCAGGATCTCCACACTAGAAAGTATGCATTCCTTGCAGCATCTGAGATGCCGTTCTCTGAAGATGTAGCCAAAAAGCTTTTGGAAGCTACCAATGACGAGGACAATCAGAAAGACGCTTATTTACCCCAGGCTATTTTTGCGGCTGTGCTTTCACATCCAACTGCTTTTGCAGAGAGAGAAAGTGCTAGTGCTATGCAGGATGTCGAAGGTCAGGAATTGAGCCTTGCAGATAGAATCTCCAGAAGCTTAGTTGCAGAGCAATACAATTTGGATCAGAGAAACACCATTCTTTTCCCTCCAGATCCAGTTGGAAAAGAGATTGATATCAAGATAATTGTTTCCAAAGGTGATGATGAGATGAGAGGAATTCTTGCTGCTCAAGGAAATGCTACAAATGGCTATGAGTTGTATATCTACAAGAATGCAGTTCATTTTGCTGTAGCTCAGGATGGAAAAGTAGAGATCATCAGTTCCCGCAAAAATATGCCGGAAGAGCAATTTACCATCGATGCTTCACTGAAAGAAGATGGACGAATGAGTTTGAAAATTGACGGTGAAGAAGTAGCCAAAGGCAAAACCAAAGGATTGTTTACAGAGTCCCTTACTCCTACTCGGGTACGAGTGGGTCAAGATGACAGTAGAAATAGAATTGGTAAATACGAAGGAGATTGGTGGTTCAACGGTCGCTTGAGCAACAAATCCAGTTTGGCTTTACGTAAGCCAGGTATTGGAGTCGCACAGCAAACTGCTACTGCTGAGGCTAAACCAACTACCACTCCTGCTGGTGGCACGGTGATCAAAATTGCTGTAGTTCCTCACGAGATGAAATTCAATAAGACATCCATCAAAGTGAAGGCTGGAACTCAGGTGACGATTGATTTCGAAAACCCTGACTTCATGCAGCATAATATGGTGATCGGTAAAAAAGGCTCTTTGGAAGCTATAGGTAAAGCGGCAGATGAACTTGCACGTGATCCAAAAGGCGCCGAGCAGAATTTCGTTCCTAAAATCCCAGAAGTGATTGTTGCTTCTAGATTAGTGGATCCAAACGGAAAAGAATCCCTAGTATTCACAGTGCCAAATGAGCCAGGAGAATACCCATTTGTTTGTACAGTTCCAGGTCACTGGAGACTGATGAACGGAATCATAATAGTAGAATAAGGATGGCTTTAGACGTGAAATTCGGGGTAAGTACCTGGTTATGGACTTCCCCATTCAATACAAGTACACTTTCTCTTTTGCCTAAAATAAAGGAGTATGGCTATGATGTAGTGGAGATTCCTGTCGAAGATCCAGCCTTGATAGATATTCCTGTAGTAAGGCAAGCGCTTCACGATAATGGCCTTGAGGCCGTTATCTGCGGGGCTTTTGGTACAAGCAGAGACTTCACCAATGAAGATGCTTCCTTTCATAAAACCAGCTTTGAGTATTTGGATCAGTGTTTTGAGATAGCTGCGGGCTTGGATGCCAAATTCGTAGCTGGACCTATGTACTCAGCTGTGGGCAAAGCCAGATTGGTTTCTCCTGAACAGAAAAAAGTAGAGTGGAATAGAGCAGTGACCAACCTTCGAATCGTTTGTCAAACTGCCCGTAAGTTCGGTTTGGACATTGCTTTGGAAACATTGAATCGCTTCGAAACTGATCTAATCAATACCTGTGAGGAGTTGATGCGATTGATTGAGGATATCAACGAGCCGGAAGCTAAGGTGATTTTGGATGGCTTTCACATGAATATCGAGGAGCCAAATCCTGAAGCTGCAATCAAGCTTGCAGGTGATAAATTGATTCATTTCCAGGTGTCTGAGAATTACCGTGGAACTCCGGGAACGGGTACGGCTCCTTGGGCAGCTTATAAGAGAGGTTTAGAAGCGATCAATTACCAAGGTGTGGTTTCTATAGAAAGCTTCACTCCAGACGTCAAAGAGCTCGCAGGAGCAGTGTGTATCTGGAAACCTTTGGTACCATCTCAGGATGGCTTCGCCAAAGAAGGACTAGAGTTTTTGAGAAAATGGGCCTCTGAATGAATTACGATTTAAGATTTATGAATTACGAGCTCATTCCGTATTATGAAGATTACCTAGGTGAGATTTGTAATTCTGACATTTGCATCAGTATTCCAGAAACAAAAAACTCACAACAAATAACTAATAACCTCCTTTTTACCCTTGAAATAGAAAATAATGAGTAAGAAACAATTCAATATTGCAATCATAGGCCTTGGATTTGGAGCCGAGTTTATTCCAATCTATCAAAAGCATACACTGGCGAATATGTATGCTATCTGCCAAAGAAATAAGGAAAAGGCCGAGGAAATTGCCAAAGCATTCGGAATCGAGAAAGTATATACGGATTACGATGAGTTGCTGAAAGATCCGGATATCGATGCAGTTCACATCAATACTCCTATCCAAAATCATGCAGAGCAATCTCTGAAGGCGCTTAGAGCTGGCAAGCACGTGGCTTGTACTGTTCCTATGGCTACTTCTGTAGAAGACTGTAAGAAAATCGTGGAGGAAGTTCAAAGAACGGGCTTGACATATATGATGATGGAAACGGTGATTTACAGCCGTGAATTCCTTTTTGTGAAGGAAATGTATGAGAATGGTGAACTGGGAAAAATTCAGTTTCTAAGAGCGTCCCATCAGCAGGAAATGGCAGGCTGGCCAGGTTACTGGGAAGGCCTCCCTCCTATGCATTACGCTACGCATTGCGTAGGACCCGTTTTGGCTTTGCCAAAGGCACAGGCTGAATATGTGTCCTGTTTCGGTTCAGGACGTATAGATGAGGATTTGATTCCTAAGTATGGTTCTCCTTTCGCCATCGAAACTTGTCATATAAAATTCAAAGATTCTGATTTATCCGCTGAGGTCACGAGGTCGCTTTTCAATACTGCTAGACAGTACAGAGAGAGTTTTGATGTGTATGGCTCTAAAAAGTCCTTTGAGTGGACTTTGATTGAGCACGAGGACTCGGTGATTCATACGGGTGAAAGCCCTGAGAAAGTTAAAATTCCTGATTATGGACATTTGCTGCCGGCAGAAATTGCTCCATTCACTACCGCTGGTGTATATGACGGCGATGATAATCAGCATTTATCTTTTATTCAAGGATCTGGCCACGGTGGATCACATCCACACTTGGTCAATGAGTTCTTAAATGCACTATCAGATGACAGAGCACCTTACCCAGATGCTCAGGAATCAGCAAATATTACCTGTGTCGGGATTTTGGCTCATGAGTCAGCAATGGATGGCGGAAAAATCATTCAGTTACCGGCCTTTACCTTAAAATAAAAATGATGTCCTCGGACAAAAAACAATAATCAGTGGGATGTGATCGAAGAGCAGTTAGCTGCTTCTAGTAAACTGAATACTGGATTAGATTGGGTTACAAGACTAAAAAAGGTGGCAGAACGTTCTGCCACCTTTTTTCATATATATAGATAGATTGGGTTATTCACACTTTTTTAGATGTGCAAAGGTAAATTATTTAACTCTTTTACCTTCTGCGTCAAACATGCCCATAAGGTCACCTTTGGCATTATCAGCATCCACTTTCTTTAATGACAAAGTCACATCATAACCAGAGATGTTAAATGAAGTATTGATTACATCGTCTTTAATAGTAGCAGTGCTCATTTTTTTCTCTTCAGCAGCACCTTCTTCAGTGAAGTAGCCAGTAGTTTTGCCATCTACGGTTTCAAATCTCATTGGGATGGTAGCATCTCCATTAGGAGTTCCTTTGATAAGTACAGACCATTTACCTTCGAAATACTTTTCATCAGGGCTAGTAAGGGCAAATGCAAAGCTCATTGTCACTAGTAACACTAAGCTGCCTAAGATTGTAATTTTTCTTTTCATGGGTATTTGGGTTAATGTATTATATTGATACAATAAGGAGAAAATACCTGAATACTCAAATTATGTGATTAGATATTTTCGATAAACTAAGTTGTCTTCTACGACTAGTAATCAGCCTTAATAGCTTTCAAGAGCTCCTAGCCTTAAATTTGATTGGAATCTATAATTTATCACTAAACCATACTGGTGTATTATTATCAAATTAATTCATTTTACTTCAACCTATTAAACAGCAACAAACGATGAGTGGAATCAAGAACTATCTAATTATTCTATTTGCCTTTCTGTGTACTCAGGCTTTTGCTCAAAACCTAGAGGGAATAGCATTGAAAGCTTCGTCTAATTACGGTAAGTCAGTGGCTGTTTTTGGAGGATCGGTGTCTGTAATTCCCGCTAGTGACATTGCCAAGGTAATGTGGAAGGAACAACTAGGAATGCGTATTACCAATTACGGTGTGGGCGGGGCAGGTTTTTCTTCACTTCAAGGAAAATCTCTACAGCAGCAGGTAGATGAAGCTGGAGTCTTTGATATCTACATTCTTTGGGCTTCAACCAATGACTACACCAATAAGCGGGATGTGGGTAGCTATACCGACTATACTGAATTCGATGGTTTTGACGAAAGCAAGCTTATCACGCAGGCAGGTGGCATCAACTATTGTATCAAAAAGATCTACGAGCTCAATCCAAAAGCACAGATCTACTTTTTCACTTCCAGTAAAGCATTTAATGACAGAGGAGCCTATGATCCTTTCGCAGAAAACGGAATGCAAGCCTATGTGGGGATGCAAAAACGAATCTGTGAACTTCATGGTCTTCCTTACTTGGATCAGTTCACATTAGGCGGTTATAGCGTTTATAACAAAGATCTTTATTACACCGACCCAATCCATATGAATGCGACTGGTTACGAAAGACTGGGAGAGCTTCAAGTAGCTTTTCTAGCCTGGCCAAAATAAGTGGCAAGCATATCTTCACTTAAAACAAGTCAATAAAAAGGCAGATTAGCGCATCTTTCATTCGATCCCATTAAAAAGCTCCTTACTTTTTCTATGTAAGGAGTTTTTTAGTTTTTGCACCCGTAGCATATCGAAATAATATTTCACGAGACTGATTATTTAAGGAATAAACATTATCTTATTAAGCAAAGGAATTCATCATTCTACATGGTTTTCTGTCAGTAGCTCGGATTTCTTAATATGTTAAACCCAAAGTAATCATGAAAAGCAAAAGAAATTACCTTCCTTCCAATTTGCGGATCAATCCAAAATATCATCCTGCAATATCCATAGGCGCTAAAGTTTTAAAACTAGTTGCCTTAATTGTTTTCCTAACGCCCTTCTTTATGAGGATATATAAGGACGCGACTATCAACTCATTCTTTATTACTTTTTTCAGTTGCCTAGGCATCTCCATATTCCTTATGATGGTTGCTGAAATATCCGAAGCCACAATCGATAAGGAAATTCAGATTTAGAACTGGAATAAAAAATGCCCTAAAACCAAAAAAGAGAAACATTTCTGTTTCTCTTTTTGAGCCTCCTATCGGGATCGAACCAATGACCTACTGATTACAAGTCAGTTGCTCTACCAGCTGAGCTAAGGAGGCTTTTTTCCGTATTGGTGATGCAAATATAGAGGTTCACTTTATTCGCTCCAAACCCTCAGAAAAGAAAAATCCTATCTTCCTTATTCTGAGTGAGAAAAATTTAAAACTCCCTTATAATTGACAGCTTACTTTTCAGTTTTTCGACCTCTTCTTCTGCTTTTTGGATCTTTAGATCAAACTGATCTTTCAATTTATCTGCAGTTCTAGAAGCAGCAAAGAATTCCAAATTGTTTTTCCACAAGGTGATGTTATTCTCCAATTCAGAAATTTGCTTGCGAATACCATGCTCTTTCTTATTAAGAGTTTTCACTGCGTTCGGATCCGACTGTAGTCTATTCAGATTTAATCTGAAAAGGAAGTCTTCTCTTCCGGCTCCATCTGGACTCAATTTTTCTAAGTAAAGATCAACGGCTGTTTTAAATTGAGCCTGAATCTCTTTCATAGATTTTCTTGGTACGAAACCAAGGTCATTGAATTCACTAACAAATTTTGATAGTTCTTCTTCAGAAACATTTTCATTGGCAGCAGCTTCTGTCAGTTTCTTACAAATCTCTTGCTTGCTTACTAGGTTCTCTTCGAACTCAGCATTCTCTTGTTTATTAGAGTCTCTCCTGTTGTCAAAGAAAGTATCACAAGCTAATTTAAAGCGCTTATAAAGACTATCTCTGCTTTTCTCAGGTGTAGGTCCTAGCTTCTTCCATTCCTGCTGCAGCTTCACCAAAGCATTAGAAGTGTTCTGCCAATCCTTATTGTCTTTTAGCTCTTCCGCTTTAGTGATCAAGTCCTCCGCTTTTGCCTGGTTAGTAGCGCGGATTTCATCGAGTTCTTTGAAGAATAAATTCTTACCATGGAAAAATTGTTTGAAAGCTGCCCAGAATGCCTTGTTAACATCTTTGCCTGACTCTCTAGGCACTGGTCCTATTTTCTCCCAGTTCTTCTGAATTTCTAAGATCTCTTTAGTCTTGATATTCCAATCACGGATTCTATCTGCTTTGAAATCAGCAAATGGTTTCAAAGCTTCTATTAAAGCTTCTTTCTGATCTTGATTTACTTTGAATACCTCTTTTTGGCCTTCATAGAAGTCCTTTCTTCTGTCATAAACAGCATCAGATGCTCCTTTGAATTTTTGCCACAAAGCTTCCTGCTCATCTCTAGGAACGGGGCCAATATGTTTGAACTCTTCGTGAAGGTCATTCAAGGCTTTGATAGCATCTTTAAGGTCTTTTACATCCTTCAATGCTACTGCCTTGCCAACAAGCTCTAATTTGCTTTCAAGATTCTTTTTACGATCAAGTTCTTTAAGCTCAAAATAGATACTTCTATTATCGTAAAAGCGATCCATCAAGGCATTGTAGCTCGCCCATAAACTTCTGTTTTGTGCTGGAGGAACTGGTCCTATGCTTTTCCACTCTTCTTGTAGGCCCTTGATAGTAGCCATACTAAGCGTCGTTTCTTCTCCATCAACTAAATCGCGGAGTTTATTAAGCAATTCATTTTTAGCTGTAAAATTGGATTCCTTCTGCTTCTCTGCTTCTTTGCGAAGCGCTCCAAGCTGATGACGGTATTCGTAATAATAGGTGTTGAATTCTTTCTCCTCATCACTTGGACGGAAGTCAAAATCATCCTCTACTCCACCTTCGGCCTTGAAATTCTCCAAAGCTTCGGCCTTTTCCTTATGGGTGTATTCATCGAAAGCTGCCTTGATTTCATGGACTAGCTTATCGATTCTATAAATATTATCTTGTTTTACTTTGCTTTTGAGTAAAGCTACTAACTCTATTTTAGATAGCACAGTGACATCAATCTCTTCATCATGATGTTCATCTTCCTCCTCATTCTCCTCTGTAGCTTCATCCTCATCAGTATTTGAAGCTTCAACAGTCTCGGAAGAGGCTGCCTCTTCTTCTGTTTTATCTTCGGAAACTACCTCTTCGGTAGCATTTTCAGATGGGGTTGGAGTTTCTTCAGCATTGGCAGGCGATTCGCTCTCTGCAGCTTCAAGTTCTTCGGAAGGCGTTTCATCGGTTACCTCTTCACTAGTTTCTTTAGCTTCTATAGGCTCAGATTCCACAGGTACTTCTTCAATTGAAGTAGTGGATTCTATTTCAGGTTCAGTCTTGCTGTCCTGATCGGCTACAGTTTCTTTGTTAGCTTCAGAATTAGTTTCATTTTCGATACCCTTTACCTCTTCAGAATTGGAGGCTTGAGTCACCTTGTCCTTGTCGGACAAATCATTACTTTTCTCAGTCATAAAAACAGTACTATTAGGCGGCAATATGAGCAAAAGTAGGGATTTTGCCTAATTTAATCTTGGATCTAGTGGATAATTTGCTATTACCTTAAACTCCCCTCCCATATTTTTAAGCAAGTTTCTCCAGAGTTCTTCAGGTGTAAAATCAAATGTTTTTTCTCCAAGGTTTTCCCTACATATAATCCAAGTATCCTCTGATAGCTCGTCATCCAATTGCGTTGCGCCCCAACCACTGTATCCTAAGAAAAAGCGAACTGACTCTGGGTCAAAGAGCCCGAGCTTAAGTTTTTCTACCAAAGATTCATAATCACCGCCCCACCAAATATTCTCGCCTAAGGAGATACTTCCATCTAAAGCCTTTTCTCCTAAGTATATGAAATGCAGAGTATTCTGCTCTACAGGTCCACCTACGAATATATCTTTATCCAAAAAGTTTAGCGCTTCAACGAGCTCTCCCAGTTTAAGGATCGATGGTTTATTAATAATTAGCCCAAAACTCCCCTCTTCTGAATGCTCACAAAGCAGAACCACAGAGCGAACGAAATTCTCGTCCTGCAAAAATGGTTCGGAAATTAGAAGATCACCGGCTTTAGGATTACGCTGTTCATCTTTATTCATTCTGCTCAAAATCTAAATTCTTGAAAAATATAGATCATAATTTTTTAAATGCAATGCCTATGGTACTTTTATCCATAAGATTTTCTTGATCAACAACCTCCTATGGATATCTCAGCAATACGTAAAGATTATACAATTAAATCGCTGGACATCAGTGATGTAAACCTAGATCCAATAGCTCAATTTAAGTCTTGGTTTGATGAGGCAATAAATGCTGAAGTTCTGGAAGTCAATGCAATGACTGTTTCAACAATTGGATTGGATGGCATTCCCAATGCTAGAATTTTATTATTGAAAGGAATTGATTCTGGATTCGTGTTTTTCACAAATTATCAAAGTGAAAAAGGTAAGGAATTGGAGAAGCACAATTCAGCCTCATTGACTTTTTTCTGGCCTGAGCTTGAGCGTCAGGTAAGAGTTCGTGGATTGGTAGAAAAAGTTAGCGAGAAGGAATCTGACACCTATTTTTTCTCAAGACCAATTGGTTCACAGATTGGGGCATGGGTGTCTCCACAAAGCCAAATAATCACTTCTAGAGATGATTTGAGCAGCAAACAGGTAGATGTAGAGAAAGAATTCGAAGCAAAGCAAATGGCTAGACCACCACATTGGGGTGGTTATAGACTGATGGCTTCTACAATTGAATTTTGGCAAGGAAGACTTAGCAGACTCCATGATAGAATCAAGTACAAGCTACATGAAGGTGAATGGGTTATCGATAGACTAGCGCCCTGATTATTTCAGGTCAAAAAGATCATCAGTTCCTATCATACGTTCTACGGTGAAGCCTTCACCATATTTAACTAGAATTTTGTGTCCAAATTCCCTAGCTCTAGCTTCGATAAAAGGAAGAAATTCCGGATCTGAAATAAAGCTCTTAGGCTCATCACTAGATGGATCGTAGAATTGAGACTGAAAAGCCAAAATACTGTCAATTTTAGTCTGCCAATAAGGAGTGATATCCATTACAAAATCAGGCTCAATGTAATTATTTTGGATATAGTGATAAACAAATTTTGGTCTCCAAGCTTCTTGATTTTCTCCATCCATTTGAGTTTCAATCTTACGAAGACCACTCATAAAGCAAGCTGAACTTGCCAGACTTGATCCTTTCCCATGATCAGGATGCCTATCCGAAACTGCATTGGCCAACACGATTTCAGGCCTGTATTTTCTGATCATTTCGATCAGTTTCAATTGATGATCCTCATCATTTTGAAAATAGACGTCTTTAAAACCTAAGTTTTCTCTAGCGGACAGATTCAATATTTTACTGGCAGTTTCAGCTTCTTCAAGTCGTAAGGCTGGAGTACCACGGGTTCCCATTTCACCTTGAGTAAAATCCACCACTCCTACCTTGTGACCTTTTGCTATATGAGAAGCGATAGTCCCAGAGCAACCTAATTCTGCATCATCAGGATGAGCAGCAAAAACTAAAATATCCAGCTTTGTCATTTTCTAATTTGGCTATTTAACCCGAAGGTTTTGTCCTATTTTTAAAATCGTTCGAGTTGAGATACCGTTTAATTTGGTCAGCGAACTTACAGAAACACCGTATTTACGTGCTATAGAACCTAGATTTTCACCCTTCTTCACTTTATGATAAGCGTTTGTTCTAGCCTGAACAATGTTGCCAAAAAGAGCAGGAGTTATTAAATAATTTTGACTCAGTATTTTATTGTCAGAAAAGTCATAAACTTTTTGAGGATCAAAAGCTAATCCCCTGTATCTCAGTTCGTAGTGCAAATGTGAACCAGTACTCTTTCCTGTACTTCCACCATATGCTATTAAATCTCCCGCTTTGACCTCTTGTCCTATATCAACGAGTTGCTTAGACAAATGACCATAGAGAGTTTCTAGGCCATTTTTATGGCGTACTACGATGTAATAACCGTAACCATATCTATCATATGATTTCACACGAACAATTCCATCAAAACCACTGAAAACGGGATCTCCTGTATTAAGATCTAAATCTGTCCCATAATGCCATCTTCTCCATCTATACCCATAAGGAGATGTCACTGGCGTAGTTTCTAAAGGCATTTTCCAATTGTAACCGAAAAATTCATCGTACAGCTGAATATTCACGCTGTCTTTGAAGGTCTTTGGGTCGAAATTGTAAATATCTATTTTGTTGGAATCCCACGCAGAGTAATATTCGTAGGCAGTTACCCAAATACTATCAATTTGAATTTGCTCGGAAACTTTGATCAGCTGGTTTGTGGGTGCCCAGATCATGATATTCTGATCTTCACTGATAATGGACCTAACTCTTCCTAGGTGTACATTATTTTCAAAAATAATGGAATCTGTAACCGAGGATAATGTTTTGAGATACGACTCCTGATCGAATGAACGGAGTTCAATATTCTTCCTCTCCTGACCTACAGTAGAGGATTGAGTGTTGTTATTTTTCTTAATAATCTTTGGAAAAATTTGAGCATTGGCATTTAACACACCAATGCTCAGATTTAAACAAAAGACTACAAATAGGATCGAATACCTCATTTATTGGGTTTAATCATTCTCAAACTCTGCCAAATATCGTTCAGCGTCCAAAGCGGCCATACAGCCTGTACCTGCCGCCGTTACTGCTTGACGGTAGATATTGTCTTGTGCATCACCACAAGCAAAAACGCCTTCAACGTTTGTTCTGGTACTTCCTGGGATAGTTTTGATATAACCGGCATCATCCATATGAATATAATCTTTAAATATGCCGGTGTTTGGTTCGTGACCAATAGCAACAAAGAAGCCAGAAATAGCGATTTCTGATTTTTCTCCAGTTTTATTATTGAAGATTCTTATGCCGTTTACTTCTTCCTCTCCAAGGATCTCATCCGTTTCTGTATTCCAGAGAATTTCAATCTTTGGATTATTCATCACACGCTTTTGCATGATCTGTGAAGCTCGCATTTCATCCTTTCTAATCAACATGTAGACCTTGCTACAGATATTAGACAAGTAAGATGCTTCTTCACACGCTGTATCTCCAGCTCCAACTATCGCCACTTCCTGTCCTCTGAAAAAGAAACCATCACATACAGCACAGGCAGAAACACCTTTGCCGTTCAATCTAGTTTCGCTTTCAATGCCTAGCCATTTGGCTGAAGCTCCTGTAGAGATCAACACTGTATCAGCATGAATCGTGATTTGCTCATCGATGATCACAGTATGGGGCTTAGTGCTGAAATCCACACTAGTTGCCAAGCCATATCGTACCTGAGTTCCAAATCGTTCAGCTTGCTTTCTAAAGTCTTCCATCATCTCAGGCCCTGCTACTCCGTTAGGATAACCTGGATAATTTTCTACGTCATTGGTTATGGTCAACTGACCACCTGGCTGTCCACCAGTATATAAAACAGGAGAAAGTCCTGCTCTAGAAGCATATATCGCTGCAGTGTAACCTGCTGGTCCTGATCCTACGATCAAAACTTTTACTTTTTCAATTTCTGGATTCATTAATAGAATATATTAAATCGGGCAAATTTTATGAATTCTACCTTAGTAACAAAGTTGCATATTGTTAAAATTCCCTAAGCTTTCGGCTTAAGGAAATAATATTTGAGCTAGACTCTGATACTAAGGTAGAATATAATGAAATAAAAAAGGGGGCTAAAACCCCCTTTCTACTTGTGTGCTTGCTTATCCGAGGTAAGGTTTCAATGTCTTACTACGGGAAGTATGTCTCAGTCGACGAATAGCCTTCTCTTTGATTTGTCTTACTCGCTCTCTGGTAAGGTTGAATTTTTCTCCGATTTCTTCCAGAGTCATCGCATGCTCACCATTCAATCCAAAGTAAAGCGTGATTACATCAGCTTCTCTTTGTGTCAAGGTGGAAAGTGCTCGTTGAACTTCCTTACGAAGGGAATCATTCATCAAACCATCATCTGGCTTTTCGTCTCCATCATTTTCCAATACATCCAAAAGGCTATTTTCTTCACCTTGAACGAAAGGAGCATCCATAGATACGTGACGACCAGAGATTTTCATAGTATCAACTACCTCATTTGCAGTTACTTCTAGCACTTCAGCCAATTCTTCTGGAGATGGCTCACGCTCGAATTTCTGCTCTAGCTCGCTGAACGTCTTGCTGATCTTATTCAAAGAACCTACTCTGTTCAATGGAAGACGAACAATTCTAGACTGCTCCGCTAGTGCCTGAAGGATAGATTGTCTAATCCACCAAACGGCATAGGAGATGAATTTAAATCCACGAGTTTCATCAAAACGCTGTGCAGCTTTGATCAATCCAAGGTTACCCTCATTGATCAAATCCCCCAAAGAAAGTCCTTGGTTTTGGTACTGCTTGGCAACTGAAACAACAAATCGGAGATTGGCTTTCGTCAATTTTTCAAGTGCCAATTGGTCACCTTCTCTAATTCTCTTGGCCAGAACTACCTCTTCGTCTGCTGTCAACAGGTCAACTTTTCCAATCTCTTGAAGATATTTATCCAGGGATTGACTTTCTCTGTTGGTAATCTGTTTGCTAATCTTTAGCTGCCTCATTCAGGAATATGATTTGTGAAATTTAATAGTTTAAGAAAATCAAATTAATCAAATGTTTCGATTAACCTTATGCACTCAGTGCTGGTTTTTATGGTTTTGGCAATAAAGCCTTTCTAGAAAGCTTGAATTTGCCAGTTTTCTTATCGACATCGATCAATTTAACCTGTATTTCTTCTCCTGGCTCAAGTACACCGTCCATAGTTTCTATACGCTCATGCTTGATCTCGGAGATATGTAGTAAACCATCCTTACCCGGCATAAATTCCACAAAGGCACCAAAAGGTTGAATATTTTTTACTTTACCTGTATAAGTCTCTCCTATTTCAGGCTGAGCCACGATTGCTTTGATACGCGAAAGCGCAGCATTAAGTTTATCTTGGTTAGCAGAGAAAATGTTGATTTTACCCTGATTGTCGATCTCTTCGATCACGATAGTAGCTCCAGTATCCTTCTGGATTTCCTGAATTACTTTACCTCCAGGCCCGATCACAGCACCGATCAATTCCTTAGGAATCATCATGATGAATGATCTTGGAGTATGAGGCTTCAATTCTGCTTTAGGAGCAGCAAGAGTTTTGGTGATTTCGTCCAAAATATGAAGTCTACCAGCTTTTGCTTGATGCAAAGCTTCTTTCAATACAGAGTAATCTAATCCTTCTACTTTAAGGTCCATCTGACAAGCAGTGATTCCTTTTGCAGTACCAGTTACTTTGAAATCCATATCTCCTAGGTGATCTTCATCGCCCAAAATATCAGAAAGGATAGAATATTTACCAGTTTTCGCGTCAGAGATCATTCCCATAGCGATACCAGTTACGGCAGATTTGATAGGAATACCTGCATCCATCAATGCCAAAGAACCAGCACAAACCGTAGCCATAGACGAAGAACCGTTTGATTCCAGGATGTCTGATACGATACGGATAGTGTAAGGATTCTGCTCAACAGGAGGAAGAACTTTTCTCAAAGCTCTCATCGCCAAGTTACCATGACCTACTTCTCTTCTTCCAGGACCTCTATTTATTTTCACTTCTCCCGTAGAGAATCCAGGGAAATTGTAGTGAAGATAGAATTTGTTGTAACCTGAGATAGTTGCACCGTCCACCATCATCTCGTCCATCTTAGTACCTAAAGTACAAGTGGTAAGCGATTGAGTTTCTCCTCTAGTGAACACAGCAGAACCGTGAGCAGATGGTAAGTAATCGACAACAGACCAGATAGGTCTTACTTCGTCAAGTTTTCTACCATCCAATCTTTTCTTCTCATTCAATGTCAAGTTTCTAGCAGCTTCCTTGTGGACTTTGCTGAAATATGGGCCGATTAGGCTCGCTTCGAATCCGTGATCTTCGCCTAAGCTAGCTACGAATTCTTCTTTGATTTCTTTTACTAAAGCAGAACGCTCAGTTTTGTTGGCAATTTGCTTTCCTACTGAAGCGTAAAGTTTGTCGTAAACATCAGCTCTCATCTTATCGAAAAGTGCTGGATCAGACTTCTCGTGACAGTATTCTCTTTTTACTTCTTTACCTACAAGTTTGGTAAGCTCAATCTGAGCCTGGCAATGTCTCTTGATCTCCTCATGAGCATATTGCATTGCTTCTAGCATCTCTTCCTCTTCGATCTCGTTCGCTTCGCCCTCTACCATAAGGATAAAGTCAAGCGATCCTGCTACGATGAATTCTAGAGAAGCTGTTGCCAACTGTGTTGGAGTTGGGTTGATGATCAACTTACCATCGATTTTCGCTACGCGAACTTCAGAGATAGGACCGTTGAAAGGTATATCGGAAACAGCCAAAGCCGCAGAAGCAGCAAGACCAGCCAAAGCATCTGGAAGCACATCCTCATCACCACTGATTAAAGTGATTGCAATCTGAGTATCTGCATGGTAATCATCTGGGAAGATTGGGCGAATAGCTCTATCTACGATACGGCTAATCAAAATCTCGTAATCTGAAAGTCTTCCTTCTCTCTTCAAAAATCCACCAGGAATTTTTCCTGAGGAAGCAAATTTCTCTTGATAGTCAACAGACATTGGTAAAAAATCCACCCCTTCTCCAGCTTCTTTCTTGGATACTACTGTAGCCAAAAGCATAGCTTTTCCCATCTTCACTACTACTGATCCATCAGCTTGCTTCGCCAATGCGCCAGTTTCTATTGTTATTTCTCTGCCATCTTCTAGGGTGATGGTCTTGGTGATTAAGTTCGGTAACATAAATGATTGTTAGTTTGCGTCGTTAGTGATAAAAGTGTTCTTATAACCTTAAAAATAAAAAAGTAAGGTTCTCACTCAAGAGAACCTTACTAGATTGGTTATTTTCTGATTCCTAGCTCGGCGATGATTGATCTGTATCGCTCGATCTCTTTCTTGTGAAGGTAATCCAATAGGCTTCTTCTTTTACCTACTAGCTTCAATAAACCAAGTCTTGAGGAGTGATCCTTCTTATTTGACTTCAAATGTTCAGTCAAATGCTTGATTCTGTGTGTAAAGAGGGCAATCTGAGACTCAGGAGATCCTGTGTCAGTAGCAGATTTTAACCGTCCATGATTCTTAAATAACTCTTCTTTAATCTCTGAGGATAAATACATGTTTAGCTAAATTTTGTAAAACAACCACAAAGGTAGGGTTTATTCTGAGAAAGTAAAAAGTTAATGCGCTTTTGAGCCAAGAACTTTGAAGCGATTCTTAATACTCTTCCAAATCGCCAAATAAAAGTCTGGCTCAAACAATCTCGCATCCTTTCTAGCCTGCCTTACAAAGAACAACCCAAAAGGAAGTAAGCATAGATTGGAAAACCAAGTTCCAAATAATGGATCTGCAATACCTTCTTTAGCCCACTTCTCCCCTGTTATCGTCAACATATAATACACGATGAAGAATATGATAGAAATCAATACTGGCATACCTAATCCCCCCTTTTTGATAATAGCTCCTAGTGGAGCACCTATCAAAAACATCGCAAAGCAGGCGAAAGCCTGAGTATATTTTTGATACCAAGCTATTTGGTACCTTCTATATTCCCTTTGATAGTTATCTATCTGGCTCATCTTGATATTAAATGAGTTCTTAAGGTTTCTAGAGTTGGTCAAGGCCATTGAGATTGCACTCTTTTCATAGCCACGATTCTCTACAAGAGAGTCAATTCTTTCTCTTTCCATTTCAGTCAAAGCTGCAGTTCGCTCTACTTTGACCACTTCCTTTTTACTATTGAGATTGGTATCCAACTCTGCGAGCTTAATTTCTACCTTTTGTTCATTTTTGCTAGTAGGTTTAAGGAATAATGAATCATTGGATGAAACCTCATTAGAAATAGTGACAGTTTTTTTATCAATGATTAGGGAATCGCTATTTGTAGTCAGCGTCCGAGACTCAGGCTTATCAACTAGAATCGATGAAGTGTCTTTTTGTGCTAGATTTTTTGACTGTTCAAGAGAATCCAGTAGTTCTTTCTCCCTATTCATTTTTGCCATTCTAATGGAGTCATCCAAAAATTTTCGTTCGGCTATTTTTGCTGAAGGTTTGAATTTTCTATCCCGTGTAAAAAATGGATAAATACTTTCAGCTTCCTGAAAACTCCTAAAGAGCTGCTCATTTACCAATGTTCCTATGGAATCCAGACCTACCTTAATTTGCGATATATTTTTAATAGATCTGTTAGTGGACCAAGCATCTTCAGCTGTCCGATTAAGCTTGAATGTATTATTCAAGTCAAACACAATTTCATTTGTATCAAAAGATATCCTATCAAATTCAACGGGTTTCTCAACAATCCCCCTTGTTGGTTTAGATTCTCTATAATTCTGTCCATGATATAAGGACAGCTTCATATAGTTCTCATTGAAAAACGGTTCCATCCTACCCGAATCAGCCAAAGTCACTTTTAAATTACCAGTTCTACCATCGGAATGATCATAGATCAAAATGTCTTTGAGCCCAAATTCACCAACTTTTTCATTGACTTTGATACTATAACCTGGGATACCTGCGTAGAAAACCCCAGCTTTTATATCCAACGCAGGCGATTTCATCCGAATATCATAGAGCAAACTGAAGGTTTTAAGGTTAACTTTAGGTACTACGTAATTATTTGAAAGATATGCTCCAAAAGCTAACACAATCACAAATACTCCAATCGGACGTAATGCTCTCAAAAGGGATATTCCGCTACTTTTAATTGCAGTAAGTTCAAAGTGCTCACCCAGATTTCCAAAGGTCATTAAGCTGGAGAGCAATACTGCTAACGGCAGTGCCATAGGAGATATACTGATAACAAAATACCCAATCAGCTCCATATAGATCCAAAAACTCAGACCCTTCCCAAAAATCTCATCGAAGTATTTCAGCATGTTGACGGTCAACAGGATGAAATCCACGACAATAAAAGTCAATAAAAATGGGCCCAAAAATGACCCAAGTATAAGTTTATCTAGTTTCTTCATTATTCAAACTGCTCACAAGGCAAGTACGGCAGCCTTGGAGCTGAAGTTCAAATTTGGTAAAATCAATTGAGATTACCCACCAATAATTTCTTTGAGTCTTCCTATTAGACCATGCCAGATGGAAATTAGTTCTTCACCATCATATCCATCAGAGTAATCGATCACTTTCAAAAACAAGGTTTGGGTGAGATCATTCTCTTCCAATTTAAATTCTATAAATGCATGATCTGACTCATCGGGGTTTTTAGGATCGTAAAATTCAAATTTCACGTGAGAATTACTGCGTTGAGAAGCTAGTCGCGCATAATGATCTTCTCTGTCGAAATTGAAAATATAGTTCTTATCCTCGTTTATTTTCACTTCATCTGCAAACCACTCTTCTAATCCACTCGCAGTACTTAAATAATGGAAAACTATTTTTTTGGAGGCATTGATTTGATAATCAGCTACAAACTTGTTTTTTACCATGATAATCGCTTTTACACTATGTAAAAAATCATTTTTTTAAAGAACGTCAACTTGCATTTCACAGTACAAGACCTCATATTTGCATTCCCTTACGAAAGGGAGGTTTTCTGGGGTTGACAATATACGATTCTCGACCAAAGTGATTTGATTCTCGAACGTGCTTTAATATAGGCATTAATTTCAAAAATCAATACCCAAAAAATGTTTCTACTAGGTTAGAAACTCATTGAAGTAATTGAACCAACATTAAAATATAAATGGCGAGGTATCCCGATAGTTATCGGGAGCAGGATTCATATCCGCTACGCCACGGCGAATAGGCGCGTCAGACGGGAGTTTAATTTTCCTAATTGAAGTGTTAAAAAGAAATTATAAATGGCGAGGTAGCTCAGTTGGTTAGAGCGCAGGATTCATAACCCTGAGGTCGGGAGTTCAAATCTCCCTCTCGCTACTCAAAGGCTTTCGGAAACGGAAGCCTTTTTTTATTTTTATTAATGGATGAATTTGTAGTCTATATTCTTTATTCGAAGTCTTTTGGTAAAACCTACACAGGAATGACTTCTGCCTTAATCACAAGATTCCATTTCCATAATTTCAAATCAGCCAAAGGATTTACATTAAAATACAGACCTTGGATTGTAATTCATGTGGAATTCTTTAACTCTAAAACAGAGGCTTTAATTCGTGAAAAAGAGCTCAAATCAGGAAAAGGTAGAGATTGGTTAAGATTAAATGTCCTTCCAAATTATTCTTAAGCGCAGGATTCATATCCGCCGCGGCGGACGGGAGTTCAAATCTCCCTCTCGCTACTAAAGGTTTTCGGAAACGGAAGCCTTTTTTTGTTTTTACTAATGGATGAATTTGTAGTCTATGTGCTTCATTCGCAAGCTTCTGGCAAGACCTATACTGGTATGACTTCAAACCTTATCACCAGATTTTATTTCCATAATTCTAAATCAACCAAAGGGTTCACATTAAAACACAGACCATGGATTGTTATTCATGTGGAATTCTTTAAAAGCAAAAAATAAGCTCTGATTCGTGAAAAAGAACTTAAAATGGGAAAAGGTAGAGGTGGGGTAAATCAGAATATTCTTCCATTTTATTCATAAGCCTAAATTTCATATCGAGTTCATCACTCCTCTACGCTACCACATTTTGATCTAGCGGAAATATATTTCCCTATTTTTAGTGGATGACATCGCCCGAAATAAAAAACCCACCTACCTCACTTTTTCAAAAACTCAAGTTTCTTGGACCTGGATTTATACTTTCAGCTTCCATTGTTGGATCAGGGGAATTAATCGCTACCACTGTTCTGGGTGCAAAAGGTGGATTTATCACCTTTTGGGTCATACTAGTTAGCTGTCTGGTGAAAGTCGCCATACAATTGGAATTTGGGAAGAATGCTATTATTACTGGGAAACCTTTGATGACTTCTTTTTCAAGTCTATCTGGGCCTAAGAATTGGGCAGTTTGGACGACCTTTTTATTGACACTTTTCAAAATTTTGCAACTTGGAGGAATGATCGGTGGTGCAGCTATCGCACTAAGCATGCTTTTGCCTCAGGTCTCTCCTATTATTCTAGCCTTCATTCTAGGAGCCGTTACAAGCCTATTGATCTATAAAAATTACTACAGCATTGTAGAACGGACATCCATGTTTATGGTGGTAGGCTTTACTGTTTTTACGCTTGCGTCTGTGATAGCCCTTAGCTACAGTCCCTTTGGTTTTACTTTTTCAGATGTGGCAAGTGGTTTAACATTCAGTTTACCATCTGATTTAATATTTGTCGCTATAGGAGCTTTTGGGATCACGGGAGTGGCAAATGACGAGATTATTGCCTACACCTATTGGTGTCTGGAGAAGGGCTACGCCAAATATGTCGGTGAAAATGATGGCAGCGAGGAATGGAAATATCGAGCGAATGGCTGGATAAAAATCATGTACTTGGATGCAATCGTCGCGATGGTTATTTACACCGTAGTCACTGCAGCTTTTTATTTACTGGGAGCTTCCATCCTTTATGGTAACCAAGACATCCCAAGTGGTAATAAACTAATAGAAACTTTAGCAAATATTTACACACAAACTCTAGGGGAAAATGCCCGTCTTGCCTATATCTCTGGAGCATTCTTTGTGCTTTTTTCAAGTGTGTTTGCTACGCTGGCTTATTGGACACGCCTATTTCCAGATATTTTCGGAGAATTGGGTTGGATAGCCTATGATGATCTGAAAACCAGAAAAACCTGGGTTGCTATATTGGCCTGGGTTTTACCCATTCTCTGGGCTATTGCTTTTGCCTTCGTAGAGCTTCCTGCATTTATGGTCTTATCAGGAGGCGTAATTGGCTCTGTATTGCTCTTATTGGTTGTCTATGCAGCAATCCAGTTTCGATTTAAGAACAGCGCATTAAATCTAGCCTCAGGGGTTTTGACCACTATTCTATTTTGGCTCAGCGTGGTTTCTATTGGGTTGGTTTCTATCTATGGAATTGTGAAGCTTTTCAATTAGAAATCAGTCCTTAATAATAGCATTGAAAAACTGTTTGATTTCCTCACTATCAGGTCGTGGAGCATTCGGATGAATTAATTGTCCCTCTGGATCAAAAATCAGATATCTCGGAATCAGCGCTACATCCAGTGCTTTTAGATATTCAGATTCATCTTTGTTCATGGCTACAAAAGATTGCTCTGGAATTGCAATATCATATTTGATAGCAACCTCTTCCCAAAACTTATAATTATCATCAACTGATAAAAAGATCACTTCTACGCCCCTGCTTTTATACTCCTCATTTAAAGCCAGCGATGCCGGGAAAGCTTTGATACATGGAAGACACCAGGCAGCCCAAAGATCCACATATAAGAACTTGCCCTTCTTTTGCCTTAGAATCTCTTCAAACGTAATTGAGCTTTTTTGCAGTCCCATCAATTCTATATCGGGCTCAATACCTTGAAGTGCCTTATTAGATGAATTCAATAGAACCAACTGGGCAGGATTAGCTAATTTGTCACTATAACCCACAAGAACTTCATCTGCTACTTTAAATGATAGAAATGGGATTTCCTTTTGCAAATAGTGAAAGAGCAGAGATTTTTCGCGGTGATTCAACTCAGTTCCAGCAAGCAATGAATCAATTAAGTCCTTTGATTGAATCTGCGTTTGGTTGGCAATAATCAATTCAGAAAACTCATCTAAAAAGACGGTAGTATCTAGCTGAGGTTCAATTTCCTTTAAAAATGAATTGACAGCCAATTGAGAATCGAAAACCATACGATCAGTGGGGTAAGCTTCCAGTTTCTTTTGCGCCATTCTATTTTTAGAAGTGTAAAAAGCTTTGACTTCTTCAGAAATTGAACCAGTATTTGCCAAAGAATCAATCCAGCTCAACTCCTTTTGAAATCCCTGAATGGCTTCATCTTTATTTCGCTTCAAGTCCTCATTCATGCCTAATTCGAATGGAAACGCCTTTGTTTCATTCCACAAAAAGTAGAAATCCTGAGCTTTTGAATGGGATTTACCATAAAGCTCTGTGTTCCTAAGAAGCTCCAGGTTGTAAGTGTAAGAAGAGCTTTCTTTTTTGACAGATTCAAACCATGGCTTTTTGTCCTTTTCTTGGATAAGAATACTATCACCATTTTGGAGGTAATAGGTAAACTCAACCTGGCTATTGTCTCGATAAACTAAATCAAGGGATCCTCTTTTAGTATTGATGATAAGATCTTTGCTTGACTCCTCAGAATTGAATGAGATCTCCATAGGTAGCATGTTATTATCCATGTATTTGAATATTACCTTTCGCTGCCGAAAAAACTGCTGCGTAACACTATCTTCAAAAACCAATACAATTTGGCTGGTCTCAGTAGCTGCTTCTCTTTCCTCCCCCTTTTCTGCAGAATTGCAGGACCAGAAAGCTATGAGCACCAGTAATTGGAAAAATATATGAACCTTGATTTTAGTCTTTCGCATTGCGCTTAAATTGTTGTTCCAGACTTTTATTCTTTTCCAAACTCCTGATAATTGCTGAATCCAGCGGATGTTTTTTGATTAAATCATAGGCCTTCCAAAAACTTGAATCAAGTTCATAATCATTATTTTCAACTTCTTCATCTCGACCCAATGCATCTTTCGCTCGAATCTTTTCCAAATCCTCAATCAAAGGCACATCAAACCAAATAGTAGAAATATCCATCTGATGCGTGCCCACATCACGATTTATCAATCTTAATTCCTTATTTCGAACCATTTCCGGATAATAGACTCCATCAACATCCCTAAACTTCGCAAAAGTTTGGTATCCCCCAGGTTGCATAGTGATTTGATATTCTACAATAGCATGGTTTCGACTGTTTATTTTCAAATAGCTATTCCCATTAGGGGGATCTTTACTGCTGAATGCTATTTGATAAATCGTATCATTTCCCACAATCTCCTCTCCCATAAATCTCCGGTATGTTGGCAACTCTGGAATACCCATAAACCGGTCTCCGTCTTTCCCGAACCAAGTTTTGGAATTGTAAGCATCACCTCGAAATCCATTATTATGTTGATAGGTTTTAATAACTTGGTTTGATGGTCCGAGAGTACTTCCGGAGGCTTTGATTTGCTCCCTAATTCTTTGCTTCAGAATTGTCATAGTAGAGTCAACCTCACCCAATTCATCACTTTGTCTTAAGGATTCCAATTTAACTCTAAGTGCAGATCCATCTTTTTGATAGCTAACATCTTCTACCACCACAGCTGCCTCTACTAGCTTGGTGAATTCCTCATAGTTGGTTGATACTTTTCTGTAAAATCCCATAAGCTGGTGGCGTTTGTCGGGATAGTTTTTGGGGATATTATCAATCGCCTGAGAAATCATCTCTTCCATAGAATGGTCTTCAGGCATCACTGTCACCTCATTCAAAGAGAGTAATTGCCTTTGAAGCTTGAGTGTGTTTCCAGTTTTGGCTAGCGAAGAGATTGAAACTTCCTTCTTTTCATATCCAATAGAAGAGATGACTACAATTTCATCACTGAATTGAGAAGGGAAAAAGAACTTAAACTCTCCCCGCTCATCTGCCAAAGCTGAAAAATCCGGATAGTTTTTTAGGTATAGGTATGCAAACTGGACCGGAGAGGAATCTTCCTTATCTGTCACGACACCGGAAATATTATTTGTTTGCTGATTTTGAGCTAATGCGACTTGAGCACAAAACAAAAAGATAGTGAAGCATAAAAATTTCATCACCTAATAAAATAAAAATCATGAATTTTATCAATAAAAGAATAGTCCAAAACCAAAAAAGCCTCCCCGAGGGAAGGCTTTTAATAAAATAAGGCAGTGCGTCCTTATTTTACAGTTTCAACTACAGCTTTAAATGCTTCAGGGTGATTCATGGCTAGATCTGCCAAAACCTTACGGTTAAGTTCGATCTCACCTTTCTTCAATAATCCCATCAATTGAGAGTAGGATACGCCGTGCATTCTTGCACCTGCGTTGATACGCTGAATCCATAAAGCTCTGAATTCTCTTTTCTTCGCTTTACGATCTCTGTACGCATACTGAAGACCTTTCTCATACTTGTTTTTGGCTACTGTCCAAACGTTGCTACCTCTTCCGAAGTAACCTCTTGTGGCTTTAAGCACTTTTTTTCTTCTTGCTCTGGACGCTACCGCGTTTACCGATCTAGGCATAGTGTTTTGTTTTTTGACGCATGGTGCCCCGAATTATCGGGATCTTGGAAACCAGTGTGCCTGGTGAATAAATAAACCTTAATTAATTTTTAAGCGACTGCTGAAAATCAGATTCTCAACATTGCTTTTACTCTACCTTCATCAGATTCGTGAACTAGACCAGTTTTGGTCAGGTTTCTCTTTCTTTTGGTAGCTTTTTTGGTCAGGATGTGGCTTTTGAAAGCGTGTTTCCTTTTGATTTTACCGGTTCCTGTCAAAGCGAACCGCTTCTTTGCACTGGATTTGGTTTTTACCTTTGGCATTTTGCTGTATTTATATTAGTTGAAATTTATTTCTTTCCTGCTTTCGGAGCGATGAAGATGTTCATTCTCTTTCCTTCCATTTTTGGAAGCTGCTCTACTGCGCCATATTCTGCAAGCGCCTGAGCAAATTTCAGAAGTAACATCTCGCCTCTTTCTTTAAACACAATGCTACGACCCACGAAGTGTACGTAAGCCTTTACTTTTGCGCCTTCTTTCAAGAAGTTGATGGCATGCTTCAGTTTGAAATTGTAATCATGCTCATCCGTATTCGGTCCGAATCTGATTTCCTTCAAAACAATCTTAGCTGCATTGGATTTGATCTCCTTCTGCTTCTTTTTCTGCTCGTATTTAAACTTAGCGTAGTCAAGAATCTTACAAACTGGAGGATCGACGTTAGGAGAAATCTCTACAAGATCCAGGTCATTTTCCTGTGCGATTTTGATTGCTTTGTCTGTAGGAAGTAATGCATTTCCACCTTCTACGAAATCACCAACCACTCTCACTTCACGAGCTCTGATTTTCTGGTTTACTTTATAAGGTTCTTCTTGTCTACCTCTATAGGGTTGTCTTTGGTTTCTCAAGTTTGCGTTGATTGTTTTTATGAAATTGGATGCAAATATCGGAATTATTTCTAATTAAGAAAAACTGAATTAAATAATACCCAAGTATTACTTACTCAATGATGCTGAAATAATGCCTTGAAAATAGTTTATAAACTCCTCCGGAGAGAAATTACCTAGATCTCCTTCACCATGCTTACGGACAGAAAGCTTTCGCTCTTCCTGCTCCTTTTCCCCTACTATCAGCATAAAAGGCACTTTTTTAACTTCAGAGTCACGGATTTTTCTTCCGATCTTCTCATCTCTGTTGTCAATAGAACCTGATATTCCCACCTCTTCGAGGATTGACTTTATTTCTTCTGCATATTCTACATATTTCTCAGAAATAGGCAAAATATTGATCTGTTCAGGAGAAAGCCATAGTGGGAAGTTGCCTGCACAGTGCTCGATAAGCACCGCAACGAATCTCTCCAAAGAACCAAATGGCGCTCTGTGGATCATCACAGGTCTATGCTTCTGATTGTCCGATCCGATGTATTCCAACTCGAATCGTTCTGGTAAGTTATAATCTACCTGGATAGTTCCCAACTGCCATTTTCTTCCCAAAGCATCTTTGACCATAAAGTCCAGCTTAGGGCCGTAGAATGCCGCCTCACCAAGCTCTGTGACCGTAATCAAACCTTTTTCAGCTGCCGCTTCGATAATTGCAGCTTCTGCTTTGTCCCAATTCTCATCGCCTCCGATGTATTTGGAAGGATTTTCTGGATCTCTCAAAGAGATTTGAGCAGTATAATCATCGAAACCTAAAGCTTTGAATACATATAAAACCAAATCAATCACTTTGATAAACTCCTCTTTCACCTGATCTGGGCGACAGAAGATATGCGCATCATCCTGAGTAAATCCTCGAACTCTGGTCAAACCGTGTAATTCTCCACTTTGTTCGTATCGGTACACTGTACCAAATTCAGCGTAGCGTATTGGCAATTCTTTGTAAGAATGCGGTTTGTTTTTATAAATCTCGCAGTGATGTGGGCAGTTCATTGGCTTCAGCAAAAACTCTTCTCCTTCATGTGGAGTAGCAATTGGCTGAAAAGAATCCTTGCCATATTTCTCGTAGTGACCAGAAGTCTCATACAATACTTTATGACCAATATGCGGTGTAATCACCTGCTGATATCCAGCTTTGTCCTGCGCTTTTTTCAAGAAATTCACCAAACGCTCTCTTAAAAGTGTTCCTTTAGGAAGCCAAAGTGGAAGTCCTGCCCCTACTTTCTCTGAAAACATGAAAAGCTCCAATTCACGGCCAAGCTTTCTATGATCGCGTTTCTTAGCTTCTTCAAGTAATGTTAAATATTCAGATAGCTCTTTCGCTTTAGGGAAAGTAACACCGTAAATACGAGTAAGCATTTTGCGCTTTTCGTCTCCTCTCCAGTATGCACCAGCGATGTTGGTCAGCTTTACAGCCTTTACAAAACCGGTATTTGGGATATGTGGTCCACGGCAAAGATCCACGAAGTTTCCTTGCTGATAGAAAGTAATGGTTCCATCTTCAAGTCCTTCTAAAAGGTCGAGCTTGTACTCGTCACCTTTATCCTCGAAATAAGCAACAGCATCTTTCTTGGAAACATCAGAACGGATGTACTCATTTTTCTCACGAGCCAATTCAATCATTTTCTTCTCGATTGCCTCGAGCTCAGAACCATCTAGCGTCTTATCACCGAAATCTACATCATAGTAGAATCCTGTTTCGATCGGAGGTCCTATACCAAATTTGATACCTGGGTGAAGTGACTCCAATGCTTCTGCAAGCAAGTGAGCTGAGGAGTGCCAAAAAGTATTTTTCCCTTCTCCGTCATTCCAAGTCAATAATTGGATAGTTGAATCAGTGTCGATAGCTCGGGTAGCATCCCAAACCTGTCCATTTACTTTTGCGGCTAGAACGTTTCTCGCTAAACCCTCGCTGATACTTGCAGCAATCTGTAGTCCGGTAGTTCCTTTTTCGTACTCCTTCACAGTGCCATCTGGAAGGGTAATTTTAATAAGTTGTGACATGTGTAAAATTAGTTCTGCCCATACAAGAAGGCATAAATATTAAGGTGCAAATATGCACAAGACCGATGCAACCAAAAAATATATGGGAAGGGAATATGGAAATGAGTGGATATTTTTTAATTATCTCTAATCATGTCTGTAATCGTATTTCCTTTGCTTGCTTTGGCTGGAAGACCGATGACGAGTGACCGGAGTAGCCTCAATGCTAGTGTTTAACTTACTATAAGTCGCTTTTTTGTCTTTTAGTGATCCGAATTGCAGAAACACCCACTTGCTGCTGGATAAAAACACCTTAATTCTTCACTGTATAGACGATTAACACAGGATTTTCAGAGTCTTTGGCTGCAAATGCTGCTTGCGCAAAGTTCTTCCCCTTGCCTTTTACATATTCTTCAAAGGCTTCTTGACCAAGCGATTCTTTCTTTTTCTGAAGAATTTTGAAAAGGGTTTTACCTGGAATAGTTGAGCCAGTTTTTCCATCAGAGAATTGATAGGTAAATGAATAAGGATCATAACTCTGGTCAATATCATTTTTTAACCGCCCTTCTGTAACATGAGATATTTGATTTTTCCTATCAAAAAACACGTTATAGCTGCCTTCTTCATACTTGAAATTTGAGAGAAACTGCGAGTCATTTATATACCAACTATGCGGACTAAAGTACAATTTTGCTTTATTGTTAATAAAGTCCATCCTTTCTTTTGCACTCAAATTGTCCTTTATACTCTTCATCTCTTCATTGCTTTGAGCGTATTCACCAAACTCAAAAATAAGCTTTGGGACAAAATTCCCTTCCTTTAATTCCAGTATCGTGTCATTAAAACCTCTACCAAAATATATTGAATTTTCATTCTTTTTGAAGCTATACCTTAAAGGTGTACTACTATAATACCTTCCATTTTCAAATGAAAAAAACTTCAAAGTATCTTGAAATGATTCGTCAACACTTTCCACAAAGTGTTCACCTGGCCCTCTAGCAAAAGAAGAGAAATAATAGCGTTTTGCCTCTTCAGAAAACACAGTAGAACCAAGATGTTTAGCTAGTTTCTCTTCTCGGAGAAAATTACCATCCAATGAAAACCACATGAGTTTAGGTGGATGAATTCCTGATAACAATACTTCCCCATTTACAATTGCAGCATCTCCGAGCTCTAGGTATTTCTCAGGACCTTCTCCAAATGCCCGGATTATGGAAAGATAATCCCCTGATTTATCAAATATTTTTATGCATTTACAATCATTTAAATCAAGAGTAAAGACCTTGTCTTCATGGAAAAATATTTTCTGTAAGCCATTCCCTATTAAGCCACCTTCTACATCATCCTTCAGCCAGATATATTCTATCTCAGGCGCAAAGAATTCGGAGAGTTTCCCTTCTCTGGCTTCGGAGAGGTCAACTTTTATGATTTCTAATCCGTCATTCAATTGATCTGAATCGGCCTTATCTCCTGATGAACAGGAGGCAAAAATGCTACAAATTAGGATTAGTAAAAATAGATTAGACTGCTTCATTGGTTATTCATAGTATTTACGATTGATGTAAATTTTTTAGAATCCGTGATATTGTAGGTCGCTTTGGTAAAGTGTAACATTTATATTAAAAACTCTTTCCAAAACTCACTCCTGCCCAATAAGGATTGAAAGACCAATTTCCTCCTGTTCTTGGCGGAAAGTCAATAATTGGGGTATAGCCAACCCTAAAAAAGAATCCACCTTCAGGTTTTTGGTATCGATATCCAACTCTAAGAGGAATGAAGGCGCCAAAAACCACTTTGTCACTGAATTCAAATGTTTCCGAATTAATATCTAAAGTTCTACCTAAGTAAGAAGTGACTCCTAAACCCAATTCCAGATGATGATTTGACTTGCCGTAAAAGGCTGATACCTCTATGGGTATTAGTGGAAGCCATGTTGAATTAGAATTTAACCTGTGAGGCAGCATGGAAAGCCCTACACTAGCATTTAGTTTTAGCTTCCCTTTTTGATGAAATATCTTGCTGTAGTTGACTGCATATATTCCAGAACTTCCTCCGATCTCAAGATAAACCGCATTTTTTGCGGTAAATGTCTCAGCTTCAGTTTGGGCTGAAGAATTGAAGGATATCGCTAAGGCCAGAGCTAAAGTGACAGTAAACGCGAGTTTTAAAAAAGTGCTACCATTTTTCATCTACCCAAAATAGTAAATAGAATCCAATAACTAAAGAATCAACTGGCCTGATATTTTAACAGCAAATGGCTTAGCCCCAGGGTTATCCAAATAGGTGATTCTATGAAAAAAGTCTATTCTGAAGAATTTGAAAATATTTTCTACCCCATAGCCTAATTCCACATAGGGTTTTGATGGATCCAGTCTTCCAAAGGTTTCTAAAGGATTTCCCAGAGGATCGACGTTTGGCGTATTTGTGATATTTTTATCACTCACCGACCCATAAAGTATATTGGCATTAGCCACAGCTCTCCATTTGAGTTTTTTGATCACAGGAATTCTATTCAAAAGGAAGCCCTCAAAATAGTGTCTATATCGCAAACTCGCATATTGATCTGAAGCGAATTCGTTAAAATTCATGGTATTAAAAGCAGCCGAAGTGTAAAAAAGTGTTTCGTTACCCAGGTGATTGTTCAATATGGGATAGGGCACTTCGCCAAATACTTTTCCCGCAAATAACTCATACCTGGACACACCAAGCATCCCTACATTTAATCTTTGATATAGATAGAAATCAAGTTTGGAATAAGCGATATCGCCACCTAGCCATTTTATACCCTTGGCATAAGAAAGCTGTACTATCGGCCATTTGGAAGGGCCAAAAGAAGTACGCGCATTGTCATTGATTATAATAATTTCGTCTTTACCGTATCGTAAAGCAGCCTGAACTTCGGTGGTTTCAAAATTAGACTCGTATTCTCTCGTGTCTTTTTCCAGAAAATAAAAGTCGAAAAGTGGATCAAACTGCCGTACATGCAGATTGGAAGTGAATAAGAATCCTTTGAAAAACTCCCGCTGAAACTGGAAATTGTAATTAGTATTCAGAAATGGGCGACGTAGCGTACCAAATCTACTTGCTGCCAGAAATACAGAATTCCCTTGGAGGTTTGCTATCTCCAATCCTACCTGATCGATTTCCTTCTGCGTAGATAAGGAAAGTGTGGTCCAATGGAATCTGTCTAAAATACGTTTAACCTTGGCAGTATACTTAAATTCCTCATCTTGAAAACCATAGGCTCCGTAGCCTTCCAGTTCCCATTTATTACTGAATTTCACGGAAGTACGAGCTCCCATTCCCAGGCGAATTCCCTCAATATCATTGTAATTAAAAAAGCCTGGCCATGGTCCAATTTCAAACTTACCAACATTGAGGTACCCTGTTCCAAAGAATTTTAAACCCTCGGAAAAGAAGCGAACAATAGGGATCCTTTTAAGCGTATCCACCATCTGCAACACAGCAAGCTCCTCATCACTCAGGGGATCTTGTCTGTTTATTTTCCAAAATTCATCATCTCCTGAAGCATAATCGAGCTCCAGCGTAACGGCCTGATTGAAGAAAGAAGTTGGTTTAGGTTCACCGGTACGAATGCTATCTGCCGAGGTATAAAATTTGGCAAGCAACCCAGCAGTCTTTGGCGTGATTTGGCCTATTTTGATTTGTACACGTGATTTGGAAGGAATAAGCGGTCCTGCCTGAGTAGGTACAAGTTCCTGCTGAATTTTGATACGCTCAATAAAATTCAAGTTCGCCTCCTTAGGAATCGCTAAATCCACCTGCTTCAGCGCATAAGTCTCCTTATTGATCCAGATAGTCCCTGTAAAGGCCAGATCCTGCTCTCTCCTTGGATACACTTGCAGCACGTAACATGAATCCGCACCCACCAGCACAGAGTCAAGTAAATCGTAATCGTAATAGGCTTTCCAGCCATCTGCTATCGGCGACACGAAGTCTTTCTCAACTATTGTCAACCAGTTTTTGTAGAAGTTGTACTCCTGAAATGCCGAACCCGTGATCTGTGAGGTAGTCGATCCATCCGTAATCCCAACCCCAGTAATTCTGGATTTCTCCACTACTTCCTTACGAAGCACCGGGTTATTTCTATAATAGAATTTAGATAAGGTTTCAGAGAAAAATACTGGCAAAATCTTCTGCCCCTCATCATTTGTCAGTTGCTTGATCGAATCCAGTATAGCAGTAATTTTCTGCACAGATCTTCGATGCGAGAAATCATCAGAAACATGATCTACATCAATTTCAATCTTGGTATAGTTCTTTGACTCATAAGAATTTAAATTCCTTTTATCAAAGTGCTCTTTTCGTTCTACGGCTTGGCGTATAATTTCAAATGCTGGGTTTTCTCCTGCTTCAAAAACAAAAGCCTCCATCTCAAAATCTGATGGCTTAAGTTGAAAGTTTACAGTTTGCTCTGGCTGATTTTGTAAAGCTTTGCTAGCAGAAATGTAACCGAGATAGCTTACCGTAATGCTATCGGATAGCTTTTTGGCTTCCAAGTTATAATTCCCTTCAAAATCAGAATTGACACCAGTGGTCGTGCCCTTTAGTATGATTGAAGCGAATGGAATAGGATCACCAGTCTCTGCATCAGTGATTTTCCCTTTGATCACATGCTGCGCAAAGGACTGGGAACTAGCCAGAAGAAGTAATAGGAAAAAGTATCTTCTAATCATTAAATGTCAAATCCTGGGTGATTAAGGAGTTGCAAAATTATTTCAATCCAAGTTGATATCGGCATGAATTGAATTAAAAAATACTAAATGAGTAAAAAAACTGCTCACACCCTGTCAGGGATTTTGAAAAATCCGCTTGTATATTTGAAGCTACAAACCGAGAAACATGATATACGATATAGCAATAATTGGTGGTGGAATTGTAGGGTTGGCTACTGCACTTAAAATTCAAAAAGCACGTCCAGACCTTAAAATAGCTATTTTGGAGAAGGAAGACCAACTTGCTAAGCACCAAACTGGCAATAATAGTGGTGTGATTCACTCCGGGTTGTACTACAAGCCAGGCTCATTAAAGGCTACCAATTGCATAGGCGGATATCATGAGTTGATTCAATTTTGTGAGGAAGAAAAAATTCCTTTTGAGATCACCGGAAAAGTAGTGGTCGCTACCAGAGAAGAGCAAAAGCCATTGCTAAATAACTTGTATGAAAGAGGCCTTCAAAATGGTTTGGAAGGAACGAAATACATCACATTAGAAGAGCTAAAAGAATTCGAACCTCATTGTGCCGGGGTAGCTGCACTGCATGTTCCTCAGACTGGAATTGTAGATTATTTCAAAGTTGCGTTGGCGTATGGACGAAAAATAATCCAGCATGGAGGAGAGATTTTTCTTAATCATAAAGTAGTAGAAATTAAGCAACAAGAAGGGATCAACTATATTGAAACTTCCAAGAAAACCTTCCAAAGTAAATTGGTAATCAACTGCGCTGGACTGTATTCGGATAAGGTAGCTCAGATGAGTGAAAAGGATCCAATTGATGTGAAAATCATTCCTTTTAGAGGCGAATATTTTAAGCTGAAAAAGGACAGGGAGTTTCTGGTAAAAAACCTGATTTACCCTGTGCCGGATCCTAATTTCCCTTTCCTAGGGGTACACTTCACCCGAATGATGAAAGGTGGTGTGGAAGCTGGACCAAATGCAGTTTTAGCTTTCCGAAGAGAAGGTTATAAAAAATCACAAATCAATCTTAAAGAGCTGGCCGAGTCTTTAGCCTGGCCAGGTTTCCAGAAAGTAGCTGCCAAATACTGGCAAACGGGTTTTGGTGAGATGTATAGATCTTTTTCAAAAGCCGCATTTACCAAAGCATTGCAGGAATTGATCCCAGAAATTCAGGAATCTGACCTTACTGAGGGCGGAGCTGGTGTGAGAGCACAGGCGTGCGATAGAACTGGCGGGCTGTTGGATGATTTTTCTATCAGAGAGTCTGCACATGCTATCAACGTGCTGAATGCCCCTTCCCCTGCCGCTACCAGTTCACTAGCCATTGGAGGAACCGTTGCAGAATTGGCGTTGAAGAGGTTTGCTTAACCTTTGAGATGTTAGCCATCAAATGCTTAAGAAGGCAATTTGAAGGCTCTCCTCGAACGTTTTTTTGATATTGATAATTCTCAGTTTGGTGCAAGTCTCATGACTTGAATCAGTTGAACTAAAGCCAAACCGGAACGGTGACTCCTGAATAAATAAACTGCGCCTTTGCGCTTTGGCGGGATTTCCTAGAAGTAAACCTACACCTGAGTATTTACAGAATCAGGCAAATATCTATTAGCAAGCTTGATCATTTCATCGCCTTTCACTAGATCACTGGCACTGAGTTCAGAAGTATGCGTATGGCCAGAAGCTCCAAGCAATTCTTGAACTGCGTGAACCGTATTTTTGTGGAAATTATAAACTCGCTCAGATTTATCTGTAATCACTAATCCTCCCACTAAGCTAGCTCTTTGTGTAGCTACGCCCGTTGGACACTCATTTGTATTGCAGCGCAGTGCCTGAATACAACCTACACTAAACATAAAACCTCTTGCTGAATTACATATGTCAGCTCCAAGGGCAATGTTTTTCAAAATTGCAAAGGCACTAATAGCCTTTCCAGATGCGATGATTCTAATCTGGCTACGTATCTGAAACTTTTCCAAAGTCATCCTAACGTAAATCAGCGCAGGCTCAAGAGGTAATCCCACACTGTCAGAGAATTCTAAAGGTGCAGCTCCTGTCCCACCTTCAGCCCCATCTACGGTAATAAAATCAGGAAATATATTCTTGGAAACCATCACTTTACAGATTGCCGTAAATTCCTCCGTTCTACCTACACAAAGCTTGAACCCTACAGGTTTACCACCAGACAAGTCTCGAAGTTTGGCTACGAAATCAACTAATTCTGAAGCATTGGAAAAAGCACTGTGAGAAGGTGGTGAAAGAATCGTAGTTCCTTTCAATACCCCTCTTATCTCAGCTATTTCAGCCGTATTTTTCACACCTGGAAGTACACCTCCATGACCTGGTTTAGCTCCTTGAGAAATCTTAATTTCTATCATTTTGACCTCAGGCCAATTAGCTTTTTCAGCGAATTTCTCCTCACTGAAATTTCCATGCTCATCACGACATCCAAAGTAGCCAGTACCTATTTGCCAGACCAGATCTCCACCTTCTCTATGATGTGCAGAGATTCCGCCCTCTCCCGTATTATGAGAAAAACCACCTTTCTTGGCTCCTATATTCATCGCTTTCACTGCATTGGAACTGAGAGAACCAAAGCTCATTGCTGAAATATTAAAGATAGACGATGAGTAAGGCTGCTTACATGAATCGTTACCGATAGTCACTCTAGGGTCTTCGTCATGGGTATGAACAGCATATATAGAATGTCTTAAACCAATGTAATCCTCCCCATTGATATCTCGCTGTGTACCAAACGGGTGAGTATCATTTACATTCTTTGCTCTTCTATAAACTAAAGATCTGATATTTCTACTAAATGGCCTTCCATCTGTATTTGTCTCGATGAAATATTGCTGAATTTCGGGACTGATTTTCTCTAATAAATAACGAAAATGACCAACTACAGGAAAATTTCTCAGAATGGCATGGGTCTTTTGATTCACATCATAAAGGCCTATCACGAAAAGAATTACAATAATCCCCAGTATAAAATATCCAAACTTAAATTGGACAAATTGGAAATACCAGATTAGAAAAAATGTCAGCAATGATAAAAGTACAAGACTGATGAAAAACGCTTTTCTCATAGTAATTTTTTTATTGAATTAGGCTACAATATACTAAAACCCTTAGGCCTAAAGCTGATCCAAGAGGAATTCTTGAACTCTATACTCCGCCCAAGTAAATTCATTCTTGCTGATCACAAACCCCGTGTGCCCGCCTCTTTTTGGCATTTCTAACGTGAGTTCTTTCTTGCTCTCAGCAAGTTTCACAGGATAACATGCTCCGTCTAAAAGTGGATCGTTCAATGCATTTATTACCAAAGTAGGCACGGCAATAGAAGGCATCCAATTATCCGCACTTACTGATTTGTAAAAGTCTTCAGCGTCCTTGAATCCATGCAGTTTGGCAGTGAAGAATGTATCAAATACATCAAAATCAGAGACTCTTTCCAGTAATTCTAAATCTATTAAATCAGGGTATTGGACGGCTTTCTCACGCATTTTATTTTTGAGTTTGCCCAGAAACTTATTCTTATAAAAAGTATTACTTCGAAATTTTAGCGTAGCGGCACTCGAAAGTAAATTACAAGGGGTGGAATAGACCGCAGCTCGCTTTATTTCAACTGGCAAATCATTTCCCTTTTCACCTAGGTATTTGAGGGTCTGGGCTCCGCCCATGCTAATCCCAGTTAAGAAAATTTCTTGGTAAGAATGAGCTTTAAGAACATGAGAAATGACTGTATCCAAGTCATAGGTAGCGCCATGATGGTAAAGAATCGGTCTCAAATTCATCTCTCCACCACATGAACGATTGTTCCAAACCAAGACATCTACTTCGTTGGAATTGAAAAGTTTAACCATTCCTTTGACGTAATGCCGTTCAGAATCACCTTCTAAGCCATGTGAAATAATAAGCAATTTGGAACTGCCAAGATTTGACCAATCCAAATTCAAAAAATCACCATCGGGCGTATCTATTTTTTCTCTCTTATAGCTTACTTCGGAGACTTTTCTGAAAATACTGGGAATGATAGTTTCCAGATGTCCATTGAACAAATATGCCGGAGGTCCTTGGTAGGTAGATTTGATAATACTCATGAGGCTTCAAAAATAGAAAGCTTTACATGAAATTCATGATCCCTTAAAGTTCAAGAAATCTGTATGGGCTACTTTTGTAACATAGAACATAATACTTCATAGGGTAACGATTTCAAAAGTGGAGCGGCGGGTGTCAGCTCCTTTTTTTATAGCGTCAACTTATGGACACGCTGGATAGCAGCCTCTAGCTTTACTTGTAGACTTAGGTAATGTGACTGAAACTGAACGCAATCAAATCCCTCACCTTCAATAATTTCCTTGCCTACCTGCAATTCATCCGTAATATGTGATAATTCAAACATACAGAGAGTCGGCTTTAACTTATGTCTGATTTGCTGGATTTTTATATCATCTTTTTCAGATGAACCTTCAGCATATTTTTCTTTAAGTTCGAGTAGCCCCTTATAAATTGCCACAGTAAGATCTTTTTCAAAATCTTTGTCACCATCAGCCATTTCGCAAATGAGCTGATCAAGTTCAGGATAAAGTTGTTCCATATGCGTTAATTCAATGAGGCAGTACCTGCAAGAAATCCTGTGGACCAGGCAGCTTGGAAATTGAAGCCACCAGTGATACCATCTATATTTAAGACTTCCCCGGCAAAGTAAAGGTTTGGGTGATAATTACTTTCCAAGGTTTCCGGATTTACCTCATTCAAGGCAATTCCTCCGGCAGTTACAAATTCTTCTTTGAAGGTAGTCTTTCCTTCGACTTTCAAAGTATAGCAAAAAAGATTCTGTACCAACTTATTGATTTGCTTTTTCGACAGTGTGCCATACAATTGTGCATTTTCTACTCCCGAACGTGCACAAAAGTGCTCCCAAAGCCTAGCTGGAATTTCAAAAAGTGAATGACTCTCTACTTTACGATTAGGATGAGCCAGCAGATAGTTTTTGATATGGGCATTAAATTCTTCCTCGCCGTATGCTCCATTCCAATTAATTAATGCAGTAGCAACGTAGTTCTTATCCTTAAGCCATTGCGCTCCAAAAGCAGATAATTTCAATACAGCAGGTCCACTCACACCCCAATGCGTCACCAACACAGGACCTCTATAAGTCATTTTTGTACCTTCTATTTTGACTATTCCATCTACCACCGATAGCCCCATAAGTTCACGCAGTGATTCTTTGGGAGTATTGAAAGTAAAAAGTGATGGGATTGGATCTAAAATGCTGTGCTTAAGATTCTTTAAGAACGAGTAACTATCCAATTTAGGATGCCCTCCTGTGGCTATTATCAACTTGTCTACAAGGAATGTCCCATCGTCTGTTTCGAGCTTATATTGGCTATCCGCAGGAGTAATGGACTTTACACCACAGGACTTACGAATAGTGATATTGAGTTTTTTAGCCTCCTTAAGTAATACATCGATGATGGATTGAGAGGAATCCGAAACGGGAAACATCCTCCCATCAGCTTCAATCTTCAAAGCCACTCCTCTACTTTCAAACCACTTGATGGTGTCCTCGGATTTGAATTTGGGGAAAACACGCTTTAAAAACTTTTCACCTCTGGGATAGTTTTTGACAAGTTTGGAGATTTCCATAGGTCTATGTGTGACATTGCACCTGCCACCACCAGACACTTTTACTTTAGATAAAAGCTTTGGGGACTTTTCAAAAATAGTAACTTCTGTTCCTGGCGCGCTTGCGTGAATAGCTGCGAAAAAACCAGCTGCTCCACCCCCTATTATTCCTATTTTCAAAACTTATAAGCTACTGTAATACAATAATTTAAATCACCTATCTTTTTTTAGTGAATGAACCCAATATTCCTCTGGTCAATTCTCTGAAAATCGTTCTACCCAACTGCCTCACCATGGTATTCTTACTCAATTCTGCAAAAAGAGAATCATCTTTAGTGGTTCTTCTACTAGTTGTTGTTGATGCTTTTGGACCTGGTAATTCAGCTTTTTTCTGAATCTCCTCAATATCCGCCATTTTCTTCTCCAATAGCTCAAAAGCACTTTCTCTATCTATATCCTGATTGTATTTGTAAACTAAAGCAGAATTCTGGACAACAGCATCTATTTCCGCAGGATTCAATATATCCATTCTGGTAATCGGTGCTCTCACTAGCGTATGCGCAAGTGGCGTAGGAATCCCTTTTTCGTTCAAAGCTGTAATTAGCGCCTCGCCGATTCCCATCGAAGTCAACACTTCGGAAGTCTCGTAATAAATTGAATCAGGATAATTTTCTGCTGTTTTGGTAATAGCCTTACGGTCCTTCGCTGTGAAAGCTCTCAAAGCATGCTGCACTTTCAAACCCAGTTGCCCAAGAATGCTATCAGGTACATCAGTTGGAGTTTGGGTACAAAAATATACACCAACCCCTTTGGATCTGATCAATTTGACAATGGCTTCGATTTTCTCAAGAAGATCGTTGGAAGCATTGGAGAAAACCAAATGGGCTTCATCTATAAACAAACATAGTTTCGGCTGGTCTGCGTCTCCTTGCTCAGGGAATGACTCATAAATTTCAGATAATAGACTGAGCATGAATGTAGAAAATAACTTAGGCCTACTTTGAATGTCAGTCAGTCTAATCACGGAGATTACACCTTTCCCGTCTTTGGTTCTCAAAAAGTCTTCTACTTCGAAGGATTTTTCTCCAAAAAACCGTTCTGCACCTTGTTGCTCCAGTTCGATGATCTTTCGCATAATCGTATTTACCGAAGCGGAAGAGACTTGACCATATTCCTTTTTGATAGCTTCCTTACCCTCATTGGTGATAAACTGAAGCACACGCTTAAGGTCTTTCAGGTCCACTAAAGGAAGATGATTTACATCACAATAGCGGAATATGAGTGATATCACGCCCTGCTGTGTATCATTGAGCTCCAGAATCTGTGCGATCAATACTGGACCAAACTCAGATACAGTAGCTTTCAAACGCACGCCTTTTTCGTCCGAAATAGACATCAGTTCTATCGGCAAACCCATCGGTACATAGTCCACACCAATGACTTCAGAGCGATTTTTAATAAAATCATTGGCAGTTCCTGGCTGAGCTAGCCCCGACAAATCCCCTTTGAGATCCATTAAAACAGACGGTACACCTTTCAAGGCCAGTTGCTCTGCAATCACTTGCAAGGTCTTTGTTTTCCCCGTTCCCGTTGCCCCAGCAATAAGTCCATGCCGGTTCATCGTTTTGAGAGCTATTTTGATTTGGGCACCTGTAACAGGCACTCCATCCAAAACACCAGTACCTAGTACTATTGAGTCTTTTTTATATTTCTGACCTTCGGCCAAATGGGTAATAAATTCTTCTGTCTTGCTCATGGTCAAAATGATTATGTAACCAAACTACAAAAAAAACCTTGATGCCTATGGCAAAAAGGTTTTTCAATAAAAACGGTATGTATAAAAGGATTAATAGGTAACTATTGGCTCAAGCGTCTTTGCTTGCTCCACGAAGTCAGCAACCTTTGAAGCAGCTGGGACTACTCTAGTTAATCCTTTTTCTTCTTGAGTTTTCACCAACGCAGCATGTAGATTTTCTGCATTTCTGTTTCTCAACTCTTTTACTGTATCTACTCCTGCAGCTTTAAGAAGTTCTGCAAATTGACTAGCAACCCCATTAATTCTAAAAAGATCGGCCATATTCACCCATACTAGGATCTTACTTTCATCTAAGCCTGAGGCATCAGCGATAGCCTTTCTACCAGCCTTGGATGCTCCTTTTTCTAATAGGCTTTCTACAGTAGTTACTCCAGCGGCGCTAAGTTTATCTTTCATAGCGGGACCGATGCTCTCGATCATTGTGATTGGTTTTCCCATCTTTCTAATATTTAGGATTAAAATTATATGACTGAAAATTCAGTAGTTCAGCTCAAAGATTTAATAATTAAGCATTCAAAAGAATTTAATCCTAAAATAAAGACAATTTTTAACTTCTAAAATCCATTTAGCAGATTATGGACAGATTTGCCCTTTTGGAAACATTAACTTTACGATAAAGAAACTTCTACCTTTATTGCTATTCTAGAAAAACACTATCCCTGTGAGCATTAAATTTCACCCCTCCCTTCTACTTCTAAGTTTTGTTTTCACATTGGCTTTTGGCCATGTAACGCTTGCGCAAATCGGTCCAAATCTCGGTCAAACAGACCATTGGATGAAAGGCGCAAAAGCTGCTATTGAGAGAAATGATTATGAAACGGCGAATTCTATCTTCAGAAACCTGATCGATTCTGGTCAGCCGCTTCCAGAAGAAATGCCTTATTTATTCGCAGAGACTCTCTTTCAACTTAAGCAATATGATAATTCAGCTAATTTTTTAAATAAGTATTTAGAGTTAACCGGATTTACGGGTTCACACTATAAAGGAGCTCAAGAACTTCAACACCGTCTAGAGACTCCATTGAAGGAAATTCAAGAATGCCAGCTTTGCGACCGCAGAGGCTATAGATACCAGACTTGCTTTACTTGTGATGGAACCAGGCAAATAGAGCAAGAATGTCACTACTGCAAAGCAAAAGGCGTGGTTGGCTGCAGTCGTTGTAACGGTTCTGGGATGATCACTAAGATGAATATTTTTAAAATCGTAGAATACTTCGAGTGCGAAAGATGCTCAGGCAAAGGAAGGCTCACCTGCCCTGTTTGTGAGGGTAGTTTGAAAGAAGTAAGCTCTTGTCGAACCTGCGGTGGTAGTGGGAAATTAAGTTCAGAAGATGTCTGTGATCACGTAGAGGAAGCTCACGAGCATTGAAAAGGGGGCTAGTTGTTGGTAGTTAGGTGTTGGTTATTAGTTGCAGTAATCAGCCGTAGTTTTCAGTCTCCTTATCATAGCAATGGTTATCCAGCACCAAAGGTGCGTTCCGTATTTGCCCAGAATAAGCGAAGTGAAATACTGGGTGATGCATAGTCGGGAATATATAAGAGTGCCAACGGAACGAGCAGTAGAAAAGTGATCAGTCGCAGTATTCAGTCTTAAGATGTCGATAACTTTTTCCCCGTTTTTGAGACTTATCCTACAAGTATTTATCCGGCTTCTGGAGAAGCAGGACGACTTATACTTTGATTTCTGCTACCACTTAAAAGATCTACGTATTAAAAAAAGACATAAAAAAACCGGCCTAAGCCGGTTTTGATATTATTTGCAATATTTGGCGTAAGCCTCATCTGCCCCGGGATATTCCAAGGCTCTAGCAAGTTGAAAGTCTTCGCATGAAGATCCGACCTTTTTCATTGCTACCTTCAACATACCTCTGTTAAAGTAAGCTTGCCCGAATTCCTTATCCACTGCAATTGCATTTCCGTATGCTTTCAATGCTTCATCAGGCTTGCCCAATTGATGTAGTGCTCTAGCTTTCATGAAAGAGGCCATAGCAGGCGCACCTGAGATTTCAGCTGCTTGATCTGCATACAGCAAAGCATTGGTGTAATTCTTTTGATTATAATGAACGTTTGCCAAACTAAGTAAAACCTGAAAATTATTTGGCTCTACTTCTAGCGCCTTTTCAAAATCTGCCTTTGCTTCTTCGTAATTTCCTTGCTCCTCATTCGCTCTGCCTCTATTATATAGCATGCGAACATCGTTGGGATTGAATTTCAAATCTTCAGAATACTCATCCGCTGCCTCAGCGTAGTCTCCTTTATTGAAATAGGCATCCCCTGAACTTGTTTTCTTTTCTGAACAAGACCAAAGGGCTGCTGAAATAAATAGAGCTATAATCGCTCGCGTACTCGTTTTCATTATTGTTGATTTAAACTGCTACACTATTATCTCTTAGCGCATCATTTAAAGAGGTTTTGAGATCGGTAGATGCTTTTCTTTGACCTATGATCAAAGCGCAAGGAACTTGGAAAGTGCCTGCTGGGAATTTTTTGGCGATAGATCCAGGAATAACTACAGAACGAGCAGGTACATAACCCTTGTATTCTATAGGCTCAGATCCAGTGACATCAATTATTTTAGAACTTGCTGTCAAGGTAACTCCAGCGCCTATTACGGCTTCTTTACCTATTCTGACACCTTCTACTATAATCGCACGAGAGCCGATAAAAGCACCTTCTTCGATAATTACCGGAGCTGCTTGGATTGGTTCCAAAACTCCTCCAATACCTACTCCACCACTTAAATGAACATTTTTGCCGATCTGCGCACAGGAACCGACAGTAGCCCAAGTGTCAACCATCGTGCCACCGTCCACATATGCACCGATATTAACATAACTTGGCATCATCACAACTCCGCTAGCCAAGTACGCTCCGTAACGAGCTACAGCGTGAGGTACTACGCGTACGCCTTTCTCTGCATAGTTGGTTTTAAGCGCCATTTTATCGTGGAATTCAAACGGTCCTACCTCGATAGTTTCCATTTTCTGAATAGGGAAATAAAGAATTACTGCCTTCTTCACCCAATCATTTACTTTCCAATTGCCATCATCAGTAGGCTCTGCAACACGGATAATGCCCGCGTCAAGATCTGCGATTACAGCTCTAATGGCTTGTTGAGTAGTTTCTTCTTTTAATAGTTCTCGGTTTTCCCAAGCCTGCTCAATGATTGTTTTCAGTTCCATTATTTTGGTTAGTTTCGTTTATGAGTGGAAAATTTGATTCTCGAATTCCAGTCTTGATAGCATCAAGTCTAAAGCCCGCCAAAGATACAAGAGCTTATGGAAAGCTTGGCCTTTCGTTGCGAGAAACAGGTCTATATCGCTTAAGTTTTATGGGATTTTCACAATTCCCTATAGAAAATTGCGAAGATGAAAACTTTTACTCTTCTTTTTCCAAGACTAACTCAGCCTGGGGAAGGATCTCCTCACAAGTCAGATTCTTGAGAATTCTACTGAAAGTTCGTCCAAAAATCCTGATCTGCTGCACTTATGAATACCTTCCAATTGCCTCATTTTTTAAAGGGATTTTGGGCTACAATTTGGTCTATGATGTACAGGAAAACTATGTCAAAAACCTAGATCTAAACCCTTCCTTAAGTCCAAACAAAAAGGCAAAACTAAGCAGGATAATAAGGCAAATGGAAAGGGTAAATCGAATAGATTTATTCTTGCTAGCTGAGAAATGTTACGCTGAAGAGATGCCTGAGAAAACTCCTTTTTTGATTTTGGAAAATAAATTTGCTGGAGAAATTAAGTCCGTTTCACCATTCAAAATTTCAGAAAAAGAAGGATATAATTTTGTGATTTCAGGCACCCTCACTCCTGCTTTTGGGACACTCGAAGGGATAGAATGGTTCAAGGAAATTTTAAAGAATTTCCCTAAATCTACACTCCAGATTATTGGGCATTGCACGGTATCAAGCTATGCAAATATCCTTCAAAAAGCCTGCGAAAATATTCATCAAATTCAGCTGAAATCATCCGACTCACCCATCCCTCATGAAGAGATTATAGCAGCATACTCGGGAGTAGATTTTGCGATTTTACCCTATCAAAATCGAGAGGCTATAAAGGATAAATTACCAACAAAACTGTTCGAATCAGCAGCACTGGGAGTTCCGGTTTTGATAGGCGGAAACCCAAACTGGTTAGACTTTTTAAATCCGTTTTCTGGAGGATTCCCCATAGACTTTTTCGACTTGGAGCAGGCGTCTCTGCAATTCAATGCCGCACTCAATCAGGAATATTTCACGCAAAGTCCTGATGCTTCTATACTGTGGAAATCTCAACACAGAGATTTCATCACGGCAATTTCCTCTCTGTAAGTTTTAAACAGGATGTGGATTACTATCCACAGTTATCCACCTATGCCCTAATTCTAACACTCATTTCCTCAAAATGGAAACTGGGTGTTTTTTACTTTTTACTTAGAAAAGACTGAGAAATCATGTTTTTAATATATTATAAATCAATTAATTAACACATTCTTTAAACTAGACTAATCATATTTTTAGCCAAGACTAAAACGCTAAACACATTTGAAAAAGGGTTATCCACAGGCGATTTAGACACTATTGAATATATTTTTAGCTATATCTAAATTAATTTTTATATTTGTCTCAGTACAAATTGGAATACCATGACCTTAACTACAGCTGAGGAGAATTACCTGAAAGCGATCTATCACCTATCAGACGGAGCTACTAAAAGTGTGTCGACGAATGACGTGGCAGCGGAGATGAAAACCAAGCCGGCTTCAGTCTCTGACATGCTAAGAAAGTTGGGAGATAAGGAAGTGATTGAATACCGGAAATATTACGGGGTCAACATCACGGAAGAGGGAAAGAAACGAGCACTACAGACTATCCGAAAACACAGACTTTGGGAAGTGTTTTTGGTCGAGAAATTACAGTTCGCTTGGGACGAGGTTCATGAGGTAGCCGAGGAGTTGGAGCACATCCAATCTCCCCTGCTTATTCAGCGTTTAGACTCGTATCTAAACTTCCCAAAATTCGACCCCCATGGCGATCCGATTCCGGATGAATATGGAGATGTGAGGGCTCGACCAAGACTTGCTTTGAACGAGATGGACATAGATCAATCAGGTCAGATCGTAGCCGTAAAAGACAGCTCAGCAGCCTTCCTAAAATACCTAGATAAAGTAGGTGCTTACATCGGCGCAAGAATCAAAGTTCTGGACAAAGTAGAGTTTGACGGTTCGATGGAAATCCTAGTCGATCAGAAAAAAACACTCTTTATGTCTAAGGATGTTGCGGCAAATATTTTGGCAATTCAGTCATGAGGAAATTACTAATAATACTGCCCCTACTGTTACTCTCTTTCGCCTGTAAATTTGAGAATAAGAATGAGCGATTAAAACCGAAAATAGTCGCAACAACCAGCATTCTTGCAGATGGAATTAGGAACATCGTAGGCGACAAGGCAGACGTGGTTTCTTTGATGCCAGCTGGAGTAGATCCACATTTATATAAGGCATCCGTTCGGGATTTAGACTTGCTTCAAAATGCAGACTTAGTCATTTACCACGGACTTTTCCTGGAAGGGAAAATGACAGAGATTTTTGAGAAACTGGCATTCAGTCAAAACCTCATTAATGTTTCTGAAAATATTCCTCAAGAATTATTATTAAGATCCGGACCAGAGGCTCACTCCGTAGATCCTCATATCTGGTTTGACGTTTCGCTTTGGTCCCTGGCTCTAGCGCACGCTTCCGATGAGATTATAAAATGGCAACCTGAATGGAAGTCTGTTGTAACCACAAACACCGAATCCTACCTTGCCCAATTAGCACTAGTGCATCAGGACAACATCACCAAAGTAGCTGAGCTGCGCAAAGCAAATCAAGCGCTGATCACTGCTCATGACGCCTTCTCCTATTTTGGAAAAGCTTATGATTTGGAAGTACTGGGATTGCAAGGATTATCCACGTTGAGCGAACCAGGACTTCGGGATTTGACAGGCTTGGTTAGCTTTATTGTAGAGCGAAATATTCATGCAGTTTTTGCGGAGCAAACTATTTCTCCCAAAGCCATCGAAGCAGTAGTAGCTGGTTGCGCCAACCAAAACCATGAAATCAAATTAGCAGGGCCATTGTACACAGATAGCCTTGGAGCTCCAGACTCTCCTGCTGGCACTTATATAGGAATGGTAAAAACGAATGTTCAAGTAATTTTTGAAAGCCTAACACAATGATCATAAACGTAGATTCCCCAGTTTTAGAAATACACGATCTGACCGTCAGTTACGATCAAAGCCCTGTTTTATGGAATGTGGATTTGAGTCTACCTGCTGGAAAGCTAATTGGAATACTTGGTCCAAATGGTGCAGGAAAGTCAACGCTGATCAAAGCTATCATGGGCTTGATCCCAATAACTGGAGGATATGTCAAACTTTTCGACCGAGAGTTAAATGATGTGAGAAGCCGAATTAGCTATGTTCCGCAGCGTGAATCTGTGGACTGGAATTTTCCTGCCTCTGTACTCGACGTGGTCATGATGGGCACTTATGGAAAACTAGGTCTTTTCCGAAGGCCAGGAAAAAAGGAAAAGAAAATAGCTATGGATTGTCTGGAGAAAGTAGGCATGCAGGCTTTTGTAGATCGACAGATTTCTGAGCTTTCCGGTGGACAACAGCAGCGGGTTTTTATTGCGCGAGCTTTGGCGCAGGAAGCTGACTTATATTTAATGGACGAGCCGTTTGCAGGAGTTGACATGGCGACGGAAACGGCAATCTTTCAGCTATTGCAAGAAATGACTGCAGCTGGCAAAACCGTAATAGTGGTGCATCATGATATACATTCAGCGATGAATTACTTTGACTGGATCATTATGCTAAACCTTCATTTGGTAGCATCTGGACCAAAAGCGCAAGTAGTCACCGAAGAACTTCTAAGGAAAACTTACGGAGGAAAACTGAACCTACTTACCAAAGTGACTGATATTATTAGACAAAAGGACTTTAATCCATTGAAGAGCTGATATGAGTGACTTCCTCTACTTCTTCACATTTCAGGATTCTTCCATTGCCTTCGTGGTAATTGGGATTACACTCTTGGGTATAGGCTCCGCCTATGTGGGGACCTACAGTTTTCTCGACAAAAAGGCTTTACTCGGTGATGCGATCTCACATGCAGTACTTCCCGGCATATGCTTAGGATTTATGCTCGCAGGCGAAAAGAATCCGATTTATATAGTGACAGGTGCATTTCTTTCTGGTGCCCTGGCAACCTTTCTTACCTCCTGGCTGAAAAGCAACACAAGACTGAGCGATGACGCGATCATTGCCTCTATCCTATCTATCTTCTTTGGCTTTGGTGTAGTGCTACTCACAGTTATCCAAAAATCAGGAAATCCGGAGATGGCTGGCCTCAACCAATTCATCTTTGGAAATGCCATAGCTATCTTAGAAGAAGACCTTTATATCTATGGAGGCCTGGCAATATTGATCATCATCACGCTCACGGCGTTCCGAAAGGAATTCTCCATGCTGGTATTCAATGCTGACTTCGGAAAGTCGATTGGCTATCCCATGGGAGCAATTCGCTTGGTATTTAATGTACTGATGATATTGGCTGTCGTGATCGGTATCCAAGCTATCGGAGTTGTCCTGATGGCAGCTTTGCTAATTGCTCCTGGAGCTGCCGCAAGGTTCTGGACCGACAAACTCGGCAAACTCCTATTGATCGCCGGAGCATTTTCTGCTGTTTCCGGGATCCTTGGAACATACGTTTCATTCGTGATTCCACAGATGCCCACAGGCCCTTGGGTGGTGGTATTCCTTTCACTTTTCGCATTTGCTTCCTTTCTTTTCGCTCCCAAAAAAGGAGTTCTTTCACGCTTCATTGCTAGAAGGTATTATTTGAAAAAAACGCATCAAGATCACTTGCTAAAATTGATTTACCATGGTTTAGAAAGCGGAAAGAATTCCTTCGCTATAGAAGAAATCTATGAGTCCTTTCCCTACAGAAAGCGGCAAACCAAGCATACTATCGATGAATTACTTAAAACCAATTTATTGACTCTAAATCAGGGACTTATTGACTTTACCTCAAAAGGAAAATCAGAGGCAAAACGAATTGTAAGACTGCATAGACTTTGGGAACTCTACCTAAATGAGTACATGAATATTGCTCCAGATCACGTGCATGATTCAGCCGAAAAATTGGAACACATCCTTACTCCTGAGCTGGAAGCTTTACTAGAGAATAGATTAAATTATCCTAAACTCGATCCTCACCAAGAGGCTATCCCCCGCGACAACGATGAGCTTTGACCAAAACGCATTTCTGATCATTATCACCGCATCCTTGATTTCCATTTCTTGTGGGCTACTAGGTGTATTTATGATGCTTCGCAAAATGTCCATGACAGGAGACGCGATTTCTCATGCAGTTCTACCCGGAATTGTCATTGGTTTCTTTGTCTCAGGAAGTCAGCGTGGGCTGGAAGTAATCATAGGAGCTGGAATCCTAGGGATTTTGGCTACGCTTATTATTGATTGGCTGAAAAATAAAGCTAAAGTCCAGCTGGATGCATCCATTGGAATCACCTTCACCCTCCTTTTTGCCATAGGAATTATACTTATAAATATGCTTGCCTATAAGGTAGATTTGGATCAGGAATGTGTGCTTTATGGAGAGATCGCTTACCTACCTATTGACCTTTGGATCACCAAAGCAGGCTTTAGTATGGGACCTAGAATCACCTATTTGGCAGTATTGAATTTGGTTTTAGTAAGTGGATTTATATTCTTATTATACAAGGAGTTAACCCTGACAAGTTTCGATGAAAACTTTGGCTTAGTGATAGGACTTCCAGCAGGTGCGATCAACCTTGCATTGATGAGCATGGTGTCCTATACTACCGTAAGTAGTTTCGAAGCAGTTGGAGCTATTTTGGTGGTAGCATTACTCGTCGTCCCTCCTGCCACTGCTTTCCTTTGGACTAAAAAATTAACATCTCTTATTAAACTTACCTGCGCTTTAGGTATTTTTATTGCAATAGCGGGATACTACATGGCATATTTGGTGGATAGCTCAATTGCTGGAATGATGGTAGCAGTTGCTGGCGTTATATTTCTAGGGAGTGCATTCGTGAAAAGTATTAAACCGAATTGGATATTCGGAACTTCCAGTTCTATCAAGCCGTTGGAGAATTGAAACTTAAAATCTTACCTAATTATTCGATATAATGCCAGTTGCCTTATTTTCTTTGATTAACTAGACGGGTGACCGATGACCGAAGTCACATCAATTTGAAAGTTTACTATTTCTTCATTTGCTTTTAGCACTTTTGCGAACAGATAAGCATAAAGTCTGAATGTTAAAGAAATACACTCATTAGGAATATTTCAGCCCATACTAGGATCTTAGGATACTTAGCATGATGGCTTCAAAAACATACACTTAATACATGAAAAAATTAGTATTCATAGGCCTTCTTTTACTTGCTGCAAATTTTGCGCAAGCACAGGATAAAATAGAGTGGCTGAAATTTGAGGAGGCAGTTGCTGCTACTGAAGCAAATCCAAAAATGCTTTTGGTGGATGTATATACCGATTGGTGTGGTTGGTGCAAGAAGATGGACAAGGAAACATTTACCGATCCTGCTGTCATCAAATATATCAATGAGAAATTCTACGCAGTTAAGATGAATGCTGAGGATAACAAGCGAACGTTTGATTTCAAAGGCAAGGAATACACAGAGGCAAAAATGGCTGGAGCCATGCGTGTACAATCCTACCCTAACTTCGTGATCATCGATCCTACCTTAATGAATATCACCCAACTACCGGGTTATAGACAACCTGTAGAATTCTTGGATGGATTGAGTCAGATAGTAGATAAAGGAATTGGCGCAAAATGAGTTTTTCCCTTTCCGATCAAAATGACACTATTATAGCATTAGCCACTCCTCAGGGTGTTGGAGCTATTGCAGTAATCCGACTTTCAGGAAAAGAGGCTATTAGTCTCACCAATGAAGCGTTCTTTGGTAAAAATCTTGAAAAACAGGAATCTCATACCATTCACTTTGGAACCATACGAGACGGCGATAAAATCATCGACGAAGTTTTGGTTTCCATATTCATCGCTCCTAAGTCCTTCACCAAGGAAAATGTGGTGGAAATCTCCACGCACGGCTCTTCATATATTATCAATCAAGTACTCAAACTATTTATCCGCAAAGGCGCACGTCCGGCAAAGCCAGGAGAATTCACTCAGCGTGCATTCCTAAACGGACAGTTCGATTTAGCGCAAGCAGAAGCCGTTGCTGACTTGATTCATGCGGATTCAGAAACTTCCCATCAGGCAGCACTTAGTCAGATGCGTGGCGGATTCAGCTCTGAAATTCAAGAACTTAGATCTCGACTGATCCATTTTGCTTCCATGATAGAATTGGAATTAGATTTCGGCGAGGAAGATGTGGAATTTGCCAGTCGGGAAGAATTACGAACGCTGGTAGAGCGTTTACTTCGTGTGGTGGAAGAATTGATCTTAAGTTTTGATCTAGGAAATGTGATCAAAAATGGTGTTCCAACCGTCATCGCTGGTAAGCCGAATGCAGGAAAGTCCACCCTACTCAATGCCTTACTCAACGAGGAGAAAGCAATCGTATCTGAGATCGCCGGAACTACCCGTGACTTCATCGAAGATGAAATCAACATAGGCGGAGTAATCTTCCGCTTTATAGATACTGCAGGTTTGCGCGAAACAACCGATGTAATTGAAGCCATCGGAGTCAGCCGAACTCAGGAGAAAATGAAGACAGCTTCCTTGATTTTGTACCTCTTCGATTTGGGTGATACAGACTTGGTAGAGATCAATCGAGATGTAAATAAACTGGAAAACCAAGGTGTTCCTTTTCTTAAAGTTGCCAATAAGATAGACAAAGCTAATTCACTACTTGTTAATGAATTAAAAGAGCAACATCCTGATACTATTTTTATCTCCGCTGGACAGAAAGACAACCTCGAAGAACTCAAAGCAAGGATCCTTGTCCTAGTGAATCTCGACAAATTCAGAACAGGAAATACGGTCGTGACCAACGTGCGTCACTACGATTCCTTGGTCAAAACTCGTGAGTCCTTGCTGGATATTCTTTCCGGTTTGGACAATGAAGTCACCAACGACTTTGTGGCCATGGACATCCGCCGTTCCCTACATTTCCTCGGTGAGATCACAGGGGAAATTACCACAGATGATCTATTGGAGAATATCTTTAGGAATTTTTGTATCGGCAAATAAACGCCTATAAATAGCTCTAAACAACTCTAAGTAAATATTAATAAAAGCCTCTAATTGAATCAATTAGAGGCTTTTTCATTTTTAAGTGGTTTTCACTGTTTTCCTTAGTTTATAGAATTTTTGTACCGTATTTGTACCGTTTTTTGGCGGTACAAATTTTTTGCTAAATTGGGGGAGATTATGAAACAACGGGAAACAATGGGAAACAACTGGAAACAACAGGAAACAACCAGAAACAAACTCACCTATCCAAATAAACTATGAGCTCCAATATTAGAATTACCAGAGTATGCCAGTATTGCGGGGATTCGTTCACAGCGAAAACCACTGTTACAAAATTCTGTGGTGACAACTGTGCAAAAAAAGCTTACAAGCTGAGGAAGAAAGAAGAAAAAGTGCTTCACAGCCATAATGAAACTGCGCTCGCAATAAATCAGTCCTGGCACAATGCCAATCAAAAAGGTTTTCTGAATGTAAAAGAAACATGCGTTTTGATGGGTGTAAGCAGAACCACTCTTTGGAGGTTGGTGAAAAATGAATCACTAGGCGTTAAAGAAATCGGAAGAAAAAGGATTTTCAGAAAAACTGACATCGACTCATTTATGAACCAGTAAATTCAAAATTATGAAAGCGATCAAAGTCACCTTAAGAAAGCGACCTTTAGAAAATAACAAAGTCAGTCTCTACCTAGATTTTTATCCCCCTATCCAAGATCCGTCCACCGGAAAGAAAAAGCGTAGGGATTATTTAGGACTCCACATTTTTGCCATCCCTAAGACTCCTACTGAAAAAGAGTTCAACAGAATTTGCCTTTTGAAAGCGGAGAGTATTCGGAACCAAAAAGAGATTGAGTTCCTGAGCAACAATTTTGGGTTTTATGATAAGTTCAATCAAAAGAGAGATTTCCTCCAATACTTTTTGGACAAAGGAAGATCGCGCTCCAGTTCGATGGGGAATTATGGGAATTGGAAAAGCGCATATGAACATTTAAATATCTACTCAGGTGGAAGCTGCACTTTTTCCGAAGTAACAGTAGAATTCTGTGAGGGATTTAAAGACTATCTCTCCAGAACAAAATCCATTGGAAGAAACCAAAAACTTTCTGCCAACACCCAGCTCAGTTATTTTGCCAAATTGAGAGCCTCATTGAAAGATGCACTCAAAGAAAAAATAATCACTTCTGATCCCTGCATTTCTATCACCAACGTCAGAGCTGAAGGAAGCAATAGAGTCTATCTGACTCAATCCGAAGTAAAAAAACTATACCTGACTCCCTGCGACCAGCTACCCGAACTTCGTTTGGCTTCACTTTTTTCCTGCATGACTGGGCTAAGATGGTCTGATATCGAAAAGCTAACCTGGGAGGAAATAGAAGATCCAGATCAATCAACTATCTCCTTACTGAAATACCGCCAGCGGAAAACAGGCAGATTTGAGTATTTACCAATTTCCAACCAAGCGCGTGAAATACTTGGGGAAAGACAGAATCAAAAGGATAGAGTTTTTCCTAAGTTAAAATACTCGGCCACCAATAATACCATCTTGAAAAACTGGGTTCACAATGCAGGAATTTTGAAGAATATCACCTTCCATTGTTTCAGACACACATACGCCACACTCCAGTTAGCAGGCGGAACAGACATCTATGTGATTTCTGGAAATTTGGGACACAGCCAACTCAAAACTACGGAGATCTATACCAAAATCACCAGTGAAAAGAAGGTTGAAGCCGCGGATAAAATCAAGCTTTACTAAGTAACTTTTTTAGACTTATCTGCATTTTCATTTTCTAGATTACAACAAATTCAGCTCTTATGGTTTGAAATTTCAGAAGTGTAGGAAAAATTATTGATTTTTTTTTATGATTAATTTTGAACAATAACTTCGAACAAAAAATATACTCACATATCTACATATATGTATATATGTAAAATTTACAAATCACATTCTGCTATCTATCAAATGCTTTTTAAAGTAATTAACTTTTTGCAATTGAATTTTTAGACTAAAATATAGTTTTATTGAGATTTAGTCATAAACCCAAACCAAAGTTTAATTTTAATTCGATTATCACTCTAATTAAGTAGATTTAGATGATTGATTTACAGTATTTTATCCTTCTAAGATTTTATTAAAAATATCGATATATATACATATGTTTATATGTATATATGTGCTTTTTCAAATCTGTACATATCTGTTCAAATCTGACTAAATAAATTTTATAAAATGATATTACGTATTCAATAAGCAGACTTATAGATTTGGTTAACATTACTTTTTTTCTATAAATTTCGAGAACCAAAAACAACAATTTCATGAAATCAGACAACCCATTTGAAAGTTTGAGTTTAGAACTCAAAGAAGGATTCTCTCTATTACTAGATGAAATTAAAAAGTCAAATCATAGTGCATCAGAGAAAACTAATTCTGAAGAAATTATGACAGTAAAGGAAGCAGCAGAATTCTTAAACCTGAGTATTTATTCCATTTATGCCAAAACTTCCCGAAAGGAAATTCCTTATCACAAATCAGGCAGGAAGCTCCATTTTTTTAAAGTTGATTTGATCAATTGGATCAGGAAAGCAAAGATCAAGACGAATGCGGAAATCGAAGAAGAAGCCCAAGACTATCTTCAAAATCAAAAAAATCGGTCTTCAAGAAAATCTAGGATATGAAAAGTATTGCAGACAAATACATTAGAGTAGGCACTTCCCTTTTCAAACGAGTCAAAAAACCCATGATGAGTGGAAAAGACGAGGAAATGATGATATCCTGGAATCTAGACACGATCAAGCAAGATTATGCCAACTGGCGAGATGTGGTCAAAGGATTGGAACGGTATAATGGATTCTGCACCATTCCTGAGCATCTAGATTACAAGAGAAATTACCAAGGATTCTACAATCTCTATGAACCTATAGCATTAAGCCCACAGGTTGGCGATTGTCCCAATATCCTCAATTTCGTTCGGCACATTTTCGGAGATCAGTATGAGATCGGACTAGATTACCTACAGCTCCTATTTATCAAACCAAGCCAGAGACTTCCAGTACTTTGCCTGGTCAGCAGTGAAGGAAATACAGGCAAAACCACGTTTCTAAATCTCTTGAAGATGATTTATGGAAACAATATGACCTTCAATACAAATGCTGATTTCAGAAGTAATTTTAATTCTGATTGGGTTTCAAAATTGATTATTGCCATTGACGAGGTTTTGCTAGACCGAAAGGAAGACAGCGAGAAAATCAAAAACCTAAGTACGGCCAAGTCTTATAAAGCTGAAGCAAAAGGCAAAGATCGGTTTGAAGTAGAGTTTTTTGGAAAGATTATTCTCTGCTCCAACAACGAGGATAATTTCATGGTCATTGGAGTCCAGGAAACCAGATACTGGGTCCGAAAAGTCCCAACATTGGAAAAGCTGGATCCGGACTTTCTTTACAAATTGGAAGAGGAACTCCCCCATTTGCTTCATTTCTTACTTCATCGTCAGCTTTCAACGAGCAAGAGTTCCAGAATGTGGTTTACTCCAGAGCAGATCTACACTTCTGCCCTTCGAAGGGTAAAATCATATTCGGTAAATAAGGTTGAGCTGGAGCTCTTCGAAACTATCAAAGAGATTATGGAAAGTCGGGAGTTGACAGAATTTTGTCTGACCAACACCCACGCAAAGAAATTGTTAGAAAGGTCCGGCTTAAATGTATCCCGCTCTCACATCCGAAAAATACTAGAAGATGTATGGAAGCTCAAGCAATATCCAAATGCCTCAAATTTTACCGCATATCAATATGATTCGACTGGAAGCATTTTCGAAAGAGATGAAAAAGGAAGGTACTATAAAATTCTGCATCAGGAATTAGAGCAAATTTTCTCAGAAATGTTGACTAACTGAGTTAATGGATTGAATAGTAATAGATTAACAAGTCAACAATCAGTCAACATTTGGTAAACAATTGAAATCTATGTTGACTGCTGATCAACTTCCCAAGTGGAATGTTGACCTCAAAGTTGACCAAATGTTTACCATATAATTCACTATATATCAACCACCTATTCTTAAAAGTCAACAAATCAACATTTAATTGGAGCTTTTTAAAGGTTCTCAACCGAAACTTAAAGTTGATGGACAAAAAACATCCTAAATGCCCATCTTTTTCTTTTTGCTGTAGTCTCATTTCCTCGAGGATTGAGGCAACCAGAGAAAGTAAAAAAATAGTACCCGGTTGAATGGGTCGCTTTGCGAAGCAAGCCATGTTTTGGTCAGCCCAAAACCCTTGCTCGCTTCACTCGAAAATAGAAAACTCACTTTGTTCATTTCAAAAAATGGCAAGACCAAAATTACCGCAAAAAGAAAAAAGAGACATCAAGTTCACTTTCAAGATGAACGAACTGGAACTCCAGGCTCTGGCAGAACTGACTGAGTATTCAAATCTCAGTCCTACCGAAGTTATCAGATCTTGTGTTTTCAAAAATCGACTTTTGAAGGCCAAGATTCCTGTAGTCGATATGAACACTTATTTAGAGCTTAAGAAAATTGGAACAAACATCAATCAGATAGCCAAGCAATACAATTCTGGCAAAGAAGTCCCTGCTGATAAGCTTCGGGTGTTTATTTCCCTGAAAGTCAAACTTGATTCCATCCTAAACAAATTAATTGATGATCGCTAAGCAATCCATAGGAAGCTCATTTATGGGAGCATTGAATTACAATCTGAAAAAGATGTACGCAAAAGACCCTTCCCAGAAAGCCGAGCTATTAGATACCAATTTTGTAAGATTGGACCAACACCTGATTAAAAAGGAAGTAGGTATTATGAAAGAGTTGAATCCACGACTCAAACGAAACACCTACCATACCAGCTTGAATTTTTCGAAAGATGAAAAAATATCAAATCAGAAGATGATGGAAGTTGCCCAGGAATATATGAGCAAAATGGGTTTTGACAATAATGGCTATTTCATTTTCAGGCATAATGACTCTTCTCATCCACATTGCCACATACTTTGCCTTAGAAATCGCTACGACGGAACAGTAGTCAGCGACAGTAATAATTTCGCGCGAAGTGAGAAAATTGTTCGCGAACTGGAAAATGCCTATGGCTTAATCCAAGTTGAGCCCAGTATAAAAGCAATACTAAAAGCTCCTAACAAAGACGAGCTGGAAATGGTCATCCGCACAGGGAAGGCATCTAATAAAATGCTGATGCAGGAAAAAGTAGATCAGGAACTCAACCGATCACATACCATTAAAGAATTGATTCAAAATTTAGAAAGAAAAGGCATACACCTACTTTTCAATCAAGCGAGTACTGGCAGAGTTTCAGGAATCACTTTTTTGAGTGAGGACTTTAAGGCTAAAGGACAGGCTTTAGGTAATCAATTTAAATGGTCATCTATCCAAAAATCAATCAATTATGAGCAAACTAGAGACAGCGAGACAATTAGTAAAACGAACAATAGAACAAGATCAATCTTTGGAGAAAGTGCTACGTCAAAACTGTCAGGACTATCAAATTCTGATAATGAAGCTGCAAGAATATTCGAAGGATCAGAAAATTTTGACTCAGAGTCACAAAAATCTCCAGAGCACAGTTCAGGAGACAATCAAAATTCAAAGCAAGGATTTTCAAACGATTACGAAAGCATTGCAGGAAATGTCCAAGAGTCAAAAACGGAACAGGCAGATTCATATAGTTACCTATCTAACCATTCTAATCCCCTTGCTGACTTGGGCGATATGCTTGGGAATATTTCGGCTTCTGGAAATCTAGAGAAAGACCGCAAAAAGAAAAAGAAGAAAAAAGGAAAAGAAGAGGATCTGGGGCTAGGACGCTAGGGTTCCGATATACTTCTCATATATGGATATATACCGATATACTTTTAAGTGAATACTTGGTTCTGAGTTATGAAACTCCTAGTTTCTCACTCTAACGAACTGTTTTCAAGAATATCCATGAGGGCAAGGTTGAGATAGAGTTTTTCCTTACCCACTTTTTTTGAAGTTAAAAACCCTTCATTCTCCAATGCATTAAGATAATTACCAACAGTCTTGGGTGTACCAAATCCGGCATTGATTAATGATTGTCTCTTTATATAGGGCAGGTGAAAAATTATCTCCACTAGATCTTTTGAATATACTTTAGGCAGTGCGGTTCGAATTTTTTCTGATGTCATTTCCATTAATTGAGTTACCTGATCCAACCTTTTCATCCCATGATTGGCCGTCTTTTCTACCATTTCCAGCATATATAGAATAAACCCTTCCCAATTGTCTGTTTCTGTAACTTCTCTAAGATGGCGGTAGTAGTCATTTTTATTCTGAATGATGTATTCACTGAGGTAGATTGCCGGAGTTTCGAGAAGTCCAGCCTGTTTAAGATAAAGCAATAGCAATATCCGTCCCGTACGCCCATTGCCGTCTGCAAAGGGGTGGATAGCCTCAAACTGATAATGCATTAATGCCATTTTGATCAACGGATCAAACCTATCATCCTCGTTGATGAATCTTTCCCAATTAGTCAGTTTTTCCCAAATTACCCCTTCCCCTGTAGGAGGAGTATATATTACCTCTCCAGAAGGACTAGATAAGTTAGTCCCAGGGAAATTTCGGATTCCAGCAGTGTTCCCTTTTATCCGCTGAACAAGCTCTATACAGAGATTAGTGCTAATGAAGGGTTTTGATTTCATCCGTTCAAAGCCCAGCCATAAGGCTTCTTTGTATAGGAGTACTTCCTTAGTCGCAGGATTTTCAAACCGCTTATCCGCTATCAGTGCTTGGTAAAGGTCGTCATTAGTGGTGATGATATTTTCTATTGCCGAACTTGCCTTAGCCTCCTGCAGATGAATAGTATCGAGAAAAAGTGTAGGATTGGGCAAATTTCGGATTGCCCCATTCAACTGAGCCAAAGCTCTACTGGCTGCTATAGTTTTCAACAAAATGGTCTTGGTCTCCAAATCTTTGTTCGGAGGAAGAATAGGGAGGTCATTGAAAGGAACAGTTTTATCAAACATTAGCTACTTTAAAGGTAAATTTTACACACTTACTGACAACGAGGGTAAATTTACTGATTTTTTTACCCTCGAATGAAAAACGAAAGTAAATTTTACACTCGTTACTTAAAATCAGACAAAACACACCAGCTTCATCTCTTAACGCACCAGCTGAAAGTTTTACCACACCAGCTATGGCTTCAAACTCAGATGAATTAGAAATATTTCAATATTCACTACCTAACAGTGCACCTAAACAAACTGATTAGGAATTCGCATTTACTGAATAAGAGTCAATAATATCCTTAGGAGAAAAATTCAAAGAGATGTGTATTGCATTGGTATGGGTGTGGCTATTCAACTGGGTAATGGAATTGAAATGCCTGGCCAACTGGAAAACTTTCAGGAACTTCGCTCCTGGAAGCCTTCCACTCACCTATAACAATGTCGCATGTCCTGCTTCCCGCTTCAGTTCATTGTAGCGCAAAATCCCAGTAATGCTTTTTCCAGTGTTTATTCGGACAACCATTGTTGCTTGAGTTTAGACAATAGAGGTTTTAACTACTCAATTGCCTGTTGAACCAATCGTAGATATTCAATCAGTTTCTTCCCTATCAAGAACTTCTGAATGGGCTGATTCGACTGATGGTATTCCTTTGTTACCTGATTTAAATTTACTCCTATCCGATGAATTTCCGAATAGATCTCTGACAACTGATGCATGAACTCCTCCAATGCCACATTCTGGTAGCGAAGTTTGACAGGCTTGTTCTCCAGAATATCCCGGAGGATTTCACTTAGGGTACTACCCGGTGACTTGGCTAGCAGGTCAGTTAAATACTCATACCTGTTCGGTGAAATCCTGGCTTGGACCTGCACCATTCCATTGCTTTTCTTTTTACTCATGATTGCCCGTTTTGATGATTGAAAATCCGCGACTCCGGAGCTGAACCAACCGGATTGTGTATACAATCCTACATCTTGCTGACTGCAATTAAGCGCAGTCCTATCCCTTGCAGGGCTTTGAATCAGATTCATTAAATCCTCTGCATCAGATTGCTTGAATTCTAATGTTCGAGATTCCATAACCACTGGTAAGCCGCCGCTCTCCAATCTCTCAAAGGCATTCCGTTTTCATTGCACCACCCTAACGCTTGGTAGTAGAAATAGAATACCTCACCATCTTCAGCAGGAAAATCCTGCGCTGCAAAAAAGTTGTTGACTTCTTCCAATCCCGGACCGAATGGGCCCATGCTGCGATGTTCTGATTGATCCTGTTCCATAGTCTTAATCGTTTGATTGAAACCAAACTTCAAGACTTTATCCTACATGTTTTCAGTAGGTGAAATAGAGTTGGGGAAAATGATAGTTTTAAAAAAGTAAACTGCTTAAAAAAATATACTGAAACAATATTGAACCCGATCAAAAAAAGAGTGTCACTATCAGAAACGAAATCACAGATATTACAAAACCAAACAAGAAAATATTGTAGCTCTTTCGGAGCAATTGGTGCTTTTTAGAAAGCAACTCAACTATACTCAAGAATTTGTCGAATGAATTGGACGAATGGGTGCAAGCTTACGACGATCCTGGAAAGTCATTGTATACCGAAAAAGAATTCGAAGCACAAAAAACAAATAACCTTGATATTGATCCTAGCTATATTTTAGAAACCGAAGTCTTTATCTAAGAAGCTTGGGGACAGCATTAACTGAACTATGGAGTAGTGCATTAAAACCGGATGCCCTGTTTGGTTTTTCTGATGTGTTTTCAATCGGGGCCATACAAACCTGTAAAAATTTCGGGATTTGAGTTACTGAGGATTTAGCAATAGCCGGATTTGGATATGATGATATCAGTCGGTTTATATGTCATCTTTTATCCACTATGGCTCTGCCTTCCTTTGACATGGGGCCGTTGCCCGCTGATATGATATTCGAAGAAAGTATTAGAGAAGCCGGCACTGAAATTCCGGCGGTTGATAAATAGTAGATGAAAAATAAGGACATATACCCAGGTAATTGGGAGAACATTTTAAAGTAATGAATACGATTTCAATTGGATGGCCTTGGCTGTTTACAGCTTCTCAGATATTATGTATTAACCTGATCAAGGATGGGATCATGGGTGTGGCACCAGCTACCGAGCCTTGTAATGCAGATATCATGGAGCAGAAGGGATTCCATTTTTTTTTAAGTCTATCGAAAAGTATTAAATGATCGAAAACCAATAAGTTAGATCACTTAAAAATAATTTTGCCTTATTCGGTGACCTAAAGAAAAATTGAACATATAAAACATTGTATATCAGAAATTAACAAGCTAAGGTTCGAATCCTGCCACCCCAAAATCAAAGCATTTGATTAACTTCTAAGAGCTTTTTCATACTTAGAATTTATAAAAAACCAATAGGTCAAGGACCCATCGGTTTCATACAAATAACCCGCCTATGAATTTTTTTATTACAGGATTAAAACGGAGTTCAGTTTCATACAATCACCTGTTCGTCTTTAGGTAATCTGTAGTTCTAACACTGTCCTGTTTATCATATAAATAATTCCACTGAGTCATATACTCATCTGCAGTCAAAAAAGAATCCTTTGTCTTTTTCAACTTAGATTGAAGAACTTTTTCGAGAGATTTCTGTAGTTCTGCGTGAGCAGGTTCATTGACTAAATTATCCTGTTGATATGGATCTTTTTCATTGTCGTATAGTAACCAAGGTCCCAGCAAATCCTTTACATAAGTATATCTTTCAGTTCTGATTCCCCGAAATTCCCTACCTCCATTAGAGAAATTCCATTCGTGAAAAGGCACAGGTAACATAATCAGTGCACCATCATTTTCAATATCCTCCCCGCTTAATAAAGAGGAAGAAAAGTCGCTGCCTTCTATACTTTTCGGAACTTTGATTTCGCTGAGGCCCAACAAAGTTGGAAGTAGGTCAGGCGTGTTTATAGGGCCTTTGATGTTTCTAGCTGTTTTAATCTTTTCCGGGTACCTGATCAACATGGGAACTTTAATGGACTCATCCCAAGGTCTTTGTTTGCGAAGCACACCTTTGGAAAATAGCATATCACCATGTTCAGAGGTAAAAACCAAAATTGTGTTATCAGCTATCCCCTGCTTGTCCAACGCCTCCATTAGATCTCCAAGGGCTTTATCCAATGCCGTGATATGCGCATAATAATCTGCAATCACCTTCCTGGCGCTATCCTGTAAATATGCCGGAACATTCTCTCGCAAATTGATTTTCGCCGGGTCGTACATCGCCCTAAATTTTTCAGGAGCCGTGTGGTAAGGATTATGAGGCGGTCCCCAGGACATCATCAAAAAGAATGGATTTTCTTTGTTCTTTTTGATGTAACTGATCGCACTGTCCGTTTGGGAAAATGCATCATAACCTTTCCATACTTGTTTCTGATCATTCTCGTCAAAGTAAAATGAATTGTTGTAATCATGTGTCACCTCCCTCACTTTCCAATAATCAAATCCCTGTCGGCGGTCTTTTGAAACCGGTTTGTCCCTAGCACTAAATGCATCCTCTCCCCTCTTATGACCATTAAGGTGCCATTTACCAATGTAACCTGTCTGGTAACCTTGTTCTTTATAGATTTCAGCCATGGTCAAGGCTTCAGAGGGAAGTGGTTTATCATTGTAGAATACCCCATTGGTCAGGGGATATTGGCCAGTCAAAAAACTAGCTCTCCACGGGGCACATACGGCCATTACCGTTACAGCATTGTCAAAAACAAGGCTCTCTTTAGCTAACCGGTCAAGATTTGGTGTGATTACATCCTTGTTTCCTGCATAACCGACAGCGTCCGCACGCCATTGATCAGCGAGTATGAATATTACATTCGGCTTATCTTTTTGTGCAAAAGCCTTAACTGGAAGCAAGCAAGTGAGTAAGAGTAGCAGATTCAAACCCACTAGTAGTTTGTTATCTCGATCCTTGAATGGTAATAAGGTTATAGTATTAGCCATATCAGTATCCTGGGTTTTGAGTTAGATTATTAATGAGTATTTGTTCTGCCGGTAATGGTGCCAATAGTTTATGGGGATCAATTTGATACGCACTGTTATAAAGAAATTCTTTTTGAGCCAACTCTCGCTTACCATGAGCAGTCATTACTTCTAAAGCTTTATCTGTTCTTTTGAGATCATACCACCGCTGATTTTCAAAGCAAAACTCAACTTGCCTCTCCTTTGCTATCAACTCTTCAAGCTGTGCTTTTCCATAGCCAGACAGAGATGCCTCCAACCCTGCCCTATCACGAACTTGTTGGACGTAGGGTAAAGCTTCGCCCGTCTTACCTTGCTCATTTAAAGCCTCAGCATACATCAATAGCACATCAGAATATCTTAAAACAGGGAAATTGTCTCCCGTGCGATCATCAGGCGCTGAGATCGGGGGCTTAAATTTGCCAGTATACGGTATATCTCTTACCGTGCCATCCCAATCAGGGCCATTCCAAAGCTTGATGGATACATCTTTTCTATTATCCCCTTCCTCAAAAGCATTTAATAGATCCATTGTTGGCTGATTCCAGCCTGCAGAAATAATATTTATGTTTGGACGCTGGGTAATACTTCCTTTTGAACTCCAAGGTGCAAACATGAAGATAAATCTATTGGACAGTTCCCTGCTGTTTTCTGAATATTGAACACTAAAAATTGTTTCAGTGTAATCCTTGTTACTTGGGTCATATAAATCTGCATAATCTGACAACAGGGAATATTGATTTGAATCGATCACTTTTTTCAGAGACTTTTCAGCATTATTATAGTCCTTTATCGTAAGATAAACCTTGCCCAATAACCCGTGCGAAGAATACAAGTTAGCTCTTCCATTTTCTTCCAATTCTGTTGCCAATGAAAACAGTTCTATCGCTGAATTCAAATCACTAATAATACTGGCATAAACTTCTTCCTCACTTACCCTTCCGATTTGAAGTGCTTCCTGAGCACTAATTGGAGTGAGAACCAAAGGAACACCTCCGAATTGCCTAACCAGGTTAAAATAATACAAGGCTCTAAGGAAATAAGCTTCTCCGGAAGACCTGCTTTTAAATGCCAAGTCTGACCACTCCACTTCAGGTCTTTCTATTTCTACCAGCAGCTTGTTGGTCCTATTTATTCCGTTGTAGGACAAATTCCAAAATTCTGAATAAGCCCTATTGTCAGAGGTGATGATAAACTGATCTATAACGCCTCTCACAGCCTCACCGGTCAAGATATTGTATTGAAAGCTAGTGTTGTCAGAGATTAATTCTGAAATAACCCAGTGGGTATTTTTCTCAATGTCTCTTAATGGAATATAACAACCATTTGCCAAGAGAATAAACTCTTCCTGAGACTGATAGAAATTCCCCTCACTCAGTGTAGTATCGGGATAAATCTCCAAGAAATCATCCGCGCAGGAAGTAATAGTAAATAAGAGAACTATATATAGTAACTTTTTCATAATGCAAGAATTTAGCTTGTGGTGGAAAATCATTTTCACTCCAGATTAAAAAGAAAGGTTAATTCCCAATGACATAGTCCTAGAAAGCGGATACGACGTCATATCAAAACCAGGAACTAATGTATTGTTCTGATTCGCTGCCTGGCCCTCAGGATTTGCCCCTTTGTAATTGGTAAACATGGCTAAGTTTTGCACGGTGAAATACAGCCTCGAACTCTTCAATACTTTCATTTTATCAGACAAGTTCGATGGAATAGTATACCCCAAAGTCATATTAGCGATACGCATGTAAGAAGCATCTTCCACCCATAGTGTTGATACTCTATGTCCCCAGCTTGGCTTCAACTTAGGTACTCCTGAATGAATACCATCACCAGGATTTTCGGTGCTTCTCCATCTATTCTCCCAATCTCTATCTACATTAAAAAACCCTTGAAGATTATCGGTAGTTTGGCGCAAACCGTTCATTACCTGCCCTCCTACTTGTCCATTTATTATCACGCCCAAGTCAAAGCTTTTGTATGAGAAATTATTAGTCAAACCGAAAATTAAGTCAGGGTGAGGATTACCAATAATTGTGTAATCAAGCACATCATTGATGAAGCCATCACCATTCACATCTTCATATTTTACGTTGCCTTCATAGACCTGCGGAGAATTAACTACACCAGGTTGGCTTAAATATTCCGGTGTATAAACTCCTTCAAGAACAAATCCGAAAAATTGACCAATCGGCTTCCCTACTACTGAAATGTGTGTAGGGTTTCCGTCATTGTTTCCTGACAAAATTCTCACCGTATTATCATTTAAAGAAAGTACTTCGTTTCTGTTGAAAGCTATATTTCCATTGATAGTCCAATTAAATTCACCTGCGATAGGGGTTCCACCAAGTGCGATTTCTATTCCGGTGTTTTGCACACTTCCCTGATTGATTGTTTGTGAATTAAAGCCTGTAATGGCAGGTATTACATCATCCAGCAACATATTATTGCTTCTTCTTTTGAAATAATCAATCATAAAAAATGCCCGCTTGTTGAAAAAGTCAAAATCCAATCCCACATCAATTTGATTAGATTCTTCCCATGTCAAACTTTGATTAGATATCCCGACACTGGATCCAGTGACCTGAGTATTTCCAAAAACGTATGATCCTGCACTGATATTTGCTAAATGGGCATAATTGCCGATGTTATTATTACCACTCTTCCCATAGCTTACTCTCAACTTTAAATTCTCTATCCAAGAAATCCCACTGAAGAATTCCTCTTCAGAGACCCTCCAAGCAGCCGCTAAAGATGGGAACATCGCAAATCGATTATCACTTCCAAATCGTGAAGAACCATCCGCTCTAAAAGTGGCAGTGAAAAGATACCGCTCTTTAAACGAGTAGTTAATTCTACCCAAATACGAAATCATGCTCCACTCATTCACTGCTTCACCCCATGAGCTAATTGCTTGTGCGGCATTGATTGTTGTGATTAAATCGTTAGGGTAAGGGCTGGCATTTAAATTTATATTATTGGAATTGAATCGCTGAATCGTATAGCCTAACAAGGAATTGAATGAATGATCGCCAAAACTCAAATCGTAATTAAGTGTATTTTCAACTAGCCAGTTGAAACTGTTATATCGGGAATTTGTGGAATTACCAGTACCTGGAGTAGGCGGTCTGTTAGATCCTCCCACTGTGCTTGGTACGTATTGAAAATACTTGGAAGCTTCCAGGATGGTATTTAAGGAAGTCTTGAACCGTAAGTTTGGTAAGATACTCCACTCCAAATAGGCCAAACCCAAGTTTTGAAAAGACTTCTGCTCGGTAGTCATTTCCTGTAATACATACAATGGGTTTGCAAAGCTCCATGCCGAGTGAAATTTGCTTTGAGGTGCTACGATATAAGGCTTCAAATTTCCATTCTCATCGTATGGCGTAGAAACTGGATTTGCCCAAATACTTACTCCTAAAACATCTTCTCTGTTCAGGTTTGTGTTAGCTCTTTGCTGACTAATATAAGTTGGTTGAATTGAGACACCTAATTTTATGTTAGAAGTCAGATCTGTCTCTATACCTAGCTTACTACTGTATCTTTCAATACCAGTTTCCTTAACTACACCCTGCTGATTGAAATAACCAAGGCTAAAATTAATTCGGGAGTCCTCGGTCCCTTTTTGAAGATTGAAATTATAATCTTGAATAGGTGCATCCCTAAGAATGAGATCGTACCAATCAGTACCTCGCCCCGTGAGTGCATCCAGATCCCGATATTCTTCTGGGTAGTCTTCTAAAGTAGCTTCCCTGTTTTCTCTCAAATCTACTTCAAGATCTATTCTATCCCGTTGAAGCTGAGCAAATTCTCTTTTATTCAGCATATTTGGTCTGCCTTTCTGAGGCACCTGCTGCACTCCTGCCATCGCAGAAAATGTAATACTTGTCTGATTATAAGTGCCTTTTTTTGTCGTGATCATGATCACGCCATTAGCACCTCTAGAACCATAAATAGCCGTGGAAGATGCATCTTTCAAGATGGTAATGGACTCGATATTATTTGGGTCAATGAACATAAGAGGATTCAGTGATTGATTCATACCTGAAGAGTAAGGCATCCCATCAACCACATATAAAGGCTCATTTCCAGCTCCCAAAGATCCACTGCCCCTGATCTTAATTGATGTACCAGCCCCCGGAGCTCCGGAAACCTGCTGAATTTGTACACCTGCCACTTGACCTATCATCTTTTGATCGACCGAAGAAACAGGAAGATCTTTGATGGTTTTTTCATTTACTGTTGCCACAGAGCCAGTGACATCTTCCTTCTTCTGAGTACCATATCCGACCACTACTACTTCATCAAGTGCCTGCTCATCTTCACGCATTGTTACATTGATTTCTGTCTGGTTTGCAACGGTTACTTTTTGCTGGCTGAAACCAATAAATGAGTATACCAAGACATCGCCTACTTCTGCGTTTATTGAATATTTACCATCAACATCTGAAACTGTACCGCTTGTGGTACCTTCCACAATGATCGTCACCCCAGGTAATGGAGCCCCTGTATTGTCACTCACTATGCCTGAAATACTTATAGCTTTTATTTGAGTAAGCTCCTCTTTAGCACCGCTGTTATTCTGGGCAAGCCACATAGAAATATTTCGATTTACCTGTTGAAAATTCAAGCCTGTCTGGCTTCCTATTTCCTTTAGTAAATCTTCAACAGAAATCTTATTAGCTTTCACAGAGACTTTTTGGTTGAGATATGTTTCATCTTCGTGAATGGTAAACTGAAACTCTGTTTGCCTCTCAACCTCATGTAGTACATTAAGCAGCTTCTTTTCATCGAAAGACACTTTCACATAAACTTCGTCGATTCTTTGGGCTTTAATTGGGTGGGCAAAGACCACGTTCAATATGAGCATTTGAAACAAAAAACCATATAGCGTGTATTTAGTCATCCGCAGTAATAGCAGTAAAGGTTTATTTTTCATAATTTTGGGTTATTGAGTACTGACAAGTATTTAATTAAGCATAACTTTTATGCGTCCAAACAATTAGTTATGCAGTCTCAGAATCAATGGGATACGAACCCATTGGTTCTGTTTTTTTTTAAAATGTGAGAGTCACATTCGAATGCTTTATTTCATAGGCAAATTTTCTAGAGTATTGTAAATCAGTTAAGACGTTTTTTAAGCTTTGGTTCTCATATACCGTAGTCACTTTCCAGTTGGAAGGCACTTCTCCTTTAAAATCAATTTGAACACCATACCACCTCTCAAGTCTGAGTTTTACTTCCGAAAGATTGGCCCGTGTGAAAACCAATTTTCCTTCTTTCCAACCAATAGCATCTTCAAGATCAAAGTCTTGTTCCAAAAATTTATTGGAATCTGGTGAAAGGAGCAATTCCTTTCCAGGCTTTAGAATTAGAGCATTTTCAGTAGTTGAAAGTTGATTTACACTCACCTCGCCTTCCACCAATGAAATCCGGATCTCTACCTCCCCCTCAAAAGCTTTCACATTAAAAGCTGTACCTAAAGCGATGGTTTCAACCGATCGGCTTTCAACTATAAATGGCTTGGATTTGTCCTTAGCAACCTCAAAAAATCCTTCACCTGCTAGGAAAACCCTTCTCTCATCTCCGACAAACCCGCTTAAATATTTAATACTAGAACTACTGTTCAGATATGCAACTGAACCATCGGGTAAAAAAATTTTAGTTTTTTGTCCTGGCTTATTTTCTCTAATAATGAAAGATGGAGCTTCAGCTATTACTTCATCACTCTTTTCTTTTTCTTGCTGTGGGTAGTAAAAAACACTCAACGCTAATGATGCCAGGATGAATAGGCAAGCGGCATATTTGAATACAGTCCGGATTTTTTTCTTAGAATCCGTGTTTTTTTTAGAGGCTTTTTCCCAAATATTATTGGTCTTTTCTTCCAGATTGACCAGGATGGGCTCAGCTGTACTTTCGGCAGTTACTTTTTTAAAAGTTTCAAATACCTCAAGATTTTCATCACACAGGCTAGCCCAATTTTCCAGGATTAAGAGTTCCTCTTGGCTAGCAGTATTAGTCAGCAACTTTGAAAGAATAAGATCTATTTGATGTTCAGGTATATTCACATTACTAAGACAACCCAGAAAACCAAAAGGTGTAATGCTCTTAGAATATTTTTTGAAATTTTATTTCAAATCAAATTAAATCGACGAAATAAACGATTCGAAAAAAATAAATTGACAAAACAATAAATCATACGCCCATAAAAAAATACAGGCTAATTAAACTGATTAATTGAAATTGAAAAAAGGTCACCCTAAATTCTAAAAAACTCTGAAACTAACATGACCAGCATCACTACACTACCTACCTTCAAAGAAATAGGTACGATTTTAGGACAATTATACTGATCAGCTATATAAGTCGCTATTTCTATTCTAAGATCTCTTACAGCTAATTCCAGATGCTTCTTCACGGTCTTTTCAGCAATATCAAGTAACTTTGAAACCTCCTTGATCTTTAGCCCATCATCTTTGATCATCTTGTATACTAACCTTCTCTTCTGAGGTAATTTATCAACACATACCGCAATTTTGTCGCGCAGTTCAGAAGTTAATAACTGCTCTAGCGGCTGAGTATATTCTCCGGTTTTACAATCTTGCAGATCAAGTGGAGTGAAAATTTTATTCTGTCTTTTATTCTTCTTTAACTGGTTAAGACATTGATTTTTCACCGAATGGTAGAGGTATCCTTCAAAATTTTCTATATCCTTTAGTTGCGCACGATTCTGCAAAAGTCTAATAAAAACATCTGAAACCATATCCTCCGCCTCTTCATAATTTGGCAAAAAACAGGTAGCAAAGGAAACCAGTTTAGAATGGTATCTCTTGAAAAGTTCTGAAAAGGCAGCTTTATCAGAATCTACCGAAATCCTATGTAATAAAACTTTATTGGAAGAAAGAGAGTACATGGGGATTTGGGTTTATATAGTCATCATGCTCAATTGGTTTTAGAGATCTTAAATGGACCAATAAATTGACCAATTCTATTTCTAAAAGCCAGATGATAATCACTTAATATCAGCTTTATAAACCTTTACTCTATCCTGCACTATGGGGTTTAGTATGACTGGAAGACTGGTTTGGATTTACATAACTTCAGGTTACTAATCGTAAGAATAAGAGTAGCAATAAAAAATTTAACCTTACTCCTTACTTTTCACCATCTACTTTCTCTTGCTTTTCGAGATGCAAGTATCCCCATTTTCTCATTTCCCGCACTATGGGATAAAGACTTTCACCATACTCAGAAAGATAGTATTCCACCCGTGGAGGAACTTCCGGAAAAACCTTTCTTGTGATGACGCCGTCTTTTTCAAGCTCGTCCAATTGTTTTGCTATCGATCTTTCGCTAATTGTCGGAAGCGTGCGCTTCATCTCACTAAACCTATTCCTCCGCTTTTTGATCATTACAATCAGAGTGGTTTTACATTTGCCTTTAATTACTTTCAAAAAAGCATCAGACGGACATGTTAGCTCGATATTTTCTAGTTCAGACATATTTTTTCTCGCTGATTTTCAGTAAAACTATACTTTGGTTCAGTATGTGAAGTAAATGTAAGTCATTGGATAAGATCTGTTTATTCATCAATTTTAAAAAAAACGATATCATGGAGAATCAATTTAAAGCACTTTTAGTGCGAGAAGAGCAGGAAAAGTTCACAGCTAATATTGAAAATATTTCCTCCCTTGATTTGCCAAAGAATGATCTTTTAATCAAAGTTAATTATTCATCAGTCAACTTTAAAGATGCCCTATCCGCTTCTGGAAATAAAGGTGTAACAAGAAAATTCCCTCATATTCCGGGCATTGATGCAGCTGGCGAAGTGGTTTCATCAACTTCAACTCTTTTTAACCCCGGTGACCAAGTATTAGTAACAGGATACGATTTGGGTATGAATACTTGGGGAGGTTTTAGCGAATATATCAGTGTTCCTGCCAGCTGGGTAGTTAAATTGCCACAAGGGCTATCCCAATTTGATTCCATGGCCTTTGGCACTGCTGGACTTACAGCAGGACTTTCAGTTTATAATTTACTGGCGAATGATATTTCTCCAGAGAGTGGGAGAATTGTTGTGAGTGGAGCTACAGGAGGAGTAGGAAGTGTGGCTATATCCATCTTATCAAAATTAGGATTTGAAGTATTGGCTATATCTGGCAAAGATCAGAAAACATATTTGACAAGCGTCTTGGGTGCAAAAGAAGTGATTAGCAGAAGTGAATTTGTTGAAAAATATGATGCCAGAGCCTTAGCTCGGGAAGAGTTTGCAGGAGGTATAGACACTGTTGGCGGAGAGATTCTGTCTGGAATTCTCAAGTCATCAAAGTATAATGCTGCCGTCACCTGCTGCGGAAATGTAGCTGGAGTCAAACTCGAAACCTCCATTTTTCCATTTATACTAAGAGGAATTAAACTAATAGGAATCGATTCGGTAGAGCAGCCTATTAAGTATAAAGAGAAAATATGGAAGCTATTGGCCAATGAGTGGAAGTCAGAAAACCTAAACGATCTGGTCAGCGAAGTATCCTTAAATCAATTACCTGATCTTTTCCACGAGCTCTTGGATGGAAAAGGTAAGGGAAGATATGTGGTAAACATAAATCTTTGATATGAGGTAATCGTTGAATTTTAAAATAGTTAAAATCAATTCAGATTTGGGTATATCAATCCTCTTGACATTCTAAAGTATCAATATAAAATATGCGAGTGTAAGAAAAATCCTTTTCAGGAATCCTAAAAGCAAGTATTGGAATTATGAATTAATACCCAAATCATAAGTCTGAAGCCAAATTGGCTGACCACTACCCGATCCCGTCTCCATAAGGTAGAAATACAAAATACCATCAACTATCAACAGATTGCCAAATCTGAATCTTTTCCCAGAAGCCTCTTTATAAACGACAGTCCAATCATTGGTTCCCCCTTCTGCTTTTCGAATAATGGGTCTGTCATTCTCCAACCCTATCAAATACAGCTCATTTCCTACACTCCTAAGTTCACCACCTGGAAACTCCGTTGTATGCGTAAATTCCGAATCTGATGCTTTTTTATAACTATGAACATTCCTTGTCTCTCCTGAACCCGATACATTATTCATCATAAAATGGATATCACCACGTTGGGTTACGGTCCAAGAAGGAGAAGTAGTAATCGTAACCTTACCAGGAACTACATCAGCAGGTTCGTAAAAAAATATTTCATAGGGATCTACTAAAGGAGAAGACACCTTCTCCCCCTTGTAGTTATGCCAATCATTGATTCCTTCGGGATCATCTGAATAGGAATAAAAGAAACCATTATTATAGACAAATTCTTCATCATTTTTTCTGATGCTGTATCCAATCTGAAATTTCCCATTGAGGTACTGCAAATAGCCATAAAGACCCCAGTTGTAGTTTATACCCGGTGCACTTTTTGCGTTTAAAACATTATAATCCTTCCATCCAGACCAAGTACCACCATCATAGTTTGCGATTTGAAATTTCCCGTTGTCGTTGCCTCCCACTCTCATTTTTACAAATAAATCTCCCAGGTCATTGACGAAAAAATCTGGATAAGTCAATCCAGTATAATCTTCACCTTGTTTTAAATAAAGTTTTTTAGGATAGAATTTATCCAAAGTAAACTCGTCATCAGGAAGAGTAGCTGCATTTTCCACAGACATTCTGTAGCGAAAGTAATCCTCGGTCAAACTGCCACCGCTTGGCCTGTTAGGTGAATAGGCATGCATATCATAAAGTAAATGAACAGTTTCATTCTTAGGACTAATTCCTACTGCTATAGTATTATGAGATTCACCAATATGCCATCTGTTTTGAAATCCGGTATGCTTATGAGTGAACTCAATATTCACCCGGGAATTGGTCTTTGTGTTGACTCTGGTTAGCATCACTTGTCGATTTTCCTTACCGCCTTTGTACCAGGTTAGAAAAACATAATCTCCGTATGTTGCAATGCAGTCTCCATGTGGCGTTATTCTGTTTCCAAAAGCATAATCATACCGTCCGTCAGTCCTGTCTAGTTTTTCTAGACGCTGAGATGGCGCAACTTCATCACCATCAAAATAAAGTCCTGTATCTGAAATAAGTATTTCTGAAACTAGAGAAACCTGTCCAATCGATTTGTTGCTTAAAGCCACTAAAATAAGTAGTGAGGTTAATATTGAAAAAGACCTATTCAAAGTGAGACAAATTCTCGTCATTTATAGATTATTTAATAGTTTGGACAATACACTTACCAAATAATAGAGAAGACTTCTCATAGTTATTCATTCTGAAGTATGTTTGCACATAGGCCTTTATAGATGTTATACTCACTATCATTCAGTCAATAAAATTTATTTTGACACCTATTTTTGCTTGATTCAGGACCTATCAAATTCAGCCTGAGATATTACCTCTCTGCTCCGATCACCTTCACCGGCTTGCCATCGCTACCATTAGTCCTAGCTTTTTGCTCTACAAAATAGGGCTGAAAGGTGTAAGAGGAATTTGGATCCCAAGTGGAATTTTTATCGGGGAGAAGCTTCTTTAATTTCTTGATTTCATTGGCATAGATAGGATTGCCGGCTTGATTCATAAATTCATGAGGGTCAACCCTATGGTCATATAGTTCTTCCGAACCATCCTCATATTGGATATACCGAAAACTATCAGCCTGAACCGCATGGTTGTTCATTCCATAGGTGATAAGGGCAAATGCATTTTTATCAGGGCTCTTCCCTTGCATTGTGGCCACCAAGCTTTTTCCTTCATTTCTTTCATAAGCAGGCAGACCACACAATTCCAGAAGAGTTGGATAGATGGAGAGCATCTCAGCAGGGGTATCAATCACCTTACCCTGAGGTAGATTAGGAGCTACAAATAACAAAGGAGCTTTAGTCGCAGATGTCCATAAGCCATGCTTTGCAAAAGTCCCCTTTTCTCCTAATCTATAGCCATGGTCTGACCATAGTACTATAATGGTATTGTCTGCATATCCACTTTCCTCCAATGCATCCATCACTCGGCCTATTTCATAATCCACAAAACTGACACATGCCAAGTAGGCTTGAATTATTTTCTTCCATTCACCGGATTCTATTGCCCATTCCGTAGAAGGCATCATGGGCAAATCATTGATTTGTAGTCCTATTTCTGGAATATCATCCAAATCATCAGATAGGTACGGAGCTACCTTAATTCCGCTCAGAGGATGCAAGTCAAACCATTTTTGAGGAACATACAGTGGCACATGAGGCCTCAAAAACCCTAACCCCATAAAAAAAGGTTGGTCATATTCCTTATCAAGTCGCTCTATCACCCAATCCACCGACTGATGATCCGGCATCAGAGAATCATATTCAGGAAAAGCTCCCCAATCTGTGCTTGTGCGACCATAGTTTTTCCGATCAGAGTTCCCAAAACCATCCCAGACAAAACGCTCATCGGGAAAGGGCCCAAAACCTTTTTCCCTTCCTCCTGACTCATCAAAAACACCTTCAGGTGCATGATCATGGAATAACTTGCCAATACCCATGGTATGATAACCATGCTTTTTAAAGTATTCCGGTAGGAAAATAATATCCTTTGTTGCTGGATTTTCAGAACGGATCTTATAGTCATCAATCATTCCATAAATGCCTGTGGTGGATGGGCGCAAACCAGTCATCAAGGATGCTCGTGATGGACCACATAAGGGCGCTTGGCTGTGTGCATTGGTAAACAAAATGCCTTTAGCCGCCAACTTATCAATATTGGGTGTTTTGGTGCTGGAATAATTATTCAGAACGCCAATCCAATTATTCAGATCATCCACAGAGATGAACAAGACATTCGGCTTATCGGATTCAGTTTGGATTGTTTGTGCTTGCAATGCAGAAATTTCAAACACAACTATTAAAACAAGTAAAACCACTAAAAATTTTTCTTTCATGTTCTCTAGTTTTTTTACGGTAAAACTGTTTCTATTTTATCCACCATCATTTTAGTCATTGTTTTAATTGTGAGCCTGTTTCCATTTTAAAATGATCCTCTATTTCTAGGAAAACGTTTTTCAAGCAATAGCCTCATTGATTCCTTTTCTTTTTCAAACTGGCTATCATGGGCTAAATTCCGCTCAGCAATTCCTTTGTTTTCTTTTGTTGAATAAAGTTCAACACCTTTGATTTCCTGCGAATCACTATCTCTCCATTCAGTATAGCGCCAGTTACCATCGGTTACAGTACAACCCATTATGCTCTTGCCTCTCGGATAAAGACTATATGCTGCTTTATTCCTGTCCAAATTCGGGGATTTGAATAAAGGCATTACGCTTATCCCATCTAACATTTGCTTTGAAAGACCGGAAGCCTCAATTATGGTGGGGAAAACATCAATGTTTTCTACTAAGGCATCTGAAACACCAGAATTTTTATCGGACTTACCTTTGCTAATAATCAATGGGACTCTAACGTCCAATTCAAAGTTTGTATGCTTGCACCAAGCACCGTATTCCCCTATTTTATATCCATGATCGCTCATAAATACCACTAAAGTTTCCTCGCGAAGCCCCAACTCATCCAAGGCATTCATTACTTTTCCTACCTGAGCATCGATATAGCTTATCGAGGCATAATATCCATGAATCAAGGTTCTTGTCAATTCATCATCCAGTTCCCCTTCAGCCGGAATACCATAATAGGCTCGTAACTCACCCCACTTGGTTAATGCTGTTGGATACATATGATCCGGCTTAATTCTGGATGGAATAACTAAAGAATTCCTATCGTATAAATCCCAGTATTTCTTTGGGGCGTTAAAAGGCAAATGGGGCTTACTCAATCCAATAACCATCAAAAATCTATCATCCACCAATTTTCCAAGAGACTCAATTGCGTTGTTGGCCACTCTACCATCTTTATACGCCTCATCATTCACATCAGCACTTTCATAAGCCGGCCCATTCCCTCCTTTTCCTTCCATTTCTAATTGGGCAACTAGTTGAATATTCTCCGGTTTCAAATAACTGTTAGGCTCTTTTGGGAAATAAATACTCCAGTTCTCTTTATCATCCTGACCATGATGGTAGACTTTCCCAATGCTCACAGTAGTAAAACCATTGTTTTTGAAAAATTGTGGCATGGTCAACACCTCTTTATGGACAGACCGAAGCGGAGTATTCAGATCGTAAATACCAATAGTCTCTGGTCTTAATCCTGTAAGAATACTCATGCGGGAGGGTGCGCATATTGCCTGTTGCGCATAGGCACGATTAAAAACCATCCCTTCTGATGCAAGCTGGTCTATGTGAGGTGTTTTGATGATTTTATTTCCATAGCTACCTAATTCTGGTCTCAAGTCATCTACTAAAAAAATCAATACATTCTTGACCTGCTGAGCATGTAAAGTGGAGCTACTTAGAATAATTAGTAAACAGGCCACACCTACTATTTTAGGATATATCGTGCGCATCATTGATTTAGATTACAGTAATTGTCAATTCAACAGAATTAGAATCAAAATCTGCTTTAATTGGAAGGGCTTCCACTCCAGGCACCATATTGAAAGTTCTGCTTTTCTCTGTTTCGATTATGGTCAGGGGAACATTTGCCGTGATCTTAACCTTTCCTTCTGGTTTGGTAATGATAATCACATTCGCTTCAGGCTGTTCCGCAGGCTCATTATTTTTGGATATGATGGGAATCGTAAAGGATGTTTTTCCCTTTATAGCTTGCTTTGTCTTTGCATTAATCCGCAATTCCTTCTCTGAGCATAAATAGGTGATTTCAAAGTCTGCGGCAGAGCCATCGATAATCTCCCTAGCTTCGTTTTTCAGCTTCACATCACCAGAAATACTGATTTCTCCCTCTTGATCATTGCTCGAAAAAACAGCTGATAAATCATATAGATTCGTGAACCACTCTCCATCAAAAAAGGTCTCTAACCGTGGGGTTAGTGCGATATCCTTTCCAGGTGCATCTTGCTGATTTAAGGGCTCCATCAATCGGTAAACTGCCAAGCTGGCTGCGCAGAGCATCCCAACTTTATTGTGGTAAAGCATTCCTAAGGAATTACCCGTGGCTTGTCTCAGGTCCATTTTAGGATAATACTCCGCATCGTATGCTGAAACAGTACCTCTCCAATCTCCTCTGGCAAACAGCACTGTATCCAATTCTTCGAAATACCTGAGTCCGTCAGCCTCGGCTCGTGGAAGAGGGTTTGATTTGGAAATTACGGGCATCTCATCCCAGTGATCCAAAAGTAGGGCAAGTGATTTGGTATGGGTAAAAGTATGGTGAATGCAAGGTTTGATCCCATGCGAAACATAATGAGGACCACCATGAAGCAGTCCATCAGAGGTGCATCGCTTGAGCAATTCTGTGTTTTTGAAAGTTGCTGTACCAAAGGCGGGATTATAGTCAGCCATGAGACTAAATGCAGGCTGTAGTCCATCACAAGTTCGGCTTCCCCAATACGTCCACTTAAACATTCGTGTCCCCCAGCTATTATCCATTCCACCATCAGGAAGTATGAACTCCATCTGATTAGTCAAGGACTTCCGTACCAACTCAAGCAACTCCTCATCCTTTTCATGTAAGGCATATAATGCTAAGCTGTTGATTGACTCTTCCAAATTATACCCCAAATCCACTCCAGGAAGTCCTTTTTCGCTTAATTTATGCGCGGTCGGCTTCACCTCTCCAAATAAGAGTGAATTGGATTGGGTAAAATAGTTTTTCACTTCCGCTGCTAGTTTTCTACTCAGCGCTATATATTTTGGCTCATCCAGCAAATTCCCAATCAGGTTCATCGCATAAATATTTGTAGCCCCATAATTTACATTGGTCGCATCGATTGCTGGAAACTTGTCATAGATAAACTCAGCCGCTTCTCCCAAACGCTCAGTCCATTTTTTGTAACGCTCCACATTCAACAAATTTCCGTGGTATTTAAGTGTTTCAGCCAAGGCAATTGCTCCAAATACGGTAGTTCCATTCCAGGACTTTGGACTTAGATCATTGGTCCAACTCCCATCAGGCTGGGAGACATTTTGGCTCCATTCAAACACAGCAATTCCAGCATCCAGGTACTTTTTTTCACCGGTAGCTTTGGCCATGTAGAAGAATGGGTAAACGGCATCAGAGACACGACCGTGAATCGTTTCACAAGCTGGACAATCCAGTAAGCCATGGACTTTGGGATCTGAGGGGTTGATGATCTGAACTTTAATCATGCCATCACACCAATCCTTTAAAAGATTAAATACCAGCTCTCTATACTCTTCAGAATGTGGGGAACTAGAATTCTCTGTTGCAAAAATGCTACTGAATGGCAATGATAAACCTATACCTGTAAATGCTGTAGTATGGATAAATTCTCTTCTGTTCATTTTGGTGAAGATGTGGTAGGAACCTAGTTTAAATTTTGTTTGATAATCGCACTTGGGTTGTAGCCTATCCTATGAGCTTGGACCCAAATTGATTCTCCTTTTTTCAGATTAATTGGCTTCTTGTAAATACTCCAGGAAGCGGATTGTTCTCCGATAGCATTGATCAACTTATACCCAATAGATGCTCCTTCAGTGTCAGATTCGATTGCTACTTTCCCATTACTGATATTTATTTGAGGATCAGCAGTTGTAGGCTTTTTATCACCCGCCCAGAGTCTATGAATCAGGTCTATTTCGGGTAAATTTGGAGTATCCCCAATATTCGTCAGCCAGCGATCCATTTCCAGACTCAAATCCTTGAGTTTATCTTGGTATGCGGGATCATCGGCGAGATTATGTAGCTCAAAAGGATCTGCAAGGCAATCATACAATTCTTCTTTAGGTTTTGATTCCCTAAACCATTGGGCTTGGATTGCATTCAATTCTCCAGCTTCATTCAGTCTTAAAAGCTCCTGCATTGTTGGGATTTGTTCTCTATATGCCAAAGGCAAGTAATAGCCTTGGTTGGGACGATAATTTCGGATGTATTTGAATTGAGGATCACGAACAGCCCGGATTGCATCAGTAACTTCATCAAAGCGATCAGCCGCGCCATGTATATATTTACGCTCTTCCTTAGCCTGATAATCCCCTAAAAATGCCTGTCCCTGCATGTAATTAAGTGGCTTTTCTCCTATCAAAGAAAGTAGCGTCGGCGCGAAATCCACAAAACTTATTAGCTGATCATCAGTTGTTCCAGCTCTCCAGGAATCAGGAAAGCGAATGATCATCGGAGTATTTAAGCCGGAATCATAGATCAGGCGCTTTTCTCTAGGAAGAGGACCTCCATGATCTCCATAAAATACAATTATCGTATTTTCTAACAATCCATCTTCCTCCAATTGAGCTAGAATCGCTCCGACCTGATTATCCATCTCGGAGATATTATTGTATAGTTTCCACATATCCCGTTGCACTATGGGCGTATTTGGAAGGTAGGGAGGAACTTCAAATTCCTGATCCTTTGAGACATGCACCGGTGTTTCCTCTTCCGTCAAATTACCTGGTTCCCATTTGTAAGTGGTATCTCCAGAATGGTAATGTCTCATTTCTATATTTCGAAAGCCATACGGTTCGAAAAGACCTGATTCATGCGTGGTGGTAAAGTTGAATATGGAGAAAAAAGGCTGACCTTCCGCTCTATTTCTCCAATGTGCATAAGGACCATTCTCATCCCAGGCTGTGACTGGGGCATTGAACTGGTAATCTTCCTTGTAGTTATTTGAAGTAAAATAACCATGGATACGGAGCAGTTCACTTACCATTTTTACATCCGGTCCAGGTACAGCTTCATACTTGGGAAGTCCTGTCACTTCCGAATATGAACTTGTGCGCATATGATTAGCACCTATGCTCGAAGGATACATGCCCGTGGCTATGGCAGCTCTACTAGGTGCGCATACTCCAGAAGTAGAATACAAATTAGTGTAAACAACCCCTTCCTTTGCCAAGCGATTCAAGTTGGGTATAACTGCACTTGAGTCTCCGAAAGGCGAAATATAAGCACCCATATCCTCTGTCACCAACCATAAAATATTGGGGCGATCTGGAAGAGGATTTCCCCTATTCCCTTCACCTAAACTTCTTGAAGTTCCTGTCTTACATGCAGAAAACAGAACAGCCGAAATGATTCCTACACAGATGGATTTAACTAGTTGATATCTAAGGCTATTATTCACATATCTATTTAAAAGGCTCATTGATTTTGACAGTTGTGTAAAGACAGGTTTTCCTGTGATATAGCGAAAACCCTCTCTAATTTGGGGTAATCTCATATTTCAATGCAGCTAAAACTTGAAAGTTCCGACATCAGAAAGAATTGACTTTCAATTGTATTGTATGTTTACCTGGTTCCAGCCGGATGGCACCAAATGCAGTAGCTACTTTTTCACCATTGTGAATCACGTCCTTTCCTTCCAATTCATTTAGAGAAAACTCAGCTACCATATTTGCAGGAATTTCAATTTCATATGTCTGCAGTCTGGCATTATTGAAGATATAATCTGCCTTTATTGACCCCAAGACAGTAGGTACTTCAATTGTACTTGATTTGAGCGTACTCATCTGAGGTTGGATCTGAGCAATGCCAAATCCCGGTGTTTTGGGTTGTATTCCCCACAAACCTCGAGGAATTACATTTGCAGGAACTGCTCCCCAGGGATGGTTCCAGTCCAGGTTATTTTTGTACTTATTATCCCAAGCTTCAAGTGTAATTGTGGAACCTAGCTTAATCATATTATACCAGCTCCGATCACTGGTATCTACCAAAAGAGATAAAGCATAATCCTGCTCCCCTGCCCTATAAAGCCCATCCATCAAATACTGAGAGCCATAGACACTGCAGGCCATTCCACGGGATTTAACAAATTTCAATACTGATTCCTTATATTCCTCAGGCACCAATCCAAAAGCCAGAGGCATCATATTGGCATGCAGGGAGGCGTGATCAGTACCGATTCCGTCCACATAAATCCCTCTTTCTGAATCAAACATTTGTTCATTGAGAGATTTTTTGACTTTGGCAGCCCGATATTCAAATTCAAGCGCTTCTTGAGGTTTACCCATGATCTTTGCGAATTCCGCCATGATTCTCATGTTTTCATAGTAGAATGCATTGATCACCGTATTATAAGGTTTGAAAACAAAACCATCTTGCTCCCCCATGGTAACAGCCCCATTAAACTTTGCCGGAGGCCAGTCCACAATATCTGTCAACGGTTTTTTATAATCTGGAGCAAATCCCAGCTTCAACATGTAGTCATGATCTACCTTCGTAGAAGTGATCAAGCCATCCTGATTGGCTAATTCATAGAGGGTCTTATATTTCAGTGGCTCGTAGTATTTCTCAATCAATTCCGTATTCCCAGTGTACATATAATCTGCGTAGAACATCATCGCCACATGCTGCTGCCACTCGGTAGGCCAAGTTGGGTTTTCCATGAAATACTCTATGGTTCTTCTAGCCATAGCATATTCAGCATCAGTTGTATAATGGCTGAGCTGATTTAAGTAGGCATCTGATTCATAAGGAATCCTCTCCCGGTCCCCATCCACATACAGACCATTGAAGGTGGTAGCCTTGATGGTGTATTTACATAGCTCCCACACTTGGTTTAAGATATCATCTGAGCTTTCAAAAGCACTCGCATCCTCATCAAAGTAGGTGTGATAGGCAATTTGGATAAAATCATCAGCTACTAATTCAACTTTTGCACCTTCCACCTCTGCATATCTAAATGGCATCAACACGGGAGTACCTTCCGGCAATGGTAATGCAACACCTGGGAGCGTATTTCTGGTGTCCTGCTGTATGGGCAACTGATAAGTAGTCTTGCCAGGCTTTACTTCCACTTCAATCTCCTGGTATCGAATATGACTCTTTGCAGGAGGAGTTCTATTGACATTTTGCCCGTCAGCCATTTCTCCAATTCTAAAAAACAGCGTTTCCGCTTTATCTGCCTGGTAATTGAATTCCATCGTGGCAAAAGCAGCTTTGCCAAAATCAATGAAATAATTATCTCCATTTTTTCCGAAAACTTTTGGTTTGATCCTACTTATATCCTGAATATTTGCGGTAGAAATCATCTTATCCTCACTCTTACCAACTGTGAATTTCTGAGCTTCTGAATAATCAACCACACGATTTTCCTCATCCCAAATCCTTACTTTCCAGTAGTAGCTCTTTCCCTCCTCCAAAGGTTTTCCAGTGTATTCCACATTTGATGAAAGTGCAGTTCTTACCTGTCCACTATTCCAAACATCACCTGTGTTGGTGTCGATCAGTTCTTCGCTGGAACTGACTAGGATTTGGTAAGCAGACTGAGTTTTGGAATACTCGGATATCAACCATCCAAATTCAGGTTTAGTGTCCAATATCTTCACGCCATTCTCAGGATCTCGAATGAGTTCAACTGTCAAATTGGAAGGGGCAGCTCTATACTTATTACTAAATTTGGTGATCAGTTCATCAGTTTTGGAGCGAAGCTCATCAGCGATGGTCTTGTACTTAGGATCATTGATCAGGTTTGCTATTTCCTGAGGATCATTTTTCAGATGATAGAGTTCTTCAACTTTCTTATCATTGACATATCGGAAATATTTCCATTCCGCAGTACGCACTCCTTCACTTGGAGGGATTTCATCAAATTCCCAAATATGCTCTATCAATACTGTGTCCCTACCTATTCTTTGATCCTGTCCGGTAACTATTGGCATCAAACTCTTTCCATGCCAGCTCTCGGGAGCCTCAACACCTGCCAAATCCGCAATAGTTGCTGGCACATCCACATTGAGCACCATATCTTTTACATCTTGGTGCATAGCTACCCGAGGGTCATAAATGATCAAAGGAACACGAATAGAATTATCATACATCAGCCATTTGCCTGCGAGCTGACGCTCCCCTAGGAAGTAACCATTATCTCCCATCACGATGATCACGGTATTTTTATCCAGACCTTTTTCTTTGAGCTTTTGACGGATCTTGGCTATTTCCAGATCAATGCCTGAAATCATTCGATAATATCCTTTCAGGCTATGCTGATACTTTTCTGGTGTATCGTATCTCCAAGTCCAACGGAGGCGGTTAAAACCGTCACGCACAAACTGCGGCTGAGCTTGAAAATACCTATCCTCTCCGAGTGCTGGCCCCGGTATAGTGGTATTCTGAAGCAATTGATCGGTGGTGGATTGCCAAAAGTACTGATCGGGAGCTCCATCGTGGGCATGCGGTGCACTGAAGCTTAAGGACAAACTAAACGGTTGATTTGAAGGTGCTTTGTCAATAAAGTCCAGTGCCTGTTGACCGGTATATCGGGTCAGATGTACAGTGTCGCCATTGATTGTTTTGTAGAAATACCCTCTTTTATCCGGGTATTGATTGTTTCGATCGTAGGACTCGTACTCATCGAATTGCTTTTCCAGATCGTCATATCGTACCCCATATTTCCCAAAAAAAGCAGTGTAATATCCATTGTTTTTTAGAACAGTAGGATAAGAATTCTCCATGTATTCGGCTCGGATGTTACCTGTCTGGAAATTGAAATTATGTGATCGCTCATATAAGCCTGTGAACAAACTGGCTCTGCTGGCAGCGCAGATAGGCGTGGTTACAATCGCAGTTTCAAAATAGACTCCTGTTTCGGCAAGCTTATCCATTTCCGGTGTCTGGACAAATTTATTACCGGCATAACCAAGTGCGTCAAATCGCTGATCATCAGTCAGAATGAAAATAATATTGGGTCTATCCGGGGTTGCTTTTGATTCCTGAGCAGATACTTTGATCGCGTTGGCAGAAATACACAGTAGCCATAAAAGTGCTATAAACTTGTTCATTAAATTGGGTGAATTTTAATTGATGTAGTACAGTTTCAATCCTCTTTTTCAAAAAAAGAATTTATACGTAACTACAAATTAGTTCTTAGGAATCAAACCACTATCCTGTACCCTAGCGTGTGCTTTAGAGTAATAGATTCAATGCTCTTTGGAATTTATTTGGAATCGTATTTTCAAAGAAGAAAAAGAAGTAAGCTTTTAATCAGCTTACTTCTTTCCTGTTTTTTAAAATTAGAATGGTTTATATCTCACATAGCTGTTCAGCTGATGCCCTATGCCATTTGTGAAAATAAAATTATGAAGATTCACAACCGTTCCTCTTGAAGTACTAGGCATATTAGAAGGCGTAGAAGGTGAGCCTATCCTAGCTATACTGGTATTGATTCGTATTGACTGATCAAACAATCGCTTATTAATCTCAATTGAACCCGTATCTCCAGGTACCAAGGTCTGATAGTATAGAAAGGCATCGTTTTTAGGTATGGCTGGTTGTGATAAGTACTCATCAATAATGTGATATTTAAGGACGTGCTCCAATCGCTCATTGCTGATCGAATCCAGCGGGTAATTTCTGTTTCCCGCCATGTTTTGAATCAGTTGATTGTTGCCGTTCCAAGCGCTATTTCTCAATAAAAGATAAGTCTTGGTGGTATCTTGTCCCAAATACAAGTCTTCTAATCCAGTCCTTTCAATTGCCTCTAGCAAGTATTTAAACTCTGGAAGACCATTTGCGTCTAGATAAGTTGGATCATTATTAATCGTCTCCATCCATTCCAATGCTGACATTCCCGTAGGTCTATTTCCGAAGGGCTCCGGCACATATTCCCATTCTTTTTGCAGTTCCAAGTCACAACTGAAAAGTGCAAAAGTGGCAATTGCAGCCATCATGAAGTTTCTTGCCTTTTTAATATATAGTTTCATCTGTAGTTAAGTTTAAATTAGTAACCAGGAGTTTGAGTCAAGTTTGGATTGTCTACCAAGTGCTGAAACCAGATTGGAAACAGTAATCTATCCGAACTTTGTCCATTGATAGGTCCCAATACCTCAACTGCTTTATCTGTTCTGATCAGATCCCACCATCTCTTACCTTCCGCAAGCAATTCAAATTGGCGCTCGTCCAATATAGCGTCATGCAATTCATCGCTCGTTTGATAATCTTCCAGTTGAATTTCCGGTAAATCTCTAGCAGCTCTTATTCGGTTTACCAACTTTACTGCTTCCTCCATGTTCCCCAATTGCAATTCAGCCTCTGCTTTGAGTAGCAGCATACCTGCATATCGATAGACAACTACATCCGTATCATCCTCATTTCCAGAATAATTAGTCAAATTGTATTTCCCATACCTTCGCTCGCCAATATCTTTTATAGATTCTATCATCTGTAAATACCTGTGATAATCTCCATAAATCGTCTGACCTGTATTTTCATCTACTGTCTGTGGTATAAAATCTGGATACTTCATATGCCACGAAATAGAATCTGTAGGAAATGTTTCTATCCATTTATTTTCCAGATGCTCAGAAACAAAGAATGCAGGCACACCAGGCCAAAACAAACTGTAAATTCCTCCTTCGCCCTGATCTTCCTCGATATTCAATGCGATGGAGAAAATCAGCTCCGGGCCTGTTTCCATTTGATTGGAAGGAAGACCTGATCTATCTGGTTCATTGCGAAATAGGGCATGAAAATCTTCCGGTGTGTTAACTAGTGTAAACTGATTTAATGCTTCCAACTTATCCAGCGCCTCTTTAGCCAATGCATATTCCTTTAAATGCATGTAAACTTCTGCTTGAAAACTGTAGACACTTGAAAGCGAAAACCTTGACTTTTCATGAGGATTCAAAATCAACTCTTCGGCCTTCATCATGTCTGGGATTATAATAGTATTTATAATCTCCTCTCCTGAGGTCTTTGGCCTATAGATATCATCATTTACGCCAGTAATCACATCGAGGTATAAAGGGACATCTCCGAAAGTCCGAACCAGGTCGAAGTAAACAAAAGCTCTTAAAGCATGAGCCTGTCCCAAAAGCCCGTTAATATCTCCTGTAATAGTTGGAATGTTATTTATAGCCAGATTAGCTCTCAAAAGCACATTATACATGTCAGCCCAACCACCATAATTTCTGCTTTGATCATTAAGATTATTAGTGGTAAGCTGAAGAGCTTCAGGATTTTCCCCAGCAGGTGATGCATCAAAATTATCTGATCGCAATTCTCCCCACACAAAATATTTACGTGAATAAGCGGACTGCAATGCATCGTAAATTCCGGCTACTCCAGATTGGGCATCTGCTTCAGTTTGCCAAAATTGTGCATCAGAAATTTCACTTTGCGGATTCTCTTCCAGCATACTATCACATCCTTGTGAGGCGATTACAGTAAGTGCTATCAGCAGTCCTATCGTTGTTTTTTTTATAATTTTCATAAGATTATAATTTGTCTTTTAAAAGCCATAGAGAATATCGCGATACTGATAAACGTACCAGTGTATGACCTTTTGGTCATGCCTATCTGACTCAGTCATGCTCGATTTCCAAATGAACTTGTTCCTTATTTCTAAAACTAAGACGCTTAAAATTTGACATTTACACCAAGTATATACTCTCGGTACAAAGGATATCTAAGATTATCCAGACCAGGCTGAAGTGCATTTCCTCTTGATCCCAGCTCTGCATTATATCCCTCATAATTTGTCCAGGTAAGAAGATTATTCCCGGAAGCATAAAAGGATACATTGGATAAGAAGCTTACTTTATCCATCATGGAGGTTGGGAGTGAATAATCCAATCTCAAGGATCTCAGCTTTATGAAATCAGCTTGACTCACCCAGTAAGAGTTTGGTCCTAAACTATTTCTAGAGCTCCCACTCGCATTTAAACTCGGATATTTAGCTATATCACCTGGTTGATACCAAGCTTCCTCAACTCGATCAGGCCCAGGTATCACAGTACGTACCAAGCGTTGATTTCTGGTTTCATCGTAGCTTCGGTAGATGTCATTTCCGAAGTTATAGTCAATCATCATCGAGAGTTTTATTCCTTTAAAAATGAATTCGTTATAGAGTCCACCAAAGAACTTCGGCAAACCATTCCCGATAACCGTTCTATCAGCATTTGGATCAATATTGAAATCACCGTTCCAATCCTTCCACATCACATCGCCACCAAGCAATACTCGATTCTGTACTTTGAGCTGATTCACATTTCCGGTATAAGCTTGGCCATTTTGCTGATAACTCAAAAAACCTCCTTGCTCATCAAAAATCGGAGTCAACTGATTCCCATTGTCATCAAATGCGTTGGACTCATTATAAGGAAAAACCCCCAATGCAGTGTATCCCCACATGTCTCCGATGGATCCTCCTTCCCTGATGATAAAGTCACCTCTAATAATCTGTCCATTTTCTTCGGCTAATTCTACTACTTCATTGGTGTTGGTAGCTATGTTGAAGCTGGAAAACCATTGAAAGTTTGGTTTTTTGATCACATCACCACTGATAGTAAATTCTATCCCGATGTTCTTTATTTGACCGATGTTATTACTGATGCTGCTAAAACCTGTTTCTTCAGGAAGAGGCGTAGGGTAAAGCAAGTCTGAGGTCAATTTTTCATAGTAATCGAAACTCGCATTGATTCTTCCGTCTAAAAACCCAAAATCAGCTCCTACATAGGATTGCTGCGTAGTCTCCCATGACAAATTTTCATTTCCTAGCTGCGTAATAGCAATACCATTTAATCCGTTATAGAGAAATCCAGGTGAATAAAGTGTTCTGCTATCAAAGTTTCCGATTCGCTCATTTCCATTTTGGGATATCCCTGCTCTCAACTTAAACTCAGAAACTGCCCCTGAAAGTGGATCCCAAAACGATTCATCACTCAATCTCCATCCTACAGATACGCCTGGAAATACACCATATTGATTAGCAGAGCCAAAACGCGAAGAACCATCTCTTCTAATTGTACCTCCAAACAGGTATTTGCCTTTATAATCATAGGTAACTCTTCCGAACTGTGAAACCAACGCATGACTAGTAGCTGTGGTCCGGGTGTTTGCAGCGTCCAATTCCGCTACGTTGTTGAAAGTCCTTATGATATCGTTGTTAAAATTAACCGACCGAAAACGAGAGTACTCGTACTGCCATTGCTGAAACTGAACCCCAGCAACAGCGGTTACATTATGATCTCCAAAGCTCTTTTTATAGCTCAAATAATTTTCCTGCTGAAGACTATAATTCAAAGTAGTAATCTCTGAACCTGCAGGCGGGCTACCAAGTGGCTGTACCACGGTTGGATCAAAATCATTGTTCCTCCCAAGCTCAAAGTTGACCCCAAGAGTGGATTTAAACTTTAGAGAGGGAATAATATCTATTTCTCCGTATGAAAAAATTTGACCTACATAGTCTCTACTTCTCCTAACCGTGAAAATGGTTTCTGCAACGACATTCTGCTGACTGGAAGTTTGGGGTACATAAGTCCCATCAGCATCTTGGGTTGGCAAGTATGGGAAATGAGTTGCCAACTGACCAAAAATAGAACCTTCATTTAAACCATTTCGCTCCAAATAAGATGCATTGACGCGAGTACCAATTTTAAGTCTTTTAGCTACGTTGAAATTGACGTTTAGAGTCGTATTAATTCTCTGGAAACCTGAATTATCTACAATTCCATCTTGGTTCAAAAAGCCTGTGTTCCAATAAAAATTGGCATCATCTTTACCACCGCTTAAAGAAAGTCCTACTTGGTCCCTAACTCCAACCCTGGTTATTAATTCTTGGTAATCAAAATCCTGATTAAACATCGCTGAAAGTGAATCAGCTGGAGGTCCAGGATTTATAGCATTATTCCCAACTCTGGCAAGTTCATAAATTCTTGCCTGCCGTGTATTTGAAACCGGAATTTTGGTGGCTAGTGAACTGTAACTCCGTACATAACTTGCGTCAATTTTGGTCACACCACTTGCCCCTTTTTTAGTAGTTACGAGAATCACACCATTGGCTGATTTGGAACCGTAAATAGCAGCTGAAGCTCCATCTTTAAGCACCTCTATGGATGCGATATCATTTGGATTCAGGTTTTCAATATTATCCAATTGCTGACCATCCACAACATACAAAGGACCAGTCCCACCATTCAAGGTAGACGTTCCTCTAATTTTGATATCGGATGGCTCACCCGGGCCGCCATTGGAGGTGATAGAAACACCCGCCATTCTTCCTTTCATACCATCCAGAACTCCAACAGGTGTAGTTTGCGCTAATTCTTCTGATTTTACAGAAACTACTGATCCGGTCAAATCTCGTCTGTTTTGCTCGCCATAGCCCATCACTACCACCTCGCCTAATTGTGTCATGTCCACTCCCAAGGTCACATTAACTTGAGTTTGGTTTCCTACAGTAATTTCTTGCTGATCATATCCTATAAATGAAAAAATCAAAACATCAGTAGGTGAGGCTTTAATTTGATACTTACCATCTATATCTGTGGCAGTTCCAGTTGTAGTTCCTTTGACGAGAACGGTAACACCAGGAAGTCCCAGTCCATCTTCATCCGATATTACGGTGCCCATAATAATAGACTCTTGGGCTAGTACCAACGTACCGCTAAGAAGCATCGATAAGGACAGTAATATTATTTTTTGTAAAGTTTTCTGAATCATTTTAATTCTATTTAATTATCATTCATGATTAGTTTACTACATCTAGTGTAGCTATCCTTTTAAGGGATAAAATATTGGGAAAAAGGTTATTTAAGGTTTATTTTATTCATGCATATAATAATTAAATGTTTAATTTTTCATACAATTCAATCAGGTTTTCCTCTTAAACTAAAGATCAATATTTGGCTTGCAATTATTCCTGACCAGATCTTTAATAGGCATCATATTAACAGTCCAATTCATAATGAAATTTCAGCTAACACATCGATGATATAACCCTATTCATTATGCTTGATTTTGCACCACTTGCTTTTGTACAGTTAACTAGTTTCCATTATCTAATCGAAGTAACCCCTTGGCGCTATTACTCGATTAGAACACTCTAAACTTCAAAATATTTAAAAAAGTAAAATCCAAAAAAAGGGTGATTTTGTACATATCAATACCTATATGCCCTTTAGGAACGATTAAAGGGTATTTCAGCAATTGAATCAAAACTATCTTGGAAATCAGAATCTAAGAGGAGTGAATACCCTAAAGACACAAAAAGAGAATAGATCTAATTAAAAGTGAAAAGAAGAAAGAACTGACTACATTAAAAAAGATGAAAAGTCGTATAGAAATAAATTGGTCAATAGAACCTTTCGGAAAGGACACTCCACTTCTTCAAAAGGACATTATTCTATTTAGAAAAAACTATTGCAAGTATATAAAAATCAGTCTAAACCCAGCTCTTCCTTAAATCGCTCGGAGTAAGCTTTTGGACTTATACCAAAATGCTTTTTGAATGCTTTCGAAAAATAATTAGGATCTTTAAAACCTACTATATATCCTACCTCAGATATATTAGTCTTATGCTGTTCAATTAAAGAAGCAGCTTTTTTCATTTTTACAGTTAATATAAAATCCTTAGGAGTCTGGTTTGTCCAGGCTTTAAATTTGGTGAAGAGTAAAGACCTGCTGATTCCTAACTCCTCTGTCAAATATTGAATATCGAAAAACTCGTTTGAAACATTATCCTTAATTAGTTGAATAGCATTTTTCATCATTTCTTCATCTCTGGAATTAACACTCACTTCTGTAGCTATAAATTCTCCAGACTCTCCTATTTTCTTTCTCAGTTTCTCATGAGTGTTTAGGATATTTCTGCATTTCAAAAGCAGCTCTTTAAAATCAAATGGTTTACTTAAAAATTCGTCCGCTCCCGACTCCAACCCATCGTATTTATATACCAAGGAGGTTCTAGCAGTCAAAAGTATAAAAGGAATATGGCTGGTACGAAGGTCAGATTTTACTTTTTCACAGAATTCTATCCCATCCATCACCGGCATCATTACATCACTGATGATAAGATCAGGCTGACTAGAAATCGCCTCTTGGTAACCTAAAGCACCATTTTCTATCAGAATAGTTCGATAGTTTTTACACAGTACACTTTGTATAAAAGAACCTATTTCTTTGTTATCCTCAACAATTAGTATTCTTGGCGAATCTTGAAGGGCACTATTTCTTTCATCATTTTCTAGCAGGGAGCCAACTTCGTTTTCAGCCTGAGGCATGATATAGTTGGAAATTTCTTCACTGTTGACAAAGGAGTCAATAATTTCATCATTGGAAAAATGCTCTCGCCCTAGACTCAATTCCATCATAAAATCGCTTCCTTTTCCTTCTAAACTGCTAACCTTCAGCTTTCCTTTATGCAATTCCATCACATTTTTTGCGATTGCCAAACCAATTCCAGAACCTTTCTGGAGTTTATTTTTTTGTCCGCGGGAAGGAACCTCGTAGAATCTATCAAATATTTTATCAATGTGATCTTCTGCTATACCAATGCCTGAATCCTGGACATGTATCTGAACTTTCTCAGCTTCAAGTGAAACTCTCACTGTTACCTGACCTCCAGCGGAAGTATATTTGAATGCATTGGATATTAGGTTATATAGCACCTTTTCCAATTTATCCCGATCAAAATAGACATTGATTTCCTCTTGGGAAGTGAGGAACTGATAATCTAGATCATACAATTTGGCTTGTTGAGTAAAGGATAAATAGATTTCCTTTACAAACTTCACTACGTTCCCTTCTGCAGCCTGAAGCTTCATTTGTTTGTTCTCCAACTTTCGGAAATCCATCAGTTCATTTATCAACTTGAAAAGATGATCGGTATTTTTTTTGATAACCTGAAGCTGTCTGAAAACACCACTAGGCCCTTTATATTCAGTAATCAATTTATCCAAAGGTGCAGAAATCAAGGTCAGTGGAGTTCTGAACTCATGAGAAATATTAGTGAAAAACTGCAGCTTTTGCTGATTCAGATCTTTTTGGTATTCAAATTCCCTGGTCTCCATTTCTAGCTGATGCTGCAATTTTAATCTTGACCTGAAGAAAAATATAACCACCAACAGCGCCGATAAAACAATTAAGGAATATAGTAAATAAGCCCAGCCAGTAAGCCAGGGAGCACTTTTCATAGTAATATCCAAGCTGGTGATCTCCGAACTTTCTATCCCATCTTTGTTTACTCCTTTCACTTCGAAAACATAATCCCCTCCTCTTTGAATGGTATAGGAAACAAAAGAATTAGTGGTTCTTACCCACTCATCCTCCAAGCCTTTTAAGCGATAGAGGTAAGTGTTTTTGTCCGAATTAATATAATTGGGCATGGAAAAATGTATGGAAAAAATATTCTGATTATAATTCAATGTAAGCTCTTTGGTGTAGGACATATTTTGATCTAAAATGTTAGTCTCATCATTCACTCTTATTTCCTGATCTGAAATATAGAATTGGGTAAGCACCACCTTGGGAGCAGAAGCATTCTCTACGTCCAGCCGAGTAGGATAAAATGAGGTCACTCCAGATGCTCCGCCAAATAGTATTCTTCCTGAACTGGTATATAATTTTGATCTCCTGTTGAATTCATTGGGCTGAACACCATCCTTGCTGTCAAAAATTCGGTGATTGCCAGATTCCGGATCATAGGAAACAACACCCTCCTCAGTACTCAGCCATAGTTTTCCATTGCTATCCTCGCTAAGCGCAAAAACACTCGTAATCTTGGGTATGTTCACAGAATATAGCGTGTCATTTTTCACAGAGAAAAGTCCGAAATCATTAGCAGCTACCCAGATGTTATTTCCTTCAGAGCTTTCCAGAATATCGTGCACATACAAATTGCTTTCCTCACCGTTTTCCAGTTTCAATAATTGAAATTGAAAATCATTTTCATTGTAGGATTTGCGGGAAAGGACGGATACCCCTCTTCCAGTCCCAATAAATAAGTCTCCGCTTTTAGTTTCGGTAAGTACTCTTACATTATTATTAGGAATGCTTGGAGAATTTATGTCAAAAGTAAAATGCCTAAACGATTGGTCCTTAGGATCAAATAGGCTTAGCCCTCGATTCAACGTGCCTATCCAAATTTTACCATCAAAGGCTTTTTCCAATTCTAATAATTGATTGGTGGAGATGGCTTTATCAGGCTCTGACTTTGAGTCATATTTATATTCTTTAAAGGCTTTACTTTTTAGATCGTAATGAATTAGCCCCCTGTTGAAGGTAGCAATCCAAACTTTATGTGAATCTTCATAAAGCATATCCTTGACAGAGCCAATAAAATTCCCTTCTGATAACTGATCAATTTTCTGGAAATTTTCGCCTCTAGCATTCATCACATTTATACCTGCGCCCTCGGTGCCTATATAAATGTTGGAGTTTTTATCTTCCATAAAAGAGCTGACCACATTGTACCCCAACTGAGTACCAAAATGCTCCTGTATCTTCTCAAAATTGAGCTGTTTATCGCTCCAGTAGTTGATCCCACCAAAATAGGTGGATATCCAAATTCCTCCATCTCGATCGGTAAACAATGCTTTTACATCTTTTCCATTTAAACTATTTGGGTTTCGTGAATCATGCCTAATCTTCGCTAAAAGTTTATGATTATTATCCAGCACATTCACTCCGTCATAAGTACCTACCCAAAGTCTATTTTGATGATCAAAGGTGATATCACTAATTACTTGATTGGTCAGTTTGCCCTCACCAGGCTGATTTCCATACCGTATAAATTCTTCTTCATTAGTTCTAAAATAAAAGAGTCCATCCTTGGTACCTATCCATAAGTTGCCTATTAAATCTTCCTTGATCGAAGTGATTTCAAAATTACCATCCTGCTGGTTATTGGAGATTTTAGGAGCATAGGATTTAAAAGTTAATCGTCCCCCTTTTTCCCTTAAGGATTTATTAAGTCCATTTTGTGTTCCTATCCATATTTCTCCTTTTTTGCTCTTGAAAAAACTAGTGATAATATCAGAACTGAGCGATTTATCATCATTTATATCATGCCTATAGACTGTTATTTCGTCCATTTCTTCATTCAATACATTAAGTCCCGCACGCGTAGCTACCCAAACTTCAGAAGGACTAATTCTTAAGACATCAAATACAAAAGATGAAGATACCGACAGCTTTTCGGTAGTTTCAAAAGGAAAATCATGTGGTTTCTCAAGCCTTAGATCAAAATAACTCAAGCCTTTTTTGGTTGCCATCCATACGACCGCACTGTCTAAACTAATAGAGTAAATATCATTAACTCTTAAATCCCTCACATCGCCTACCTCCCTACGTACCACCACTAAATTATGCCCATCATATTTCATCAATCCATTTCTGGTTCCCAGCCAAATCATGCCTAAATTATCCTGATCAATACTATTGACAGGATTTAATGAAAAACCATCTGAAGTAGGTAAATGCGTAAAGAAATTGAAAGAATCCTGTTTTTGGGCAAAAAGGCAGCTACTGGAAACAAAAAATGAAAACAGGAATAGAGCCAAAATCCTCCATTGTTTGAATGCAGTATAAGAAAGCGATCCGGTACTTGAAAATCCTACGTTTGATAAATTTTCATATTGCATACAGCCTTAGTCATGTTTGGGTTGTTAATCGACATTATACTAGTCTAAAGTTTAATAATAGAGAAATTCCAAGTTCGAAATGCATCAAAATGGTAAAATATTGATGTAACAATGTCTTGTTCAAACTCCTGAAAGCAATAAAGCCCATAGCCACTTTATAAGGAGACTTAATAGGCCTTGGTGAAATAACTACAAAAAGCAGACTTTGCTGTACTGCCCCATACTGCTTACCCTAAAGTCCAGAAGCAAAAAAAGGGAGAAGATATGCCAATCCTCTCCCTATTGAGCTAAACAACCTAAACCCTCTGAAAAAGTTGCTTTATAGTACGCTCAATTTTATAGTATTTAAATCCTTTTCCATGCTTGAGGTACCAATTGAAATAGTAAAATCACCTGGCTCTACGACCTTTTCCATTTTTTGATTGTAAAGAGAAAGGTTCTCTGGGCTCAATTCAAATTGAATTGTTTTTGTTTCTCCTGGTTTCAAAGAAACCCGTTCAAATCCTTTAAGCATTTTATCATACCGACCCACCGAGGCAAAATCATCCCGGATATACATTTGAACTACCTCATCCCCCTGAATTTTTCCAGCATTTGTCACATCTACAGACACGGTCGTTGATCCATTGGAATGGATTTTCGTTTTAGCTAACCTTAGATTGGAGTATTTAAATTGGGTATAGCTCAATCCAAAACCGAAAGGAAAAAGTGGCGTTTTGTCTGCGAATTTGTATTCTCCTTTGCCGGATCCAACAAAGTCAGGTCTTTCTAAATAGGTAACTGGAAGCTGACCAACTGAGCGCGGAAAAGAAACCGTAAGTTTTCCTCCGGGATTGTAATCCCCAAACAGCACCTCAGCAAGCGCATCTCCACTTCTCATTCCCAGATACCAACTTTCAATGATCGCAGGTACATTTTCAGCGATGTAATTAATGGTCAAAGGTCTACCATTGACCAGAATTACCACGATAGGTTTTCCTGTTTTAGTTAATGCTTCAACCAATTCATTCTGAACACCAAAAAGATCCAAGTCGTCTCTATCAGTTCCTTCTCCACAAGTGAGCGTGGATCCGCCCACTGCCAATACTACAACATCAGACTTATTTGCTGCTGCAATAGCTTCCTGAAAACCAGCCTTCGAATCACTATTTAGTTGTGCACCCTCGGCATAATTGACCTGAATTTGATCTCCAACTTTTTGTTTTATCCCTTCCAAAATGGAGGTATAATAGGGCGGAATTCCAGAATAGCCTCCCATCAACGTATACTTTTTACCTTCAGGCACTTCCTCATGCGCATTTGGGCCAATCACTGCAATAGACTTAATTTTATCTTTGTTAAGTGGCAACAAAGAGTTTTCATTTTTAAGAAGCACTACCGCTTTTTTCGCAATATCAAGTGCTAGTTCCTGACTCTCAGGCGTACTGACTACAGTCTTCACCTCATCGGTGTTCTCTTGATCAAACAGGCCAAGTTTATATTTCATCTTAAGAATTCGAGATACACTTGCATCTACATGTTTGACCAAATCAGGATTACTGTTCAGTGTATCTTTCAATACATTCATGATGTAAGCCGCATCGGCTGGGTTTTTCCCAATCACCAAATCCATATCTACACCTGTTTGTAATCCTAGAACGGCAGCTTCTTTTCTGGATTTGGCTATGTAATGCATGTGGTGAAGTCTGGAAACATCATTGTTATCCGATACTACAAATCCTTCAAACCCCCATTCGTCTCTCAATAAGTCCTGAATCAACCAGGTATTCATATGACACGGAATTCCGTTCAGATCTTGATGGCCGGGCATTATTGCTCCAACACCAGCCTCTTTTACAGCAGCCTCAAAAGGTGGAAGATGAATTTCAAATAATCTTCGCTCAGAAATATCACTGAACCCTCCATTAATTCCCCGACGGTTTTCCGGATAAGCTACAAAGTGTTTTGCAGTAGCCATGATATGATTCTCATCAAATTGCTCTTCACCTGTCCCCTGCAATCCTTCTATAAAGGCAACTCCCATTTTTGAAACTAAATAAGGATCTTCTCCATAGGATTCCTCTACCCTTCCATACCTGGGATCACCGGTTATTACATCTAAGTTTGGAGAATAACAATGAGTCAGGTTAGCAGCTCTAGCTTCCTTTGCAATAGCAGTAGTCATTGATCTGATTGCTTCTGGATCCCATGTTGAACCCAAAGCTATCGCCTGTGGATAAACTGTAGCACCAGGCAACCAAAGGCCATGAAGACACTCACTGTATTGCATCATGGGAATACCCAATCGCTCATTCGGTGGAGCATCCTGAGTCAGTTCTGCCACCTTTTCTTCCAAAGTCATCTGACTTACTAATTCGGACACTTTTTTATCAATATCAGAATCAGGATCCTCTTCCTTATTGACCATGGCATTGGATTGACAACCTGTAATGACTGCTCCCATGATGAGCGCGCCAAATAGGAAATTAACACATCTTATTACCTTCATCTTTGGTAAAAATTATTTTGAGGTTTTTGTTATTGACATTTCAAATAACATTTAAAATTCACTTCAAAAAGTCTAAAAACAGGGTGATTTAGTCCAGAAATGAAAACCATTAATTAGAAAAATGAGATCAAAAAATTACATAAAATACTGTAAAATAGGGATTAAAGTGATATTATTTGACTCAATTTGGAATTGGGTTTGAAGAAATGTAGTCCAATAATATTTTTTTGACATCATCCACTTTCCCTGACTCTAATCCACCTGAAGTGGCTCCAGTAATCCAGTAAAGAACCATACCTGCATCCGAGCAATCCCACTTCCCTTTTTGAAACTTGACCACATCGTCCACCTCTGCCATTTTGCCCAAGAGCCATAACCACTGAACCCTGGAATCAGGATGATTTTTAGCCCAATCCCATTTTTCTAAGTCCACTTTAAGATTTGTGTTTTGATCAGGAATTCGCACTTCCTCAACACCAAAGTCAAGGATTTGCTTCCAGGTATAAAAATCACCGGCATCATCATTTGCAGGGTGGTGTGTAATCACTTTTACAAATTGGTGTTTTTGCTGATTGGATTCAGACAAGGCCATGCCAATGATATCAGGCTCCCCTGCTTCCACAATCCACAATGGGTCATCAGCAGTGGATTCATTAATAGCATGGGCAAGATTTCTGACAGTCTCTTCCTGCTGCCAAAGTGCATCATAAAAAATCAAAGAATCATATCCTCCCCAGCGCCGGGCTGTCACATCACAAGCCATCTGCATCATAAGGTGCCGTTCCTTTTCAGCCCTTTCTGATATTCTGTTTCCTCTAACTAAATCGCAACTATGAGAATAATGCACCAATCGGTCGGTTAATCCGGCTGCTCGAAGCAAGGCTAAAGAAACCGCTGTCCCTCCCAGGTCGTCGGGATCAGGAGAATTTCCATCAGCAACGATTGCAATCCTCCCTGCTGGGGGAGCTATGATTTCTCCATTTTCAAAAGGCTTAGGCACATAATTGATGTCCTGAGTCAAAAGAAATTGATCAAATTCAAAACCATCCTCCCGCATGCTAAACTGTATAGTATGAACACCTGCATTTTCTACATCCAAGAAAATCTGATGAGGTACGCCACAGTGTTCTTCTTTCGTTCGTTGGCTATTCCCCCACGTCCAGGCATTTTTACCTTCACACCATTGCATCCTCTGTCCGCTCTCAGGCCAAGTATCATCTATGCCAACATGTACACCATTGTCTTCACTCCCTGTTGAATAAGCGCTCACCCAAACATAATACCTCCCTGGTTTAGTAAAATTTACCTGATAGTGAACAACCGCCATTTCGCCGGCTTTTTCTGAGAAATTTTCTCCTCTTATCAATTCATCTTCATGCGTAATTCTAGTGTCGGGTAATACTTCGATGTAAGAATTATTACTGGCGGTTTCTGCATGATACCCATCAGCACCAGCTAATCCTTCCGAGTTAGTCTGATCTTGATGTATCACCCACTTTCTTGTATCAGTTTTTCTTTGGGTGAAAAAACCCTCGGCCTCAACTATGAAAATCCCATCCTCCTCTTGATATATTTTATGAGCTGATTCTTGGCCTAACGCAAAACCAAAAATCAAAAGGTAAATGGAAACACTAAATACTATCCTGTTTATTTTTATGTACATATTCTTGGGTATTTATTGAGCTATTTCACTAGTCTTTAATTCATTAGACATTGATAAGGAAATTTGCTGTTTAAAATCACATACTCTTTCCAGTAATTCCTGGCTCTATTGAAAGGGTTAATTCCTGTTGATCGTTTGGCCACTTCAAAATGACTAATTGCTGCCTGATCTCGTCCCAAATGAAGTTATCCATTTCCCATTCACCAGTATTCTTTAGCAACTCCAGACCTGCCTTTTTTATCGGATTATAGATCAGAAGCAATTCATCCCCAATATGAACCGTAAATCCATCAGGATAATGTCTGTTTGCTCCAATAAAGAATTTCGATGTACCTTTATTACTATCTGTTAGCAGAGACACTTTTAATATTCGAGTGGAAAAATCATAATTAAATGTATGGATATTACCCGCAATTGCCTGAGGATAAGGTCTCGCTATAATATCAGTAATGTATTTTCTTTCTACGGTACCTATTCCGGTTGAATCACTAAAAATCGCCCAAGTTGACGGTCCACCGGGGAGAAAATTCTGCATCACCCGATTCCCTGAAAACCAAGCCTTGATAGTCCCGACTCCAAGACTGTCAAATAGATGGGCAGTATGAATGTAATAGTCCATATAATCCAATTGATCAGAGATTGAGGTATCCGTAGTTTTGAGCGTAGGATACCCCCACTCTCCCACTAACATGGGCCCGTTCTGAAGTTCCGCTTCCTTTACAAACCGTAGCATAGTAGGCCGAATCCATTGCTTTTTATTTTGGTAAATATGTGGGGTAAATACCACATTTTCTCGATCAATCGACTGGGTAATCTCTGCGTATTGATTGTGATTTATCGCATCCCCTTTATTCATGAAGATCGCCTGACAATACATCAATTTACCCTGATCAATCTTTAGATACTCATCTATAATCTTCTGATAAATAGGAACTAGATAGTTATTGGTTAAATCAGTATAGGAGATATCCATGTCATGCTTTCTGGGTTCGTTGACTAGGTCATAACCCTTTACAGCAATATCATTTTTGTATCGATTCCATATGTTTTTCCAAGCCTCTACATACGTTTCCTGTGCAGCGTTTTTATTAAGGTAAAAATCTTCCCAACTGAAGCCTTTTACGCTATAGACAGTCATTTTAAAAACCGTCTTGATGCCATGGTCTTTTCCCAAATCAACCAAGCTATCCAGCTTAAGCAAATATTCTGGTTTCAACTGGCTACCCTGAAAACTGCTGAGTTTACCCAATTCCAATCTGATTACTTGGTAATTGGCTCCCATTCTTACCATTCTCAAATAGTCATCTGAAGTATAAAACAGCTCTCCAGCACCGTCATTTGTATTTACTACAAATCCTCTTGGAATTTCATGCCTTCCATTTTCATCTCGTACTAAATGATTTGACTGAGCAATGGATTGAAATGCAACAAGCATAAAAAACAAAATGATTGTCCCTAGTCTACTAAAATTCATAATCATTATACTTTCTGGATTGATTCGATAAAATGGGTAGCCCCTTCAACTATATTAAGTTGAAATTACCATGCAAAACCTGTCTAGAGATCCAAAAAAAAGGTGAAATAGTCCGAAAACCTGCATTCATGCATCTCTTAATAATATTTGATGACCACAAATTCTTCAGAGATTTATCAATCAATTAAAAAGGATTACTTAAATCATGGATTTTGAGGTATTCGGATTTTAAACTGCAACTCAGCAAAAAAAAAGATAGAGTGAGAATAATCAGAATGATTAGGAAGCAAAGATTTACTTAGAACTACTTTACTTACTAAATCCATGATTTCCATACCAAATCGCTATGGGTTAACTTGATCCCCACGAACGAGAACATACACTACCCTATTCCTGAAATCGAAGCAAAAATCAATACTTCTGAAAATTCAATTTAAAATTGAAATAAGTCTAAAAATTCAAATCATATGTTTTTTTGTACCGAATTTGTACCGAAATAACGTTAACATACTGATAAATAAATAGCTACACTTTCTGTATCGGCAAATAATCCTCCAAAACAGAACAAATCAATAGAAATTCAATTAAATCCCTATAATCATCATGTTTATAAGGCTTTATGTTTTTTCTTATTTGTAGTTATTAGAATATGTTAGGCGTGAACATGAAAAAGTTAGACACAAACTGAAACAGGTGGAGTCTGTCTGAAACTTTAGCCCCAAAATCAACGCCTACCCCTAAATGAGCAAGGGAAAAGCCATTCATTCCAATGCAAGGAAACATTCCCTATTGACACCAAAAGCTTTGTCTGAGATTAAATACGCGCCTACTATACTTCCATTACGTTTAACATTCCAACTGCGTAAGCCAGCAAAATACTTACAATCAATCCTATATTGACTTTATATAAGTCCCTAAATATTTGTTTTCTGGAATTACCGATTTCGTTTTTGTTGAGACGGTAACTGATCGCAATTTCACGACCGGCCAAAATCCCTATAAATACCCAAGTGGTGCTCATGGGTACGCTGCTCAACTCTGTAAACAGAAACAATACGATGGCATAGGTAAGATCTATAAAGGTTGCCGAACGAATATGCTGAGTGTTGGCTTTAGAGTGTACAATTTCCTGAATCTTACCGCCTCTGGATCTAAAGAGATGAGCCATTAGAACCAAAATTATGATTAAGGAAGTGACCAATTCTATCAAAGTCAATTGCCTAGGTAAATACACATAGAGATTGGCAAAATCCTGTACCAACCATTGCGACCATAGCAAACCAGTAGACAGCCATTGTGCTACAAGCCAGCCTTTTTTTGCTTTGTCTTTCTCTGATCTGGAAATGCTTTCTTTTGACTCAAATCGTTTTGCTATCAAAAGATAAATCGCAAAGGCAAAAACAAATGCTACTGCGTAGCCCAAAACGGACTTCAGGATCATCTTTTCAATAACGGCCTGGGATGAAAACACACTTAAGATCATAAAAGTGGTACTAACCGGAAGACCAAACCTGGTAAGAATGATCAAAACTATAGGCGGGATTATATACCAATAAGGCATGTTCTCCGGAAGTGGAATCATGTTCAGCCTACCATAGGAAACGTCTCCCTGATGAGTAATCCAACCGTAAACCAATACTATGGTTAAAATGGAGCCTGCATAGAACCACAAAACCCACCATTTCTTTTTATGATTAGACGTAAGAAATGTTCCTAATGTCTGAATGACATCATTACCTATAACAGAATAAGTTGCCAAAATAAAGGCAATCAAAGGGATGACCTGTTGTAAATGCATTGTATGCTAAGAGAAGTAGATTTTGCCCATTTTTTTGATGGTATTGATTAAAACTTTGAAAGTAAAATAGTCGCTAAACACAAAGAGTTTAACTCTACAAACACTTGTATGTAGCTGGTTAATACAATACCATGTGTCATTTTTAATAGGTATATCCGCATGAATTTAAGTATTAGAATTCTACATGGTTTTAATGGTAAAAAATCCCCCTTACCCGCCGCAGCGGAGGGAATTGCCAAATTTGAACTTCAAGCATTACCATAAAACACATGCAGTAAAGCGTATACACATATACTTTAATTTGACTTGGGCTTCTTCAACACTTGGTAAAAGCAATAAGCTGTAAACAAGACCACCAACAGCTGAACTGTAATACTGAGAATTAAGGCTGAATTATTCATGGGAAAGTGATTTACGTTTGACACCTGAATACCACACCAACCCAGCGATGAATAAAAACAGGGCAACCAGTTGGATTCTTGCCAGAGATGAGAAGAAAATTTTATTAGTGTACACCAAAGCATTCTCCGGATCATTTATCAGGAGTAGTTTCAATTCTTCATGAGAAACCTTTGAAATCAGAGACCCCGAGTCAAGCTTCCAACCCCCTCCGTTTACTAAGCCTGAAATAGCTCCAGCCCAATCATTTCCCTGAGGTGTGATCAATGCAGCCGTGAGAACCAGCAACAATAGTATTGGAGTAATGTATTTCATGATCCATTTGTATGCAACTGGAATGCGTATATCTGCTCCTCGATTCAGTTCCGACCAACCTTTATCCATCCCAAAAACCCAGGTAAATAAAATCATTTCCAACAGGGCAAAAACCACTAGACTCACTGTTCCTGCCCAGTAATCGTATTCATCAAAATATCCATATTGATAAAAAAGAATGGTTGGCAATCCCATCACCAATGCGAGTACACCAAAGCTGAGGGCTCCCTTAGCTTTGCCCCAGCCAAACTCATCCTGCATGAATCCCATCCAGGGAGTTCCCATAGCGAGTGATGAAGTGATCCCGGCAAAGAAAAGTAGACCAAACCAACAAATACCTGCTATAGCACCGAACACTTCCCCCCACTGCACAAACAGGTAAGGCATTGTTTGAAAAGCCATACCGAAACCGGCATTTTCGATCACCCAGTCTAGGCCAAGAAAGCCTGCCGCTATGGGGATAACTATGGCGCTTCCCAGTACAATTTCCACCAACTCATTGGTAAAACCTGAAGTGAGGGAATTCAGTGCTAGATCTTCGTTTTCCTTTAAATAGGAAGCATAGCATTGAATAGAGCCCATTCCCACAGATAAGGTAAAAAATATCTGTCCTGCTGCTGCAAGCCAAACTTTTGGATCTAACAGGGAACTATATTGTGGGGTCCATAGGAAATTGATTCCATCCCAGGCATTTGCATTCGGAAAAGAAGGAGATGCATTTTCGGCGCCCATAGTCCATCCTTTGAAAGCTAGTACTGCTCCGAATATAATGAGAAGTGGCATTCCGATTTTGGCTACTTTCTCAATACCGCCAAGTCCGGTAGACAGGATATATATATTGATACCCAAAACCAAAACATAGACAAGAACAGGCAGAAAGGGAATGCCAAAATTTGAGCCACTCAAGTTGACATAGTGTACAAAGAACCCGCTGACGTCTGCTTGAGACATTTGGGTAAATGTCCCAAGTACTGTGTGGATTACATATATAAAAGTCCAGGATTCTATGTAAGTATAATAGGCTACTACTGCTACGTTGGTAAAAATCCCAAAGACGCCTATGTATTTCCACCAAGAGCTTTTACTCATGGAATCCAGAATATAGGGAGTGCTATGGTTACCATGTTTACCACCAAACCTTCCTATAGACCATTCTGTAAAGAGCAAGGGAATGCCCATCAGTACAAAACAGACCAGGTACGGAATGATGAATGCTCCTCCTCCATTTTGGACGGCCTGAACTGGAAACCTTAAAAAATTGCCAAGTCCAACTGCATTACCTGCCATGGCAAGAATCAGTCCTGTCCTAGAGCCCCAGGAATCGCTTTGCTTTCCCATATAATTTACCAAGAAAATAAGGGTGCCCATGCGGACACCCTTGATTAGATTTAATTCAATTGTTTATTCAAAATACCCACCCACTTTTCGGCTATAACAGTCTCTCCCATCAGATCTGAATACAGCTCACCATCATAGATTTCCAAACTGATCATTTGCGCACCTGAAGCAACCGGAATGAGCTCCAAGGCAACGTATTCCGGCAGTTTTTGAGTCTGGGGTTTACCATTTACCTCCTGATATTTCTTAATAAGTTTGACTGCTTTAAACTCTGATAAATTCAAATTATAGCTCAGACTTTCAGTATCTTGACGCAAATAGGTTAGCACATTATGCTTAACATCCAAGCCCAAGGCATAGCGGAATCTCCAGCTTTCTATCTCGGTAGGGTTAGCTCCCTGAAACTTGGCAAGTTCAACTAGTTTTGCCATCAGGGCTTTGGTTATCTTCTTATTTTTTTGTCCATTATAAATGAACGGTACGCTAAATGCGCACATCAGTAAGCATGACATGAGTAATGTCACAGGTTCAATTTCAAACATTGTGATGATAGTAAGGGTATGTAAAAAGAGTACTGAGCCAGTTAAAGGCTCATGGCTTTTTTATACCCCTACCAGGTATAGAAAAAATGGATAAAAGTCTCCTTTACATCAAATAAAGGAAGCGACTTTTTAAAAAATGAAGAATGAAGAAAAGCCTCTCCAACCTCAACTTCAAATGGAATCCAGGTCGAATTAAACTTAGACCAAACAGACCAATCAATGCAAAACGGTGGAGTCTTTGGACTGTAGTTGGAACCGAAGAAATAAACTGCAGGAGATACAGATTCCTGTACTGTCACTAATCTCCGCTCTCCAGTTCTGCTATGTTCAGAATGAGGCTGAAATGACATAAAAGCGAATAGACTCACGAGCCAAATTAGGCCAAGAAAGTACGTAATAAGCTTTTTATACATCTTTTTATCCAGTAAATGTCTGCAAGTTACATGAATAAAAAATCGATTTGCAAGTGATTTTCGAATGCTATTTAAAAATTCTTACGTTCTCCATGTGGAGAGGGCTTGTGTGAGGTATGCGACGAAATTTGTAGCCATTCCCCAATTTGAATTATCAGTTGCTTTTTTTTTAACTTAAATGTTATTTTTAAACAAGGCTTGGATTTATGGAAAGCCAATAAATAGTATGGTTTGGTTTAAGGATTTATTTGACAATGAAAAGTTGCCTACTTTTTCACCCTTAGCAATTTCCCCAGATATGGAAAATGAGTATTTGTTTTTCGAAACTGTTGAGAATGAACCTCCTTATTCCCTTAAACATTGGCTATCCTATTTTAAGAAAAAATGCATCAATTTTAAACCTCAATATTTAAAGGCTATCAAGAAGCAAATTAGAAAGGGGGATTTTAAAAACCCCCACAAGTTTCCAGACTATTTTGATAATGAATTTGATTTCATCAGTATGGCTTTTCAATTTGGCAATTCACCAAAGGAAATCGTCTGTAATTTGGGACTGGCTTTTGTGAAAAATGGAGAGCTTGTTTATTGGACCAATTATAATATTCTCCCCCCTGATGAGGAAGATGCGTTTCTTATACCCAAAGACCGTGTTGTGAGGCTTCAAAAACTAGAACATGTTCAAAATTTTAAAGACTTATGGGATTCTACATTATTGGAAATCTTTAATAAAAATTTATTAGTCTTTTATGATTCGGAGGTAGAACTCAGTGTTCTTAAGACCTTATTTTTGAATTACGGTGTAGAAAATTTCAGTTTCTGGTATACTGATGTTTTATGCCAGGTGGAGTTATCAGGAAATTCCGAAAAGCTTGCTGAATTAAAGAAATTCGGATTTAAAGTGAAAAAGGAAGAAGATGCCAAAGAGGATGCGGTGACCTGCGCGAATGTTTTTCATGAGCTTTCCATAGTTAATCCAAACTATCTGAATCATATCCGCCACTTGGATATAGGCAATTAAAAATAGGAACACCATTGGATGTTAATCGTGTTTGGAATTTAGGTTGGAGAGGAATCGCATCCTTGTTTATTGAAGAGCTTAAAAAACTCGGCAATTGTTGCCATCTAACTGTTTGTTTTGAAGAACCAGCCAGAGCTTTCGCTCGGCAGGGGTACCTCTCTATCTCCGCTGTTTTGCTTTTTGATGTGTGGCTGATGAAGCTCCGTAAAAAAGGTTGGAGGAATAGGTTATTTACTAGTCAATTTAATAAGAAAGTGATTTTGAAATAAAGCTTTCATGCTAGCAGTTCCTAATCCCCTCTCCATGTGGAGAGGGCTAGGGTGAGGTAGTTCTCTGCGACTCCTATGTTAGCAAAAGTATAAAAAAGCACCTCTTTATC
>TARA_R110002072_G_scaffold99008_1_pt1 | contig 163939 bp, 116 predicted proteins | sample TARA_R110002072 | Tara Oceans TARA_R110002072 (sample SAMEA4397118) | marine metagenome | biome: Polar Biome; feature: [SRF] surface water layer (ENVO:00010504); material: water (ENVO:00002006), including particulate matter (ENVO:01000060) such as... | depth 5 m
GACGTGCTGCAGGCTCGCGGCGAGCTGGACGAGGCACTCCGCATCAGCCGCGAGGAACAACTGCCCGTGTACGAGCGGCTCGGCGACGTCCGCGGGAAGGCGGTCACGTCACGCAAGATTGCCGACATTCTTGCGAGTCGAGGTGAACTCGATGAAGCACTCAGAATGTACCGCGATGAAGCACTTGGTCCGATTCGCGGGATGGGCCTTGTCGCCGATGAAGCCGTCTTTCACGGCTTGATCGCGGACGTGCTGCAGGATCGGGGCGAGCTGGACGAGGCACTCCGCATCCGACGCGAGGAAGTACTGCCGGTTTGCGAGCGGCTCGGCGACGTCCGCGGGAAGGCGGTCACACAGGGGAAGATCGCGGACGTGCTGCAGGATCGGGGCGAGCTGGACGAGGCACTCCGCATCCGACGCGAGGAAGAACTGCCGGTTTACGAGCGACTCGGCGCAACGCGTGATCTGCTGATTTGCCGGTGGTGGATCGCAACGATTCTATTGGAGCGAAATGCCCCCGGCGATCGCGAGGAAGCGGAGGAATTGCTGCGTCAGGCTCACGCGGCGGCGGAGAAAATGGGCATCCCCGAAGCCGGACGGATCCGCGAGATCATGGACGACGAAGGCTTCTGAAATCTCACACAAAGGCACGAATGAGTAGTTTGTCAGGATGTGCGGTGGGTTGTTTCCACCGGGAGGGCGAGGGAGTTTGTTCTGGAGTTTGACAGTCTGCGGAAGTGGTCGGTAGCGTGGGATGTCTGGTTTGAATATGCCGATTTCAACGGTTTGATGGCCAGTCAGGAGTCTGTTGGGACAGGAGCCCGCCGAGACTTTTTTCGCTGCTGAAACTTGCCTGAAAGAACTCGCCATGACCGACTTTCGATCTCGCTGGCTCGTGCTGTCTGCTGTTGGGACCGCATTTGTATTTTCACCGCTGCCCTCCGCCTGTGTTGCTGACGATGTCGCCCGCAGCGTCGAAGGTCGACAGGCGGAATGGACGATCACGATCGGCAGCGATAAAGCCGAAGCCAGCGAGTCGACCGGCATCGTGATTTCACCCTCCCGTCAGATCGCCGACGGGAAGACTTCTGAAAAGCAGGAAGACCCGATTCTGGTCGCGCCAGGTCCGGCCGCTCCAGCTGATGACGGACCACCGGAAGAAGCCTCGTCGACCACGAAGGAACCAGCCAGTCGCGGAGCAAAGAAGTCTGAAACGACTCCGATGGCAACTGAGACGGCCAGCGAAAAGGCTCGCGCAGAATGGCAGAAGAAACGTCCGACGGAAGCACAGAAACGTCGACCAAAAGGTCAGACTCCTGTCCAGCCGAAGAAGGGCGTGTCAAAGACGTCAGACAGGCTGAAGCATGAAGCCACGAAGTCCAAAGCGTCAGGCGCAACGCCCGCTGACGACCGCTCTAAAGCTGCCGCTGCCAGGGCCGCAACCGCGAAACTGAAAACGGCTTCTGACCAGACTCGATCGAGTTCTGTCAGTCAGACCGCTGGTGTCAGAGATTCTCGAAGCTACCGCGAAATCTACAACTCGATTCCGTTCAGCCGGGCGGAATACGATGCCAATCCAGGCTATCGCCATCAGGCCACCATGGAAATTATGCTCGGACAACTTCACCCGATCGTCGTCACACCGCCGGTTCCAGCACAGCCGGAATCACGGCGGGAAGTCACGGTTCGGTTTCTGCCATCGATCCGACCGGGCTACCGAGCGTGGTCCCGGTACCCCTGGCACTGACTTTCGGTGGCAAAGCTGTTTCGAGGAGTGAAGGCACGATGTTTGTTGCCGCTTGAATCAAAGTGGGCGGCACGACTTAAAAATCCTCTCGGGAAATCGTCCATTCCGCTCCGGTCCAGGTAAAGGATTCTGACGCGGCGATCGATAATACCAATCGGCGACCGTTTATTGAGCGGTCGCGTGAAGGATCTGGCGGGACGTCTCCTCGGGGACTTGATTGGCTGGCTCAGCCGAGCGGCGCGTCAATCCTCCGGTTAGCTGATGGTTCAACGGAGTGAGGCCAGACATTGCTCAAAGCGCGACAGTACATCGGGAAGTATCGAATCGAGAAGCGGCTGGCTCTGGGAGGGTTTGCCGCAGTTTATCGAGCGTTGGATACGATCGAAGGAATCCGTGTCGCGCTGAAAGTTCCGCACGATGAGCATGTCACCGAAGACGCCTTGCGGACGTTTCGCAACGAGGCAAGGCTGGCCTCAAAGCTCGACCACCCCAACGTGCTGCCGATCAAGGATGCCAGCATCATTGATGATCGTTTTGTGATCGCATCCCCGCTTGGTGAAGCGACGCTGCTTGATCGTTGGCAGAAGCGAATGACCATGCAGAAGCGCATGGAACTGGTCCGGCAGATGCTGGCCGGCGTCGCTCACGCTCATGAGCGAAAAATTATTCACTGCGACATCAAGCCGGAAAACTTTATTCTGTTTCCCGGAAACAGGCTTCGACTGGCAGATTTCGGAATTGCCAGAATCGCCCGTCGAACAGTGCATGGATCCGGCTCGGGGACGGTCGGATACATGTCGCCAGATCAGGCGATGGGACGACCGTCGCTCCGTTCTGATGTGTTCTCGCTGGGTCTGTTGGTCTATCGATTGATGACCGGGCACCTTCCCGAGTGGCCGTTCGAATGGCCGCTGGCCGGGCACACTCGTCTGAAGCGATCGACGAGCGGCGACTTCATCATTTTTCTGCAGAAGTCGATCGAACTGAATCCTCGCCGTCGCTATGCCGATGCGGCGGAGATGCTCGCAGAGTTCGAGTTCGTTGCCGACACCGCGTTGAAGCCGGGACGAGCGAAAGCGACTGTTCGCAAAGCCCGCACCACCAATCGCCGCCGCCGAGTAACTCCCGCGCGACGACGGCGCCAACGCGCTGCCTGACGAAATGCAGAGAGATTCAGAACTGAATCTCTGACCGAAATCTGCAATGAGAACGTGCTTGTCAGCATCGCATTGATTGTGCGATGAGTCGCCAGCCAATGCGTCTTCTGGTGGATTGATGGGACGACCAGGCACCAGTTCGTCAAGCTTGCCGGAACCTGACGCAACGACATTTTGTTGACTTGAGAATGTCGGCAAAAACTCGATTGCGTTTCAGAAGCGCCTTGGTAAAGTCTGGACTGCCTTGTTCGAAACGGCCAGTTCAAGTCGCCAGACCGGGAGAAATTCAGATGACTCGCGAGCTTTTTTGTGTGACGTATAGCTGCTTTGAGTCAACTGAAATCGGGCGCGGTTGCCCCTCTCCTGATGAACCTGCAAAAGCCGACGAGGTGGGCCACTACTCTAACGGTGACAACGCTGCATCTGACTTTGACGCAACACTCTGAAAGTCGATTCGGCGTCTGAACACATCTGGCCAGCGTCTTCCTGCTGGCTGTTCCGAAGACGCGTGCTCCTCGCGGTGTAGTTACGAGACTGAATGCATCGCTCTGCTGCGTTCGGCTTCCTCTCTCACGGTTTCCAGCGTGAACTCTCGTAACGACTTCTGTCCTCTCAATGAAAGTATTTTGTCTTGGCTGATTCAGCGAAGTTTTCAAATATTCAGAGTAGTAGCAAATTCCAGTCATTCGACGACGAGTTATCGGATGCCCAACCGACAGTGGTACCTGGATTTTCGGTCAATCAGATGACGACTCTACGAGCGTCGTTGGAAGAGGACCTGGCCGCTCGTGTGCAGGCAGGCGTGTCGGCAATTGGTTTGTGGCGGAAGAAAATCGACGAAGCTGGTGAGTCTGCGACCGTGGAGGCCTTGCTGAAGTCGGGACTGGAAGTCACGACGCTCTCGTACGCCGGAGGCTTCAGCGGAAGCGCTGGTCTTCAGTTTCGAGAAGCACTGGAAGATGGATACGACGCTATTTTCACGGCGGCCGCCTGTGGAGCACGGACACTCATTATTTCGCCAGGGGCTCGCGCGCGTTACACCGCGCGGCATGAGTTTCGACTTGTGACCCAGGCAATCCGCGAACTGTCATTCATGGCGGAAGAGTTGGACGTTCAGCTTGCCCTGATGCCGAGAACCGCTCGACACGCGGGGCGGTGGACGTCGCTGCACACTCTTGAACAGGCCCTCGTTCTGTGCGATGCGACTGGACGACAGAATGTCGGCGTTGTGTACGACACATTTTATCTGGCGGAAGACCACGACGCTTTGAACGTCGCTGAGAAGTGTGCTGAGAAAATCTTCGTTCTCCAGCTGAGCGATACATTGACTCCTGGTGGGGCTGAGTACGCTCAGTGTGTGCCTGGTACCGGGAATTTGCCGATCCAGGATACGATCCAATGCCTCTTCCAGAACGGGTTTGCTGGCGACGTTGATGTCCAGATCTTTTCGGAGCGACTTTGGAAAGAAGATGTCGCGGACTCGCTGGCCGCGTGCCAGCGTCAGGTTGAATCTTTGCTCCGAATCAGCCTGGCGGAATCGTCGATTTCTGTTGGTGCCCGATAGCATGTAGTTATCAGCAGCAGTTATCTCGTGAGAGACGGTCAGAATACCCCATCCGACTACCAATCACGCTGTGATTTCGTGAGAATCACCCCTGTTGTTGATTGAGCCGTCCCCGCCGGTGATGGTCACCTCGTCGTGAATCATCATTCCCTCATTCTTCCTTCCGCTGTTGTCCTGCCCGTACTGCTGGTCTGGTTTCAGTCCCGCCTCTGGAGCCCTCCTGATGTCACACGAAGTCTTCTCGCTCGAAGAGTTAGCGCGGCACCTTGGCCGTGATCGTCGAGAAATTGAAAAACTGGTAACGCGGGGCAGAATCCCTGGCAGGAAAGTTGGTGACGCCTGGCAGTTCCATTCGGTCGAGATCACGCGATGGCTCGAACAGGAAATGCGAGAATACTCCAGCGCGGAACTCCGCACGCTGGAGATTTCTCAGCAGTCCGAGGACGTCTGCACCCAGTTACCTGTTTCATCAATGCTGCATCCGGAAACTGTCGCGGTGCCATTACAGGCTCGCACGAAAAGGTCGGTGCTTGAAGCGCTGCTGGAGGTGGCAGGTGGAACGTGGCAAATCTGGAGCCCCAGCGACATCCTGACCGCAATTCAGCAACGTGAAGAACTAATGCCGACAGCGTATGCCGGCGGAGTGGCCATTCCCCACCCTCGAAATCCTCTACCGGATGCACATGGCGAGTCGATCATCGCCTTTGGTCGAACAATGTCCGGCATCCCATTCGGAGCGCCGCACGGAGGCTTGACCGATCTATTTTTCCTCGTGCTTTGTAAAGACTCGAAAAGTCATTTGCAGGTTCTGGCGAGGCTCGGACGGATGCTGCAATTACCGGAGTTGACGGAGCAATTACGCGAGACAGAGGATCCTCGGTCAGCCTACGAGATAATTTGCGAGACCGAACGCCAGATCGCCGCGCAGGATGGGGCGTAAATCAATATTCACGTCGCCTCACAAGCTCGTACGTCGTGCATTTTTCAGCGCTACCGCTGGCACCAAAACTAATCGTCAAAATCTGCAAGCGGGAGGACGTCGTCATCCTCGTCCTCAGCCAGCGGGATTGCAAAAGCCGAGCTGAACTCAACTCCGTCCGACGGACCTGCTTTTGACGGGTCCGATCGCTGTTTGAGGGCCGCCGATGCGGCCCGGACTGCCGACGGGTTGTGCTCAAACGAGTCGGACTGCGGAATATCCTCGAAGTCAATTTCAGCGACAGTGGCGTCTGCCCGTTGAACTTCGGGACGCTTCCTGACGATTTCCTGTTCTTTTACTTTGGTCAGAGTAAAGGGAAGATCGCCGATCATCAGCTCGTCACCGTTTCGCAGGCTGGCTGTGTGGCTGACCCGTTCCCCGTTGACCCAGACGCCATTCATGCTGTCCAGGTCACGAACGACAAAGCGGTTATCCACAAGTGCGACACAGCAGTGCTTCCTGGAAATCTTTCCGCTGTTCTTCAGGATGACGTCGCAGTCGGGGTGCCGACCGATCAGAAGGATCGGTTTATCGAGAATGATTGGGCGACCGCCCTGATGGGGTTTGAGCAGAATTGTCATGCAACTTCCGCGTTTGTGACACAGCTGTCGGGTGAGATGGCACCGCGTCCCAGAAGCAGAGAGCCTAACCGTCTATCGTATGATTTCGCAATCAGGGAGACGTTTTTGCAACTCCGCAACACCATCTTCGGTAAGTTTCGTCCCGAAAACATTAAGAACTCTGAGTTGTGGCGCATTGCAGACCAGTTCGACCAGCCCATCTCCGACAGGACAGTTTCTCAGGCCCAATTCCCGCAATCCTGAAAGGCCGGTTATCCACTCCAGGCCGGCCTCAGAGACCGAAGTTCGATCAAGCCACAACACCTGGAGCGATTCCAGTGACTGCAACGCCGGAATGCTTGCATCTGTCAGTTGAGTTCCGCGAAGGCTCAAGGCATTCAGACTTTTCAGCTCGATGACAAACTTCAGACTCTGATCGTTCAGCAGAGTCCCGCTCAGCCCGATGCGTTCAAGTGCTCCCAGTCGTTTCAGGTGCTTCAGGCCGTGCCCCTGAATTCGAGTTCCGCTTAGCCCGAGTCCTTTCAGCTTTGTCATCATTCCCAGGTGAGCCAGACCGCCGTCAGTAACGAGGGTGTCACCGAGGAACAATTCTTCGAGCTGCAGCAGACTTGCCAGATTGGCCAGCCCCCGATCGGTCACCGGAGTGTAGGCGAGATTCAGAACCTGAATGCTTGAAAGATCGCTCAGGTAACGCAGCCCTTCGTCGGTAACATTCGTCCCGAGAAGTCCCAGCTTCTTCAGATACTTGAGACTTCGCAGTGTCGTCAAACCTGCGTCTGGAAGCTGCCGATGATGGTAAAGGCTGAGGTCTTCAAGGCGATTGAGTTGCTTCAGATATTCCAGACCGGCACGTGTCAGTTGCGCCTGATCAACGCGCAGTCTCACGACCTGATCGTTCTCGTTGGTTTCAACCTGCCCGATCGACTTCAAAGCCGCCATGACGTCGCCATTGTTGACTTCGACTGCTTCGAGCAGCGGGTCGGGCGAGTAAGCGATGAAGCAGTCTGGAAGTGCCACCTGGAGTTTTCGTACGCCGTCAGGGGTCACCATCGTCGTGCACACATCGAGCACCTGGAGTTTCGAAAGAGACTTCAGGTGTTGAATACCTTCGTCCGTCACTTGCTTGCAGAAGACGAGACCGAGTAATTCAAGCTCCGGCATCGCGGTCAGATGAGGCAGTCCGCTGTCGGTGATGTCAGTGTAATCGAGGTTCAGGTTTCGGAGCTGTTTGAGTTCTGCCAGTTCCGCGAGGCTGGCGTCGCTGACGTCTGTGTCCGAAAGAATCAACATTCTAAGTGCAGGCAACTCTTTAAGAACTGAAAGACCGCCACCACTGACTTTACACCCGCCCAGAATCAACATGTCGAGTTTCTGAAGCGTTGTCAGACAAGCCAGCCCTGCAGTTGTGACCTGAGTGGTCGACAAGTCCAGCGTTTCGAGAGAAGTCAATTCCGAGAGATACCGAAGTCCCGCATCGGTAATATCGGTGTCTGCAAGCGTGAGGCTTCTTAGATGAGGGTAGTTGCTGAGAACGCTGAGATCGTCATCACCGATCGGAGCTTCGGCAAGATCGATGAGCAGGACTTTGCCGCCGTCTTCGACAACTCTTGCCCCCATCCGGCTGAGAGTTTTTGTGGCTGCCTGTACAGAATCTGCATCGCCGGACATAGCTGGTTCCTGGGTTAGCTGACGCGTTTCCGATGGGAGCTGATTCTATTGGGAATTCATGCCTGGAGAATGCGGGTTTCCCAGGAATTCGCGTTTCGATCATCTCCTGAAGCATTAACCGTAGACGTGTGACATCTCAGGAGAATGCGATACCGCCGCTGAATGGTCGCAGATTCCAAAGCAATCCACGCGTCTGCAGATGCTTCTCGCGAGGCAACTATTCGTCAGCCAGAAACCGATAAACATGCAGCTGGTAGCTGGAGATGTCTTCGCTGATCTGGCCCGAATGGATTTAAAGAATTTCGAGTACTCGACCGGTTAAACACAATAAACCGGCAACGCATCCTGACGCGACCGGTCTTCGTGTGAACGGACAACGAAACGCGTATTGAATTTGCGTGTTGTGACCAGCGTCCGCCCCCGTGACACAGTTCTCAAAGTCCGAGTCGGTTGAATCGATCTTCGAGTTCCGGCAGCAGTCCCTGGTGACGCTCCCACAACGACTTGAGTGCGTAAGTTTCGGGGATTGGCTTCTGCTGCAATTCCAGAATTTTCTGCCAGAGCATGACAGCCCACAATCCCTCTTCGGCCGTCAGATCTTCGTCAGCCAGTTCAGGGTGCTTTTCGAGGATTGTTGAGTAAAGCCCCATTCCCCGTTGCAGCATTGGCAATGCTTTGGCCAGTTCGCCCTGTTTGTAGAGTTGCTCGCCTTCGTAGATGAGCTTGTGTGCCTCGCCGGTTTCCGGTTGCGATTCAGAGTGAGACCGACTCCGCCAGTAACGGTAATTGGTCGTGTGCTGGTAGTGGTTGAGCCACCTGTGGACAATCCGCTCATCGACATCGTTGTCCTCCGCCATCAGGCGAACATCGTCCTCATTCGCCTCCATGTAGAGTACGCATTCAGGGGCTTTGAACGTCATTTTCCCATAGCCTTGGGTCCACTCCGTGAATCCTTGCTCCCATGCCTGAACGGTTCTGCTGTCGAATTTGCCTTCCCGCTGAAGTGCGTCGGCGTAATCCAGCTGTGATCTCGTTGGGTAAGAGCGAAACAACGCCCGCATCATGATGTGCTGGACCTTGGAGTCCTCGGCGGTGTTGGCATCGGTGTACCAATCTTTGGCCACCAGGTAATTATCTTTCTGTTCGGGGTTCACTTCGACATCCACGCCGCCGCCAAACAGTTCCTCATTGGGATCGCTGAGGAAGTACTTTCGAAAATACTTCCACTCATCGCTGCGACCAACCTTCTGTCCCCAGACGCGACCGGTTTCCCAATAGAGTTCGGGGATATCAGCGTTCCGCCGTGTACCTTCCTGAGAGAACTTCCCGCCCTCTTTGACCCAGTAATATCGGTCAGGAACAGCGTCCCATTCGGCCGACACGTTGTAGGCCAGATTCCATGAAAGAAATCTCCAAACCTCAATGTAGTGAGGCTGCAGGGTGATCACCGCATCTGTTGTGGCTCGCAGCTCTGCCCAGTTCTTCGTGTCTTTGTAATGATCCAGATCCATACGAAGCATGTTGACTGCGACACCTCGCAGCCCGAGCAGCACCAGGTTCATCGTTGCGCTGGTAGGGTCGATCTGGCCAAGGTCGCTCTCCCCCAGGTCATGCTCGCTGCGTAAGCGGGCCAGTACGCCGCCGGAAGCTTCTGCCTGTTCGCTGGCGGGCATTCCGAGAATGACGATCGGGACCAGCAGCACGAGAATCCCAACAACACACGCCGTTTTCCTTTGTCGCGATGTGAGATTGTTCATTTGGCTTCCAGTTCACGCAGAGAAAGTGAGAAATATCCGAGAAGAGCACACGGCAGAAAATAGCCGACGGTAATCGCGAGTGATGGCAGCATGACTCCGCCCCAGGGGACATCAAAGCCGCGGGCAACCCAGTCAGACATCCCGAATGACCTCAGGTCAGGAATGATAAACTTGACCATCCACAGCAAATGCTGAAGCACATGGTCAAACAACTGAATGGAAGTCGTCAAAGGGTTTGCCGGAAGTACGGCGGTATCGTTCATGTGAGTCAGAAGTCGATAGACGGACTCTGCAGCGCCACCTCCCGCCTGCTTCCCTGAAAGGAGCTTGTCAAGAAAGTCGCGTGCGACGACGCCAACAATGATGACGGACGCACTCAACAATGTTGCCACGGGAAATTTCACAAACGTACTGGCAGTCACACTGAACATGGCGATGATCAGAACCTTCAGCCACACACCAATGACCGCTTTACAGTAACCGGTTGTGAAAGAGCGATCCGGAAGGCGAATAAAAAAGTCGCCGCGGGAAACGCCCAGATATTGTGCCCTGTCCAGGCATTGCACATGCACGACCAGAGAACCATAAGTGCCAGCTTCGGATGGAATTGCAAGATCCTTGTAGATGTCGACTTCCTTCTTCTCCAAAGTCTGCTCGTCAGTCCAGATCTGCTTGCGGGCGACATCCATTTCGTTGGTACCAAACTCGTTAACCTCGAAAGTTGGCAGCGGAACGCGAAGCGATTTTTCTTCGTTGACAAGCACGTACCGAACTCGAATAGAACGGTTCATGTCACCTTTGAAGGTTCTGAATGCTTCGAAACGACTTTCAAGCTTCAGCGTGTCGGCTTCTTCATTCAGTGGGAAGGTCCAGATACCAGCAGCTCGGGTACCACCCTCAATAAAGCTTCGTGTTTCATTAACATCGCCGACGTTGACGCCCTTGCCGGGGTTGCCGCTTCGATCAAGGAAGGCAACACCTTCAGGACCAGCGACAGCGTAGACCGGAACACGGCAGAACAGTTCGACGTTGTCCGAGACCTGCCGCTGGATCCAGACGTAGCCAACGGCTGACATGATGACGAGAATCATTGTCCCGACACTGGCGAACCCAAGCATGCGGCCCAGTACGACTTCGTTTCGGCGAACCGGTTTGGTAACGACCGTGTGCAGTGACCGGATACGAATGTCTTCTGGAAGGCCCCAGCACGACAACAGCAGCACGACCGGCAGAACCAGCCAGTTCATCGCAATGAAGACGAACGCTACGAAGTTTTTGACCTGCATGTCCGGTCGGGCTGACGGGCTCGCCATAAACCAGCTGGCAAACATGAAGAGAACGGCAAAGACAACAAAGACCAGAAGGGCCTTCTTACGAATCGACTCCTTAAAGGTCAGCAGTGCGATCGCGTAAATGCGGCGAGGCGACGGAGAAATGAACTCTTTGAATCCCCGCAGAGTGCCGGCAAAGACTCGTCCGGGACCTGCCGCGCCATAGAGTGGAAAGGACGTCGCAAGGGCAACGAGAAGAAATAGAACGATGAACGAACATCCGACAGTGGCCCATAGGCCAATGCCGAACAGCAGTTCGAAATCTACGGGTTGTAAACTCATGGGCTTAATTCCGGAGGCTGCAACAGCCAGAAGCGACTAACGCTGTTGCCGGCATTGTTGTCGGTTGAGTTGCGGGAACGGGTTCAATGAGCATTCATCTCGTCGAGGCTGAAGGTGATGTCCGAATCCGGTTGGCGGTCAGCCAACCTTACACTCGCCATGACATTAAGCCTCAGCATTACTCAGGAACCGGAGTCCGCAGTCTCAGATTCGGACGCGGGAATGTAGCGCTGACCTGGACGGTCTTTACTGCGCTGAATCGTCCGCATGAAGAGGTCTTCCAGACTGCTTGTCGGATGCCCGCACGTCTTGAGAGACGCTCCGTGCTTGTCGAGAACCGCCTTGATTTCATCCACCGCCGTGTCATCAAGGTGCGACGTGACAAGCTGCGTTTCGTTGTGTTCTTTCAGCAGGTCGTCAACACGGCCCAGCTCTTTCAGTTCGCCGCCGTAGAGAATGGCGATGCGGTCGCAGACGTCCTGAACATCGGCCAGCAAGTGGCTGCACATCACAACTGTCTTTCCACGATCGCGGAGGCTCTCAATCAGCCTCTTCATATCCTGCGACCCTTCGGGATCCAGACCGCTGGTTGGTTCGTCAAGCAGCACCAGGTCTGGATCATTGATCAGCGCCTGAGCAAGACCAATTCGACGGGTCATCCCTTTGGAGTATTCCTTCAACTGACGTCGTCGAGCGTGTTGGAGGCCGACCATCTCGATCAGCTCATTCGTTCGTTGCTTGCGAACTTCAGCCGGGATATCAAAAAGTCGCCCGTAAAAGTCGAGCGTCTCTTCCGCGTTCAAAAAGCGATAGAGGTACGACTCTTCAGGGAGGTACCCGATCCGTTCGTTCTTCGACACGTCCGATGCGGACTTACCGAGGATTGAAATCTCACCTTCGGTCGGAAAAAGCAACCCGAGCAGCAGCTTCATGGTCGTCGTTTTGCCCGATCCGTTGGGACCAAGCAGCCCGAAAACTTCGCCTTTGTTAACTTCCAGACTGAGCGAGTTGAGTGCCTGTACTTTTTTGCGGCCCCAGAAGTCTCGATAGGTCTTGGTAAGATTTCGAATCTGAATGACTGGTTCGTCGCTCATCAGCTGTTCCTGCCCTGCTCAATTGACGTGTGGAATGAGAACACAAAGTCGCACTGCTTGTTTGCAGCCAACAGAATGAAGCCAAAACGGCTTGAAGAACGCGTTGCTGGCGACTGACTTTCCGGGATTCAGCAAAAAAATAAGACTGAAATAATGAAGTTAGCCAGACTACAGACAACGTTGCCGGGCATACGCCCGATTCTTATCAACTGTTTACAAATTTCTGACTCCGATCCGCATTTTCGGGAAAGGGAGTGCAGTTCGAAGATGTGAGTTACTCCGCCGCAACTCGCAGACGCGAAGGCTATCCGCGAGTGAGCCTGCCGAAGTCAATCCGAGGTCCGGCCACTAATTCAACAAAAGACCGCCAATGTAGGAAGCCTCGCGAGCCGATTCAAGCGCCGGAAACGCTGGCGTTGGCGTAACTTCAGTCAGAACGTTCGGGTCAGGCTGATTGGGCTGAAAGCAGGGAAACGGCAACTGAATTAACGCTGATCAATGTCGGCGGGTTTGTCTGCCAACGTCAACGAATTGCGTTGATTCACCTTCTCTGACAGCGACTACCAGGTTGAAGTCAGCCTGTTGAGTCAATTTATTTATGTTTCCTCGTACGATGCAGTCTGAGTCTAACGCCTTTTTATACGGTGTTCACAAATCTGACAGTTGAGTTGCGAATCTGAAAGGTCATGCGATGAGCGATTCCCGATTTTCGGTTCAGGACAAAGTTGTACTGGTTTCAGGCGGCAGTCGCGGGATCGGGCGAGCCCTGGCCGCCGGTTTCCACGAGGCTGGTGCCAGAGTCGTCATCACTGGACGAGATGAGACGACGCTGGCTGTCGCCGCTCGCGAGATTGCCTCAGACGAACGGACGATCGAAACCGTTGTCTGCGATGTTGCCAGCGTCGAGGCGATTCAGCAGATGGTCGATGGAGTTCACATGAAGTTCGGTCGGATCGACGTTCTGCTGAATGTTGCCGGCGTCAATATTCGCCAGCCAGCGATGGACTTTTCGGAGGAGCAGTTTGACTTTGTCGTTGACATTAATTTGAAGGGAGCGTTTTTCGTCGCTCAAAGCGTCGCCCGGCACATGATGCAGCAAGGCGGCGGCAGCATCGTCAACATTGACTCGCTGAACACCTACGCCCCCCTGAAAAACGTGCTTCCCTACGCCATGAGCAAGGGCGGAGTTGTGATGATGACTCGTGGGCTGGCCGTTGAAGTCGGTTCGCGAGGCGTCCGGGTCAACACAATCGCTCCCGGATTCATCCTGACGGACCTGACTCAAAAGCTCTGGTCAGATCCCACCATGCGGGAGTGGGGCGTCACCAATACTCCATTGGGCCGTCTGGGAGACGTGGCCGATCTTGTCGGAGCGGCAATTTTTCTGGCGTCAGACGCAGCAGCCTTTATGACGGGACAGGTCGTTCGCGTCGACGGCGGATTCACGGCGGGGCTGAACTGGCCAATCCCGGACGGCGGCGGGCAATAGTTCGAAACGCTCGACTCTCAACTCGCCCCGCGCAAGTCCGAGGCCGCCGCGAATTCCCGCAATTCGCGACGGCCCGGCACCCCGAAAATATTCTCTGCGTGGTTATTCCAGCGGAATTCCCAGCAGCTCCTGCTCTTCTTCGTGGATGACGATTCGCGGAGTGACCATCAGCATGATGCTGGATGTTTCGCGACCGACACCCGAGTTCTTGAACAGTCGGCTGATGTACGGAATCTTGTTGAGAATCGGCACGCCCGCCATGTTGCGGCCTTCCCTCAGACGTTTGATCCCGCCGAGCAGCACGGTGCCACCGTCCGGAACACTGACCGAAGTCTGAACCGAAATCGAGGCGATAATCGGCTGCTGAACCGTAGCTGTCGTATTGGCCCCCTGCTGCCCCCGCTGGTTCTGCTGCCCCTGACCACCCTGGCCGCCGATGCCACCGATACCGCCCATGCCGATGGCGCCATTGGCCGGAAGCTGTCCCATGTTGCGGAGTGGCATCCCGAACTGCCCCAGCATGCTGGATGAGGACATCGGACCTCGCGGCCCACCCCCAATCCCGCCGAGTCCGGCCAAGCCCTGGCCTCCCTGCCCCACGCCGCCCTGGCCACCCTGACCAAGACCACCCTGACCTTGCTGCCCCTGTTGACCGCCACCGCCAGCCTGGCCGCCAGTCTGGCCGCCAAGGAACGAGAAGGTCTGAAGGTCAATCAGGTTGTTAAAGAACGGTGCCAGAGCAAGTCGTACAAAGCGACGGTCAGCTGAAATAACAGCCGTCACAGTTAGCGAGATTCCGTCCGGGATAAATCCGATCTGCGGTGTAAAGCCGACCGAGAAGGCTCCAACAGTTGGTTGCAGACTCAGCACGAATGGTCGGATTGTCTGGTCGAAGATCGTGGCCGTGTCACCGTTGAACAGCGTGACCTTTGGAGCGAACAGCAGGTTAGATCGTTCATCACCCTGTGCCGCCTGGATGAAGAAGAACGTTTCGATGTCGCTCAGGATGGCAAGTCCAACCTGCAGACCAGCGTTCGGCTGGAAGTTCCCGAAGTCGGGAACCCCGATGTCGAACGAACCCTGCTGGAAGGCAATATCAAGGTCGTTGGTAAATGCTCCCGGTGCTGCCAGACCGATAATTGTCCCATCGCCAGGGTAGCTGTCCCGGTCTGTCAATTCCCGGCGTGGTGCTTGAGTAAAGAACCGCTGAGTGGCACCTTGCTGAGCCTGTTGCCCCTGCTGCCCCTGTTGACCTTGTTGCCCCTGCTGCTGCTGGCCGCCGCCGCCAATGACCGTACCAAATGCTGGTAGCGGAACACCCGGTCCACCTTGCTGACCTTGCTGACCTTGCTGGCCACCGCCGCCCTGCTGGCCGCCTTGAGTGGCTCCACCGTCAAAGCCAGGTCCACCAACCGAGTCCTGAATGTCGAAGTCGAAGTCGACTCCGATTCGTTCGAAGAAGTTGTCACTGACGTTGACCAGTCGAACTTCAATCGTGACCTGCAGATCCTGGAGACGTCGAAGCTGATCGAGCAGGTCAGAAATTTCCCGATGAACTTCCTGAGTCTGGCGAATGACCAGCGACAGAGTCGTTTCGTTCGGTCGAATCGTTCCCAGACCGCCGACTTCCTGCCACGAGTCTGGTTCAACAACCGAAGTCAACAGATCGACCAGCGTGTCAAATTCGAACTGTTCCTGTCCCGAACCGCTCAGTTGAGCGTTCATGCCCGATCCGCCACCCATCATGAATGGCGACTGAGCTCCCGAGCCGACCTGGAACATCCCCGAGTTTTGAGGCCCACCAACCGATGAAACAGACATTTGAGCGTCAGCGTTGAACAGGTTGTTCGTGAAGACGTTGGAAGGTTCGCGAGTTTGACTTCGCATGCGGACCACCAGGTCAGCCACCGGATAGGCGGCGGCAACCATTCGCCCCTGCTGGCGAAGTTTGCTTGTAATCTTCAGAACTTCGTTCTCGATGCTGTAGCCAAGGTTGAGCGGCTCAAGAATCAGATTCAGAGCACTCTGCACCATGATGTTGTCAACATCGATCGTGACGAGCGTGCTTGTCGTGACGCCTTCCTCTTCGAGAGCCAGTGCGTCGATCGCGACGTTCGTTCCGGTCGCCGTGCGGACGTAGCGGATGACCTCGATCAGAGGCGTGTCTTCAAAGTGGAGCGAAATCTTATTGCTCAGACTCTCCTCGATCTGCTTCTCTTCGTCGGTGAAGTTCCGCATGTCACTTCTGCCATACTTGTCGAGACGTCGTTTCGAAATGTCGGCCCAGTCTTCGCTGAAGACCATCGGGTTTTTGTCACCCACTCGGACGATTGCTCCCTGCTCGACATCGTCAAGCTGTTTCCAGAAGCTCTCTTCTTTCTCATTTCGCAGTTTGTCGTTGCTGTCGTTCCGTCGAGCGAACATCGCCTTCAATTCCATGTTGACTGCAACGGGATTCTGTGGATCAAGTTCCTTAGCCTGTTTCGCGACAACCTGAGCTTCGGCGTAGCGTCTTTGTTTGTAAAGCCGGTTGTAGTCGTCAACGAGCGCGGCAAATTCCTGTCCAATTCGGACCTTCGTGTTGATTTCCGTCATGACCTGCTGCTTGACTTCTTCATTGCGTCGCTGCAGATCGATGATCGGAGCACGTTGTGCCATGTAGCTGTCGACCGACGATCGTGTTCGACGAAGCTGTCGAACCATTGGAGCGACCTGCTCGCCTTCGAAGCCGGAGTTCTCCAGTTCAGCCATCATGCGATCGAGGATTTCGATGCTCTCATCAGGTCGTTTTTCTTTCAGCGTGTCTGCCCGCAGAACGGCGTTTTGAACTTCGGTTCGCAGTCGATCAAATTTCAACTGCTCGCGTTGAGCAGCGACGTCGATCGGTCGGGTCGTATTAAATGATGGTGAACCGGGCACGGCACTTGACTCAGCCGCTGCCAATTGAATTGTCTGCTGACGTCGTGGAGCCAGCTCACGCAGATAATCCTGAAGCTGCTGTGACTTGTACGGGTCAAGTTTCTGACCAGACTGCCACGCTTCCAGAAACGCCTGGTAAGCACCGTCGCGGTTGCCCTGCCGAAGCTGGTTTCGACCTTCGTTGTAAAGGCTTTCTGCCGAGACACCCGACGGATGAATCGTCGTAATGTTGTCGTACGGGTCGCTGTCGCCCGCGAACGAACCGACGGTTGGACTGAAATCAGCGACGGTCGACTCGTACGTTGCTGCCGGCTTAATTGTCAGCTGCTGAGGGTTTCCGAAATCAGGCATCGCCGGTGTTGATTCTGACCGGCTGACGTCAGACTGTGCAACGTTGTTGCTGAGCGGTTCCGGATAATACTCGGACGGCGGGGCGGCAACCGGTTCGCCGGTCGTCGCTGCATTCTGAGTCTGGCTGGTTTGCTGAATGTTTGAGTTCGATGCAATGTTGACCTGCTGCAAAGCTCGAGTCTCAGCGATGTCGGCCAGCAGTAGTTCCGGACGATCGTCGAACGCTCCGAATGTCAGGTTCATATCTCGAACCTGTCTTGCTTTGTGGGTCGCATCGGTGAAATTTCCAACCGACAGGTCAGTCCGAGCCTGCTTCAAGAGTGACTGAGCCTTCTGACGCTGGCTCAAATTGCGTTCGACGACTGGATTTGACTGTTCTGCCACCACCTGCCCCACCGGTGCAGGATTCAACTCGGCATAGATGGGAGCGGACTCTGGCCGCGGCGCCGGTCTGGTCTCTGAGACTTCTGACGGAAGCGGCGAAGCTCCCGAGTTTGAATCCTGAATAACAGGCAGTCCTGGTGACTGGCTGGTCCCTGACGAAGCCCGATCGATCGCTGCGTAGACATCTTCAGGACGATCAGCGAACAGTTCATAGATAACGTCAAGGCTGTCGGCCTGCTGAGCCAGCGTCTGAGCTTCGTCGAACCGACCTGCTTTGATCATCTGTCGTGCCTGACCGAGAAGTTCAGCAGCCTGCTGACTTCGAGCAGCGTTCGACGATGGCTGAGCGACTGAACCAACAGCCTGCGTCACTTGCGGCTGTTCGCTGCTGGTGCCCGAAAGAAGTTGAGCGGGCTCATCAAACAGGCTGGCTGCCGGTTTCAAAGTTGACTGAGACTGTGCTGGAGCGGTCGTCTGTGCTGGCGACGACTCGGGCAGGAACGCTGGCCCTTCCGTTGAGTTACCGGTGGCCGGCCGGTCGTTATTCGAAATCAACTCGGCAGGTTCAGCAAAAGGATTTGATGGTTGCCGTGACGCAGGTGCAGCCGACGGCGTGAACTGCTCCTGCAGCTTTTCGATGTCGGCCATAACGACGTCTGGCCGTTCATCGAAGAGTGAGTAAGCAGCGTTAAGTGCATCAGCCTGCTGGACCAGATCCTTCGCTTCAGCGAACTTGCTTTGCCGCATCATCGAGCGTGCAGAACTCAACAGCTTCTGTGCTTTGGCACGTTTCTCTTCCTGAGCAGCCACAGCGACCGTGTTCGGTCCAGCCGGTTTCTGCGACGGATTGATTTCCGGCAAGGCTGCTGGTTTTGCCTGAGCTGGCTGATTCGACTCTGTCAGCGTCAAGGTTCCAGAAAGCCGGTCGATGTCCCGCAGAACAAGATCAGGCTGATCCGCGAACAGATCGAACGACGTATTGAGATTTTTAGCACGAATAGCAGAGGCGCGGGCATCGTCAAAACGACCAGCCCTCATCAACTGACGGCTTTCAGCAACCAGCTGCTTCGCCAGTTGTTCGTCAGAGATGTTTGTGGTTGACGCTGCCGGCTGTTTCACCGCAGGTCGATCAACGATTTCCATGACCCGATTAGCTGGCGATGCCGAAGAAGCTGGTTCGGCTGCAAAACCGGCAGGATCAGAAAACGGATTGACAACTGGTTGCGACTGACGGCTGTCACCAGATTGGACCAGCGTTTCGGTCGGTTGCGGAGACTGCTGCTGCAAACGACGAATCGTTGCCAGCACCTGTTCCGGAGTTTCGTCAAACAGGTTCCAGACCGTATCCACCTGACTGGCCAGCAATGCCTTTTCATAAGCGGATTCAAGCCGACTGGCTTTCAGGTCTTCCCGAGCCGCACTCAGCAGACCGTCGGCGTACTGTTTTTTGTCAGCAGCCGATTGCAGGGCAAGCTGTCGATCAGTGCCGGGCTGAGTGGCAGACGCCCGAACTGACGGCTCACGCTCTGCAAACGGGTTTGCTTCCGGCTCTGCGAAAGGATTCGCATCCACGTTGCGAGCAGGCTGCCCTGATGCGGAACGCTGCGAAGCAGGGGAAAGAAACTCTGGCCCGGTCGCATCGCCGTCAGAAAGGTTGTTACTTCCTGAAGCAATCGCGTTGGCCGGATTAGCTGCTTCTGCCGGATTAGCTGCTTCTGAACGAACCCGATTCAAAAACTGATCCGGAGTCTCTTCGCCCGGCTGAAACTTAATATCGTCAGCCAGCAGGCGAGCAACTGTGGCCTGGCGGATCGCTCCATCGCGGTCTCCTTTCTGCCAGGCGGCACGTGCTCGAGCCATGTACTGGTCAACTCGCTGGCGAAGCGGGCTCGCCCCACCGGTCGAACCAGTGACTGCTGACTGTGGCTTTGAATCGTTGAAGCCGGCCTGAGCAATCGTCGGCTGCGACGACGACGTCGTCATCCCACCGGCTCGAGTGACCAGCTCATCGGAAGACGGCGGCTGAACCTGCACAGCTGGCTGTCGACCGGCAACATTGGCCGGGTTCAACTGCTGCGGCGGAGCCGACGAACTTCGCTGAAGCTGTGAGAGCAATTGAGTCGGGCTCAACTCATTCGCTGCCCACTTAACTGGAAAGCGACTGGCCTGCAGAGCAAGCTTTTTCGCTGAGGCACCGTTGCCTCGGCGAGCTTCGCTCTGTGCCTGCTGCATCAGGCGACGGGCGGTCGCGTCATAGGCACTCGAGGAACCGGACACGGTGCGTCCAGTCTGAGCGGTCAATGACCTGCCAGTAAGAGTTGGTAACTGCCACCAAACAGTGCCTGTGACGGCAGCGGCAATGAAGAGTCCGGTAAGCTTACGCAAGGTAAGATCCTCCTGGGACCGATCGGCGAGAAATGACTCGGATTAGGGGTGCCTGGCCGGAGCAGCCTTTTGAAAACAGGTCGAGTACCTGTAACAACGAACTGAACTGGCAGGATAAGTGCGAACAAAACTTTGTGTGATGGACACTCAAAGCGGGAAGCACGAGTGACCTAAAGATTTTGATTCGCACGAGGAAATGTGTGTTGCGGGAAGTGTTTGAAAGGTAGGAGACGCAGTCAGCTGCCAGGGTAAAGAGTCAATTGAGAAGTGATTTCGTGACTCAACAACGCACAGAACGGCGTCACTCCCAGGCGGCAGAGCCAAGGTCGAGGCGAGTGATATCCGAATCCGGAAAAACGGGTCAACACCGGACTTGAAAGATTTCATGTAACCGGTTGAAGAAATGCCAAATCTACGAATTCAGTGGCGAATCACCAGGTTTCGCTGGCGAGCGGCGCATTTGCAGGACACTGTCTGCGGCGAGAGGGCGGATAAAGATTAAACCATTGAGGACACAAGGAACTCAGAGATGGCTGACTTTGAACGTTCAGGTCGAAGGGGCGAGGGGCGGCAGAATCCGCATTGAATTTCGCCTATGGAAGCCAGGGAATTCTGTCGAATCTCAGTCCGGATTTCCGCGAAAGAGTTTAATCGACTGCCCCTCGTTCTTCCTTTACCTCCCGTCTCTCTCTGATCTCGGTGCCCTCTCTGGCAGAAATTCCGCAAAGGTTTGCGTTAAAGCCAGAGTCACTGTCGGCTGTTTGACTGTTTACGGCAGCACGATTTCCAGGCCGGCTTCTTTCCAGCCTCGGAAACCGCCGTCCATCGAGATGACATTGGCGTATCCCATTTTCTGCAGATTGTCGGCGGCCAGAGCGGATCGGTAACCGCCCCCACAGTACAGCACGATCTTCTCAGAATGATCGGGGATCTTTTCTTCAACGTCCCGTTCGATGATGCCCTTGCCAAGGTGCTCGGCTCCGGGAAGGTGACCGCGGTTCCACTCGCTTTCTTCGCGAACGTCGACCAGTCGAAACGACTCACCAGCGGCCTGCCAGTCTTTGACGTCAGCGACGGTGCATTCCGTGACTCGTGAGCGGGCGTCGTTGACGATTGCCAGGAATCCAGGGGCGTGATTTGCCATCAGTTCTGCTCCTCATGAGGGTGTGCCAGGCTGGCGAGTTCTGAGAGATGCTCCACAACAAGATCCGGCTGATGATCGCCGGGATTCTCAGGAAAGTCCTCGTACGGAATGTACTGTCGAATCCAGGCGGCTTTCATGCCGAAACGTTTGGCTCCCTGAATGTCTCCGAGCCAGTTATCACCCACATAAAGCGTCGCTTCCGGTCGGACATTCATGGACGAAACTGCGAGATCAAACAACTTCGGATGCGGCTTCACGTGCCCAACATCGGCGGACACCACGACCGTTTCAAACCAACGATCCAAGCCGTGCTGAGCGAGGCTGTGATTGATCGATCGACTGCACGGATAGTTTGATATCAGACCGAGTCGAAACCGCTTGCTAAGCCGGTCAAGCAGTTCATGAACGGTCGGGCAAACTTCGATTGATGAGACCATCACGTTGAATCGAACGTCGAGAAGTTCTGCGATCTCATCGTCGCTGGCGTCGGCCTCAAACAACGATCGAATCAGACTGCGTGTCGTGCCGGCGAGATCGTTTTCTTTGAACTCACCTGCGTACGGCGCCCGCCGTTCACGATGCTGAATTTGCTGAAGCGTGTCGAAGTCGTGTGCCCCGAACATCGCAGTCAGTGCGTCACTCAATGCACGGTCGCAACGGTCGACCTGACTCGGGCCAAACTCAATCAGCGTGTTGCCATAATCAAAAATCAACGCGTCAAGTTGCGGTGCGAGATGCTGCATTTCAGTGAGAATTTTCGTTTCATCGACGGGGTGAGCACTGCCCACCAGAATGTGAGAATCAAGTCATTACTGAGTTTTGGTGGACAGTGCCCACCCGACGGAAGTGCTGCCACTTAGAACTGCTGTTCGGCGAGTTCGATGGCTCGCAACAGCCCTTTGGCTTTGTTGAGTGTTTCGTGATATTCAGATTCGGGAACGCTGTCGGCAACGATGCCGGCTCCAGCCTGAACGTAGACCGTCTGCCCCTGCATGACGAGCGTACGCAGCGCGATGCAGGTATCCATATTTCCGGTAAAGTCGATGTACCCAACCGCCCCGGCGTAAGGGCCTCGGCGATGGCGTTCCTGTTCGTCGATGATCTCCATCGCCCGGACCTTGGGAGCACCGGAAACGGTGCCAGCCGGGAGTCCCGCCCGCAGCGCATCCAGAGCGGACAGTCCGTCGCGGAGCTGGCCGAAAACGTTCGACGTGATGTGCATCACGTGGCTGTACCGCTCGACAACCATCACGTCGTTGAGCGTGACTGACCCGTACTTTGCCACTCGACCCACATCGTTGCGGGCAAGATCAACGAGCATAACGTGTTCGGCTCGCTCCTTTTCGTCAGCCAGAAGTTCGTCAGCGAGCGCCTGATCTTCTGCCGGAGTCGCGCCGCGTTTACGAGTACCAGCCAGCGGGCGAATGGTGATTTCTCCGTCTTCCGCTCGAACCATAATTTCGGGCGATGCGCCGACCAGATGCATCCCCGAAGTCTTCAGCAGAAACATGAACGGACTGGGATTCACGACTCGCAATGCACGGTAAATGCTGAGTGGATTAGACGTTGTTTCCAGCTTTAATCGTTGACTGATAACGACCTGAAAAATGTCGCCAGCCCTGATGTATTCTTTGCAGTTTTCGACGGCCTGTTCGAACTCCTGCTGTTCGAAGTTGGACTCGAAAGCCAGCGTTGGTTCGCCGCCGATCGAAACATCAGCGGGTTGGATGCCGGACGTTGCTTCGCGAAGCTGCATACAGAGTTCGTCTACCCGAGCCGCCGCGCGATCGTATTCGGCCAGCAGATTGTCGGCGTTCGCGTTCGCGTGACAGACCACCATGATCGTCTTGCGGATGTGGTCAAAGATGACCATTCGATCGAAAAATGCGAACGACATATCCGGAACATGGCGATCGTCCTTCGGCGCGTTCGGCAGATTCTCTGAGTACCGAATGACATCGTAGCCGGCGTACCCTACGGCTCCTCCGCAGAACCGAGGAAGCTCGGCCAGGTGCATGGCCCGGTATCGTTCGAGAAGTTGCTCAAGATCTTTGAGCGGGTCATTCGAGATGTACTCCCGAGTTTCGTCGCCCTCGGTGACGCTGACATTGTTCCCGAACGCCTCAATTTTCATGAACGGGTTATCGCCGAGAAAGCTGAACCGACCGACCTTCTCGCCACCGACGACACTCTCAAACAGGAAGGCACTGTCGCCTTTGAGTTTCGAGTAGGCCTGGACTGGCGTGAGAGTGTCGCTGGTGAGCTGTCGATATACCGGGACAAGGTCCACCTCGGACGCCAGCTTCTGGAACGTGTTGAAATCGGGCAGGTGTTTCATGAGAGATTGCAGTTAAGGGCCGGATCGGAAAGCAGGTCTGTCGGGTTCGCTGATCTTCAAACCGCATCAGAAGTTACGTCGCTGGACTCGGTCTGAGCGTTCCTTGACAGTCCCAGGGGTGGCAATAGAATTGCCCCGCATTCGGAATAAGATTGCAGATAAAGTCGTTATAGTGAAAAAGTCGTAGCAGTGGTCACGGATTGAACCGGCTCAGCAGTTGATTTGCCAGTCACCCGGTGACAAAACAAACCATGGATTCGGTTGCGTCTGGCGGGACTGGTGGAAAGTGCCGTTCGCCGGAAGATTTCAGCCGTCAGTAATCAATCGCCAGCGGTTGAAACGCGTGAGACCTTTCGCATGAAGAAATGTCGTCGGTGTTCGAAACCTGCCACGCTTCACATCACGGAGCTTCGGCAAGGGGAAGCTACAGAGATTCATCTCTGCGAAAGCTGCGCGAAAGACTACCTCAGTCAGGCTGAGGAGATGTCGACACCGGAGTCCGAACTTCAGTTCGACCAGCTCGACGAAGGCCAGCAGCCGGAAGCCTCTGGTATAGACGACCGCGTTTGCCCGAACTGCGGGATCACGTTTCGCGAGTTTCGATCTCAGGGGCGACTGGGATGCCCGCATGATTATGTTGCCTTCGAAACAGACCTGATTCCGTTGATCGAGAACATTCACGGAGAAACGCAACATTGCGGCAAGCTGCCTCGGCGAGCGCCCGATTCCAGTCGACGTCAGCATCAACTGATCCGACTGCGGAGTGAACTGAGGCTTGCTGTCGAAGAGGAAAACTACGAAACCGCAGCCAGGCTGCGTGACGAAATTCAGGAAGTCGAAACTCAGTTGCAGGGCAACGACAAGCCTGAAGAATAAAGTTTCGTCCTTACGGCGACGCCTCGGGTAACGTCAGCAGTGACAACGATCAGCAGAAACGCGACAGGAGATAATGGTGGACCTGAACAGTCTCACGCAAAGTAACAGCGAATGGTTGCGTGGCACTGGCCCGGAGTCGGATGTTGTGGTGTCGACAAGAATCCGGCTGGCTCGCAACCTTGCCGAGTTTCCGTTCAACACTCGTGCGGATGACGCCGCGCGAGGGCAGATTGTGAAACAGGTGCGAGACTGTCTGGGTGATCTCCCTGTCCCCAAAGTGCTGAACTATGTTGATGTTCCTTCGCTCGATGAGATCTCGCGTCAGTTTCTTGTCGAACGGCAGTTGATCAGTCGTGAACTCGCTGAGGGTGATGGTCCGCGGGGTGTTGCGTTTTCGACAGCAGAAGACGTCAGCATCATGGTCAATGAAGAGGACCATCTAAGGCTGCAGGTACTGCGCAGCGGCCTGTCACTGGATGACTGCTGGGAAGAAATCAACCGGATGGACGACGCTCTGGAAGAAGAGCTGACATTCGCATTTCACGAACGTTACGGATATCTGACCGCTTGTCCGACAAATGTGGGAACGGGCATTCGAGTCAGCGTGATGCTGCACCTTCCGGCTCTGGTTCAGACTCGCGAAATTCAAAAGGTCTTTCACAGTCTGCAGAAGATCAACCTGGCCGTTCGAGGCCTGTATGGCGAGGGCAGCCAGGCTCTGGGTGACTTTTACCAGATTTCAAATCAGTACACGCTTGGCCTGAGCGAAACTCAGGTTATCGACAAAGTACGCAGTGTGATTCCTCGACTGCTTGACTACGAACGCCGAGCCAGAAAAGCGATGCTTGAAGAAAAGAAAGAGCAACTTCACGACCATATCGCTCGCGCATCGGGCATTCTGCGAAGCGCTCAGACCATCAGCTCAGAAGAGACCATGCACCTGCTGTCGAGCGTTCGGATGGGAGTCAATCTAGGGCTGATCGACGACGTTGCCATCTCGACGCTCAACGAACTCTTCATCATGACGCAGCCCGCTCATCTTCAGAAACTGAAGAAGTCGGAGCTGGACTCAGCCGATCGCAACAAAGCTCGGGCGGCTCTGTTGCGGAACCGTCTGGCTGCCGATTCCGAAGACTGATCGCGGAGGACGAGAAACGGCGGTCCGTCAAAACGCACGTGGCAAAACCGCGAGCAGCCTGGAAGTAGTTATCGCAGCATCGAACGTTGAATATTCTGAGGGCTGTGTGGCCACATTTGCGGATGCCCCGCTGTCCTGTAGGTGCCGGTGTTTGTTTGGTAGCCGCTCGTCTGTTCGATAGACGAGTTTGGAATCGGTGGCACACCGTCCATCGTTCGCCACGCTGGTGGCGGAAGCATGATGACTTCTTTTTGCTGGTATTGCTGGCTGCTCGTGTCGATGAATCCGGTGCTGGGCAAATTGGTTGCGTGGCGTTGCTGCAGCATGAAATGAATCTGGTTGACCTGATTTTCCAGTGCCTGAGTCCGTTCTGTGAGATTCGTCGTGGCTGAACTTGCAATCGGTTGCTGCACGGTGCTCTGAACCTGCCATGCCTGAGGCTGAGGCACTGCGGCTTCCGGTTGTGGTGGCAGAGTGAGGAACGGTGTTGCCTCATTGGCTGGTGTTGGCAACTTGGGGTAGGAACCCGGCGTCAGAGCAGGACAGCAGCTCTGTGTTCCGCACTGAGGCTGCTGATTGCACGATGGCCGACTACCGCGTGATTGATCGGTGAAACAGTTTGACTGGCGATCCTTCAGTTTCAGGACGGGAACTCTGACTTCCTTCCAGCCGATCGTCGGCTGTTTGCATCCCAGATTCGGCGGAGCCTGGCAGACCTTCTGACATGACGACTGCACCTGTCGACAAGCATTGCTCAGATCGCAGGGACGGCGGACTGGAGTCTGGTCGCGGCAGGTTCCCGCTTCGCGAGCATTACACGTCGGGAAGGGAGACATTGACCGACAGGCTTGCCCGCATTTCTGCGTGGCGTGACAGCCGGTGATCATCGCGACAAATGAAAGCAGGATGAATGTTCGCATGTAATGCCTCCCGGGTTGCCGGGTTCCTGTCCGAAATTGTTGACCCAATGGCAAGTCATCGTGGATGTGGCGATACACTGATCCCGTACGAATGCCTTTCTGTCGTATCGGCCACGGTTGATGCCGCAGTGAGCAATCTCGACGAACTCCGCAGTCCAGTAACAGGCGTCAAACTCTGCGGGATCGATCCTTACGTTTATGCGGATTCAGGAGGCGACTGCCTCGTGTAAAAAACACCGCTTGATGGCAGGACTCGACTCGCTATACAGCGCCGCGCGACACGGTGGGGCCGCGGTCGATAATCGCCTGATCGATTTCGCTGACGACTTCAGCAGGCAATTGCCAGGTCAATGCGTTGGCCGTTTCGGCAATCTGTTCCGGCCGTTTGGCTCCGCAAAGCGCGCTGGTGATGCCGGGACGCTGGATCGTCCAGTTGACGACCAGATCCGGAAGGGAGCGTCCCAAACCGTCCGCAATTTCGCGCAATCGGTCGATGAAGTCGTGGTTCTTTTCCCACTCGTCGCCCTGGAACATCGGATATTTCTGTCGCCCGTCTTTAGGATCGAACTGGTGATCACGAGCGAGCTTTCCGGCCAGCAGCCCCTTCATCAGAGGCCAGTAGACCATCGCCGAGACGGAGTTCTTAATGCTCCACGGAAGCTGCGAACCTTCGATGTCGCGCTGGAGCATGTTGTAGTGAGGCTGGTATGCCGACAATGGACAGACCGCATGAAATTCAGCTAACTCGTCGACAGAACCGTTTGAAAGCCCCGCAGTAAGAACCTTGCCCGCCTGCATCAACTCAAGGATCGCTCCGGCCGATTCGGCGACAGGAACCTGCGGATCGGGAGCGTGCAGGTAGTAAAGTTCAACTCGATCCGTGTTGAGCCGACGCAGACTTTCGTCGCACTCAGCAATGATTCTATCCGGACTGGCATCACTGACGCTGACTTTGTTTTCCCAGTGCAGCCCGCACTTTGTGGCGATGACAATTTCGTCGCGGACGTCTGCCAGGACGTCGCCGATCAACTTCTCGCTCTCACCGTCGTACCCGTACATGTAGGCCGTGTCGAAGAAGTTGATGCCAGCGTCGAACGCCGCTCGAATCGTGGCTTCGCTGCGTTCACGAGTGACGTCAACACTCGTAATCCCCGCCACCGGCCAGCACCCCATCGCGACGGGTGTGACTTCGATGTTTGATTTTCCAAGTCGTCGGCGAGGCTGCATGGATTCGACACTTTACTTTCATCGCGGTTGAATGGGTCCGGTTGAGAAGCGAGATTCTGACCGTCGCAGCGTTCAGTGCAACCTGTCCGTTTCCTGCGGTGGGGCGAGGATTCATCAGCGAACGTTTTTTGAATCGTCGACCAACCAATGTTGAAAGTTTGCCGGCTGGACCGGTCGTAGTCGCACGCCGTCGAAATCCTGCTCAAAACGTCCGGATACTCGTTGAGAATGTGAAGTCGCGGTCGCATACTCGCGTCGCTGTTGGCGAAAACTGGAACACTTTCTGAAATACGTGAGGACTTGCGATGCGTCGACTTATGAGTGGAATTCTGTCGTTGGCTGCTGCGATTGTGGCTTTGAGTTCGTTGCAGGCTGTGGCGGGAGATTGTGCGGCACCGGCTCCGGCCTGTAATACGTGTCAGCCGAGAATGACGGCTCGGCCAGCGATCTGTTGCCGACGTGCTCCCAGCAATGCCCTTCGTGCTCCGATCATCAAGCCAGTATGCCCGATCACGGTTTCAGTAACGTGCTGCCCGCAACGATGTCAGCCGGCCACGACGTGTCGCCCAGTCAAACGAACCTGCCCCGAGCCAAAGGTAACGTGCTGCTCACCGAAGCCAGCAACCTGCGCAGCACCTCAAGCAGTTGACGTGACGCCAGCTCCAGCGGGCAAGGCAGATGCCGTACCCGCTCCACCGGCTGAAGCCGCTCCCGCTCCGAAAGTGGCCCCCGCACCAGCTCCGCCGAAAGATGCTGCGTGAGTTGTTCGGAACACGGTCGGTCTGAATTCAAAATCGCAGAGGACGCTGAGAATTAAGGCTCAGAGAAAAGGGGAACTCTCCTGAAACTCTGTGAGCCCTCATCGCACTTTGCGATTTTTTCATTCGAGCAACGGGCTTAGACCATTTTCATGGTTTCTGTGCAGGAACTGGCCCCGGAACAGCCGTTGTTTCCTTTGTGGCCCTCCTGCAGCACACTGAAAACGAATTCCGAAAGTGCCCTAGCCGACGACTTCGTGCTGGAGTGTCAGTTTTTGCAGACGCTCCGGATTCGGATCAGGGATTGTGTCGAACGCTCGAACGGAAGGGACTCCTTCGACACTCTCAAGTTCCAGCGGTTCTTCGGCGAGGTCTTCGGTATAGAAACGCGAACTTGGAAAGATGTCGGCCGGGTAGGTGAAGTTGTCGAGCATCGCCAGTGCGGTACAGATGCCGGCTCCAGTTGAACTTTCCAACATCCCTCCAACCCAGCAGGGAATGCCGGCCTGCTGACAGACGTCGTGAATCGCTTTCGCGATGGTCAACCCGCCGACGCGACCGGGTTTGATGTTGACGTACTGACAGCTCTTGAGAGCGATGGCCTGCTCGGTCTGCCGCACGGTAACAATGCTCTCGTCGAGACAGACCGGCGTCTTAATCTGCTGCTGAAGCTTAGCGTGGTCAAGAAGATCGTCGTGCTGCAAGGGCTGTTCGATCATCGCCAGATTGTACTGATCAATCTGGCGAAACAGATCGGCGTCGGAAATCCGGTAGCCACTGTTGCAGTCGATGTGGAACGTCTGGTCGGGGTGCTGGCTTCGCACGGCATCGAGCATGGGAACATCCCATCCGGGGCGAAACTTCAGCTTGATGCGGGGAAAACCGGCTTCGACTGCCGGGCCGACGGATTTCAGCAGGTCATCAAACGAGTCCATTACTCCGAAGTCGGCTCCAACGGGGACTTCGTTGCGGGTTGCTCCGAGCAGTTCGTGAAGTGGTTTGTTCTGAAGCCGAGCTTCGAGACTCCACCAGGCAGTATCCAGCACCGCTTTGGCGAACGGGTTCCCCTTAAAGAGTGAAAGCTCGGACTGAAGTTGCTGCCCGCTGGCAATTTCCTTGCCGATGAGCGTCGGCGCCAACCAGTCTCGATTCACACTGAAGATGCCATCGGCACATTCCGGGCTGTAACACGGAGCGGCGAACGGAGCACTTTCTCCCCAGGCCTCGACACTGCCGCTTGTCATGCGGCAGAGAACTGAATGAATCGCGGCGTCCTCGCCGTAGGCCGTCCTCCACGGATAGATCAAGGGCATCGCGACGTGAAACAGCTCGATCCGGTCGATCTTCATTGAGGTCGCTCCTGAGTTTGTGACTTGCCAACAGCCTGAAATCTGACGCAAAGCTGCAAAGACGCCAAGGAACGCAAAGAAAAAGAGCCACGGATTTTCACCGGTCGCCCCAGATGGATTCACGAAGCAGACTGATCACTCGTGTAATTTCATGCCCACCTGAGGCCCCATTTCTGTCCGTCGTCGTTTACCGGTTTGGGATGCCCTGAGGAAAGAAATGACGTGGCGGACTGGTCGATGTGAGCGGCCATCTCTCGATGATCCGTGTTGACGTAATTGCCCTGCCAGTCGTACCTTCCTGCGGTTTTCCGGTCTCCTGCCGCAGGTGGGAGGACGGATGCGCATTGGCCGCTTGATAAGCGCCAACGCTGATCAGGTACCAGGCGAATGGAATCGCGATGAATATCTTCTTTTCTGTCGGTGAACCCAGCGGCGATCAGCATGCCGCTCATCTGATGCAGGAAATGCAGGCTCGCCGGTCTGATCTGCGGTTCAGCGGTTTCGGCGGTCCTCAGATGGAGCAGGCCGGGCTGGATTCGCTGTTTCGCCTGACGAATCTCGCCGTGATGGGCTTTTTTAAAGTCATCCCGCTGCTGTTCCAGTTTTACCGAATCGTCAAACAGGCGGAGCGTTACTTCGACGCTCAAAAGCCCGACGCCGTTATTCTGGTCGACTTTCCAGGCTTCAACTGGTGGATCGCCCGCAAAGCGAAAGCTCGCGGCATCCCGGTCTTTTACTTCCTGCCGCCTCAGTTGTGGGCGTGGGGGCCGCATCGAGTGGAACGCGTTCGTAAATTCGTCGACCACGTCATCACCGCGCTTCCGTTTGAGCGGGACTGGTACGAAGACCGAGGCATTAAAGTTGACTACGTCGGGCATCCCTTCTTCGACGAAGTTAGCAATCACGTGCTGGACGATCGGTTCGTGCAACTCTGGAAGAACCGGCGTTCGCACACCGTGGCCGTGCTGCCAGGTTCACGGAGTCAGGAAGTCGGTCGCTGCTGGCCGGTCATGATTCAGGTTCTGAAGCGTCTGCACGCGCGACATCCAGACGCAACATTTCTGGTGGCGTGCTATCGAGATTCGCATCGCCGCCGCTGTTTACAACAGTTGCTGGTCGAGGCGCCGACTCTTCCGGTTCAGTTCTTCGTCGGAAAAACTCCCGAGATCATCGAAGCCGCTGACTGCGCGTTGATGGTTTCCGGATCGGTCAGTCTCGAACTGATGGCTCGCAAAACGCCCGCCGTCGTGCTTTACCGGGTCAGCCGAGTCACCGGCATCCTCGGTGACCTGTTTCTGCAGTGCCCGTTTATCAGCCTTCCCAATCTGATCGCCGGCCGCGAGGTGATGCCCGAATTCCTTTCTGTCGGAAATCCGAGCAAAGTCATCACCGGCATCACCGACGTTCTGGACCGCTGGATTCGCCTGCCCGAAGAACGCCAACTGGCCGTCAACGACCTGCTTGAAGCCAGCGAAGGCTTCGTCGAAGGCGGCGCCATCCAGAAATGCGCCGGCATCATTCTCGAGAAGCTACCTGAGTCAGCGTCCTTGCCAACTCGGCAGGCGTCGCCGAAAGCGGCGTAGTGGGACGCTTAATTCAAGAATAGTGCCAGGCAGTGATCGAGACAATTTAAGGTTCGTGGCTAAGCCTCTCCTGAGGACTCTGAAAAACGCCGTGACCTGAATTCACGTTGACAGCATTCAGTGAGCTTGCGTACAAGCCGCATTCATACCACGGGCCGCGTTCGCGGTCGTCTTCGCCGGGCTCTCCGGTTCTGCCCTGTCTCGCCTTTCAGGCTCCAATTCCACGCCGGCTTCCCGGTCCAGCCTATTGGTTCTCTCCATGCTCCGACCTCTTGACGACGGTCTCGCTCCCGTTTCATCTGAAGAGCGACAATCCTGGCTACACGATATACCCGTTGACGCCTCAGGTTGCCCGACCAGCGACAAATCTGAAGGGTTGCTCCGACTGTTTTTCGAGAACCCTGATTCGTTGTTTGAACTTGAGTTGCTGGCCGAAGACGTGATGATCAGGCCGCTGGAGTTACGTTCGCGTTTGAGAGTGATGACCGCGTTGAATCTGATCGAGGAGTACCCAGTTAATAGCCTCGTCTTTCGACGTGCGCAACGCATCTGGAACAGGCAGCTTTTTGAGAGTGTGAGCCAACACGTCCGCGCCGATTCACCGATTGACTCAGCTCATGTGCGACCTGCAGCGTGAGGCTTAAGCTCGTGGCATCAGGCGCTGGTCCACGTCCTTGCCGAGTTCAAGTTGATCGAATCGCTGATACTCCTGCAGATCCTCTCGGGCCTGCATTTGGTCAATATCCGACTGCAGTCCAGACGTTTCTTCGCCGACCGCCAGTTTGCCGGATTCGCAGATCACGTATACAAACCCTCCGGCACTTTTCACCGCGCTGGCAACGACCTCGTTTCCTTGCGTGACGATGTAGGTTTCAGGCAGGTTTCGGTCCTCTTGCGGTTCCAATACCGCTCTGGTACCTACGGCGAACGCAAACGGGAACGGTGTATCGCTTCCTTGAACGACGTGAGCGTCACGAATTGGACGTAGCAGGGAAGGCAACGACTCGATGGTGACAGTCAGGACTTTCAGGCCGAGTCCGGCGAGTTCCTTGTCCATCGAGCTTCGCTCACCGGAAATGGTCTTGTGTTGTCCCGGCTGGTCCCGCAACTCAACCGTCGTTGATTCTGCGGTGCGAAAATGCCCGCTGACCGGAACATGCAGGATCACTCCAGAGAATCCCTTCCTGTGCGCTGCCTTGATTCCGGACAGGACGTTGCGGCTGTATCCGTAAACCACAATTGCTTTCAGGTCTTTCAGGAGAGCCGAAGCCAGTTCTCCGCAAGCGTCGCAATTGGCTTGCCTGTCTTTCATGAACTCTTCGACCAGATTCAATAGTTCACGAGTTTCATGATCTTTCGGTTTTGACTGATCGCCCCAGGATTCCACTTTACGATTGATGTCGGCTGCCAGTCTTCGCACCATTGCGTTAAACGGTTGAACAGACAATGCGACGGCCGCTTTGTGCCCAAGGCGGCTGTTGATTGTTTTGGAATCGGGTGACGTGAGTCGGCCAAGTTCGTCTGATAAGGTGCGATGCACGACAAGGGCGAAGCTGCAGGCAACCTCTGTTGCGCAGGTCGTGGCTGCCAGTTGAAGCGCCCAGACTTTATGAAAAAAGTCGAGTGTCGGCATTGCCAGAGGCTGAAAACGCAAGGAGCAGTTCCCAGCAGAAGCGGTGTATGCTGTGGCTTCGTCTGCTGCGTTCATCTCAACCGAAAGCAGATTCAAGTTCACGAATTCGAGTCTGGTGTTTGCACAGCCCTTCAGGGACGGAGTCACTTCATCAACAATCGACTGAAGTTTCGTACGCAGATACTCAAGCCCCGATAGTATGTTCAGAATCAATGGCATTCGAAGTTCCGGCTTCGGGGGAGCCTTCTCGAAATTCACAGGCTGAGGCGAGACTGCCGTCATGACGATCGCATGGGCGCCGTGTTTCACATCGACATCGGCGACCAAGTCGACAATTTCACGGTAGAAATCTTTCGGAGTGTCAGCCATGGGACGTTCCATCGGCTTCAGACGCTCCACGACATCCAGTGGGCAATACCCAGGCTGAATGCGACACGCCATGGCCAGTCGCAACAATGCTGCCAGCTTGCGAAGGTTCACGTTCCACCAAGGGCGATCGCTGGTTTCCGTGTCATCCAGCAGTTCACCTTTGTCGTCCTTCCGGAGCGTCGTGTCCAACGTGGTGAGGTCGAATCCTGCCCGCTGAGCCTTACACAGTTTCGCCAATAGTTCTCGATTCTCCTGACTCCATTCCTGGTGTCTCTTCCAGGTAGTTGTCAGGTAATCAGCCGTTCGCTCTTCGTAGTCAACGGCGAGTTTTTCGAGTTGATTGTTCGGTTTCGGCAAGCGGTGAACAATGCGGCTGGCTGGGGGGGCAGATTCAGTCCGATCCGACCGTTCGGCTGGGGCGACTGGAAACTCGTCTTCTTTAAGTCCCCACAACAGGCCGATTGGATGCAGCCAGACGGCAGAGACCAACAACAAAGCTTCTCGCGCGGTCGGAACAAAGCTTCCATACGCCATCGTTGTACCGGAACGTGTCCCGTAGATGATCCGATTCAGGAGTTCTTCGATGGCCACACAGTGCTCCATCTGGAAATGCGGCTCGAACTCTTCCGCTACCGGATAGAAATCGCGGTGTTCCATGAACAACGATCTCCACAGGCCGACAACCTCTTTCCACCGTGCGGGATAGTCTTCCTTCCGGAGACTGCCCTTGTCATCGTCATCGTCGAGCGCCAGTAACCGCTCGCGGAGACTGGCGTGAGGAACATTCACTGGGCGGTGGGTGCCTGTCGCTTTATCGGGACCAGGAAGATCTTCCCAGTTGGAATCTGAACCGTCACTCACGAGGCTTCTCCTTGCCAGGGGCATTCATTGCCGTTGCCTGGTGTTCCACCACGATTCAGTCTACTGAACCGGAGGCAACTCATTCCGATCCATCGATCGGCGATGGAAAACTACTCAGCATGCGTTGTAGTTTCAAGTGAGTATGTGCAATTTTGCGCAGATGGATATAAGGTTGGTAAGGAGTCGCTGGCGAGTGAATTCGGCGACCAGCTTCTGCCCTGCCGCGTGATCCTCAATGCTCGTTGAATGTCAGTTTCCAGTTAACGGTCTATGACACGAATGCCCATAGGGACAAGCACGGCGGGATGTATTTGGCATAACACCTCTGGTGTGTTGTTTGAGTCGTCTCACTCAACTACGGCAACGATTGCTATTGCCGGTCTCCGGAGTCAGCAATGTCGATTCGATCGAATAGTTCGTCCAAAGACTTTTGGGGAGTGTGGCTCAGCCAGGAGAAATTGCTGTCGCTGGGCGGCTTATTGAAGACTCCCACGACAGGCGTGTCTCCCCCCAATGCTGCCCCGAATTCCTTCATGATTCTGCTGGGATCGAAATCTCGCGACGGTTCCTCGAAAACGAGAGCGTTCAGTCGGAATCTGCTTGAAGTTTTTCTCAGCGAACGCGTCAGCGCCAGTGCATCCTCTTCAGGGAGGCAGATGGCTGGATGTTTTTTCGTCGGATGCAGCGCCGCAATCCCGCCAGGGAAACGCTGCGGATGAGCAATAATCAGGCTAAACCCGATTCGTGCGTCCGATGACGGTCGCGAGTTGCCGAACAGTTCAGACAACACGGCGACAGGGTTCTGAAAGTCGGAGCCAGTCGCGAACCGTGTTCTCAGACGAGACCACACTACGTTTTCAAGATCCAATTTGTCTTTCAGAACGTATTGTATCTCACTGGTGAACTGGTCTTTGAAACCAAGCCTTTTGAGTGCCAGCAGTCCAGCCCATACCGGGCAGGTCAGTAGTTGATCCTCGAGTATTGTGTCCGTCGTTCGGCTTTCCGGCACGGTTGAGAGGTAAAAAATCTGACTCCAATCGCCGATCGTCATATCCTGCAGACGAGGCTTGAAAATTTTACCTGGCAGGACATCGGCAGTTTGACAGACGATTTGCGCTGCGAGTTGTGCGGGTCGAGGTTTCGTCTGCCTGCCAGCTCGTGGGGCGAGCATGTCCAGAAGCTCGCTCCACGCCACGAACTGACTTTTCTGGATCGTCTCAAACAACAGTTTGCTGTCGAGCTGTTCCGTTAACTGATTCAAGGTTGCTTGAAAGCCGGTCAACGAACTCGAAGGCGGTTGGATGATCAAGTCGAGCAGGACGGCAACATTGTCGGACGTTACGGCAGAACTTGTATTACGCTTCAGGTCAATCTGCTCGCCAAGCGGCTTAAGAATCTCAAATATCCATGTCTCGCGTTTGGCTGCGGCTGGAAACTGTCCGCTCAGCCAGTACTCAACTGCCGACAGCCCCGCTGCCAGACGTCCCGCTGCCGATTCCGCTCCGCTGAAAAAACCAGCCACGTGGGCGATCGCCAGGCCAGGACCAAGTATCGGCCACTTCTGCCGCACCATTTTTGCAAACGCAATGATCCCTTTTTCCGCATCAGCCAGTCGACCGGCTGGTGTGAATTCGTTGTCGATCGCGATTAAGTATTCTTTTACTCTCTTCCAGGATGGCCTCGCGCTGATCAGGCCGCACTGGACGAGTCTGGAAACGCTGGCTGGACCATCTGACCAGTCGTCACGTCGTTCGATTTCAGTTGAAGAAGTAGCTGGGGCACGAAGGATGAGTTGGAGCTCTGCGATCAGTTGTCTCGCTTCCGCTACCTGGTCGTCGGGCTGGTCCTGCAGTGTGCCCTCTACGGACGTGCCATCAGCGTAGCATCGCCGTGTCCAGCGTTCGGCGTTCGGATCAGGTCGATCCAGCAGCGGCGCCATCTCGACCAGTGCGGATCGTAGATTGTCGGGTAGTATTCGTTCGTCGTTAGATTCGTCTAGATCCTGAGATCGTTGAATGATCGTTCGATCCAGCCGTTCGGTCAGCCGATCTTGAGAGCTGAGCAGAGCCAGTGCTTCAAGCACGACGTTTCGAACCAAGCAGCGGTCGTCATCTGAGAGTGTTGCCATGTACCTGGACCTTTCGCGTTTACGTGAGGTGCCACCAATGCGAATCGACACTGGAAGGAGCGTCTTCCAGCAGGCTGCTCAGCGAAGTAAAGAAATCGCTACCCGCGCTCAGGTCAATTGGCGTCGTGGAATCCATAAGTCTGGCCAGAACAGACAGGGCCATAGTCACGACATGCAGACTTCCCGGTTCTTCAAGGAGTCCATTCGCCGAAGCGTCTTCGATGACCAGTTGAAAGACCAGGCCGAGCAGTGCTTCATTCATTAGCCGGTCGTCGGTGACTACATCGGGAACGGCATTCAAGAGCTGGAGCTTCGTCAATTCGCTGTGCAGCACTGCCATCGATCCGGCAGCCCGTTTGACCAGCACAAGTTCCCACAGAATACGATTGTGAATGTCCGACTTGTAAACTGCGACGTCTTCTGTTCGAGCCATTCCGTTCTGCAGTGCGGGTGGGAACGCCGGAGTTCCCTGAGATCGTGTCACAATCTCGGTGTCTGGCGAGAACCCTCTGAAATTCTCGAGGGTCATCTTCTCCGGAGCCGTCCAGCCATCGGGAATCGGGTCGGCGACAATTAACGTAGCAGGACGAACTCGAATTACGTGCCGAATGAAACGGCGGATGTCGCCAGGGAGATACTCAACAAAGATACGACGCCCGAACCAGGTTGTAGACACTCCGGCCGGTTCTCTGAGTTCCTGCTGTGACAGGTCGTCAAAGAACTGTCGGTGTGTCAGGAAGCAGAAGAAAGCCTTCTCCGCAAAGAATTGCTTCAGATGAGTCAGTGCCGTTTCGATTTCTGGGATGAGGTTCTTTCGCTTGTCGAGTTCATCAACCAGGAAAACCGGCGAGATGCCACACTTCTTCAATGCATCAACGATTCGTGGTAGATCTCGATGAAGAGTCTTCAGTGAGTAGTCACGGGTAAACCGACGGTTTGTGATTTGACTTCGTTGTTGCTTCCACGTTCCAAACAAAGAGAGCCCCAGCCCTGTTCCAATACTCGTCAACAGGCCAGCAAACAGGGCCGTAGCGGAACTGCAGTTTGTGGCGGCCCCACCAGTGGCGACAAGCCCTCCGCTAAGTAGACTCGCAAGCAACCGACGCCACTCTGAACCATCGATTCTGCTGAATGCATCATTGCCACGTGTTAGCATTTTCTCATCACGGTCGGCCTGCTCTGAGAAGAGCTGGCCAATCAGCCTGAGATAAAGCTCGTTGAATGTCGTCAGAGCACCGAGTTCTGCCGTTGACTGATTGGCAGGCAAACGTGGATGTCGACTTCCCGGAACTCTTGCTCCAAATTCATTGCGCCGAAACAGAGCCGTGCCGTCGCTGTCGTGGCTTAGGTATTGAAACCTTCTCCAGTGGTCCCTCAACGTTCGAGGATCGATTGATGCCTCAACGTCCTGCTCGAACTGTGCCAGCATCTCAGCCAATTCGTCGGAGTCGCCGACTGATGCATGCATCCTTGCCAGAAACTCCCGAAGGACCGCTCGATGCAATGCGCAGCACAACTCAAGCAGCAACTTTCGGTGCGGTTTCGGGTTACTGACATCCTCGTCGGGCAGTTCGATGTCAAGGAATGCGGACGCGGTAATCGGGACCGGTAGCAGGCGGACGGGTTGGCCCTGGCGGATCAGTTCGGCCTGGAGTTCGCGGATGACCCACAGGGCTGTACCGGTTTTCCCGGAACCTCGTTGACCGGCAATCAAAACGGATCGACCGCTGATCAATGGGCGGCGAAACTGGGGTTCGGGAGAACGGCGACCGGCATAGAGATCGAGTTCGGATTTCAGTTGTCGACTTGCTTTTGAGGCGACGTAGGGAGTCGATCCCATATCGTCCGATGCCACACTCGAATCGTCGGAAAAGATAGCAGTCAGTTGGTCATCCCACAGCAGCGCATCGGGTTCCCAGATTGGCTGAAGATCAAACGGCACTCTAAGACTCCTTTTTCTTCGGAAGCTTGCCGTTACCGCCGCCAGAATTCGTCTGCTTTGTCGTGTCCCCGAGTTCGTTTTTTGTCGTGTCAGGAGTTCCGTCACTAGGAGTCGTGATGTTTGAAGCTTTGGCTCCATCACTGGTCGCGCGAATATTGGTTGCGGGAGTACTGGGCAATTCGAGGCGGCCCGTTGATACATACGCCAGGCCAATCCACGCGATGACACTTGCGGTTATCAATAGCCCCAGTGCGCCAGCCGGTCGGATGTGGATTCCCTGTACTCCACCTCCAAAACCGCCCCAATGAAGCTCGAAGGCTGGCTTGTGTTCTCCTTTGGCGAGAACAATCAGCAGCAGATGCGTCAGTATGGCGATGGCCGTTCCAAGCAACAGAAGAATCGCCTCTGACCGCGTGACAGGGAAGAACAGTCCAAGGATTACACAAGGCATCAACAGAAACGACGCAATCAGTGAGTTCTTCAGGTGAGGCAAAGTCTTAAGGTTAAGTGCCTCAAGAACAAAAGCATCGAACGCAGCCAGAATCTGCTTTGAATTTATTGTCATTCGCTCAGTCAAATTCCTGCTGCTGGCTGGGGCAATCGGAAAATGCGATGTGGCAAGCAGCTCATTCCCTTCGGGTGTATCTTCTGTGTCAGCGGATGGTGCTGACCGACTGGGTGGTTGACGGCTGATGTCGCCGTTGTGTGCGTTTTCAGTGACGTTTGTCGAATCGGTCAAGGTGTCCGCTGGTTCTATCGGTCGAAGTGTCGCCCTGATTGGCTGGTTCAGATCCGTGGTGATAATTCCGAAGAGGCACATTCCGAGAAACGACAGCCCGAAGATCCAACTGGCGGGCCGGCTACTGAAATCTCCGGTGCTAAGCAGCAGAAAGCTCGGCAGGACCAGCACAGTTGACACAACCGCAAGATTGCGGCAGGTCATGCGCAGATGCCACAGGTAGTTGTGCAGGCTTTCACGTGACGGGGTAGTAAGGTGCCGATAGATGTCGTCCCAATAGGCGTCTGTTGAGTCTTCGATCGATGCGGCATTCTGGCCGTGGGGAAGGAACGAAAAGGCGCGTTGTATTACCAGCGTCACCAAGCCTAGGGTGTAGACGACGGCAAGGGCAACTAATCCATGAGCGACAAGTTGAAGCTCGCGCATTGGCATCAGTGTCGAGAATGGCACGAGTCCAAGGCTGCAGAGTCCAGCGGCCAGAAGAATTCCAGGCACCAGGATACTCGGATCAAATAATCGTGTGAGGATTGAAATTTGGCCCATGTCTGCCGTCTTAGTGGGAGTTCAGATTGCGGAGAAGTTATTACCCCGAAAATTTGAGAACTGAGCATTCTGTTAGTAGTGGGGCGCACTTCGCAACTCAGGAGCGATGGGCAGCTTGTGAGATTTAGTGAAACAGGTAGGCTTCTGGGCCGATCGCGTTTCAACTCGGTATGATGTTTTCCACCGACGTACCACTTCGTTTCATGCTGTCGCTTTGCAGGCTCGCTTGCGCCGAACATCCTGCCATTGAGAATTGATGCCCGCGGTTGGGCTCAAGTGACTTCTGGTTGCAGTTGATCTTCAGTTCGGATCCGGTCGGGTGTGGTTTCTGGTTGTACCGATTATGACGGCGTGTCGCTTTTGGCTGCCCCGGTAAATTGAGGGTTTTGCCATGCTGATCCTGACGTGCCTCGCCGGCGCGGGATAATTGGATGGGAAATCTGCGCAGTTTGTGCGTTTGATTGGGCCTTCGATCGGATCGTGACATAGGTTTGTCACAGACTTCCGACTGCTCTCGTTTGCCGTCGGAGCCTTTGTTGACGAGTCCATCAAAGTTCCACCGCCGGGAAATTCCGGCTTTGAGTCCAGCTCACGAGGAGCCGGCCTGATATGCATTGAGGCGGTTTGCGGCATCGTTCCGCGGGAACTTATCGGAGCAGCGAGTCAGGTATGTTACCAGAATTCACAATCGGTCTTGTCGTCTTCCTGATTGGCGTGGGGGCTTACACAGTCACCGCCGCCATTTCAGACATTCGCATCAAAAAGATCCCGAACAAGCTGACACTTCCGTTCTTCGGAGCCGGGATCGTTTATCAGCTTGTCTTTCACGGCCTTGCCGGACTCGGCGAAGGATTCCTGGGCTTCGCAGCAGGTTTCGGTCTGCTGTTCCTGCTCTGGATTATCGGGAGTGGCGGCGGCGGCGACGTGAAACTGATGGGTGGCCTGTCGATGTGGCTCGGCTGGAAACTGACGATCATGGTGCTGATTGGCAGCGTCATCTTTGCAGCCGTTGGAACGTTCCTCGTCATTGTCTACAGCATGTTTTCACGCGGCGTTTATGACACCAAAGATAAATACCTGGCGACGGGTAAGTTGAAGAAGGGCGAGAAGCCCAAAAAGGAAACGCTCCAGCAGCGACAGCATCGACGCCCGATGGGATACGCCGTGCCGGTTGCTCTGGCCACCTGGGCTGTTGTTGCCTGGCAGCTTCCTCAGTTTCCGTGGATCGGCGGTCAGGTTCTGGCAGGATTGTTCCAGGCCGGTGGCTAACGCGTCATGCAGATTCTGCGTGATGTCGCTTTCAGACAGAAATCGTTTTCGAGGCGGGTTGAGCGATGAAACGGGTTGATTCAGTAAAAACCGGGTGTGGACGGAAGCGACGCAGAAATCGCTCCGGGATGCTCAGTGCTGAGTTGATCATGACGTTACCGATCCTTGCCATCGTGCTGTTCGGGTTGTTCGAGTTTGCTTTGCTGTTCACCGCTCGCGGCGAACTGTCGGAGGCGTCTCGAGTTGCAGCCCGGAAAGCATCGATACCGGGGGTCACTTACGACGCCGTAGAAGAAGAAATCCGCCGAGTGCTCTCGCCACGGCTTCAGCGAACGATGGAAGTTTCAATCGATCAAGGGCAACGTTCCGGAGACGTCGTCACCGTGGCCATTGCCTGCAGCATGAACAGTGCGTCTCCTGATCTTCTCTGGCCAATCGGGTACAGCCTGAAGAATCGGAAGCTTTACGAAGTGACAAAGATGATCAGGGAGTAAACGTCGGCTTTCGAGCGACGGGTTTGAATACTCACTCCATATTAGATTCGTTGATTGCCAGCGGCCTTGCAGCCACTGCGGGTCGACAGGTCTTGAATACCGAATACGTCATGCGGGTTGAGACTCGGAGCGGTCCGGGTCTCGGGTGACCAACTTTTTAAGTGATGCGGCTGGCGGCCGTGCTGATTAACCGGGTGGGCTGGTTAACGCGGACGACCGCTGGAAGCGAACGCGAATCTCTCAGAGGAGCAGACCGGTGAAGAATCTCACTCCTGCAAAACTCATCGTGATGATGATGGTGGCTATGGGGCTGCTCGTGACTCTTTACGTTGGCAAGCAACTGCTCGCCAAAGAACCGCCACGGCCGCGAACTGTCGGCACCCGTGTTGTTCCAATGCTCGTCGGCGATGTCGAAGTCGGCACCGTACTGACGCAGGAACACATCGGCATGGGACCATGGCCAGCCAACGAGATCAAGAATGACGTTCTGTTGAACGCCACGACGATCGTTGGTCGCGTTGTCCGCAAGCCACTGAAAGCCGCTGAGCCAATTCATGGCAGTTCGCTGTTTCCCATGAACGAATTGCCGCCGCTGGCCGTCAGCGATGGTTATCGGGCCATGACAATTCATCTCACGGACAGTGCGTCGCTGATGAACGGTTTGCTGCGTCCCGGCGATCATGTGGACATTGAATTTAACCCGAAAGTAAACGTCGCCTCCGACCCGCGTTATCAGGAAATCGGAGGGTTGTCGATCGTGCTCTTTAAGGGTGTCAGAATCCTGGCGATCAATCGTGCTTTCGTGCAGACAAGTATCGAAACCAGCGGCAACAACGTGACGTTGGAAGTTGCTGAGAAAGATGTTGCGATATTGCGACTGGCCGATGAGAACGGCGATCTGTACCTCTCTTACACGCCAAACACGGTCGGTTCAGTGACGGTCGCGGTTGCAAACCCTGATCGTCCGACTCTGGAAGAGCTGTTGCAGTTGCCTCCGGTTCCTGAAGAACCCGTTCCACCTCAGCCAGACGTATTCCATTCGCGGATTTACAGCGGAGCTGGCGGAGGAGGCATTCAGACGTTTGTTAATGGTGTCCCCATGGGTGGATACAACAGCAATTATGGCAACTACGGTACGAACGGGTTCAATGGGAACTTCGGATACAGTGGTGCCTATCAGGGCCCAAGCAACCGAAACGTGCCAGGTGGGTACGGGTATCCAAACGGCAACAACGGAATGATGCCCCCTGGATACGGACCGGGAGTCGTCCCCAACAATGGCATGGTGCCTTACAACGGCGGCGGCATGATCTATGGACCGCAGACCAGCACGGGTACTTCCGGGGCTCCTGCCTCACCGAATTCGACGAAAACCGGCCACACGGGAATTGCCAGCAGAACAGCCAGTGTTCGCTGAGTCCTGCTGTTCGCTCTTTGGAAAAAGATCGTCAAGCGGTCCGGTCATTGGTCGGGCCGCTTTTTCGCGTTCAGAACGATCAGTTTCCGCTGAATCCAAAGTCAGCCAGAAACTGAACACCGCATGCAGGCGGAATTGTCCGGAACACGAAACCGGCAGCATTGTTCGCGGAGTCAGATCATGAGGATTTGCTCCGTCGCCGCTGAAATTTGTGACCTATGTTTAACAGGACGAAGTATTGCGCCCGCGCAGGCATAGGATCTGAAACGATGATGGTTCGCAGCCAACTGACAATTCGACATCGCGAAATCGTCAGAGGTCAACACTCGAAGCGCCGAGGAAGCATGGCGCTGGCAGCAATGATGTCGCTGCTGGTCATTATCGGCGGAGTCGCCCTTGCGCTGGACCGGTTGTGGATTGATGGTGCTCAGACTGAACTCGAAGCTGCTGTTGAAGCGGCGGCTTTGCGAGGTGGTCAGCTGCTGGCGTCTGACGATCTGCTGCGACCGGATTCCGACATTGATGCACGCCTCGAGCGGGCTCGGCGCGAAGCGGGCCGGATCGCCGGTGAAAATCTCATCGCCGGGCAACCGGTCGAACTTGATCTTTCTCCGGAAGGCGACGTCCGTTTCGGGCGTCTGGTCCACCGTGAGCGGACGCTGGAAAACGTCTTTATCGAGACGACCGACAACCCGACAAGTGTCGTCGTTCGAGGTCTGCATTCGCGATCACGCAATAATCCCGTCGCGACATTTCTGAACTCAGTCAGCGACAACGAGGGGGCTGATGTATCAGCCTTGTCAGAAGCAACAATTGACAATCGAATCGTCGGGTTTCAGCCATTGACCGGGGCTCCGATTCCGGCGTTGCCGCTGGCCATTCTGCGGGAAGCCAGAGAAGGCGATGCTCGCGAATCCTGGCAGCTTCAGATTGAAGACCGAAAGGGAGCCGACCTGTTCGGCTACGACGAGCAGACCGGACAGGTAACCGATGGTCCCGATGGGATTCCGGAGATCCGCCTTCGAAGTGCCGTTCATCGGGGTAATCCTGAAGAAGCCAACGTCCATCTTTTTGATGTGAACGGGATCTCGACCGACGAACAACTGCTGCAGCACATGCGGAGCGGCTGGCGTGACGAGGACTTGCCGAAAAACCAGAACGAACTCCGCTTCCACGAAAAGTCGCGGCGTCAATTCGATACCGTTGCCGGAATTCACGGTCCATCGCCTCGCGTGCTGAAAGAGCAGATTGGCCAGTGTCGTATTCTTTTTCTCTATGACGAGTTCCTGCCAACTGACCGCTCTGGAGCCGGACGAATTCGAATTACTCAAGCGGTTGCTGGCCGTGTCCTGTCGGTCAACGTGCTCGAAGACGACGGTTGCGAGCTGGTCATCCAGCCGGGCGTCATGACGACTCGAACAGCGATGCTTGCTTCGAACAACGACGAACCGAGAGCCGGTCGACAGAAGAAACGCGGACCGGAAGACCGCTCGGAACAACTTTCAAATCGATACATCTACAGGCTGCAGATTACGAACTGAACATCCTGAGGCCGGATTGGCCATAATTCAGTCAGAACGAGGCACGACATGGTTGCTGAAGCTCCCACTGCAACGGTTACGAATGCGGAAGCTCAACAGAAGTTTCAGAAGCTGAAGACGCATCTGCATCGCCGCATGATCGACGCAATCGACTTGTCCAAAGCCGGACAGATCGAAGAGTCTGAACTGCGTCAGCAGCTCCGCTCGCTGGCGTCGCATCTGGTGTCGATGGACGAAGTCAAACTCCCTGTCGACCAGCGCGATCACATGGTCCGAGAGATCATGGACGAGATCTACGGTTTCGGTCCGCTCGAACCGTTGATGAATGACCCTGAAGTTTCCGACGTTCTCGTCAACGGGCCAGATCGAGTCTTCGTTGAACGCAACGGGATTCTGCAGCCGACGAATGTTCGGTTTGCGGACAACGCTCACCTGCTGCGATTGATCCATCGACTCGTCGGTCGAGCCGGTCGACGAATCGACGAAGTTCAGCCGATGGTCGATGCCAAATTGCCGGACGGTTCGCGACTGAACGCCGTGATTCCGCCGCTGGCCTTGAACGGGCCGACGGTTTCTATTCGTCGTTTCCGTTCGCGAGCGTTGCTCTTTGAAGACATGGTTTCGATGGGATCGCTGGCTCCGGAAATCGCAGACTTTCTGGTAATGGCTGTTCGCGGTCGATTGAACATGCTGGTTTCCGGTGGTACGGGTGCTGGAAAGACAACGTTGCTGAACAATCTCAGCCGCTTCATTCCAGTGACCGAACGAGTCATCACAATCGAGCAGACTGCCGAGCTTCAACTTCAGCAGCCGGACGTCGTGTCGCTGGAAATGCGACCGGCCAACGTTGAAGGGACGGGCGAAATTGATCAGCGGGATCTGCTGAAGAACAGCCTGCGAATGCGACCTGACCGAATCATCGTCGGCGAATCGCGCGGTGGTGAAGTTCTTGAAATGCTCCAGGCCATGAACACGGGCCATGATGGTTCGATGAGTACGCTCCACGCGAACGACACGCGAGACGCTCTTGACCGACTGGAAATGATGATTGCGTTGTCGGGGGTGGAGCTGCCGACAGCGGTCGCTCGGCAATACATCGCTTCCGCGGTGCAGATTCTGGTGCACATGTCGCGTCTGAGCACCGGCGAACGAAAAGTGACTCGAGTGTCCGAAATCTGCGGCGTCCGCAACGGCGTCTACATTATTGAAGACATTTTTGTTTACCGAATGCAGGGAGTCGATCCGAACGGTCGTGCGATTGGTTCGTTCTTCGCGACAGGTCATGAACCCGCCGTCCTGAAGCGGCTGGCCGCGTCCGGCTTCGACCTGCCAGGCGAGATGTTCGACGCTCGCGAGTTGCAAACTAGAACGCCCAGGAAATCGTAACTCGACGACGGAGAAGCAAACTCGAGCCCGCCATTAGAAGTCAAAAGTTTCAGGAAAGTCGCCATGTCAACTGGATTTGCCAACTCGCCAATCGAGCCATTACCTGCGTTCGCAGAGATTCTCCGGGATCAGGAGCTTTTTGGAACGCGCGAAGATGATGGTGTTGGCAACTCGATCAACTACTGGTTCGACACGCTGATGATCCAGTCCGGAATCGGCGTCGGTCCTTCGGTCATGCTCTTCCTGTGCACGTTATGTGGCATGTCACTGGGCGGCATGGTTTTCGTCGTGCAGGAAAATCTGTTGTCGGCATTGATGCTCGGCACCATAGGATTTGCTGCTCCGGTCCTCACCGCTGTGGTGATGCGTCAGCGGCGGCAGAAGCAAATGATGGCTCAGCTTCCGGCGATGATCGACGAACTGGCTCGTGCCGCAAAAACCGGACGGAGTATCGAACAGTGCTGGGAACTGGTCGGCAATGACACGTCTGCTCCACTGGGTAACGAACTTCAGGAATGCTCTCGACGCATGAAAATGGGCGAGGACATGACGCAGGCCATCAAGGAACTGCCGTATCGAACGGGGCTGGTTACGTTGAACATTCTGGTGACAGCGCTTTCGGTCCATCAAATGACCGGGGGCGACCTGGTGAGCGTGCTCGAACGATTGTCCCAGACGATCCGCGACCGCCTGCTGTTTCTGGGGCGACTTCGAGCCGCCACAACAGGGAGTCGCGCGACGGCCGTCCTGATGCTCGCTTTGCCGGTGTGTATCGTGATCTTCTTCTCGATTCGTGATCCGCTTTACGTTCAGAAACTGATGGCATCGGATATTGGCCGAAAGGTAACGCTCGGCTCAATCGCGATGGAAATCTTTGGTTCAATGTTCATTCTGCGAATTCTGCAAAACAGCCAGCGTAGCTGACGCTGGTCGCTTGAAGCCAAACACGAACAATGAGCCGTTTCGGCTCGGCAACAGGCTGATAATCAACGAACGCGTCAGCTCCTGCTTGAGGCAATTTGATGAATCTCTCAACTCAGACACTGTTCCTGATTTTCTTTACGCTGGCCGCATCGCTCGTTTTGACTTTGTTGATCAATCGAGTGCGCCGCTGGCGTCAACGCCAGCGCGACGAAGCTCAGATTCGAGAAGCCGAATACGAAGACGCCATTCGTCAGTCGCAGGCCGAACTTCACCATCCGGCTACAGAAGCAACGACATCAACACCTGTCGGGTCACCTGCCGCCGCCGTTGAATCGTCCGCTTCAACCGGTGCGTCAACGGAATCCGTCGAGCCGACGTCGCCTTCAAAAGAGGCACCGACCACCGCATCGGGAGTCCTTCAGCCTGATCGCTTCATGGCGTGGTCTCCACCTCAGTCCGAAGTCTGGCAGCCGTCCGCTAACCAGCCTTACGAGGTGAGCTGGACCGGGCAGAAACTGTTTGGCAATCCGACCGACGATTTTGAAGAAGCTAACAGCCTGCCGATGTTGAGGCCCGATCAGGTTCCGTCGAACGATGGGTCTGACTACGTCTTCGGACCGGCGACCTCGGCGCTGTCGGCTGTCATGCCGTCGCCTGACATTGAGCGAACCAACAAAGAACTGACGCGGGCGGGCTATCATCAGCCGCACGCGATGCAGAACCTTCAGGCTGTCCGGTTCATGATGTTGTTCGGCGTCTTCTTTCTTGGCGGGGCTGCGGTCATTCTTGTGCCGCAGCGGTTTGAGATCTTTGCGATGCTCGGCACGATTGCGGTGGCGGGGCTGGTCTGGGCTGTGCCGCGAATCTTTCTGCAGAACAAAGCGACCGAGCGGACGAGTCAGCTGGAGCGTGCCATGCCGGACATGCTCGACATGCTCAACATGTGTGTGAGTCAGGGCCTGACCATTCCCGATTCGCTGAAACGTATCTCGCGAGACCTTCAGCCTGTCTATCCCGCCCTGGCAACCGAACTGCTGATCGTGGTCCATCAGGCGGAAGTCGGCAACCTCCAGATTTCCCTCGACAACTTTGCCGACCGCGTCGACGTTCCGGAAGTGGACTCGTTCGTGTCGTTGCTGAATCAGTCGGAGCGGATGGGAACGAACGTCTCTGACGCACTTACCGAATACAGTAATACGATGCGCGAAAGCCTTCGTCAGCGTACCGACGAAAAGGCGAACAAGGCGGCGTTTCGACTCATGTTCCCAACAGTGCTCTTCATGATGCCAGCCGTTTTCGGATTCCTGATGGGACCGGCGATTCTGGAACTGCAACAGTTCTTCGATGACGGCGGCCTGGACGCTCTGAGTGCGAGCGGTGACCTGTCAAGCGTTTCACAGGGGTTACGACAGGTCAGCACTGACCAGTAGCAGGCAGATTGGCGAACAGACAGTCCGGCGCGGCGGCGACAGATCGATGAATTCGGTTTGTCGATCAGTCACCGAGCGGGATCTGGCAAATGGCCCACTGGCCGAAGTTCTCTTCGACTTCGATCTGAATCATCGAGACGTTGGCTTCGCCGTGATTTTCGACCGTTGGCCGTAGTCGTTCGCCAATCCAGCGAGCGATCAGTTCTGCTGTCGTGTTTGCAACCGGCAGCAGAACGCAATCTTCGCGAGGGAAGACCCAGCGACGGTTTTCAAACGTGACTTCAACCTCGACGTCGGATTCGTTGACCTTAATCGCCGGGTGCTGAGTCGGCAGCAGGACGTGATGATCCAGCTCGTTGACGATGCCTTGCAGCGTGTCACGCAGCGCGATGAAATCAAACACGTACGAGTTGCGATCAAGTGGTCCTGTCAGCTCAGCCGCTACCCGCCAGTTGTGACCGTGCAGACGCTCGCAAATGTTTCCGTTAAACGTGATGAAGTGCGCGGCGCTGAAGACCAGGTGATCCTTGGTGACTCGCACCTTCCATGTTTCGTCCGACATCTGAGATGATTCCTGCAATGCACATTTTCGCTGAAGTTGCGGTTCGCAACGTCGATTCTGGTAACGCTACGAAACGATGGCGGGAAGTCAATTCAGCAGCGGGTCGCGTTTCAAAACGCCTCGGACCTGCTGGATCTCGCGCAGTCGGTTGCGTGCTGTATCCAGCGAACGTTCGGCGCCGCAGGATTCGAACTGCGAGATCGCTCGCCGCAGACAACGGCTGGTGAGAGACCAGCGGCTGACGTTCTGAAAAGCTTCGGCAAGATTCAGCAGGTCAGTCCCCGCGTTGACCCGATCGTTCAGCTTTCGATGCAGATGGTAAGCCCGCGCGAGAAATCGAATGCCGACAGCGTTGTCACCGCGTAAGAGGGCGAGTGCTCCCAGGTTCGCACAGTCCGTGGCTTCTCCGGCGCGGTTGCCCGTTGCCTTTTCGACGGCGAGCGACCGGAGCAGCAGATTCTCTGCCAGATCAAAGTCTCCCAGATCGATCGCGTCCAAAGCTCGACCGGTCAGGTCGGCAGCTCCAAGTTCGCCATGAGCTGAAAGCGTTGCTTCACTGGCCCGCCCCTGAAGCGTCATCGCGCGAGAGGACTGTCCCGTTCTTCTCAACACTGCGGCCAGATTGTGGCGAACGATTTCCGCCAGCCGAGCGTCTTTGGTTTCCGCAGCCTGTCGGAGCAGCGATTCATACCCGCAGGCAGCTTCGTCGAAGCACTCACAACGAAACTGGAAACCTGTCAGCTCGACGCGACCGTTCGGGGTTTCGTCAGCAAGGGCTGCTGCCAGATAGGCGTTCCGGGCGGCCACCATCAGGCCTGATTCTTCCAACTGCCGGGCACAGCTTAGTAGTGTTGAGGCTGGGCCAGTGGGGAGTGCGACGCAGGTGGTCGATGATTCTCTCGGCTGGGACACAGGGTAATTCCTTACTCGCGAATTGAAACATGGATTCTGAACCAGAGTTTCAGCGAGTGAGGACACCTGACGACAAGCACATCGTCCGGATGGGTTGAGCACTGACCAACGGCCACATGACTCAAACGCTCTGACGGAAGACGCCACCCCATAAGGATGAATCTTCAATTGAGAAAACGTCAGAAAATGGAACGCATGGCGACCTCCCGCAGGAGACCGCCATGCTTTCCGCCCAAACCTAACGATGAATCGTTGGGTGAGGGGAGAGAGAAGAGAGACGCCTCGCATTCTAGGCAGACCACCTAAGTTGTCAATTGCGACTTTGCCGGAATGCGAAAATCGTGTTAATCGTCTTTTCGCAGCATTCCGGCCGACGATTCGAAATACCGCTGTCGTCGGTCGCTGGCGGTCGGCGTCGACTGGCGGGATTCTTCGAGTTCGGTCACGACTGCGTTGCACAGCCGACAGCCGATTGTCTTCAGATGAAACTCGACATACTCGCTCAACGAGACATCCAGAACTCCGAGCAAATAGCTGCCGAGCGTCGCTTGAGTTGGGCAACTCAGTCGATTCCGTCGCCAGATTTCACCGATCGTATGCCCCCCTTGATCGCGACGTCGGATCAAAGCGGCAAGCCGCTGCCGCATGTTGGACGAATCCCGCAGCACTTCTTCGAGCGAAGAAGCTCGTTGAACAGGAAGTTGCTCATCCAGAAACGCCAGCAGTTCATCGTCCGAAAATGTGTCAGCCACGCAGAGTCTCCTGCCTGTGAATACCGCCGTCTGCTGATCATGTTCTCGCAGCATTGAGGGTGCGAGTTTGATTACAGAATGAACAACGCCATGCGAGCCTCAGTCTACAGTTCAATCAGAAACGTGTCTGGAATAAATTCTCTGCTTCTGCAACACACAACATTGCCCCGCCGCAGAACAAGGTGATTGCCTGCTGGCTGGCTTCCGTTTCGAGGAACGCTATCCTCACTCCGTAGTCTTCGTCGGACCATTGTGAGGAGCTTTCGATGGGCAGGTTAGTCATTGGTGTGTTGTTGGTTTTGTGCATCACGGGTTACAGCGAGGAATATGTTTTGGCGTTTCAAAAGTCTCAGTTGAAAGACATTCGCACCGGGGATGACAAACAGAGCGGCCATTCGGAGTTACCGGACGACAATCCATTCGCCGCCCCCAGCAGACTGGCACTCCAGACCCCCGCCTTCGATACGATCCGAGTCGAGCATTACCTGCCGGCCTTCGCGGCAGGAATCAGGCAACAACTGGATGAGATTAAAACCATCGCTGGCCTGTCCGATGCTCCCACCTTCGAAAACACCATTGAGGCAATCGAAAAATCGGGAACGTTGCTGACGCGCGTGGAGCAGGTGTTTTCGAACCTGACCTCTTCCAACACAAACGAATTCCTTCAGAAGACGCAGAAGGAAGTCGCACCACTTCTCGCAGCTCATTCGGACAATATCCATCTCAATCGACGACTCTTTGAGCGAGTTGAAACACTGTACGAATCGCGCGAGTCGCTGAAGCTGACCGGCGAACAGCAGGAAGTGTTGCGTCGTCACTACGAGAACTTCGTGCGGGCCGGAGCCAGGCTTCCGGAGGAGCAGCAGAACCGAGTCCGCTCTCTGAACGAGCAGTTGTCAAAGCTGCAGACAGAATTCAACGATAACCTGCTCGCAGCGACGAAAGAGCGGTCAGTAATTGTCGACGATGTCACTGAACTGGACGGTCTGACTGACTCGCAAATCGCAGCGGCGGCGGAAAAGGCAAAGGAACGCGGCAACGACGGCAAGTACATCCTGGAAATTACCAATACGACGCGCGTGCCGATGCTGACGTCGCTTAATAACCGCGAACTGCGGCGGCGTCTCTGGGAAGCTTCAGCCAGCCGCGCTCTCGGGCAGAACGGCGGCGTCGACAACCGCGGGCTCGTTCTGGAAATCGCGCAGTTGCGAGCGGAACGCGCGAAACTGCTCGGCTTTGAAAACCACGCAGCCTATAAGCTGCAGAATCAGATGGCCAGGACGCCTGAGGCGGCTCGAAAGATGTTGACCGATCTTGTGCCGGGCGTCGTCGCGCGAGTGAATGAGGAAGCGGATGATCTGCGAACCATGATGAAAGAACTCGGGGCCAGTCACGATCTGGCACCGTGGGACTGGGAATACTTCGCCGAGAAAGTTCGCAAAGCCCGGTTTGACGTCGATGAAGCGCAGGTCAAACCCTATTTCGAAATGAACAACGTTCTCGAAAAGGGCGTCTTTTTCACGATGAAAAAACTGTTCGGGATCGAGTTCCGCGAACGAAACGACCTGCCCGTTTATCACCGGGAAGTTCGCGTGTTTGACGTACTCGACTCAGACGGATCTCAGATTGGCCTCTTCTACGTCGATTTCTTCAGCCGCGACGCAAAACGTGGCGGCGCGTGGATGAGTTCTTTCGTAACGCAATCAACATTGCTGAATCAAAAGCCGGTCATTGTCAATGTGTTAAACAATCCCAAACCGGCTGATGGGAAACCGGCTCTGATCAGCTTTGACAATGCCACCACGATGTTTCACGAGATGGGCCACGCCGTGCATGGCCTGTTTTCCGACGTGACCTATCCATCCGTCGCTGGCACAGCAACGCCTCGCGACTTCGTTGAATTCCCGTCGACGTTTGAAGAAGACTGGGCGATTCAGCCCGACATTCTTCGCAACTATGCCCGCCACCACGAAACTGGCGAACCAATTCCGACAGAGCTTCTGGACAAGGTCATCCAGGCCAGCAGGTTCAATCAAGGGTTTGACACGCTTGAGTATCTCGCGGCGGCAATTCTGGACCTGGAATGGCACACATTGTCCGCAGATGAGATCCCGGACGACATTGAAGCATTCGAAGCAGCAACGCTGAAGAAATATGGGATCGACATTGCATCCGTGCCGCCTCGCTACCGCACGGCGTATTTTGCTCACATCTGGGGAGGCGGATACTCAGCCGCCTATTACGCCTATATCTGGAGCGAAGTTCTGGCCGCCGACGCCTTTGCCTATATGCAATCCAACGGTGGCGCAACGCTCGAAAACGGGAACCGCTTTCGTGACGAAGTCCTTTCCCGAGGCAGTAGTAGAGATCCCATGCAGTCATATACGACCTGGCGTGGACAAAAGCCCGCAATCGACGCGCTGCTGATCCGACGCGGACTGAAATGAAAGTGCCCCACTCGCATGAATCGTCCGCACTAACTTGTCGTTCTTGTCGTTGAAACCTGAAGGCGTCATTCATGAATTCAGTACGGACGTTGTTAGTCGTGATCGCGAGCGTTCTTCTGCTCGTGGTTTCGAGTCTGCGTCAGGTTTCAGCCGACGAACAACCTGCCGATGCCGGAGCAGCAGCGGGCAGGTCGAATGAAACAGAACCAGCTCGAATTCCGGTTCCAGACAGACTCGTTGTCCTGACTTTTGACGATTCGGCAATCACTCATGCAACGCATGTCGGGCCGCTCCTGAAGAAGTACGGCTTTGGTGCCACGTTTTTCATCACCGAGGGCTTCAACTTTACGACGAACAAAAAAGACTACATGACCTGGGGCCAGATCAGCGAACTGCACAAAGCCGGATTCGAAATTGGCAATCACACTCGACGACATGCCGCAGTCAACCGCCAAACAGCCGGAGAGATCGACTCTGATGTGGAGTACATCGAGGACCAATGCGTTAAACACGGAATTCCCAAGCCCGTCAGCTTCTGCTATCCGGGATACGCCACCAGCGACATCGCGGTCAAAGTTCTGAAGAATAGAGGCTATCGATTTGCGCGAGCCGGTGGTGCCCGGGCATTCGACCCGGCAAAGGATAACGGGCTGTTAATGCCTCAGGCTTTTGACGGCAAACCAGACAGTACGTTCGAGCAGTTTGTCATGGCGACGGAGATGGCCAGAAATGGAAAAATCGCCGTCATGACCTTTCATGGCATTCCCGATGCGCCACACCCGTGGGTGTCGACAAGTCCTGAGAAGTTCGAGCGGTATCTGAAGCACCTGACGGACGAGAAATACACCGTCGTCGCGCTACGGGAACTTGTGAAGTATCTCCCCGCTGACTCGCAGGAGTGAAACGACGTCACGACCGACCGGAGCAACCGGACGTGCCGCCGGCTGATCAACTACCAGTTACTGATAACGATTCAACACTCCTGAATTTCAGGCGTTCAGCAGGACATCGAGGCGGTTTCGCAGACTACCTGGCAGCGACCTTCTGAAGCACGACTGAATACACATCAATGCCCCGTCCGCCAATCAGCTTTGGTGCGGTCAGTGTCAGCGTGTCGCGGCCTTCCGTCAGCGTCAGCTCTCCAAGTTCGAGTGGCTTGAAGTCTTTCACGAAGTAATGCGACTCGGCGACGCGTTCCTTTGACTTATCCCAGAAGGGTGGATCGAAGGCGTCCGTCACGACGGTTTCCGTTTTCGAACTCCCCCAGGTAAGCCGGACGGTCACACCAGCGTTTGGCTCGGGGCAAGTGTAGAAGACTGTCGCTTGATACCGCCCTGCCGCCCCGACTTCGATATCCCAGGTGATGGAGTCATCGTCGCGAGTCCAGTTGGTAAAGAACGAATTATTCGGTGCCTTCGAGCTTCGCCGGATCGTGCCATGAGAAACACCGTCGCGGGCCGGAAGTGTGGTCGACTCCGCGTACCCCACCGTGAATGGCCGCTCGGCGTTGGCCGCAAAAAGTTCTGTGGCTTCCGCACGATGCACGGCAACGGCTTCTCGCAACTTTCTGGTGAGTTCCGGATACTTCTTCGCAACGTCGTGGTGCTGCCCACGATCCTTCTGAATGTCAAACAACGCACCGCGATCATCCAGGCGGAACTGCGAGGTTCGCACGGTCACTCGCTTTCCCCAGACACTGAAGAGCTGGCGATCCGACCAGTCGGCGCGGGATTCATCTGACGACGTCGGATGATCGAGCAACAGTCCCGCAAAGCTGCGTCCGTCGATTGGCTTCGCCGTTCTGGCGGAAATACTGGTGAGCGCCGTCAGGGTGGTCAACAGATCGATTGCCCCGGCGACTTCGGTCACTGATCGCCCTGCACTGATCTTCCCGGGCCAGCGAATCAGAAATGGCGATCGAAGCCCGCCTTCGTCGACCGTTCCCTTTTTGCCCTTCATTCCAGCATTCCACCGGAAGCTGTTGGGGCCGTTGTCGGAGAAGTAGACGACAATCGTATTTTCCCGCAGCCCGAGTGCATCGAGCCTGCCCAGAACCCGTCCGACGTTCCAGTCGATATTCTCACACATGGCTAAAGCCGCACGAGTTACAGGAAGGTCTTCCTTTTCCGGATCGCGATTCCTCATCATCGGATTGAGGCCGTCAAACTTTCTGTAGAAATGATCCTCGACGTAGAACGGCGAATGCGGCGTGTTGAACGGGACGTAGCAGAGAAACGGCTCGTCGCGATGCTCGTCGATAAAAGCGAGTGCGTGATCGGTCAGGTCGTTTGTGAGGTACCCGTTCCCCTTGACTTGCGTCCGGTTGTGATCGAGAGGCGGACTGAAGTAGTGCCCCCAGTGTCCGGAAGTGAATCCGTAGAACTCGTCAAACCCTCGGTCGAGTGGGTGATAGGGTGACTGCGTCCCGTTATGCCACTTCCCGAAAACTCCCGTCGCATAACCCGCCGCATGGAACAGATCGGCCAGAGTCGTTTCGTCTGGATTAAGCCGCCCTGCCCCTTCACTGACGCCGCTCACGCCGGTACGGAAGTGGTAGCGTCCGGTGAGAAACTCAGCCCGCGTTGGTGCACAAACCGCGCAGACATAGAAGTTGTCGAGCCGCGTTCCGTCTTTCGCGAGAGAGTCGATATTTGGTGTCGCCAGGTTTTTATTTCCATGACAACTCAGATCTCCCCACCCCTGATCGTCGGCAAGAAAGACGACCAGGTTTGGCCGCGAAGACGTTTTGACAGCCTCGACAGATGAGACCGGCGGATCAGCGGCCTGCACGGCGAGCGAAGCAAAGTAAACAATCGAGAAGATCGTCAGAACACATTTCATCAAACTGCTCCAGTCGAGCCGCCACTGATCAAGCCGCGACTTCGGTGTATTTTCAAAAAGTTTTCATTGAGGACTCACGCTTCACTCGCTTTGATCCTGAGTCTGCCCCAGCTCGCCCGCGTCGAGTCCAGAAATGTTTCCGAAACAACGCCCCTGTTCACTCAGAACAGTTTCTAGAAGTTCTCTCATGTTCTAAGCCAGGCCGATTCTGAGAATCGCAACCTCGAAGTGACTTTCAGGGGGTTCGATGACTTCCTTCATGATGTGCACCGCGTTCGGCAGGTACGAGTCATCTGTCCAATCGGCGAACAATTACTCTTTTGTGGCTAGAGATTGTCCGTACGATCCAGGCTGAAGTCGACCGCAGGCAGACTAAGTTTCTGTCCGCGGCGTATGACATGAAAGGTCGAGAGCCTTTTCCCGGAGCGAATGGACCGGGCGTCGTCGTTTCGGTGACGTCGCGAGTTCCGGGAAAAGGTTCCCGGCCTTTTTTGTTGTACCAGGGTTCGGCTGTTCGAGACCTCAGGCCGTAGTCACAAACTCGGCGTTCGAGCTCGACCATCACCAAAAAATCACAGACGAACCCGCGTTGCTGCTCAGGAAATCCGGCATGAAAAAGCGGACAGGATTTACGTTGATCGAACTGCTGGTCGTGATCGCAATTATCGCCATTCTGGTCGCCCTGCTGCTTCCCGCAGTGCAACAGGCACGCGAGGCGGCTCGACGAAGTCAGTGCAAAAACAATCTGAAGCAGCTGGGCGTTGCCCTGCACAACTATCTCGATACACACAGCGTCCTGCCGCCAGGTGCGACGATCGATCTCTCAGTCGGCTCAACCGGCAACAACACATCCTGGGGTGTGCACGGTCGAATCCTTCCGTTCATTTCGGAATCAAACCTGGCCAACGAAATTGATCTCAGTCAGGCCTGGGACGGTCAGCTTGCCATCAGCGGAATCAAAGTCGACGTTTTCTCCTGCCCGAGCGATCCCAAAAGCGACCTTGCCCGCGATCCAGGTTCAGGTCGCCCGATCCTGTACCCGACAACGTACGGCTTCAACTACGGAACCTGGTTCATTTTTAACCCGATCACCGGAGCAGTCGGCGACGGCACTTTTTACCCGAACAGTCGACAGCGGGATTCGTCCATCACCGACGGGATGAGCAACACTCTGGCGGCCGCCGAGGTCAAAGCCTGGACCGACTACACCCGCAACGGCGGCCCCGCCTCAACAACCATCCCCGCAACAATTGCTGATGTCGAAGCCGCCGTCGCCAGCGGAGCCCAGTACAAGAACACCGGCCATACGGAATGGCCCGATGGCCGAGTTCATCACACCGGCGTCACGGTTACTCTGACGCCGAACTCTTTCGTCTCGTACACAACCGGCGGCAGCACCGTCGACGCAGACTACAACTCGTGGCAGGAAGGTCGGAACGGCAGCACCGGCAGCCCAACCTATGCTGCCATCACATCCCGCAGTCACCACATCGGTTCGGTCAATGTCCTGCTCGCCGACGGCTCATCCCGATCCATCGGAGACACGATCGACCTGTCAACCTGGCGAGCCCTCGGCACTACCAATGGTGAGGAATTGATGGGCGATTTCTGATTCGCAGAGGCCATGAGTTTTTCATCGCAGCAGGCAAACGCCTTGGACTGTCCGCCTGACGCTCGTAAGAAACCTGCGATTTTCGGGCAAACGGCTCGCCGAACGTGCCCGCAGCTTTTCGCTGTTTTGAAAGAATCACAGCCCCGCAGACGCTGAAACCTGCTGGACCGAATTCAAATTCCAGCAAGCACTGTATAAGCAGAAAGCCGCTGAATTCCTCATAAACAGCCCGTTTCAAGCAGGAGCATTCCAACATGCCATTCGGATGTTGATTTGACTACAAATCAACATCCGGCCCTGATATAAGACGCGCCTCGCAGTCAGACCTGCTCTTCGTATTTGCGGAGAGCTCGAAGAAACCCGCACCCGTAGTTCAGCTGGATAGAACGCCGGTTTACGAAACCGGAGGTCGCAAGTTCGAATCTTGCCGGGTGTACTAGACTTACGACAAATGGCCCTCTCGGATGTACTCAGGTACAACCAAGAGGGCTTTTTGTTTACAGAGAGGAATCTGGCCAAGGCCGTGACATTAGTGAATGCACAACCACATATGGCCCCTGATCAGCGTCGTACGGAGCGGCAGCAGGAACTGTGGAGGCGACTTTTAAACTGCCAGAGTCGATCAGGCATGCGCCTTACGACGCACTCACTGGAGTTCGTCGCGACGCGAAGCCCGACAGCTTTGCTGAGTCGCTCTGCAGCCCCCACTACAAAGAAGGCGACTCTTCATAACCGGTCAACAATCCTGCCTTGAAAAGCTCCTCTGTAATAAAACCATCGCCCGACACAACCTAATCCGATCTTTACATATTGCCTGAAGTGCATACCGATCCTGGGGGACTCACCAGGTTCGCGTAACAGGAAAGAACAGATTTCCGCGTCGATGCGCGAAGTTCTACTGATTTCCCAGATGACTGTGGAAACGGCACTCCTGCAGCCTGTTTGGCCGCAATGATGCGGCAGGAACGCGTCAGACTCCGTCTTGGCACTATTCCGGTTCCCACCTACAATGTCCTAAATTACGACTCAAATCGACAATTATCATCAGATTCGCTGTCTCCCAAGGATGGGTTGCGCATGTTTGGCCGTGACGGAGTAACGTTCAACATCCTGTTCGTATCGGGAACGGTGCGAAGCCTGGCTCCCTTCGTCCTGAGCATTCTGGACGCGTCTGCTGATTGCTCGATCCGACTTGTTTCGAACGGCTGCACCGCACATGAAAACCAGATTCTGGAATCGATGGCCTCGGCAGAGCGTCGCCTGTCCTTCTGCAGGATTGAGACAAAGCGTCCGTTGGACCATGGCGTCGTATTGTCACTGCTGCAGAATCACAATGAGTCACCGGTTTTTGCGTTCATGGACTCGGATATTTTTGCAACTGGAGATTTCCTGAAAGAGCTCAACTGGTCACCAGCGGATTCCGCAGGCATTTTTTCCTGCCCGCCAGCCTGGAGCAACGCTGAACTGGAACGCCTTCCGCAAGGTTATGGAATTCTCTCGGGTGTCTACAGCCAGCTACATGATGGCTTCAATGTCGGAAGCTCGTTCTTTGCGATGTACGACAACAAGCTGCTGACTCAGTGCATGAAGGAGACTGGCATCACCTTTCAGCCATATCTATGGGAGCAGGTGCCGCCTGACCTGCAAACGGAGCTGGTCGAGACCGGAAAGCAAATGGCGTTTTATGATACCGGGAAACTGCTGAATATCCTTCTACAGCTACGGTATGACGCGAGTATCGAGTTCAGACAATGTGAGTCTCTGGAGCATCTAGGGGGCATCAGCGGATTCAAGCTTTCACGAACCCGCGAGCTTTATGGCCTGTTGCAGTGCGCCTGGTCATCAGTGCTGCCGCGTGGAGTTCGACATTTATTTCGATGGGCAGGTATGTATAACGGCTGGCGCGAGATGGTCAGCGATGCCGAAGCCCGCTGGGTGGACGCCAGACACTCCCGCAGACGCCAGGTGGTTGATTACTACTCGCGACTGCTGCGTTGCCTTGCTGAGAATAAGATGCTCGGGTTCGAGTTTGAACATCGCGATGCTGCGATGACTCGGGCGGTCAGCCGAGTGGCTGATCTATTACGCGACGGATACCCGGGCTGGCAGCGCCGAATACGAGCACTGGTACAGACTTCACAGGGCGCAGAACGTCGCAACCTTGAACCAGCACAGATTAGTTTTGAGTGCCAGAAGGCCGCGTAAAGTATGTGAGCACGCAATCGTGGCAGGCGCACCACGACCAGATGCGGTCAGGATGGGATCAATGTCCAGGCACACTGACATTATCTTTAATGTAATTTTCGTCCCGGGTTCCGTTCAGCTTCTGTCTCCACTGATGTTGAGCTTTCTGGATACCGGTCCTGGATATTCGATTCGGCTTGTTTCGAACGGATGCAACACGAAAGAAGACGAAACTCTGAGGGCCATCAGCAAGAAGAATCAGCGGTTCCAGTTCCACAAAATCGCTACAAAGAGAATGCTGGACCATGGCGCAGCGCTGACGATCCTGCAACAGATGGAGGCATCGTCGGTGTTTGCGTTCATGGACTCCGACATCTTCGCGACTGGAGACTTTCTGACAGAACTCAACTGGCAGCCTGCTCAGTCAGCCGCCATGTTTTCGTGCCCGCCGGTGTGGGGCAGTCAGGAACTTACCGAGCTTCCAGAAGGGTTTGGAGTACTTTCAGGAGTTTACAATCGCCTTCATGACGGATTCTGTGTCGGCAGCTCTTACTTTGCGATGTATGACAATCAACTACTCTCTGATGTGATGGAGTCGACTGGTATCCGTTTCAAAAAGTATTTCTGGAAACAGCTTCCTCAAGCTCTGCAAGATGAGCTTGCAGGCGCCGGAAAGCAGATGATTCTCTACGACACGGGAAAACTGATTACGATCCTGTTGCAGCTTCGCTCTGGTTTGCCTGTCCAGTTCAGGCATTGCCGATATCTGGAGCATATTGGTGGAGTCAGCGGGACAGGGTTGTCCAGGTCTCACCAGTCAGACGGTAGAACTGATCAATACCGGCGTATTGCTGCGAATGCTCTCCGCTACCTGCGTCCCCGCCTGAATGTTCACCCAGACTGGCGCAGGTTATCTGTTGACGAAGAGATTCGCTGGGTGGACGCAAGGAGCAGTCGGAGACGTAATGTCTGCGCCTTTTTTTCAGAACTGATGGCAGGACTGGCACTTACCGGGTCGCAGAACACGAGCTTCAGTCTGGATGATCATGATGTCATAAATGAAGTTAATCGTGTCGCGTCGCTGTTGCGTGAACTGTATCCAGACTGGTTTCGGAGTATTGAGCTGACGATTCGTGAAGGACGGGGCGATGCATCGACTCAACACTCCGCCAGTGGGAATCAAAGCGCAGTGTGACACAGTAGTCATATGCAGGTACCAATACGACACGATGAAAACACGTAAGCAGAGCGATTTGAGTTTCAACAACAGTATTCGATCGATAGATAATTCGACTCGAACGCTGATGAGTATGGTCATGACCACTGTTCCCATTCGTTACAACGACAACCAGCATCCCTGGACGCTTGGCATATTGCGTCGCCTGGCAGCCTGGCAAGGGCATCGTTGCCGTCAGGTTTACGAACACGTCGAGCATTTCGTCGCGTTCGTTGGATCGTCACGATCGGGGAGCACTTTGATTGGTGCTTTACTGGATGCACATCCTGAAGTTGTCATCGGTCACGAGGCGAATGCGTTCGGTTGCGTACGCGACGGACTGGACAGAGAGGGGCTCTACTGGTTTCTGATGCGGAACTCGCAAGGCTTCGCCAAGACAGGTGCAGAGTGGACGGACTACAAGTATGCCGTTCCCGATCAGTGGCAGGGGCGAGTCCAAAAGCTCCGAATTATCGGCGATAAGAAAGCCAGCGCGACGACCCGGCAACTTACAGACGATCCTGATCTGTTGAATCGACTGGTCAGGACCGTTGGTGTGCCCGTCTCTTTGATTCACACAATTCGCAATCCGTTCGACGTTCTAGCAACCCGTTTCCGAAGAAGCCCCAACTTTTCATTGATGGATCATTCTGAAAAGTTCTTCCAGCAATGCGACACCCTTAAGAAGCTCAAGACCGGCAATGCTCCGCCGAACATGATTGATGTCTACCACGAAGAGTTAATACGTAACCCGGAGAAAGAGTTACGAAGGTTGCTGACTCTTACTGGTGCCGAACTCGATGACAACTACCTGGCATCAGCCAGTGCCATCGTCAATGACAGGCCCAATCAGTCGCGTCATTCCTGCGACTGGACGGCGGAGCAGATTCGATTGATTGAACGTCGAATGGACGAATACGAGTTTCTAAGCTGCTACTCATTTGATGACGGTGGCATCGCCGCAGCCTGAGAATGTCAGACCCCGTGTCAAGCAACCGGCGGTCGAGCGCGAAGTGGTAGACGCTGAACAGGACAGCAACGTCAGCAGGACAGGCGCCTTCTACCAAGCGAGCCTGAAGCTCCACTGCCCGGGATTCATTCGCGCTTAACCAGCGATCATACGACGGCAGTAGATTCGTGTGGCAGACCTCAGAATCAACAAGTCTCCAGATACTGCTGGACTGGCCCAGAACGATTCGGATGTTGAGATGGTTTGCTCCTGAACAAGGTGGCATTCATTTCCGGATCTGATTTGCAATAGTTGGCCAGACTTGCTGACCAGCCAGATGCTTCCCGCAGCGAGTATCGGTGAAGCGGCAAATTGCCCACCAAGCCTCTTACGCCACAAAACATTACCAGTCGCGAATTCCAGGCAGTTGAGTATGCCTGCATCGTCCAGCGTCAAGACATGCTCGTCATGAATGAGCGGGGAAGGTGTGTCCCCACTGCATCGATTGATTTTCCAGCGAGTCGACACTTGCTGCATTCCTTCTGGCTGCCCGAAATCAAGACACATGACGACATTGCCTGGCTTCCTGGTGCATACCACTGCGGCCCCATGAGCCACAACAGCGCTTGCTATTGGTCGTGCCGCCTCCCACTCCTTTTTCCACAATTTACGACCGGTAGTAGGGTCGTACCCCATGATTGATCGTTTGCCGGGCAGAATCATCACTTTACCTTCACCCGTGTGAGCGATAATGGGTGTCGCGAAACCACTGAGTGAGTCACGCCTGGTTCGCCAGGCAACTCTTCCCGACTCTCTGTTCAAGGCAGCCACAAAGCTGACTCCAGCATGCCGACTGTTTCCTGGTCCCTTGCTGTCACAACATACAATTACGTTGTTACCACAAATCGCTGGAGATGACGCAAATCCATGAACAGACTGGTAGCAGCCAACGTCTTTTTGCCATTCAGTTTTCCCATCCAACGAAACGGCGGATAGAATAACTCGTTCACCTGCAATTACTGGAACAAACACTCGCGAACCATCACAGGCAGGTGTCGGGGAAGCTGGCGAGTTGGAAGCGTTCGTATTGGTGTCTGCATTTCTGACAATGTCAGTCCGCCAGATGATCCGACCATTGTCCCGATGCAGACAAATCAGCGAGACCGTCGATGGTGCATCGAATGTTGTGACAAACACACGATGTCCTCGGATAATTGGCGATGACTGCCCCACACCAGGAATGTCAACATCCCACTCTGCAACAGAACTATTGCAGCTTTCAATCTGAGCCGGTGCTGTCCCGTTTCCTGAAGCTCCTCGCCACCACGGCCAGTCACTCTGACCGGGCTCTGGGAGTTCGATCGTGATGTCCAGCTCTGGCTGATACGGGTGCTCACTGCCCGGGACAGTCCAGCTATTCTTCGCAACTACCCAGGTGGCCGCCACTGCTGGCAGCAGAGCGAACAGCCCAATTACAGAGAGAAGACGCTTGCGGGAATGCGACACTGTCCTGCCTTGAAAATGAAGCAACCGATATCAGGCAGCGGACCGCTGACTATCTTGTTGAGTCCCTGCCAGACCGAGTAGAGAAATAGTTTCACCAGGAGTAGCAAATCGAAAACGGTCAGCCTGCGGATGAGACACGATGTAGTCGATACTTTGCATGACACCAGCCAAGAGATCAGAGCGGCTGAATGTTGCAGTACGCAGGACAGCCATGAAATGAGGTTGCGACTCCGTTCGAATGCGGTGCTCAAAAGTCTCTCGGAAGTTTTCCGGTCCACGCCGCAGGATAAATCGACGAGTCTCCGAGCGATCATGCCCGATCAGTTTGTTTCGAAGGCGACGTAAAGCTGGCCGTATTCCGTAATCAGGCAGTTGTACGGAAAGCGGAATGAACCAGAGATTCGTTGGGCAGGTTTTAGCCGGAAGGCGAAAATCCTCAGAACAGGACCGATACGGTTGCTGCGGAATTGGTCTGCCATCAATCGGTTCACAGTCAACTTGCCCGATTTTCCTGCTGATGGTCTGCCCCTTTTCTCCAGGCTTCAACGTCAGGTCATACTGAATCCCCTGGTCAATCAGGAAATCTCTCAGCTCATTGCTCATCCAGTGTATACCGCCAACAGAATGTGTTTCTGGCTGGTATCCATGCTTGCGCATTGCATGAATTCCCATTTCTATGCATTCGCGAATGTGGTCGGTGTCCATAAAATCCTGAATCCAGTCATTCAGATTTTTGTCCCAGCGGTACATATGAGTATGCACACCTACTTCGTCTCCGGCCGCTCGGAGTTGCTCCAGTTCGCTGCCGTAACGCTCAAGTGCCCAATCTGCTGCACCGTAAGTCTGTTTGATCTGCTTATCAGCGCGGAGTATCCAGGTAAAATGCGGTGAGCATCCCGTATATTTGTAAATTCGTTCACGAATTTCATCAACCAAAGGAAAGGCAGCTTCAAAACCGTGCCATGGCTCCGGTCGGTTTCGATCGATGTAATGCTCATCCGGCTCAATGTCGAAGTTTACAATAATGGGTACTGGTCGTGTCGGTGAGTCCTGGTCAGTCACAAGCGTGGGTTCCGGTTAAATCCGATTGCACAAACGGGTTAATGCCCCTAAGGCTCAACACCTGAGTCAGGGTGGGTGAGCCTCACGTCGGTGCCCCTGCAGGATCGCAGCCAGTACGAACGCGTGTCCTGAGTTTGCTCGAGGCGGCCTGTCCGGTTTGACATGCCGGTGTGTCGTAGCCGAAGCGTTGCATTAGTGGTGATTCACGGCACAAGTCATGAAATTCAGTCAATTGCGGGTTCTGTGTCCATGCAAAGACTTTGTCTGTCTGGATCGTCGATGCGAGTTTCTGCATGAATTCCTCGTCATGTTGCAGGTCTAGAAAGTCACCAATCTGCGACAATACCGAGACTGCTCGCGCGGCAAGATCTTCGAACCGAAACGTCAACAATTGCTCGGAACTGAGCCGTTCCGTAAATCGCGAGGCTAACGAAAGGTAGTGGCTCCAGAGATCAAACGGTTCCTGTAGACTCCGGAAGGGAGTCGACCGGGATCCGGGAGGCAATGGATACACACATCTCGCAGCACGCCTGACGCGCGATCGCAAAGTCCGAGGAAAAGTCCGCCTGTCTCGTTCGACCAGGCTGTTTGCAACGCCGACCCCATTACGAACGATATGGATCACTTTTGCCTGGGGAAATATCTTCAACCAGAGCGGAAGCGTGATTGTGCTTCGCGGATCCTTCCATCCCCACCGATAATTCCCGGCGTGAAACTCGTCGCCCTCGAACTGGCTGAAACTACTGGAATTCAGTTGCTCGATCAGATGGGTACAGTATCTGGACTGGCAGTCTTTGTGGTCAACAACATCCGCGAACGGCAGGGGAGTAAACCATGTTGCAGAAGCCTGCCGCAGAACTGAATTATTCAGGTTCAGAAAAAACAGTGACTCGGCATTGGCTGTAGTCGTGTCTGCCCCCATATGAACGCCCATGTCTGTGAGCAGACGAGACAGGAGTGTTGTGCCCGAACGGTGCATGCCAATCACAATCACCGGCGAGTCCGGGACAGTGCTGGCTCCATTTAATTGGTCAGTAAACACGCGGTACGTATCTCTCAATTCTGGCGGCGAGCAATGGAGATTCAGTTTCGGCAGGTCCGTTACATCGCATTTCTAGCCAAAAACGCGGCACGGCAGCAATATCGTTACGCAGCACTCGCAACGCGGAACCTCTTGATGCAGGTCCACTCAGGTCCGTTTGACTCGAATCGTCAGTCTTCCCCGCTTCACCGGAGTCATGAATCGCCAGAAGCCATAACGAAGCACTGGATGAGTCGCGAAATTGACGGTCCTACTCGGCGACTGAGGCAGTGATTGCCAGTCGCAAACGTCGAAAAACCCGCCCGGCAAGGGAACTGACTTGTCGGCGCTCAGTCAGCAGGCGTTTTGCGTACTGAGAGCAATGTTCGGCACGAATCTGTGGGGTCAGGGAGGTCGTCCAGTCGTCCTGATAACCGAGTTGATGGAGATACTGGTCAAGAAGTGGACGCAGCCTGTGAGTGTCCTCGGACACCAGCCAGTTTTTCCAGTCACCCGAGCTTCTGGTTCTTGTGACTCGTTGCACTTGTGGTCCTACACCTGCCATCTCACCCAGTGAGAAACCAAGATACTCTTCTGTTGGTCCGAGTTGCCCCTGGACCAGGTCTTCGTACTTCAGGGTGTGGTAGCCAGCGGCGTCTTCGTGAAATTGTCGAAAGAGGTCGAGATTCTGCAGGAACGAATCAAGACATGAAGGCTGACCGGGATTCAATGCGTCTACCGCATCCATTACCTGGCTCAGTGCGATTTCTTCGGGAACTCGTTCCTTCTGTTCCAGCAGTGAAATCAGCCGTTGAGTTTTGGTGGTGTTTCTGAATTCTGTCGCGTGGAACACCGAATACAAAACTGAGCTGACGAGTGTGTCTCTAGGGTCGCGAACGATCAAAATCCTCCGCCCGAAAGATCGAAAGCTGTCCAGCAGGGCAGGTTTAGTGTTACGGATCAGGACTTTGGCCAGAACGCAGCGACAGGCGTCCTGAGAAGATTCGGTGAACGTGGTTGGCTCAAACAGACACCGTGTCGTTTCGGGAAGTGATTGTCGGATTCTATAAAAGAGTGCAGTTGTCCCCGTCTTGGCCTGCCCAACGATCAGAATTCGATTTTCGGATTCTTCAAACATCTGATCATCCGAGTGAATACGGTTGAGTTCGTATGCCTGCAGGCCCTCGCGTAATTGATATCAGAAATATCACGCCGCCAGGAGCAGTTCAGGCTGTGGATATCAGGGGCAGTCCGATGGGTCAATATCTCTTCTGAGATGGCCGCAAACCTGATTCACTGCGGCCATAGTGTGTGTCAGCGGTTGCTATTGACGTTTTGCGTCAATAGTTCCTAACTGTCTCCCGATTCTGTATTCCAGTCAGTTCAGCGCAAAAGCAACTGAGGTGGCAGAGTTCTCAGGACGGATCGTGAGATGATCGCCGAAGCAGACAGACTGATCTTCGTTCATATTCCAAAAAGTGGCGGCACTACGTTGAGGCGTTTGTTGAGCGAGCAGTTCTGTGGAACCGGAGTCGCTCATGTTAACCGGGCAGACATTCAACAAATGCCAACTCCATGCTCCCCTTCAGCTTCGTTGGTGATGGGACACATGCCATTCGGACTGCATGAGCGTCTTCCGGGTAAATCCATGTACCTGACGATGCTCAGAGAACCGACCGCGCGAGCCATCTCGCAGTATCACGCCTGGTTGCGAAGACGTGAGCTTGATATTGAACAGTTTTCGTTCGACGAGTTTCTCGTTTCGACTCCTAAGTTGAACAACGATCAGACCCGCGTTGTCCTGGGTAATGTCGAACGTCACGTCCCGCTCACAAATGCCGATCTCGATCAGGCAAAGGAAAACCTTGAAAATCGTTTTCTGTTTGCTGGAGTAACCGAACGATTCGATGAAAGTGTCATCCTGCTCGCTCAGAAACTTGGCTGGGGCAAGCCGCCTCGGTATGTCCCTTCAAATCAAACGGTGCGGCCTCTCACGCCGCGTGACCTGTCGCCCTCAGCACTGCGTCTGATTCGTGAACGGAATGAACTCGATTATGCTCTGCATCGGCATGCGGAAGTGTTGTTGGAAAAAGAGATTCAAGCGGTCGGCAAAGCATTCATCTCTCAACAGTTACGGATCTATCAAAGCCAGAAACGATGGAAACTGTTGAGTGACTATGGCAAACGAGTCGTTCGCCACTTCGTTCCACAGTCTTTGCAGAATATGATTCGTGATTTCAACGGGAACAAGTGACGCATCCAGGAAACACCGGCAACCTTCAGGCGTTTTCAAATAGCGGCGATTGACTGCATTCGGCTCTGGTTCAAAATGAAACCAAACTACAGCGACATCCCCAGCGTGTTTGTAGTTCTCGCCACGTGGAACGGGGGCAAGTACGTTGCTGCACAGATCGAAAGCATTCTTGCACAGACGGAATCAGACTGGACGCTGCTGATTCGTGATGATGGTTCCATCGACGAGACGCCTTCTATCCTGGCCAACTACGGTGCTCGGGATCAGCGGATTGAGTTGCTCCAGGACGCGAGAGGTCGACTTGGACCGGCGCAAAGTTTCGGTGTCCTGATAAGGACTGCTCTCGATCGTGGAGCTGACTACGTCTGCCTGGCCGATCAGGATGATGTCTGGGATCCCAGCAAAGTGGCTGATCAACTCCAGCAAATGCTGGAAACAGAACAGGAACATGGAGTTGATTGCCCAGCGTTAATCTACAGCGATATGGTCGTCACAGATCATCGTCTCGAAATACTCCAACCGTCATTCAATCAGGTGGAAAAGCCACCGGTTGATGCCGAACAGTTCCTGCGGGGGCTGCTGACTCGCAACTATGTTCCCGGTTGCACGATAATGGTAAACAGGGCGTTGCTTCAATTTTCTCTGCCACTGCCATTGATCGAAATGATGCACGATCACTGGCTCACACTGTGTGCAGCATCCACTGGAGTTGTCCGCTGTATCCAGCGGCCCTTGCTGCAGTATCGAAGGCATGGGGATTGTGCGACACCAACAGGCCTGAATCGTTCGAGTCTGTTTGCGATGCTAAGGAGACTTTGCCAGGGCGAACCGCTTTCTACCGAAGTTTTGAAACGTCGCTGGGCGAGTATTGAAGCAGCGAGAATCATCCTGCAACGACTCTCACCTCACCTTGGCCGCTCCACGCTACTTCTTGACGGTTTTTGCCGGGCCTTCCTGCCAGGCACAACCGTAATTCAGCGAGTATCAATGCTGCGGCGCCTGGGATTGCCGGTCGGAGGCTGGTTCGCAAAATCTCTTGTCTATTACATTCAGATCTGCTGCCTGAAAACATGCGTCGAGAATGCTGGAAACCTGGAAGAAAAGACGGAACCGCAAGTCCGCACTGTGGCCTGATTGCCCTTTGTCTAATTGCTTGACCATCAACCAAAGTCGGCGTTGATGAGTGATCGGAAACGTCCATCAGAGAATGCAGCAAGCTCATCCCAGGTTCCCGATTCAGAAACCGCGCCGTGCTCAATCAGGATGATCTGGTCGGCATTACGAACCGTGGAGAGACGGTGTGCAATGACGATGATTGTGAGCTTCCCGTTCAACTTGAAGATCGCTTCCTGAATCCGTTTCTGGTTCTCCGAATCCAGACTGCTTGTGGCTTCATCAAGTATCAGAACTGAAGGTTGGCGTAGCAGAGCGCGTGCAAGGGCGATCCGTTGCCGCTCTCCCCCGGAAAGACGAGTGCCACGATCGCCAAGGAGAGTGTCGAGCCCAGCGGGAAGCGATCTCACAAAAGGGAGGGCAGCGGCGAGCTCCAATGTTGCCAGCAGGTCATCGTCTGATCCATCTGGTTTTGCCCACAGCAGGTTGGCTCGAACAGTGTCGTGGAAAAGAACGGTTTCCTGCGGTACGTAGCCAACTCTTTGACGCCATTGAGCTGCATTTTCGGACGAGAGCGGCTCGTTGTCGACTAGAATGGTTCCTGATTCCGGAGTTATCAGTCCGATCAGCAGATCTGCAAGTGTGCTCTTGCCTGAGCCGGACGTGCCCACGATGGCGGTCGTCATCCGGGCTGGAATCGTTAGATTGATATTACGGATCGCCCAGATATCCTGAGCCTGATCGTACCTGAATGAGACGTTTTTCAGGTCGATCCGGCTGGTTAACCCCGGCGCTGCCGTGACTTTGTTTTCTACCTGCTGGTGCGCCGCCTGGCATTGGGTTCGCAATTCACTCACTGATTTGAATGCCGGCAGCATCTGCAAGACCTGCTGGTAGAAATTGTGAATTTCACGAAACCTCGGAGTCAACCTGGCAAAGATAAGAATAATCACGGCGAAGTTGCCGAATGGCAGCGAAAGAACTTCGATGGCGACAAACAACAGAATGCTCAGCAGAAATGCGGCGCCTAACGTGTAAACCGTTGAGGTCGTAGCACTGGCTCTGGCGAATGCCACGTAAGCGGAATTGATAGACGCGGTCACGGCCTGAAACGATTTGATCTGCTGAGATTCTGCACCGAGCGATTTGAGCTCTTTCATTCCGGACAACTGGTCGTCGATCTGTGCGAACAGATGACGTGTCTGATCTCTTGAGTCGCGACCGGCCTCTTTGGCAACCCTGTTCTGCCGCGCCAAAAGCGGCCAGCACAGCATGATGCTGACCGTGGTCACCGCAGTCATTTCCAGGGAAAGGACCAGAGCGAGCAGGAAATGAACAATCATCACGATCAAATGGCTCGCCAATCGGAGCAGCCCCATTGTTCCACGTGCGACTCGATTGATGTCGTCTACCAGTGAATGAGTGAAATCAGACGAACGCGACTTCAGATGGAAGACCCATTCCGCTCGGACAATCGACTCGTGGAGTTCATTGCGCATCGACTCGATAAAATCCGCCTGCAACTGTGCACTCAAGACCTGATGCCACCGCTGAATGGCTGCATGCAGTCCCGTGAGAGTCAGGAATGCGATCAGAATACTGGAGATCGATAGAGACATTCCCAACAGCTCGAAACTCTCTGCGACAATCGTCGCGACACGATTTGATCCAAGGGAATGCCTGGCGACGCCAGCAGCTTCCAGGAGCGGGATCAGCAGCAGAATCCCAATACCATTCAGGAAGCCAAGTATGCACAGGAGTACCAGATTCAGCGTCGCCCGTACTCGATGGGTACAGAACAAAGCCCGAAGATATCGAATGATCGGGCGGGTAGTGCTGGCTGGTGGCAATGTCATCTGGTCAGTCGTGATTCACTCTATTCGAAGGCGACGGGCTGCATGAAGTCACAGTTTACTTTCCTCGCTACAGAAATTCCTGATGGTCGCAAGGTCCAGACTTTGCTCGGTCACTGTCGAAGCCGATTGACCACCACTGAAACCTTTTAGCGTGCCGCCAACGATGTCCGCGGGCCATTCATTCCGACGGTCGCGTCATACACTACTGATCAGAAACAGATTCGACATCACCCTTGCATACACCAGTCCGCAGAATCTGTCCCCTCGATTGTCCAGGCCCGCCAAAGTGCACAAACACCCTCGCCCCAGGCGATACTCTGGGCGTCTGGCGTCCAGATCGCCTCAAGCGTTCTGATCTGCTCCCCGAATTCTGGTCCTTTCTTGTTGTTAGAATTCCGGTGAAAACCGGAACCTGAAAACGAACAGACATCGAAAGTCCGCATCACAAACAAACGACTCACCGCTGGCTGGAACAACGGCTTCCTGCCGAAAGCACAGTTCGAAGTGCTCCCGCTCCCCACCACGCAATCGCTCTGAATGCGGCACGGACAAAGACTGGTACTTTTTGGCACAATCCATCGTCATCCGTGAAAATCGGTGTCCATCCGTAACTAATAATTGAATCCGACTTTGCCGGGTGTTGTCGTTTTCAAGTCGGATTCAAGTCGAATAGAAACGCGGCCTATTTCTTAAACATTGCGTTCGAGCGATCGCCTCGTGACAACAGGTATGCCATCAGGTCGAGCACCTCGTTTTCATTCAGCGTGTTCAACAGACCTTTGGGCATCATCGACGTTTTCGACGGCATCATCACGTCGATCTGTTTTCGGTCGACGCCGACTAATGCTCCCGGGTCGAGCATGTTGGTCTGAATGCGGTACGAGTCACCGGCCAGATTAATGATGCGTCCGGTCACAACTTTTCCATCGAGCGTCACAATCTGAACGGCGCCGTACTGGTCACTAATCTGCTTGCTCGGTTCAACGACCGATTCAAGAATATCTCGCGCACTGAAACGCCCTGACAACTGAGTCAGGTCCGGGCCAACTGCTCCCCCTTGGTTGTCGAACCGATGGCAGGCAAAACACGCCGCCGCTCCAAAAAGCTGCCGACCTTTGTCAAAATCACGATTCTTCAGCCCGGTCTGCACGAGTGGGACAAGCTGCTGCATCGTCCACTCCTGGACAAACTTGCGAGGTTTCGCAGTAAATGTCGGAGCGTCGTTGGCCGGCTTTGCATCCAGAATCGGCTTGAGCCGTGCTTTCTCGGCATCGCTCAATGTCGCGATAGCTTCCGTTCGGATGTTGCTGATGAACGTCTCGAAACTGGCGCCGCCTCGATAAGTCGACGCCTGGACGAACCAGCGAAAGTACCGCTCTCGAAGCTCGTCATCCCAGCCTGTTTTCAGTTGTCGCAACATCGCTGCAAAACGAATCTGCTCTTCCTGAGTCGGCGAGTTCTCCAAAGCGTCGACCAGAGCAGCCGCTGCGTACGGAGCCTGCAGATAGACCATCAACTGCCCGATTTCGACGTCAAGATCGGCAGCTCCGGTTGGAAAATCTGCTCCACCACGACCGACGATGTCAGCTCGCTCTTCGGCATCCGGCGGGCCAATTCGCAGGAAGGTCAACGTAAGCACACGCATGACCTGGATCTTCTGATCAACCGAAAGGTTCGCCCAGTGCAAACGATCGAGAGCTTTCAGAATTCCGCGTCGAACGGTCGCCCCCTTCGAAGACGCCGACGCTGGCCAGGCAGGAATCGGAGTGTCGATATCCGGTTCTTTTCCGTTGTCTTCCCGCTCAAACTTCCGAGCCATTGCCATCAACGCGGTCACTAACGCTTGAGGATCTTTTTCGGCCAGCGCTCGATCTTGCCACTCGTCCAGCGGACGATGTTCGATCGCCACCCGAGCGGCATACCGAACGAACCGATCCGAAGAACCGAGATGAGGCCACGCCACTTCCACAGCGTCTGGATGATCACCCGCGTGCAGCGCTTCCAGCTTCTGGCGAGTCGTCCGGGCATCCGCCTGCTGCGTGTTTTGACCACTGGCTGGAGCCGTCGATTCAGCACCGGAGTACGTCACTTTGTACAACCCCGACTGAACGCGCCGACCACCGATCAGGAAGTACATCGCTCCGTCGTGAGGATTAATGATCGCATCGGTCAGTGGCAACGGCGTTCCCGTGATGAACTCTTCGAGCGTGCCACCGTACGTCGATCCTTTCGGAGCCATGTGTACGGCGTAGAGTTTTCCATAGCTCCAGTCGCAGGCAAACAACGCGTTCTGATACTTCGCCGGAAACTTCGCGCCGTATCCGAAAGTGACTCCGGTCGGCGATCCCGGTCCGATGTCGACGACGGGCGGAACGCTGTCAGGATAGTAAGTCGGCCACTTTCCGCCGCCGCTTCGCCAACCAAATTCCGCACCGCTGACAACATGACAAATCCGAGTTGGTCGGTACCAGGGAAGATTGAAATCCCACTCCATATCCGCGTCGTAAGCAAACAGTTCTCCATCGGCGTTATAGGCACCGTCGAATTCGTTGCGGAAGCCGGTCGCCATCAGCTCCCAGTTTTTTCCGTCTGGATCAACTCGACAGATGAAACCACCAGGAGCCCGCTTGCCTCGCATGAATCGTCCCTGCACGCGAGGCAGCAGCAGGTCTTCGTCCCAAGTCTGCGGAACTCGGCTTGAGCTGACTTCCGGCAGCATGGTTCCGTTCCCACAAATGATGACGAGCGATTTTCCGTCCGGATGCGGCAACACGGCGTGCGGACCGTGCTCACCGCCGCCTTGTAATTCGCGCAGAGTTTCAACCGAATCCAACTGATCGTCGCCGTCCGTATCGCGAACGCGATACAAGCCTGAGGCATACTTCTGACCGCGGTTCACGCTGACGTACAGACTGTCGAACGCCCAAAGCAACCCCTGAGCTTCACCAATGTCGACGTTCACCTTATCAACGACCAGTTCTGTCGCGCCAAGAATTCCTGGAGGCGTTACTCGATAAAGCGATCCGTACTGGTCCGAGACGATCAGCCGTCCTTTCGGATCATGGCACATGTTGACCCAGGATCCGTCCTCGTCCTTCGGCACCGAGTAAAGCAGCTCGACCTCAAAGCCCTTCGCCACTTTCAGCATGTCAATCGGAGTTGCCGTTGGTTCTTTCAGCGGAGCGGCAGCGGCCAGCGTTGCTTCCGTAATCGCCTTCGCCCAGGGACCGCCACCAATCGATGCGACTATCTCTGGTTTTCCCCACGGCTTCGCGGGTTTGAAGTCAATCGTCTTCCAACCTTTCTCTGGCGTCTTCGCCGCCTGCCACGATTCGTCCGTCACGATCGACCAGGCATCGCGCCAGCCGGATTCCAGATCAAGCTTCACCAGCAGACCGGCGGCACTCTGCCCGTTGTGAGCTTCTACAGCAATCACATGCCGCTTCTGCGGCGAGTCCAGATCCATGTGTTTCGAAACATCGACGAAGACCGGCGTCTGCCATGTACCGTGCTCTCGGACCAGCTCGCCATCGACGTAAATCTTCATCGAATCGTCGCACGCCGCGTACAGCCGAGCCGCTCCGACACCGCCGGAATCAACTTCCTTGCGGAAATAAACCGACTTCGCTGGCTCGTCACCTTCAGCCAGCCAGATCCAGTTCGGCTTCGCAGCTTCCGGGCGAGTCTTCGCCGCTTTCGCAGCAGCCTTGCCCTTTATTTTTTTCGCTGGTTCCGGCTTCGTCGTGCTTTTCCTGACGGATGACTTCGCAGCCTGTGCGACAGCCTCAAATTTCTTCAGCCGAACATTCCGGAACTGAGCTTTCATCGCCTCGCCACGATGAACCTGGAAAGCGATCACACCTTCCATTTCCCGTTCGGATTCCTGGTCGTCGATAATGTCGGCCGCAACCTTGCCGTCGAGTTTGTGAATCAGGCGGTTACCACGCGCGATGATCGTCAGCTCGTGCCACTTCGTCAGATCAACAGCCTCGAACTCTCCGTCCAGGTTCGTCGCATCCTTCTTTCCATCCTTGGCGACGACAACCTTCTGACCGCGTTTCGCGACGATGCCGCGACCTTTCTCGTCATACATCATCCCGGTGAATTCGGCCTTTGGATGAATGTCCGCCTGGTAGCCAACAACGACCCAGTCACCGCGAGTCTTGTCGTGTTTCGAACGGTACTGCACGCCCGAGTTGTTGTTGCCTTCGAGCCGGAATTCGCAGCGAAACTCGAAGTCCGCAGCAACGCCGTCCCAGATCAGAAACTTGTTGTATTCGAGGTGATCTTTCCCTTTGGTCTTCCCCGTGATGCAGCCATCTTCGACCGACCACAGCTCAGAATCACCTTTCCAGCCGGTCAGGTCTTTGCCGTTAAACAGACTGACAAACCCGTCATCCGCTTTCTCATCAGCACGCAGCGGGACAACGATCAACAACACGATCAAAAAGGCAACTCGTCTCAGCACGATACAATCCTCCGCAACAATCCAACTGGCACTTCAAAACAAGCCGCCGATCGTAGCAGAGCCACCTCAATTCGCCATCAACCAGCCAATTCGCCACCAACCAGTCGCCACAAAGAAACGCGACATACTGTGCAATCGCGAAAATTACGCAGCAATGTGCGGCGAAGACAGGCAGAGCTATCCGCCAGCAACCAATTGACAGTCTCGAAAAACAATTTGAAGCATGGGAAGGCTGCGGTCATCAAGCAGGGTCAATTGCCGCAGTGATTTGTTTGCATCCATTAGCTCTGCGCAATCAGCGCGTGTGAGGAAGTCACGAGCATTTTGAATTTCTCGCGAATCATCGCTCACAATCCAGTCTTCGATTCGCCTGAGATAAAAATGCTCAAGGAAGACCACGCCGAAAAAACGGAGCTGAAAGCAGGCCTCGTCCAACTCTGAAAATGTCATCTCAACGCTGCCACTGAGAGTCTGAATTCGAGTCACGTGGGTGTCGAGAAACCCAAGGTTTTCAAAAAGATCGTACGCCATCTCAATTGCCTCCGCATTGACCCTCTGGGACAAAACGCTAGCATGCTAGCGTTTTGTCCCAGAGGAACCTCCGATGCCCAAAGACCTGCACATTCGAAATGTTCCAGACCTGGTTCGCACAAAGATACGACGCGAGGCCAGCCGCCTGCCGGTAAGTCAGAATACCTACCTTTTGACCGTTCTTTCCGAAGCCGTCGAGAGCCAGAAAGGCCCAAGCCTGTTCGATCGGATTAGCGACGAACTCACAGGAAAGGATACGCCCAGCCAGTACAACGTCAACTATTCGGTACCATTTACATTTGTCGATTTATTTTCAGGCATCGGCGGAATGCGACTAGGACTGGAAGCCGTTGGTGGAAAGTGCAAATTCTCATGCGAGGTTGACCCCTACGCACAAAAAACTTACCTCGCGTGGTTTGGCGAGAACCCAGCGGGCGATGTCACAAAACTGATTGATGCCCAGGACATTCCGCCACACGATATCCTCGCAGCGGGCTTTCCATGTCAGCCGTTCTCACTTGCCGGCGTATCAAAGAAGAATAGTCTTGGCCGAGAGCATGGATTCAAAGACCGAACGCAGGGGACTTTGTTCTTCCACCTCGCCACCATTATCGAGCTTCACCGTCCCCCAGTGGTCCTGCTGGAGAACGTCAAGAATCTGCGATCACACAACAAGGGGGACACTTGGAAAACGATCCTTGGAACTCTGGATGACCTCGATTATGAAGTCTTCAGCGAAGTGATTGACGCATCTGCTTGGGTTCCGCAACATCGTGAGCGGGTTTTGATCGTCTGCTTTGACCGTCGCGTTTTTGGCAATTCGCCACCATTCGAATTTCCAGATCCGCCGTCTGGACCACAACCGCAACTTCAGGAGATCCTGGAAGAAGCACCAGATGCGAAGTACACGTTAACTGACCATCTTTGGCAGTACCTCCAAGACTACGCGGAACGTCACAGAAAGAAGGGCAATGGATTCGGATGCAGCGTCGCCGATCTTGACGGAATAACCAGGACTCTGAGCGCACGATACTATAAAGATGGGTCCGAAGTACTGATTCCAAGAGGAGAAGGGAAGAATCCGCGGCGTCTCACACCGCGTGAGGCCGGACGTCTGATGGGATTTCCCGAACATCTACTCGATAAGCAGGTGGTGTCTGACACACAAGCATACAAACAGTTTGGAAATGCTGTCGTCCCAAAAGTTGTCGAGGCAGTTGCTCGACAGATTGTTAAGGTAATGCAATGGCATCTTGTCGGCAAAAACGGCTGCCTGATCAAGAAACAAGGCCGCCGCCGATGAGTACCCCGATCGCCGAACGAGCGGTTACCGACTGTAGAAAAGTTGGGAAAGCATTACTTAAGTTTTTGTCGACCAATGACGTCCCCCGTCCGCAGAGTCATCAATTTGGCCCATACTTGCCAAAGCAGGCATGGCAGTTCTTCACACCTCACGCGCCGACAAAGGGTGTGAATTTGAAATCGTGGCCTGAAATTCTGTGGCCCGATGGAAGAACGACCAAATCGTGTATTACGTGGTATGGGAAAGCCAAAACAGAATACCGACTGACACGGTTTGGGCGTGACTTTCCATTCTTGACGACGGACCAGATTGGTTCACTTCTTGTCCTGATTCCCGAATCGCATGAGCGATTCATCGCGTACGTCTTTGACCGTGAAGATGAAATCGAAGAACTATTCGTCGGACTTGGCGTAGAAGTCGTTGAAGACTGGGGGTGTATTTTTGATGTCGAATATCCTGCTCCCATAGAGTCAGCCGAGAACTGCCTCGCACGTCAGTTTCGGAAATACGCAAACAATCTAATTGCGTTCCCAAGAACAACGGATATCTCCCTCGCCGCAGCGAATGCCGTTAAGCATTGCAATGCAACCTTCCGATCGTTGTCGGTCGATGAACAACTTATGACTCTGGTGCAAGCAGAATATCAGTTGTTCCAATTGGTCGAGCGAGTGTTTTGCAAAAACGAAGTTCAGCGACTCTTCAAATCTGTCGACGACTTTCTCGGAACAGCGCTATCGATTCTTAATCGCCGAAAAGTTCGGGCAGGACGAGCATTGGAGAATCATTTTGAATATTTAATGACAGTCGCAGGTCTAAACGTTGAAGTCAGGCCGAAAATCGATGGTCAGCCAGATGTCATCGTGCCAAGTCGTGAAGCTTACGATGATCCAGCATTCCCGTCGGAAAAGCTGGCCGCGATTGGGCTGAAAACAACTTGCAAGGATCGCTGGCGTCAAATTCTGAATGAAGCCCAACGTGCCAACCGTCGATTCCTTGTTACGTTACAACAGGGCATCTCGACAAAGCAACTTGACGAGATGGAAGCCGCAAACGTCACCATCGTCGTCCCCAAGCCCCTGCATCGTTTCTATGCGAAGGACGACCGATCACGCCTAACAACCATCAAGTCGCTGTTTGACTTTCTACGAAAACAGCAGCACTGAAAATTTCTTCGACGGGACCAACCAGCACAGCGTTACAAATCGTCCGACGCATCTGAAGATTTCGGCCGGTTGATTGCTCAAGTCGTCGAACTGCGGACCATGTCGAGGAGTGGGGCGAACCAGGATTCGTAGCGGGTCATGACGGCGCCGGGGATAGTCAGGGTGAGGGGTTGCGGGGCGGAAGAACTGGGTTCTGAAATCATCGTCCACTGGCCACCGGAGAGACGGCAGTCGTCGATCAATCGACCGTCGATGCGGGAAATGGAGTGGCCGGTGAGTGTCCCGGTGAGGGACCAGCGAGCTTCGTCGTCGGGGATCAGCAGCAGCCTGGATGTCAGGCCGACGAGGATTGCGGCGGATGAACTCGGGAGCGAGTTCCCGCCAGCGTCCACTTTCACACTGCCGTAAACGAACTGCGGAACTTCATCGTCGTTCAACAGGCTGACCAACCGGCGAGCAGCGGCGGGGCTCAGTTTTGACGAAGGAGCGTCTTTCGGCAGGCGGTCCGCGACGAATGAGCAATACTTCTGGTCGAGCTTCTTCTTGATCGACTTCACATCGGCGCCAAAGTAGGCAGCCGTTTCTATCACGAATTCATCCGGCTGCAGATCGAACGGTGAGACTTCGACGGCAAGGTGAACCAGATCGTTTAAATATGCTGTCAGCGCTGGACTGTCCGGGTCGATGTCGGGCGGTTCGAAGAGTTGCGGCGGATCGTCTTCGAGCTGTTCAAGCTGTTTGCTCAATGCTTCAGCCTCGGCAGACTTTGCCGTTTCGAGCAGCGGCATGAAGGCTGCCAGTTCCCGGACCGGACGCCCCTTGACGGCGGCGACGAAACCAGCCAGCGACTCGATCGCCGCCGCCGGTTCGCTGCCACCAGTCGAGGCATTGCCCAGAGACTTTGCGTCGCCCTTCTCCGGCTGAGCGATCTCCAGCGGGATCCCCAGGCGTTCTTCGACTCCTTCCCGCCATTCTCCCAGACGCTTCTTCGTTCGTCCGTGAATGAAATCTCCGTAGAATTTTTCAAGCCGTCGCGAAATATCCTGTCGCTGTTCGGCTGGCAACACGTCGCGAGCGTTGACCAGCGGGGCGGCTGCGCGATGAGCCGACAGGCATCGATACAGAAACATCCGGTCGTACTCGTTTCTGAGCGACAGTTTGCCGACTTCGCGCAGAGCGTGAGCGAGATTTTCCCGTGACACCGGATAACGGCTCATCAGATTGGTCAGTTCAGAACCGAACACCCAGTCCGGACTGCGATGTCTGAAGTCGCCGCTGAACACACTGGCCACTTCGAACCCGACGATCCTCACCACATCGCCAATCAACGCCACCGCCTGCTGATCGACAATCTTTTTGCCGATCGCTTTCGCTCCGCGTTTGCCAAGCTCCGTCAACGCCCAGCTGACACCCATCGTCAACGGAGAGGCCCCCGCCAGATAGCGGCCCACATACAAAGCTCTGCCGACATGCGTGAGGTACGGTTCCGCAGCGGAATAAGTATCCCACGCTTTGATCGCGTTTCTGATGTAGGAGTGCAGCGTCGACAGAGTTTCTTCGTGCAGATTCAGCGGCAGCCGATCCAGCACAATCAGCAGGTGCAGACACGCCCGGCTTCCGGCTCGGAGCATCTGATCGACGCTGGTCTCCATCAACGGATTGTCAATGCCTGGCCGGTAAACCTTCGCGACGCGAGTCACCAGGTCGAACACCTGATCCCGCACCAGTTCCGGATTCAGTTTGCCGGACGGGTTGTAATAGCCTTCCTTGAGCCGCGAATAAACAAGCTTCGCTTCGTCGTCGAGGATCTCGATCACCCGCTGATCCTGCTCGACCAGCAACGCCGGCGCGGTCTTTGCGTCGCCTGACTCGCCGCCCGGCTGCGGGTACTCGTTCCACTCCTGAAACTGCACGAGCCGATCGGCCAGAGTAACCTCGCGCGAGTTGAGTTGCTCGGCACGCTGGTCAAGCTGCCGCTCGATTTCTAACTTCAACCGCTCCAGTTCGGCACGTTCCAGCGCGACCTTTTCGCGTTCGACTTCCAGCTTCATGCCGTCGGTCAGTTCGCCACTCTCCGAGCAGCCGTCAACAGCCGGATGCTTCAGGAAAAAGTGAAGCAGGACCAGAGCCAGCAGCCCGCCCGCAAACGGTCCGACTTCGTACAGAGAGAACTCCACCGACGTCCCGCCGCCCGCCGCGACAAATTTACCAGCAGCCAGCAAAACGCCGCCGCCGGCCCACAGCACCGCCAGCTTCAGAAATCGAATGTCAGCCACGAGGATCGCTCCCGCCCTGGAAATCGTCAGTTACCGGCTTCGCCAAACCTGAATGACGAGTGCATCAATGATCGAAAATCTTTACAAGCCGCAGTGTAACGGCCCAACACATTTTCGGATGACCGCTCAATGAAAACCGGCAGAAGTTCTGTCCGCCAATTCAGCCAAATCCCATAGAAAACGCTCACCGGCCATAGAAGCATCATCCGACAATCTCGTAAAAGTGTGCCACTGGCTTTACCAGTGTTTCAGAACAGGCAGGAAGAATTCGTCGATGCCGTCTCGATATTTGATCAACACTCCCCATCTATCCAGCATTTTCGAGGATGATCGTCACCTCGCGGAGTTAGCCAGTTCGCTGGCCGCTTTCCTGGAAAACCAACGCTGGTTCGCGGCCAAAACAGAAGGCATTCGGTCCGTCGAGATTCTCGACAGCGTCGAAATTCCGGGAGAAGACACCACGTTCGAGCTGGTTCTGGCCACAGTTCTTACCAACGGAGGATCGGCGGATTGTTACGCCGTGCCGATGACTTCTGCGCCGCCGAACGAAATTGGATCCATAAATGCAATCATCGCAGAGTTAGACAGCGACGAAGCATCCCCTGACGCATCGGCAAGGCTGGTTGAATGCAGCGGCAATCCAGAATTCTGGCGAGCGACCACGGCCACACTCGCCGACCGCACACTCACGACCAGGCACGGGCGTGAGGTCCGACTTTCCCGCACGTTGAATTCACAACTTTGGTTGAGCGACGTGCTCCGCGACTCGGCCTTCACCATTCATGGCGGCGAACAAAGCAACTCGGCTGTCGCGATTGGTGACGACTTCTTCCTGAAACTTTTCCGACGGCCACGAGTCGGGCATAACCCCGACGCCGAAGTCGGCACCTTTCTGACGGACCGAACCGAATTTCGCAACAGCCCGCGAATCGACGCCACCATCAACATCGCCGGCCATGATGGCAACCGCTGCCTTGCCCTGATCTCTGAGCAGGTCTCCGCCGAAGCCGACGCGTGGACTTACACGCTCGCCAGTCTCAAGGATTACTGGGAACGACTGGCCGAGTTTGATGACCGGCCGGAGTCACTGCCGCAACTGGATTTACTGAAAAGTGAGATGGTCGAGGGCAGTCTCTCGAAAATCGAACACCTGGTCGCACCGCTCGTCGGGACGTTCAGGGATGACGTGGCCAACCTTGGACGCCGCACAGCCGAGATGCATGCGGCCCTTTCAAGCTGCCGGGACGATCCCGCGTTCGCTCCGGAACCGCTCACGCAGGAATCGCTGATCGAACTCGTCGCGCAGATTCGGACCGAAGTTCAATCAACCTGTGAACTGCTTGAGCAGGCAGGTCCAATTGAAAAATCCGTTGCCTGCCTGCCGCAGAAAATTTCAATTCGAGCGAACACGCTGCTGGATGAGATCGCATCTTTAGAACCGGTAAAGGCCAATGTTGTCAGTATTCGCTGCCACGGCGATTATCACCTGGGGCAAGTCCTGAGAACGGATTCCGACTTCATCATTCTGGACTTCGAAGGCGAACCGGATCGCCCGTTCGATGAACGCCGCCAGAAACGCTGTGCGATGAAAGACGTCGCTGGGATGATCCGGTCGTTGCACTACGCATCCTGCGGCGCGACGGTCGGCATGCTACCCAGCCCTGCCCCAACAATTTGCAATCCGAGTCAATGGCAGACGTTCTGGTACGAAAACGTGAGAGCAGCATTTCTGGCTGGCTACGAATCGAAAGCGACCGGGCAATCATTCCTGCCTGCCGACCGACCAACGTTCCAACAGCTTCTCGATTTATTCCTCATCGAAAAAGTGCTGTACGAACTCCGCTACGAAATCAACAACCGTCCCGACTGGGTAAAGATTCCGCTCGCCGGACTGAACGCCGTGCTCGGCTTGAGCAAGTAGGGGGCACTGACCACCAACCGGAATGATCTGGCGGGCGATGCCCGCCCTGCCTTCTCGTCTCCCGAACGATGACGGGGACGCTACGTTGCGGCGGATGCTGCTTCGCCGCCACCGGAGGTGACTGCCGTTGCAATCAGCACGTAAATAATCGCCAGGACGATCTGCATCGCGGCGAATGGCAACGCCAGTTTGACGAAGTCCATGAAGCCGAGTTTCAACTGCTGACGGTGGATAATCGTTGCGGCAACGACGGTTGATGCCGAGCCAATCGGCGTGATGTTTCCACCGAGGTTCGCCCCCAGAATCACGCACCACCAGAACGGCGAATCTGACGGGGTTTTCAGTTGATCGAGAATCTGTGCGAGCATCGCAGCCAGCGGGATGTTATCTGTCACGGAACTGGCGACCGCCGCACTGCCCAGCAGAACAGCCGAATTCACATGCTCCGGCAAGGCCAGCAGCATCGCGATGCCGTCTCCCATTTTCTCCAGCACAAGTGCGTGCTCCATGACGTTGATCACGGCGAACAACGCCGCAAAGAACGCCAGCAGATCCCAGTCAACGGACGAGTAGAACTTGTCGACTTCGTGCTTGTAGGCCAGCAGGACAATGCCGGCAAAGAACAACGCGACAAAGCCCATGCCGAGTCCATCCAGTCCGCCGGGGAGTTGCGATTGACCGGCGAGTGTGAAAATAAAGCACACCAGAACCGCCACTGAAAACCAGAAGAACCGATGGCTCGGGACGCTTTCGTTCTCGTCGAACCCGGCAACCATTCGCTTCGCTTCATCTCGTTCTTCTTCGGATTTCAGGCCGGTGATTCCAAACTTGACTCGCGCCATCACCAGCGTCGCCGCCGTCGCAATCACGACATACGGCGCCGCGTAAAGAAAGAACGATACGAAGCTGATACCAGCAGTCTTTCCGACGATAATGTTCGGCACGCTGCTGATCAGTGTGAGCATGCCGCCCACGTTGGTCAGCAACCCTTCGACCAGTAAAAAGCCCAGCAGCAGTTCGGTTCGGTTGAGCTTTTTAAGCGACACCGTCGTTAGCGATCCGACGATAATCATTGCCGTCACGTTGTTCAGAACGGCTGAAAACAGCACAGTCAAACAGCCATACGCGATCAGCAGTTTGAACGGATCGCCGCCGGACTTCTTCGTCAGCTTGATCGCCATCCAGGTAAAGACGCCGGACCGACTGGTCACTTCGACAAAAAGGCTCGCGCCCAGAATGATCGTAATCACGCCCCAGTCGATCGCCGGAATGTAGACAGGCAACCCGATCTCGTGGCCGTTGGGCAGATGAACTTTTCCAAAGGGAATCAGGTCGAGCAGCGTCCCCAGAATCAGACACAGTCCGGCGTAAGCTCCAACGATGATCGACTTCTTCGCGTGGATCTTTTCTTCAAGAGCCAGCGAGGCAATCATCGCGGCAAGGATCAGTCCGAAGAGTGCCGTCACCCAACCCGGAACCTCGTGAGCGATATGCTCAACGGTTTCAGCCTGTTCGGCTGCCAGCAGCAGAAAACTCATCCGTGAAATCCTTTCCGAATGTGACTTCGGATTCGCCGTCAACGCTTAACCAAAACTCAGCCCGTTTGTCGCGTCGGTATACTTTGTCAAAGAAGCAGCATCGCCGTATCAATCAGCTCGACGCTCAACGAGTAAGCCAGCCCGTGCATGGCCAGCTGGTCGTCATCCCGCGTGTTTGTGACCAGTAGATCGATCTCGCCCGCCTTGATTAACTCGGTGTACTGCCTGAGAAAATGCCCGCGTGTCACTTTCTTTCTGCAGGTCAACGACGGTCGTGCGTCATTGAGTTCGACGACGCATGTGTCAATATAATTCTGAGCTTCTTTCAGCAACGTCGCCCCGATCAACTCGCGAGCCTGTTCAGTATCGATCTGCGGAATTCGTTCAATCACTCGCATGTACCGTTCGAAAACCGAGTCATCCTCGACGTGGCACAGCCACAACGTTCCATCGTCCGGGCACATTCTCGATCCGTAATTAATCAAGCCATTATCACCGGAAATATGGTCGGCCACGACCATTACACGATCACAGATTCCATCCGACAACGGAGCCGGATGAGCAGACGTGCCGGGCAGAACCAGCACGGGAATCGTCGTTCCCTGGCTGAGCACGTCCAGGTAGACGCCCAGGCTGTGCTGCGGAACCAGCGACGCTTCCTGAAGATGTCGGTACGTGATAATCAGGTCAGTCTGTTGCTCGTCCAGCTTCGCCAGAAGCTCGCCGACGTTGGAGTACTGCTCGCTGGTGATCTCGCGCCAGCTGTTCACATTCCTGAGCAGCGGCAGGAACTCCTGAACTCCCTTGCGGCGACGTTCCGACTCTTCGGGGGACTGATCAGTGATAAAAACGACTGACTCGACCGGAATCTTCACATGCTGAAATGATTCACGCTCCGCGCGGCGGAACATGGATTCAAATTCGTCGATATGGTCCATCACATCGTCCTTCTATGTTGTCAATCAGCCAGACGCTCGGCGGGCACGAGAAATCTCTCAGACCGAAGACTGAGCGGAGTCACTGCCAGAACCCACTACGACCGCGAGAAGTACCTCAACGCCGGGAAGTATAGTGGCGTGACTGGCTCGGTCGACCGCAATGTTCGGTGTCAGTATTCCTGAACTACTATGCCGTTGCCAGTTTCATCGCAACCTGGCATGCCTGCAGGAAGCTGTCGATGTTCAGCTTCTCATCAACCGTGTGGATGCCCTGCTGCCCGCAGCCCATCGTTACCGTTGGAATACCGTTGGCAGTCATCCAGTTGGCATCGAGGCCGCCGTTGGAAATCCGGCAGGCCGGGGTCATGCCAAGCGACTCCATCGCTGACTTCGCCGCCTGAACCGAAGGCTCGGTTGCATCCATTTTGAACGACTCGTACTTGAGTGTCGCTTCAAAGTTCACAGAACCGCGTCGACCGGCTGAGTTTTTCAGCTCGCGAGCTGCTTTATTAAAAGCCTTCCGAAACTGGTCAACGATTTTCTGCCGAAACTTTGGATCGTGGCTGCGAGCTTCGGCGCGAACATGCACGCTCGGCATGACAACGTTCGTGGCGTCACCGCCGGAAATCACACCGATGTTACTGGTTCCGAGATTGCGGCCTTTCTGAATCAGACCGTGCCAGCCGTCGCGAGTCAGGTCAGCAATCGCCAGCGACGCGATGGCCGCGGCATTGACACCGTCTTCCGGGTGAGCGCCTGCGTGACTGGCAATTCCGGTGATTTCAATTTCCATGTTGAAGTCGCCGGTGGCTCCGATAACGAGCATGTCGGGCGGGCCGCCGTCCCAGTTGAACGCCAGTTTCGGATTCCCAAGTTTCGCCGCGCTGGCGTACTTCGCACCGATCAGCCCGACTTCTTCCTGAACCGGCCACAGCAGCGTCAACGGTGGATGCGGCAACTTGCGTTGCAGGATCTCCAGCGCCGTCGTCAGCACAACGCACGCCCCAGCACGGTTGTCGCCGCCGAGAGCCGTCGTCGAATCCTTTGGTCGAATCAGGTTTCCATCACGGACCGGACGGGCTCCCACGCAAAGCGGGACGGTATCAATATGCCCCATCAGGAGCCGACGAGGCCCTTTGATCGTGCCCGGCAGTTTGACAATCAGGTTTCCGATCTGACCGCCGAGGTGACTTTTCTTATTCGCCGAATCCGTCGAGATGGCCGATTCCGGAACGCCAACTTTTTTCAATTCGGTTGTGATGAAATCGGCAATGGCCCGTTCTTCGCCGCTCTTGCCGGGAATCGCCATCATCTTTGTGACGCGATCAACGGCGGCTTTTTCGTTGATCGAGACGCTGCCTGATGTCGAGGTGGAAGGGGCAGAGGATGCTCGTTTCGCCATGATAGCCAGACCTGATCAATTCAGTTTTGATGTTTTGGAAAGAACGGTTTGAGAACTCAGCAGGTAGATCGGAACTCCCGCCGCCAACGGAATCAGCGCGAGCAGTGCAAGGTCTCCAGCATAAGCGATGCTGGAGTAGACCATGTAGATACAACTTGCCACAAACACAAGCGGCACGATCGGGTAGAGCGGTGTCCGAAACGGACGCTCGGCCAGTGGCAGACGGATGCGGAACACAAAGACGGAAAGTCCACTCAGCAGAAAAAATGACCAGAACACCGGAGCGGTCGCGGAGAGCAGCGTATTGAACCCGCCGTCATAACTTTCCCACGGTACGGCGTTGCGACCGACGGAGTTGAGAACTCGATCCACGCTGCTGCGACCGGTTTCTGTGCCGACGGCAACGATCAGCAGACCGGTCAGAAGTGCCTGTGCAACGAGAGACCAGACCGGAGAACCCAGCTTCTGATTCCAACGGCCCAGCATGGCGAATGGTCGATGATCCCGGCCCAGCGCGGCGTACAGTCTTGATCCTGTAAAGATGGTCCCGTTGACCGCTCCCAAGGCTGACAGCATGACCAGAATCGCGACCAGTTGAACGCTCCAACCGCGGATCGTCGGGCTGAGAATTTCGGATTGAGAAATCACGTCGGTAGCCGGAGTCGACGAGTTACGGATTGCGGCGAATCCGAGACCTCGCAAGTACGCAAAATTCACCAGCAGATAGATCACAGCGATGATGGTGATCCCAATGAGCAACGCTTTGGGGACATTGCGTTGAGAATTTCGCACTTCCGTCGAGACCATCGCGGCGTCGTTCCAGCCACCGTAGGCATAAAGCACCAGCACCATCGCGAGTCCAAAGCCACCGCCACCGGCTTTCAGTTCCGTCGTAAGCGGCTCGGTAGAATCTGCAAGCAGCCCAACGGTCAGCAGCAGCGTCAGACCGATCAGCTTGGAGACTGTCAGAACATTCTGAACGGTCTTGCCGGTCCTCACGCCGAGGATGTGCAGCATCGTCAACAGCGCGACCGCAAGAAGGGCAAGCCCGACTCCAGCCGACTCGTTCCATTTCAGAAGCACGATCGCGTAATCAGAGAAAACGTAAGCCATCGTCCCGATGCTGCCGCTGAAGACTCCGGTCAGTTGAGCCCAGCCAAAAAGAAACCCCAGCCACGGTCCGAACGCTCGAGTCAGATAAACGTACTCGCCTCCGCTTTTCTGGTGGAGTGTCGCCAGTTCGGCGTAGGTCAACGCGCCGCACAAGGCAACGACCGCTCCCAGCCCCCACGCCACGAGACCTTCCAGTGGCGATGAAACACTGCTGAAAATCAGAGCCGGGACTTTGAAGATCGAAACGCCAACCACAATACCGACAATGATGCTGACCGCATCCCACAGCGACAGCGATGGTGGCGGATCGTTGATTCCAGTGACTGGGTTGTGTGAATCGGCTACTGAGTCCGTCATGAAGTCTGTCTTTGAGGCGAATTTGTCACGAGCAACAAGTAATCCGGTTCAGAAATCCGAACAGGGTTGAGTTCGTCAATTCCTGTGTGCCACTGGCTTTGCCAGTGCCTGCATTTGTCGATCAACGACGCTCCTAAGCACTGGTAGAGCCAGCGGCACACGATCTGACCGGGACTTCTGAAACAGACAACAACTTTCGCTATCGACACTCTAATAAACGTTCCAACAGAACAATCGCTTCGATCATGTGTGAGTGCCTGCCGGTCAGCAGGTCGTCGCAAAAATCACGGACCAAATCCGGTTGCCATGATTCGGTTAAGTAGTCGACACGACTCTTCCCGTCGACCCGAGCCAGCATGCACGCCGCCAGATGTTCAATTGACTGCCGCTCGAATGTGGGATTTCGCCGCCCCACCGCGAGCCATTCCGGGGAGGGCACTACAGAAAGTTCGCCACGGTAAACACTCCAGAATCGCTTTGCCGGCGCGATCGCTTTGGACACTCGTTCGTGATGCCTCACCGTTTTGAGCAACAGATGGCTGAGAAAGAATCCGATGTCGAATCCCGGATCGCCGTAGTGTCCAGTTTCAAAATCAACGATCACTGGCCCATTGCTCGTCAGCAGGACGTTCTTCGGACTGAAATCTGCCAGAACCAGACAATCCTGCCGCTGAGTTGTGCGTTTAATCAGCGAATTCAGCGGCGTGGCAAACTGCGGGCAGGTTTCAGCGACGTAACGATAAAACGGATCGAGACGCAGCTCGTCAAATACCGTCTGGTCGCGCATTCGCTCCGCGATTTCCCCGTTGCCGGTCGAACCGCGATGAATCGCGGCGAGATGCCCGGCCAGCCTCTCAGCAATCGACGAATCAAACACACCGTCCAGAAGGTCGGCCTTCCAGACTCGATGATCCGCGTCAATCGCTTCCATCGTGAAGAGATAATTGTCGCGATCTTCCGACAGAACTCGCGGAACTGCTCCGACTGGAAGCAGCGTCTGTAGAATCTGCAGAACATCGACTTCCCGCCAGATTCGGTCGAGCTGGCTGAACCAGTCGATCTTCGTTCGCAACTGCTCGCGCGACTGCTTCACCACAAAGCTTCGAACCGGCGTGTCGACTCGAATGACGATGTTCGAAACGCCCCACGCGAGTTCCGTCGCCGTCGACTTTGAAAGTGCGCCGCCGCTCAATCCCAGAAGATCCCATTGAGACCGACCGACGTCACCGAAGTAGTCAAGTACGTTGGAAGCGTCGACTTCGAACATGGGAACGGAAACTCAAGTTGTCGGGGACGAATGTGGGTACAGCAAAACTCAACCGGCAAAGTACCAGCCACGAGTGACCGCGTCATGCGTGTCTCAGCTTTGTCTCAAAACGAAGTTCCGTCTACAAACCACCCGGCGACCTCAATGCGCCGCAAACGTGGTCGTTTCCTGAGTTCTCTGTTCTTCTGGTGGGGCTGATGGGGTATCGAAATCTGCGGGAGTGTGTGACGGATCTCGAACGGGCCGGGCAACTGGTCAGGATCGAAACGGAAGTCGATGCGCATCTCGAAGCGGCCGAGATTCAGCGGCGAGTCTACGAAGCAGGCGGCCCGGCGTTGTTCTTTTCAAACGTCAAAGGCTGCCGATTTCCGATGGTCAGCAACCTGTTCGGCACTCGCGAACGCGTCCACTTCATGTTTCGTGATACGATGGAAGCGGTACGTCGTCTGGTCGAACTGAAGGTGGATCCTCCGAGTTGTGCGAAGCGACCGTGGCGTTATCTGGGAGCACCGTTCACAGCACTCCACATGCTGCCGAAGAAGTCGCGGCGTGGAGCGATTCTGGAATGTGAGACAACGGTCGACCAGCTTCCTCAGTTGAAAAGTTGGCCGGACGACGGCGGAGCGTTCATCACGTTGCCGCAGGTTTACTCAGAGGATGTCGATCGTCCCGGCGTGATGAATTCGAACCTCGGCATGTATCGAGTCCAGCTGGCCGGCAACGAGTACAAAACAAATCAGCAGATCGGGCTGCATTATCAGATCCACCGCAGCATCGGCGTGCATCATGCAAAGGCGATCGCGAAAGGCGAGCCGTTTCGAGTCAACATTTTTGTGGGTGGTTCACCGGCCATGACGCTGGCAGCGGTCATGCCATTGCCCGAAGGAATGTCTGAGCTGACCTTCGCCGGAGCGTTGCAGAATCGCCGAGTCAAAATGGTCAAGCAATCGGGACGGCCCTCGATCTATGCCGAAGCCGACTTCTGCATCAGCGGCACCGTCGATCCCGAAAAGCTTCTGCCGGAAGGACCGTTCGGAGACCACCTTGGGTACTACAGCCTCGCGCATGACTTCCCCGTGCTGAATGTTGAGAAAGTCTACCATCGTCGAGACGCGATCTGGCCGTTCACCGTCGTCGGCCGTCCGCCTCAGGAAGACACCGGCTTTGGCGACATCATTCACGAAATCACCGGGCCGATCATTCCGACCGTCCTGCCAGGCGTCAAAGCCGTCCACGCCGTCGACGCGGCGGGCGTGCATCCGCTTCTGCTGGCGATCGGCAGCGAACGATACACTCCGTACGACGGTCAGCGCCGACCTCAGGAAATCCTGACTCAGGCCAACGCGATTCTTGGGCAGGGACAGTTATCGCTGGCGAAGTATCTCCTGATCGTCGCTCACGAAGACCGACCGAATCTCGACATCGAGGACATCGAAGCCTTCCTGCGCCACTTGCTGGAACGAGTCGACTGGCAGCGTGATCTGCACTTTCAAACTCGCACGACGATGGACACGCTCGACTACAGCGGCACCGGTGTGAATCAGGGTTCCAAAGTGGTGATCGCCGCCGCTGGCCCGGTTCGCCGCGAACTGCCAACTGAAATTCCGCCCGACGTCACACTGCCGAACGGATTCAGAAATCCGCGAGTCTGCTTCCCTGGCGTGCTCGCGATCGAAGGTCCTGGCTATCCCCCCAATGATGCCGGCGCGGCCCCACACTGCGATCAGTTCGCCGAGCAGATTCCGGAATCTTCGCCGCTCAACAGATTCCCGCTGATCGTCGTTGTCGACGACAGCGATTTCACCGCGCGACAACTGAAGAATTTTCTCTGGACCGTTTTCACTCGATCAAACCCAGCCAGCGATATCTACGGCGTCGGTTCATTCACCGAACAGAAACACTGGGGCTGCCAAGGCTCGCTCATTATCGACGCGAGAATCAAGCCACACCACGCCCCGCCGTTAATCGAAGATCTGGAAGTCACTCGCCGAGTCGATCAGCTCGCTGCTTCCGGCGGACCGTTGCATGGCATCCTCTAATCCACGACTTCCCCGATGATCCACGACCTACCCGACTGTGAACCGTGCTCATCTTGGACGAGTCAGGTTCTTCTGGTCGGTCATGTACCAGGCACCGTTTTCCTGGTCGATCAGACCACAAAGTCCGGCAGCCGGAGCGTCGGCTCGGGTTAACTGTCGGTTTGAAATCAGCAGTTCGAGGAACCTGCTTGAATCGACCCGAACTTGCGCTAGTGTTTGAGGAAGCACCTGCGTCAGCCGCTTCCACCGTACCGGTCGCAGTTCGACTGTGGGCATTGGACAAAACTCCTGTGACGCTGACCGGTGTCGACGCTCTCCGAGCGAACACTTGCCTGAACCACACTGAGCGGTACTCCATTTTGCCGCCTTGGGCGATCCTGTACTGAGTGATCAAGCAGCCCAACTCATTCGGCTCTGAATCACTCAATGCTAGACCAAGGCGAATTGAACCCGGAGAATCCTGTTTCGTCAATTCGCTAACGAGGCTAAAACTCGATATCTGCTTTCTGAGTAAAATTCACTCTTCGGAAATCTTCATAGATTCCTCAACCCGAATTTCCCATTCGGAGATTAAACTCAAAGCCGTTGAGCCTCCCGTCTCAATCAACACATCGCCTCACGGAGTCGAATCAAACACCTTTGATTATGAAGTTAATTGCTTGTTAAACTTCAAATTATTCTCGCCTCGGCATTGAGCATCGCCTGTTGGCAGTTGCTCTGGTCAGGCCAGTCGCAGGGTAACGAGTGCCATGTCTCGAAGAGCCTTCCAAACCGACGAATGCGTCGTCTACTGTGTCACGAAACACAGTTGTAAACCAAGTCTGCGTGCCCGAAGCGTTGCTCCTGCACCGCGAGGCGAAACGTATACTTACCGGGTCGACAAGTACTGGGTTGTCGACGAAGTGCTGCCGGACAACTCTCTGGTTGTCAGGACTCGTCGAGGAAAAACCCGCACCGTCAGCGTGGACGATCCCAACCTTCGCCGCCCGAGTCTTTGGGAAAAGTTCGTCATCCGCCATCGCTTCCCGGAGCCTCGTTCACGACGAGCAACTGCCCGCACCGCCTGACACGATTGTCTGCACCGCCAGGTGAAATCGCCGCTGACGAAACACGAATCCCTGACAAGTGACTGGTGCGTGGAAGATGGGTCGTGGGCTTCCACAGATCCCATACCACCATTCAGCACATTCGATCCGGTTGAAGATTCTCGAAGTCTTAACGAACTGGTCTGGGCAGTGGTTCGATGATCTGGGACACTCCCCGAAGTCGAATCCCAGTCCGGCCTCATCGGTCTTCAGGCGTTCAACTTCTGGATCGGTCGCTCGGACAACACTGCTCGGCGCAGCAGCGACGTTTGTTGAACTGCAAACGCAGCAGCAAATCCATCGCTTACGTTTCGAGCCTGACCAGAATACTGGAGGGTGAATGATCAGCGAAGCAGGGACGCTTAACAGCTCAGATCGTGCCGTAAGGCTTTTCGTTCTCGACACCAACGTGATCCTTCACGACGCTCGCTGCATTTTCAGTTTTAAAGAACACGACGTTGCCATTCCGATCACCGTTCTGGAAGAGCTCGATCGATTCAAAAAAGGCAACGGCGATATCCACGCTCAGGCCCGCCAGTTTCTGCGGGAACTTGACCAACTTACTGGCGATGTGCTTTCCGCCAGAGGTGTGCCGCTTGGCGAAGGTCTCGGCTCTTTCCGAGTGATCATCGGCCTCGACACCGACCGACTCCGAAAGACATTTCTTGCCGACTCGGCCGACCATCGAATTCTCAGCACAACGCTTGCACTGTCCGAACTGGAGTCTGACTGCGAGGTCGTCCTGGTTACCAAAGACACGAATCTGCGAATGAAAGCTCGAGCAATCGGGATGAACTCGCAGGACTACACGACCGACAAAGTGAAAGACTTCAACAACCTCTACACAGGGAAACGGCTCGTCAGCGGCGTGTCGAGCGAACTTGTTTCGGCGTTTTACTCAGCACGAGATTCCGTCTCCGAAGACGTCGTCGACGTGATCACCGAGCCGATCAACAACGAAAACTTCATCATTCGCAACGGTTCGAAATCCGTCCTCGCGACGTACAGCCAGGCCAACCGCGCCTTTCGCCGAGTAAGCACCAGCCCCTGCATGGGTATCACGCCGCGAAACGCCGAACAGTCTTTCGCGTTGCAGGCTCTGACCAACGACGACGTCAGACTGGTCACCCTGGCCGGTCGCGCGGGCTGCGGTAAGACACTGCTCGCACTTGCGTCAGCACTCGAAGCCCGTAACCGATACCGGCAGATTCTGCTGGCTCGCCCGATCGTCCCGTTAAGTAACCGGGATCTCGGATACTTACCCGGCGACGTCGACGCCAAACTCGATCCGTACATGCAACCGCTGTACGACAACCTGACCGTCCTGCGCCACGAGAACCCCGGCTTGAAAGAAGAGCTGAAGGAAATGATGGACGACAAGCGGATCGAAATCGCTCCGCTGGCCTACATCCGCGGCCGCAGTCTCCAACGCACATTCTTCATCGTCGACGAGGCTCAGAACCTGACACCGCACGAAGTCAAGACAATCATCACCCGCGCCGGCGAAGGCACCAAGATCATTCTGACCGGCGACATCCAGCAGATCGATCACCCCTACCTCGACTCCATGTCCAACGGCCTGACCTACGTGATCAACCGCATGAAAGGCCAGAGCATGTACGCCCACGTCACCCTCGAACGCGGCGTCCGCTCCGAACTCGCCGAAGTCGCCAGCACCCTGCTTTAAGACTGCCGACCGGACGAACATCGGCTGGTTCCAGAATCGCTCGCATTCTGTGCAAGCGTTGAGCGCCAGGCCGTTTTTTCACAAAGAACTCAGTCCCCGCCGATCGATTTCTGCAAAGATTCCAGTGACGAACCGCAGATCGCGACACCAGTTGCGAGTCGTCTGACTTGACTGATGACCAGTTACACGAGATTCTCCGAACCACGTGCCCTGCATAAACGACAGGGCTGTCATTAAGAACCCCGTTAGGCGACTACTCAATGGCTGAATTTGTATACGTAGACAACTCCAACGTCTTTATCGAAGGCAAACGCGTTAGTGCAGTGGATACCGGCTTAGCCATGAACATCTATGATGCCATCAGCAACCGCATCCTCGACAACTCATACCGCGTTGATTTCGGCAAACTGCACGATTTCGTCGCAGGTAACGACCCCTCGAAAATCAAACGTGCCGTACTCTACGGTTCTAGGCCCCCGCAGAATGATTCGCTTTGGGACATCGCCGAGCGCGCCGGTTTTGAAACCGTCGTTGAGGATCGCAATATCGCCAATCGCGAGAAACGAGTTGACACTGGGATTGTGTCTGCGATGGTGCGCGATGCTTACACTCGCGCTGACAAAGAAAATGACACTATCACTCTGGTTGCGGGCGATGGGGATTACATACCCGCACTACAAGACCTCACAGGTGATGGATTTACCGTGGATGTGGTGTTTTGGGATCACGCCTCCAAAGACCTAAAAGACGCATGCACCAATTTTATCTCACTCAATCCTCATCTGGCAATGTTGCGTCCGTAGTCGCCTAACATGGTTTTTACGCAAAGCCGCGGCTGTCGTCGTTGGAGAATCTTTTGGTGGTTTGGGGGCGTTCTCTTCGGTCACGAGCCATCCGCTGCAAACCCGCGGACACCCTCGCTCTTTGTTCAAGCGGCGAACTGTTGGTAAGATGTTTGGCGGCACTTGAATCGTTCGCTTCGTTGAGGACGGGTGTCGTAAAAACCTTCCGTTCACCTCAACCGTTTCGGTAGCACTTTCTGGTTGGCCACGACGCGGACGGTTCATTGGGCTGGCATCCGTCAGAACAACTGGCCGGCTGACGTGCCGTCCTGATCACGAACGTTCGGCAGTGACATGCCGATGTGGTCGAGGCCGATGGCGGTGATGATGCGGCCTCGGGGAGTGCGTTGGATGAGGCCGTTGCGGAGGAGGAAGGGTTCGATTTCGTCTTCCAGCGTATCGACAGGGACGTTGATGCTGTGGCCGATGGCCTGCACTCCGGCTGGGCCGCCAGCAAAGATTCTCACCAGAGTCTGAAGATACTTGCGGTCTGGCTCTTCCAGGCCCAGACGGTCGACTTCCTGCATGGTAAGGGCGTCTTCGGCGACCTGTTTTGTAATGACGCCTTTGGCTTTAACCATCGCGAAATCGCGAACCCAGCTCAGCAGGTTGTTGGCGATTCGCGGTGTGCCTCGTGCGCGAATCGCGAGTTCATCGGCAGCAGCTTCGTCGATCTTCACTTTCAGCTTGGCGGCGTTTCGGCGAATGATCTCGGCGAGTTCATCAAGTTCGTAATAATCGAGATGAAGTCGGTTTACGAAACGGTCACGCAGCGGAGCGGTCAGCATCCCGCTGCGAGTCGTCGCGCCGATGACCGTGAACGGTTCGATCTGCATGTTGATCGTGCGGGCGTTCATGCCTTCGCCCAGCGTGATGTCGACTCGAAAGTCTTCCATCACCGGATAGATAAACTCTTCGACCGCTGGCGACATGCGGTGAATTTCGTCGATGAAGAGAACCGAGCCGCGTCCGGCATTAGTAATGTGAGGCAGCAAATCCTTGGGAGCGGCGAGCAGCGGGCCGGACGTGATCAGACACTCGGTCCCCAGTTCACGAGGAAGCACGGTAGCGAACGTCGTCTTGCCCAGGCCTGGCGGACCATCGAGGAGAAGATGCCCCAGAGGTTCGCTGCGCATCCGCGCGGCGTCGATCATAATCTGAAGACGGTCGACGACCTTGCGTTGCCCGACGACATCGCACAACCGCTGAGGACGCAGTGTGTCGTCGAACTGTTCGTCATTGATGTCGAACGACGATCGAAATGGCTCGGGTTCTTCGTCGTCGTCTGAACTCTGAAAGGTTTTTTCGCGGGCCATCCTGTTGCCGGTTTCCGTCCTGTGAGTAGCTGCCTGATTGAAAGTGAAAGTTCAATGTTCGCTCAAGGTTCGTCTTTGTTCTCGGTCTTTACTTTGCCAACGTCCGACTTCTGAACTTTCAGTTTTTCTTCGACCCGTTTGATCAATTCCGCATCGGGATGACTTTCTTCCTTGACTAGCTCCAGAGCTTTTTCCCAGGCCTTTGTGGCATCGGACGTTTCTTTGATCGCACCGTAGCAGTCACCGAGATGTTCCCAGATCGTGGCGTCGTTGCCGGTTTCGAGCTTCGTGGCTTTGACCAGCCAGGTGATCGCTTCTTTGTGCTCGCCCAGCTTGAACAGAACCCAGCCCATACTGTCGAGGTACGCGGCGTTTTCCGGCTCAGCTTCGACGGCCTTCTCGATCATCTTGCGAGCCTTCTCCAGGTTCTTTCCCTGGTCAGCGTAGAGGTAGCCAAGGTCGTTGTTGACGCCAATGTCGTCGGGATTTTCGGCGAGGAATTTTTCAAGGATCTCCTCGCCACGTTTAAGTTCTCCCAACTGGACATAGACAGCCGACAAACTGAATTTGGCCTGCTTCGTCCAGGGTTCTGAATCTGGATACTTTGCGATGAAGGCTTCGAACTTTTCAGCCGCTTCCTTCGAGCGGTGCGCGTGGTAGTAGATCCATGCCTCGCGAAACGACAGCAGTGGGTGACCGCCAGGGATTAGCTTGATGGCATCCGAAATTGCTTCCAGGGCAGGGTCCGTTTCTCCGGAAAGTTCCAGCGCGAGCGCGAGCCTCAAGAGATTGTCCGGCTTTGCCCCTTGCAGCAGTGGCTTGCCCGCCGCTTCGCGGTAGACGGCGGCCGCTTCCGCGTAAGATTCCGTTGCCATGAACAGCTCACCGAGGGCTCGATAAACGACTGCGGCCTGAGCAGGATTTGCAGTCAGTGCGAGGCGGTAAAGCTCCGCTGCGTCTTCGATTCGTTTGGCTCCTTCGAGCACTTCGGCCACGAAGAGCAACTTACCGAAGTGCTCGGCGTGAGCACCGTCTGCCGTCTGTTCGCGGATGATCTTCAGGAAGTCATCCTGAAATGTTTTGTCCTTCTGCAGAACTTCCAGTTCCGTGGCGAGAGGTTCCGGAAGCGGTCGTTGCTGCCAGCTCTGAACGTAGACCTTCGAGATATTTTCGAGCAGCTCGGCGGCTTTCATCTGACGACGATAAATCTGAGCCAGGCCCAGGTAGGCCGCAGGCGACGGGCCATCCTTCAGAGACGACATGAAGATCTCTTCAGCCTCTTCCAGACGATCCTTTGCGAGATACGCTTCCGCAAGAAAGGCCTTGGCTTCGCGGTTCGTCGGGTCATTCTTCACCAGTTCTTCGAGACGCGCTGCCAGAGAATCCTGCTGTTTCGTCTTCTCGAGAATCTGCTGGAGTAAGACATACGGCCCGCGACCTTTGTCCAGATTTGAACCAAAGAAAATGTCGATCTGCTTCAACGCGCTGGCGTAGTCTTCCTTCTGGAAATAGAGCTGAGCAAGCAGATAATTCACGCCGCCAGGCTTGCCGCTTCGTTCGGCGCTGGCTTTTTCCAGAGCGGTCAGTGCGAGGTCATTTCGTTTGGCTTGCAGAAAGACCTGACCGATCTGCTCGTACGACGTGCTTCGATGTTTCTGTAATTCGTCACGGGTACGGCGATCGAGTCCGTATTTTTGAGGATCGACCAGCGCCGCAAGAACGACTTCGTAGGCGTCGGCTGCTTTGTCGATTTCGCCCAGCCCTGCGTAGATGATGCCCAGGTCACGATTGATCAGAACGTAAAAGCCACTCAGCTCCTGCAGCTTTGGTGAGTCGCGAGCCTGCTCCAGGTACTTGATCGCCTGATCCAGTTTCCGCCCGCGAACCATTTCAACCCCCAGCTGCCTCAGCAACTGAAAATCATCAGGGTCAAGTTTGACGGCGTCGACAGCGTACTTCAGCGCCTTCTCGCTTTGATTCAACCTCAAAGCCATATCAATCATCGCTCGGACGATTTCGATACTGCCCGGTTCGAGCGTGGCGGCGTTTTCGTACGCTTTCAGAGCTTCATCGAAACGCTGCCGCTGCTGGTGGAGTCGTCCAGTCATAAACCAGGCCGCCGCCTTGCCACGCTGCTCAATCTCGACGGTGCGTGGATTGACAGGCACCAGCAACGGAGCAGGGTCATCAAGCATCTGCAACTGGTATGGCTGACCTTCAAAAACCGACGCCGCGCGGTCACCCTCGACAGCACGCAGCGACGATGGCAATGCCACAGCGACTGACAGCGACAGCACAACATTCTGAAACGGTCTGGCCATAACACTCTCCACTTTCGAAGCCGATCCTTCCGGAGCAGAACCCTCTTTGCAGATCCCGAAAGACTGGCTGGACGAATTTCGGTCGTTAGCAGAAGGCTCTGTTAAATTGACAGCGGTTCGTAGCTTAGCGGCCCTCGGTGACTGCCACCAATAGTCCTTGCCGAATCCGGTCAGCTGCTTGTTTTCCGGAGTTTTCGACTCAACAATGTGGTTCCTGATGGTGCCGTTGCGGGCAGGATGCACCATCACTGGGATGGTTTACGTGAATCAGAGCTGTTGAGGAATTTGTTGCTGAACGAGCAGTTAGCGGGCCGCGGCGGCACCGTGCTGAGAAAATCCGTCTGCGAAGGGCTGATGTCATGACCACCGTACTGATCGTTGACGACTCGGTTGTCGACAGGAAACTGGCTGGTGGCTGCCTGAAAAACTGCGACCTCGAAGTCGCATTCGCCTGTGACGGCCGCGAGGCCCTGGAGCTGATGGCTGACGACCCACCCGATGTCGTCGTTACCGACCTTCAGATGCCGGAAGTCGATGGTCTGGAACTGACCAAACAGATCTGCAAACTCCACCGGCATGTGCCTGTCATCCTGATGACCGCTCACGGTAATGAAGAGGTGGCCGTCGCTGCTCTCAATGCCGGAGCCGCCAGTTACGTTCCCAAAAAGAATCTCTCACGCGACCTGAAAGAGACAGTCAAGAGCGTGCTCTCGGTCGCCTCGTCGGAACGAGCTGAGCAGCAGATTCTGGAAAGTCTGGCCAGCGTTCGGCTCGAATTCGAACTCGGCAACGAAATCGGCGCACTCCGACCGTTGATCGTGGTCATGCAGGGCCACATGAGGCAATTAGGGATCTGTGGCGAATCGGATATCATCCGAATTTCCACGGCGCTTCAGGAAGCTCTGATCAACGCCATCGAGCACGGCAACCTGGAGCTGGATTCAAAGCTGCGGGAACTGAAGGACAACACCTATCAGAAACTCGGAGAAGAACGCCGGCAGCAGGAGCCCTTCAAAAGCCGCAAAACCTACGTCGTCGCCGAGTTCAACCGTGAAGGTTGCCGCTGGACAATCCGCGACGAAGGACGGGGGTTTGATCCAGCATCGCTACCCGACCCTCGTGACCCGGCCAACCTGCAACGAGTCAGCGGTCGAGGTCTTCTACTGATCCGAACTTTCATGGACGGAGTCGAGTTCAACGACAAAGCCAACGAGATCACCATGTTCCGCAAACAAACTCAGCAATGACGACAGCTTCGAAGTCACTTGAATGGCTGCCGCAGGACACGTAAGAATCAGCCGCGTTACGGTACGCGTTCCTTCCCCATTGCGGTCAACTTCGAGCTGTCTCGAAGTGAAGCCGTCCTGTCCCACGCAACTCTCCGGAGTCTCTCAATGCTTCATGCCAGGCATGCGGCGCGGTCACATACGTTTTTCGTCATTGTCGTGCTGACCTTCGCTGCCACTTTATTGCCCACTCTGCGAGCGCTGGCTGACGAGCAGTCAGGTAAGGCGATTTACACCAGACTCTGCGCATCGTGCCACGGAACCGAAGGCGAAGGAACCGCCGACAACTACCCGCAACGACTTGCCGGCGACCGGCCACTCTCAGACCTGGCCCGAGTCATCACAGAGACAATGCCCGAAGGCGAATCAGACGAATGCATTGGTGACGACGCCAGGGCCGTCGCCGACTACATCTACAACGCGTTCTACTCGCCCGTCGCGCAAGCTCGCATTCGACCGCCGCGAGTCGCGCTGGCCCACCTGACCAACACCCAATACCGCAACGCCGTGGCTGATCTGATCGGCCTGTTCCGCGGAGGTCGCCCCTATGACGAGAAGCGAGGTCTGCAGGCTGAGTACTTTGCGTCCGGACGTTTTCAGCGGGACAAAAAGCTCGACTTCAACCGAGTCGACTCGAACGTCAATTTCGACTTTGGCGACGACGTTCCGGCCGACAGCAAGTTCACAAAGAAGAGCGAATTTTCCATTCGCTGGCAGGGGTCTGTCATTGCTCCGGAAACCGGCGACTACGAATTCATTATCCGGACCGACAATGGATTCCAGTTCTGGCTGAACCACTCGCAGATTCCGTTCATCGACGGAAAAGTCCGCGCCGGCGACGACGCTGAGTATCGCAAAACCATCTTCATGATCGGTGGTCGTCCCTATCCGCTGCGACTGGACTTTTTCAAATTCAACGGCAAGTCCGCCGAAATTCGTCTGCACTGGAAGGCTCCTCACAAAACGGAAGAAGCTATCCCCGAGCGGCTCCTCACACCGACGCGGTACGCTGAAGTCCTGACAGTCGAAACACCGTTCCCACCTGACGATCGCAGCGAGGGTTACATTCGAGGCACCACAATCTCGAAAGAGTGGGACGCCGCCACAACGTCGGCAGCCATCGAGGTCGCCGCAAAAGTGTTCGACGATCTGGACCGACTCTCCGGCAGCCGCCCGGACAAAGACGACCGCTCCGCAAAGCTTCGTTCATTCTGCGAACGATTCGTCGAACGCGCGCTTCGGCGTCCGCTGACGGACGATCAGAAACAGCTCTATATCGAACGGCAGTTTGAAAAGACCGAGGACGACGAAACGGCCGTTCGCCGGGTCGTGATGCTGGCACTGAAGTCGCCGCGATTCCTGTACCGCGAAATCGGCGGCGAGAATGACTCGTTTGATGTCGCATCAAGACTGTCGTTCGGTTTGTGGGACTGTCCGCCGGATAACCAGCTCTGGAACGGTGCCAACGGAAACTCGCTGGATTCGAGAGACAAGATCGCTCGCGCTGCGAGCCGCATGGTCGACGATCCTCGTACAAAAACGAAACTGCGCGAGTTCTTTCATTACTGGCTGAAGGTCGACCATCTGGTCGACGTCTCTAAGGACACCGAAGAGTTTCCCGGTTTCGATCGAACGTTGCAGTCAGACCTTCGTACGTCGCTGGAGCTGACAATCGACGAATTCATCGCCCAGGAGAAACCCGACTTTCGACAGCTTCTGCTCAGCAACGAAACATTTCTCAGCGAGCGGCTGGCAAAGTTTTACGGAGCCAGCGTCGCTGCCAGTTCCGACTCTTCAAGCGACGCGTTTCACAAGGTTGCTTTCGAGCCAGAAGTTCGAGCTGGCATTCTTTCTCACCCGTTTCTGATGAGCGGTTTCGCCTACCACCAGGTCAGCTCGCCTATTCATCGGGGAGTATTTCTTTCCAGAAGCGTGCTCGGGCGATCACTCAAGCCGCCAGCGGTAGCGGTCACACCGGTTCCGCCGGATTTGCATCCGGATCTGACGACCCGACAGCGAGTGGCCATGCAGACCAGCGATGTCTTCTGCCGATCCTGTCATGAGATGATCAATCCGCTGGGCTTCGCTCTGGAGAACTTTGACGCAGCCGGACGCTTCCGCAAACGGGAGAAAAATAAAAACATCGACGCTTCCGGCTTCTATTTGCAGCAGAGCGGCGAAGTGGCAGAATTTAACGGAGCCAGAGAACTCGGAAACTTTCTCTCCGGCAGCGACGAAGTTCACCTGGCCTTTGTCGAACAACTTTTCCAGCATATGGTGAAACAGCCAGTTCAGGCCTACGGTTCCGATCAGAAAGCAAAACTGAGAAACTTGTTTGCCCAAAGCGGGTTTAACATCAATACACTGCTCGCCGAGATCGCCACGGTCGCCGCATTCGACCATCCGAAAGAAGACACTCCACCTGTAGAGACTGCTGCCGAGTAAGTCGCCAACTTCCCACCACTCGACTTCTACACAAAAGCCCCGCCATGCCACGCCCCACCTCACGTCGTCGCTTTCTGAAAACTCTTGGCCTGAATACCGCCGCCCTGCCCTTCCTGACGAATCTGCCGAGCCTTGGCTTTGCCGGGACCGCGTCGCGGAAGAAACGCTTCGTCGTGATGTTCAGCCCGAACGGCACCATTCCGAAAGAGTTCTGGCCGGACAGACAGGGGCCTGACTTTGACATCAAGCCCATTCTGAAACCGCTGGAACCGTACCGCGATCAGATGCTCGTCCTGAACGGTGTCTGCGACAAAGTCAAAGGCGACGGCGACAGCCACATGCGCGGCATGGCCTGCCTGCTGACCGGCATCGAACTATTCCCCGGCAACATCCAGGGCGGCTCACACACGCCGGCCGGCTGGTCGACGGGAATCTCGCTTGACCAGGAATTGAAGAACTTCTTTCAGGCGAACCCCGAAACGAAAACTCGATTCGGTTCGCTCGAATTCGGCGTGATGGTTCCGGACCGGGCCGACACCTGGACCCGCATGAGCTATGCCGGCCCCAATAAGCCCGTCGCCCCGATCGATAACCCGTACGAAATGTTTGAAAAGCTGTACGGCCAGGTGCAGGACCGCGAGTCGCTCACCAGCATCCTCGACGACGTGCAGGATGACCTGAAGAAATTACGAAGCGTGGTCAGCGTTCAGGACCGCCACCTTCTCGATGAACAGGAGACGTTCGTTCGTGAAATGGAGCAGCAGCTTCAGTCGACTCCGGAAACAGAAACCGGACACGCCGTCCCGGAAATTGCCCAGGGCATTCGAGAAGACAACGACAACATTCCTCAGATCAGCAAAATGCAGATCGACCTGATGGTCAACAGCTTCGTGTCCGACTTCTCACGAATCGCGACGTTGCAATACACAAATTCTGTAGGCAATGCCAAAATGAGATGGCTTGGCATCGACGAAGGCCAGCACTCGCTGTCTCACGAGGGCGACGACAACAAGGACGCTCAGGAAAAGCTGACGAAGATCAACACCTGGTACGCCGAGCAGCTCGCATACCTCGTGAAGCGTCTGGCTGAAACCCCCGAACCCGGCGGGCCAGGCAGCCTGCTCGACAATACACAGATCGTCTGGGGCAACGAACTCGGCAAAGGCAACTCGCACACCCTGGACAACATCCCGTTCGTTCTGCTCGGCGGCGGCTCCGACTTCAAAACCGGCCAGGCCATCAAATTCGACCGCGTGCCGCACAATCGCCTGCTGCTCTCACTCGCCCACAGCTTCGGCCACGAAATCAAAACCTTCGGCAACCCCGGCTACTGCAACGACGGTCCCCTCACCGGCCTGACATAACCTTCCCCGAAGCTTTACGACCACGCCCGCAGGAATCACTCACTCGTTAGATCGATGAATTTCCGACGGCAAGCAGGGCCGGTTCCTACCGGCCAGCCAGAAATGGGATCGGGAAAGCTCACTACCAGAATCGCGCAGCGGCAGGGACGTTTTCAAACAGGAACGTTTCCCAAATAGCCGGCCACCAACAAAACCTCGTGCGGCTCCGCCGCTCAGGCTGCAAGCCACCAAGGCCATCCGCCGGGCTATCTTGCCGAAGAAAACTGGTAGGCTGCGTCTCGCCCCAGCTTCACACGCCACAGAGTCGCTGGGACACGCCTCAGTCTGCCTGACTGGGTTTGCACGTCAGATGTGAATTTCCGGGTGGCCTGAGCACTTGTGGTGGGGTACTGGTATAGGACGACCGCGCCCTCAGCAATCGATTAGACCATCAGCGGCGATTCAAATTCCACGCGGACGATGAGACATCCTGTCGCTGCGCGCCCCAGCCATTCTGGCTGGGCCAACCAGACGTCAGGCAAACTACTTTTTCTTGGGTCGGCCTGGTGGCTTGCGTTGAGTGTTCTGCCATTCTCCGGAGAACGGTGGTTTGTCGAAGGTGGTGCCGTCGCCCGTGACTCGAGGGTCTCCGGTTTCTTTGAGGATTTTCATCAGGCGAGCAGACAGTGCATGCCGGATGGTCGCGTAGTCTTTTTCTGCGGCGACGTTCTTTGTCTGGTGTGGGTCGGTCCTCAGGTCGAAGAGTTCTTCCTCGGGGCGTCGGCCAAAGGCGATATTGAAGAAGCGACCGTCTTCTGATTTCGGGTGAGTGGCGATCCAGGCTTTGGTTGGGCTGGCGTCGAGGTCTCCGAACGCGGCGATGGTGTTGTTCGTCAGGGCGTCGACGCTGGGCATGGGAGCGGCGGGGGCTCCGTAGCCGGGGCCTGTTCCCATTGGCCAGCGATCTGGTTTGAAGTTGCGAATGTAGAGGAAGTCCTTCGTCCGGATCGCTCGCTGAGGATACGGCAGGTTGCCGGTTCGAGCGGCGGCGACATGACGTTCCCGGCCGACGATGACAGCGTCGCGTGAGTCGTCGACCTGTCCGCTTTTCTCAGACGCCAGGACGCTGACCAGACTTCGTCCCGTCATGACGTCGAGCGGTTTCTCGCCGGCGACTTCCAGAAACGTCGGAGCCAGATCCGGCAAACAAACAAAGTCATTGACGACTCGACCAGCGGGAGCTTTGCCGGGCCAGCGGATTGCCAGCGGCACAGCGGTTCCAAAGTCGTAGAGGTTGCACTTGCCGTTGGGGAAGCCCGGAATTCCGTGGTCGCCACTGACCGCGATGAGCGTGTTGTCCAACTCGCCGATCCGATCGAGTTCTTCCATGAGAACTCCCAGAGCCGCGTCGAAGGCCATTGCTTCACCGAGGTAGTCTGCAAAATCTTCACGCACCACATGAACGTCCGGCAGGAACGACGGCATCTTCCCCTTCAGGTCGCCCGGGTTGAGCCCCCATAGTTTGGCTCCGGAACCTTGAACCCACTTGCGGTGACAGTTGGTCGGACCAAACCAGTAGCAAAGTGGTTCGTCATTCTTTCGGGCAGCCAGGAAGTCTCGAAAATTTCCTCGCACCTCTTCAAGTAGTTCCTGCTTCGCCTGCTCGATATTTTTGGCACCGCTCACGCGTTGAGAGAATCCGTTGAACTTTGAACCGCGCCTGTTGTACGCAAACCTTGCGGCACCGTAAGGAGCATTGGCTGGCGTGCCGGGACTCCAGACTTTGTACGTGTGACCAATGTGGTAGCCGGCCTCGTTGAGCAGCAGCGGGTACGACGGCGTGGAACCGTCCCAGATCGCTCCCTGCAGAATTGCGGCTCGACCAGTTCGCCAGAAATACTGCCCGGACAGCAGCGAACTCCGGCACGGAGTACACGACGGAGCGTTCACAAACGCGTTGCGAAACAGCACGCCTTCATTGGCGATGCGATCGAAGTTTGGAGTGCTGACAATGTCGCTCGGCCCGCCCGGTTCGAGCTTTGCGTAAGCGCTTGCGTATCGCCCCCAATCGTCCGCAAAGGCGAACAGAATGTTGGGCCGTTTCGTTTCCGAGTCGGCTGCGTTTGCGAAATCAGAGACCACCACGAAAGGCAAAATCAGTAAAGCGAAGCAAAGTAACGACCGGCGGGGCGGGCACTGTATTTTCATCGATCAATCTCTGACTCAATGCGTGAAACCGGAAACTCTGTAGCAAAGACAAGAGCCACAGATTGACACGGATCAGCACGGACAGCTTCTTGACGCATCTCAAACATCCGTGTGAATCCGTCCGATCCGCAGCTTAAATCATCTTAGGTCATGTCGACGATGCACTTGACATACCCTGCGACAGGTGAGGGGCGTTTACTCGTAGTCCCATTTCATGATCCACGGATCCTGCATCTTCTTTTGATAGGCTTTCAACTTTGCCTTGTACTCTTTGAGAATGTCGACGTACTCGGTCGAAAGGGCGAGGTTGTGTCCTTCCTCGGGATCTTTTTCGATGTCGAACAACTCGAACTCCGCACGATGAATGTACTGCCCGACCGTCTTGCGACCGTACGGAGCGTCCATGCCTTTTTTGAACTGAGCCTGCCAGCTCGACGCGGCCCACAGGTCAGAAGCGAACGGGTATGGCAGCGGGTGGGCAATGTTCCAGATCAGTTTGTACTTTTTGTCCCGCACGACTCGCATCGGGTAGTACATCTGAATTTCGTGGAAGGTGTGTGAGGCGAAGATTGAATCCCAGTGTTCACCGTCCGCTTTACCCAGCACATCGATCCATGATTTTCCGTGATAGCTGGTCAGCTTCGGGCCGCGGTTCTCTTTGAGATTCTCGCCGCGATCTTTCCAGTACTTATCCGCGTTGACCATCTCTTTCGGAGCGTTCGTTTTTCTATCCAGACCTCCGGCAAAATCAAGCAGCGACGGCGTAATATCGATGTGACTGATCAAAGCTCCCGAGCGAACTCCGCGATTCTTTTCGTACGGGTTTCGAACAACGAACGGCACGTTGAGACCGGCTTCGTAGACGGTGGTCTTTCCACCAGAGAATGCCATGCCGTGGTCTGAGGTGAAAACGATCAGAGTCTTCTCGTAGACGCCGGCTTCCTTGAGAATCTCAACGAGCCGTCCAACCCCCTGGTCGATACGGGCACACGACTGATAGTACTGGGCAAGTTCTTCTCGAGTCTCAGGCGTGTCGGTCATGAACGGCGGAATGATCACATCAGCCGGGTCGTAGATGACTTCTTTGACGCCTTCGTGCGAGCCGTCGTCTGGCTTGTTGCCGAACAGGTCGGCCTTCAGTTCCAGCTTCGAGGTCAGATCCTTGCCACCGCCGCGGTGAGGATCGCTTGTGCCGAAGTAGATAAAAAACGGGCGATCGTCATCCTTGTCGGTGATGAATTCGCGGCAGGCATCCGCCATTTTCACCGCGTTGCGACCGTCGCCTTTGAGGTACGTTTCGAAACGGTAGACCTCTTCTGGAGCGACGTGGTACTTGCCGATCTGAGCCGTCCGATAACCAGAGTTCGCAATGACTCGTGGCAAGGCCAGACTCACGACGTTGTGCCACGACGCAAACTTGTGGAACGAGTGAGCGTGTCCGTACTGACCATTCCGGTGATTGTGCAGTCCGGACATCACCACCGAGCGGCTGGCACTGCAACTGGCCGTTGTCGCAAAGGCATTCAGAAAGACCGTTCCGTCGGCGGCGAGAGCGTCGATGTTTGGAGTAGCTGCCGCCTTGTCACCGTAGCAACCGAGCGTCGGGCTTTCGTCGTCGGTGATGAAGAAAATGATGTTTCGCTCAGCCGCGTGCAGAGTCGATCCGACCAGCATCAACAGCAACAGACAAGGTAACACAGCAACACGATTCATCATTTGGATTCTCCGGTTGTTTCTCGGAAGTACTGACCAACGAGCATCTGGGTACCAAAGGCTCCGCCAGTGCAGGCACTTCTGAATCACGAGCAAAGTCAACGCGACACTCATTCATAAAGGTTCGGTCAGGATAGCGCACTGGCCGAGCAGTCTCCACCAAGCCGTCTCCCCCAGGCAGTCTGAAATGGATCGGGACGTTTCCCCGCGAAAGCGGCTCTGGTAGACTACCCGGCTCTCCACTCGGCGGTCATCCAGATTGCTGATAAGCAGCCTGCCTTTGACAAACAACCTTCCATTGGGTTTCTCAGAATGAAAACTTCACCGTGCAATGCCTGCTTTCTTGCCGGCGTCATCACCGTTTCACTTTGTGTGTTGCCAGCCGCAGCTCAGGATTCGGGCTGGTCGCGACTCGTCAAAGAAGACGGCCCCGTTCTGTCGTGGAATTTCGACGGACAGGATCCTGGCACTCCAGCACTCGCTGGCGACGCCGCTGCATTGAAAGCAGCCACCTCTGTCGCCGGAGAGGTGAAGTTCGGCGAAGTGGGTCCAGCGCGATCGACGTCGCCGTTGTTCGCCTCTGGCAACAAGGGCATCGAAATCACCTCGAAGGCCGGCGTGATCAAGGTGACCGATCCCGGCGAAAACAGCCCACTCGACTTTGACAAAGGCGACGCGATCACCATCGAAGCCTGGGTCAAGCCGGATTCGTTCGGCGGAACCCGCTACATGTACATTGTCGGAAAAGGTCGCACGTACGAAAAAGGCTTCTCGCGAGAAAACCACAACTATTCATTAAGGCTGCAAGGGCGAGGGCCCGATGCCGTGTTGAGCTTTCTCTTTCGAACTCGAGCCGACAAGAAGACTCCTGCCGCCTGGCACCGCTGGACATCGAAAGAAGGTTTCACCGTCGACAAAGGCTGGCATCACGTCGCGGTGACTTATGAATTCGGCAAGGCAGACAGTCTGGTCGGATACGTTGATGGCCGTCCGGTCACGGGCGTGTGGGATATGGGTGGAGCTACTGATCGAGCTCCAGTGGTTGATAACGATCAACTGTGGATTGGCTCGTCGATGGGTATGGGTGTAAGCAGTTCATTTGATGGACAGCTCGATGAAGTCGCGATTTACCGCAAGGCTCTTAAACCCGAACGATTCATGGTTCGCGTGCCTTACTTCCCACAACCATCTCCGCCGCCGACGCCGCAATCAGCTCCACCTCGCGGCGAGATTCTTGTCGAAGTCATCGAGGGAATTCCAGATTCGCCATCATGGCCAGCAACGTTTCCGGAGCCGACCGAATTCTGGACTGAACCAGCGTTTGCTTTCTTCGCCACGCCGCAGCGCTACTCGTCAAAGGCTCTGCGGATCGACCGAGGTAACCCGCTCATTCTACGAGCCAGCAGCGTGATGCAGCTTCCAGCAGGCAAGTACAACTTCCTGGTTCGCACGCTCCGTTTCGGCAGACTTTATATTGACGGAGAACTGGTCGTCGAAACTCCGAAACGAGGCCATCGCGGAGGCGGCCATGGGCAGATGTACGAACTCGAAAGCAAGCTGGCGCCGGGGTCACGACAACTGTTTCCAGGAGCGGTCGAACGGATGGCCGAAGTCGAACTCGACGGAAAAGAGCACGAGTTCCGTTTCGAAGTTCACGCCGGCGGCCAGACACGGCGAGTCGAATTTGGTGAAACCAGCGTCAGCTTCGCTCCAGTCGAAGGCTCAGCCGACTCAATAGTGGCGACAGATGCAGCATCAAAGCATGGCCGCACGCCGTTCCGAGTGCTCAGTACAAAACTCAACATCCCAATGACAAATCGAGCATGGGAAGCTTACGAACGACAGCGACGAAACGACTACGTCTGGATGGATCAGCAGAAGCGTCAGCTGGTCGGCGACGCTGAGCGGCATCATTGGCACAAGCGGCACGAGATTGCTCGGCAGATTGTCGGGGCCAGGCCCGCAGTCAACGTGCCCGAAGTTAAGCCAGGCACGTCAGTCGGTAACGACATCGATCGATTCATTCTGTCGCGGCTTCAAAAAGAAGGGGTCGCCCCTGCTCCGTTATGCGACGACTGGACGTTCATGCGGCGAGTCGGTCTGCACCTGATCGGGACTCCGCCATCGTCAGAAACAGTTGCCGAATTCATGGCCGACAAATCTGCAAACCGGCGGGCGAGATTTATCGACCGCATGCTGGAGCATTCCGGCTGGGCTGACCACTGGGTCGGCTACTGGCAGGACGTGCTGGCCGAAAACCCGAACATCATCAACCCCACACTGAACAACACCGGCCCGTTTCGCTGGTGGATATTCGAATCGTTCCTCGACAACAAACCATTCGATCGCTTTGTAACTGAACTGATTTCTATGGAAGGCAGCGCCAAGTTCGGCGGGCCAGCCGGTTTTGAGATGGCCTCGCAGAACGATGCACCGTTCGCCGCAAAGGCTCACATCATCAGTCAGGGATTCCTGGCTCTCGAGATGAAATGTGCCCGCTGCCACGATGCCCCTTACCACGATTTTGCGCAGGAAGACCTCTTCAGCATCGCCGCCATGCTGCGACGCAGTCCACAGAAAGTTCCGAAAAGCAGCACCATTCCGGGCGGCATGTCGAACTCAGAGCTCGTTAAGGTCAGCCTGAAACCCGAGCAGCCCATCTCGCCAAAATGGCCATTCGCTGAAAAGGTCGACAGCTCAATCCCGGACGGAATTCTGCCAGCAGAAACCACCGATTCACGGAGAGAACTCGCAGCGCGAGTCACCTCGCCGAACAACGATCGATTCGCAGAAGTTCTGGTCAATCGATTGTGGCATCGATACCTCGGTCGCGGACTGGTCATCTCGATCGATGACTGGGAGACAGAAGAGCCAAGTCACCCGCAACTGCTTCGCTACCTCGCCCGCGAATTCGTCCTGAGTGGCTACGACGTGAAACACGTCGCCCGTTTGATCCTCAACTCTCACACGTACCAGCGCCAGTTCGCCGCAGCCGCCAGCGACATTCCGGCTGAGTTTTTTGCCGCACCGGTCCGACAACGACTGACTGCCGAGCAACTCGTCGATTCACTGTTCTCGGCATCCGGCAAGGATTTTCGAGCGGGTGACATGAACATCGACATCGACGGCAGTCGAGAAATTAAGAACTCACTGAACCTGGGAATTCCGCGTCGAGCGTGGATGTTCTCATCAATGTCAAACGAGCGGGATCGTCCCAGCCTGACGTTGCCCTACGCTGAACCATTTGTCAGCACTCTGGAAACATTCGGCTGGCGGAGTTCGCGACAAAGTCCGCTGACTATTCGCGAAGAGGCAGCGACGGTTCTGCAACCTGCCATCATCGCCAACGGTACTCTCGGTCGACGATTTACTCGGCTGTCGGACGACAGTGCGTTCACGACGCTTGCTCTGCAGAATCAGCCTGCCAGCGAGCTGGTCAATGCAGTCTTCGTTCGAACATTGACACGACCACCGGAAAGTGAAGAGCGATCCGTATTCGTCGAGCTGCTTAGCGATGGCTACGCCGACCGAATCAACAAGGAAGAACTCAATAAGCCGCTGCCGCCGATTCCGAATCTGCGGACCGGAGTCGGCTGGTCCAACCATCTTCACCCCGACGCGAATACATTACAGGTCGAGACTCACGAAGCCGTAAGCCAGGGCGACCCACCCACCCGGCGTCTTAATCCTGAATGGCGGCAACGATTTGAAGACATGCTTTGGGCGTTGATGAATTCTCCCGAATTTGTATTCGCTCCATGAAACTCTTGTCGGCGGCCGGATAGCGGGCACGTCAGCCGGATCTTCCGATACGAAGTTCTCAATAACGAGGTCGACAAGCATGTCTCGAATTCTCAACAGCCTTTTTGTTTTTTTACTCTGCGTTGCGGCAAGTCGTCTCGAAGCGTCGGATGACTTCAAAACAACTGTCTGGAAAAGCGGCGAAGGTAACTATCACACGTACCGGATCCCTTCGATTATTCGAACAATGAATGGCTCGCTGCTGGCGTTCTGCGAAGGGCGCAAATCCGGACGCGGCGATGCCGGGAACATTGATCTGCTGCTGAAGAGATCGTTCGACGGCGGAGTAACGTGGGGTGACGAAGTCGTTCTCTGGGACGACAACGGGCACACATGCGGCAATCCCTGTCCCGTCGTTGATGAATCGACGGGAACAATCTGGCTGCTGCTGACTCACAACCTCGGAACGGACCACGAGCCGGACATCATCAAAGGGAAATCCGAGTCGACTCGCACCGTCTGGGTCAGTCACAGCTCAGACGATGGTCAGACGTGGGGCGCTCCTCGTGAAATTACAAAGACGACCAAAGATTCCAACTGGGGCTGGTACGCGACCGGACCGGGAGTCGGCATCCAGATCAAGCACGGTCCGCACAAAGGGCGACTCGTCATTCCGTGCGACCATAGCTATGACGATCCGAACGGCAAACTTCAGGGCGGCGGCTTCGAATTCGGAGCCCACTCAATTCACAGTGACGATCACGGCAAGACATGGCAACTCGGGGGCACCATCCGACCGAAAGCGAACGAGTGCCAGGTTGTGGAACTCGACGATGCGGACGGGGGCCTGCTGATGAATATGCGATCGTACTTCGGACGCAAGCGACGTACGCATTCGGTCAGTAAGGACGGGGGAGCGACGTGGTCATCGCCGGTGGACGCTCCACAATTGATCGAACCGGTCTGCCAGGGAAGCATCATCCGACAGTCATGGCCCCGCGACGGCAAACCGGGAATGCTGCTGTTTTCGAACCCGGCCAGTGAAAAAGGACGAGTGCAACTGACCGTTCGCGCGAGTTTCGACGACGGCAGGAACTGGCCTGTCGCCCGAGTGCTCCATTACGGACCAGCCGCGTACTCCTGCCTGGTGTCGCTTCCCGGCAACGCCGTTGGATGCCTTTACGAAGCCGGCGAGAAGAACGCGTACGAGTCGATCGTCTTTCATCGACTTCCTGCAAGCTCGCTGCAGTCACCGTAGAGTGCTGAAGAGTCAAACTGGCGAGCCAAAACCCGGCACTGAAAAAACTCAGTATTTCTCGAAGCGAATGAATTCTGGCGGGACGTAATTGGTCAACCAGACGGAATTCGTTGAGCAATAAAAGTCGTAGCCCTTTGTAACCATCGCCGCAGCGTCAATTTCGAGGATGACTGGACGACCTCGTCTTGAACCAACCTGGATCGCGACATTTCGATCGTCGTGCAAGTGGACGTGCTGGCGGCTTCCTTTGATCAGACCTTTCTCACGGATCGAATCCAGAAACTTCTCGACCGTTCCGTGTAGAAGGGTCGGCGGAGGAGTTTTGGGTTCGTATCCCAACTCGACATTAACCGAGTGCCCTTGCGAAGCGCGGATCCGTAAACCGTCCCCGCTGAATTCGAAACGCTTTTTGTCATTGTTGTCGACGATCTGCTTCAACTCGACTGCCGACAGACCGCGGCTATTTCGAGCCATCCCTTCAAGCAAATCCTCAACAGTCACCCAACCAGCATCGTCCAATGTTAACCCGGCAATCTCTGGCTGATGTCGCAGCACCAAGCTCATGAACTTACTCACTCGTTTTTGATCCTTCTCATTCATGACGACAACGCACCAATCTCTCTCAACATTTCAACGGTATTTTCAATCGGCAAACCAACGACATTGCTATAGCTGCCTTCGACTTTCGTCACCATGACACTGCCGACTCCCTGGATTGCGTACCCCCCGGCCTTGCCGATGGGTTCGTCCGTTGAGATGTACCAGTCCAGCCATGCCTCGACATCATCTCGCATCGTGACAAGCGTCGCGCATGACTGGTTCAATGTTCTGCAGTCGTCTCCCGCCACATCTAACAGGGAAACCGATACTGCCGACAAGACGGTGTGAGTTTGTCCGGCCAGGTAATCACGAAACCAGCCTCGCACCTCGGCTTCCCAATCGTCCGCGACATTCGGTTGGCCCAGTGCCAGTAAGCCTCCCGACGAAACTTCGACGATCACCGTTGTGTCCGCGCAAATCACGACGCATGGACCGTTTGAAATGGCTCCAGCGATAAGTTGGTCGATCACGTCCAGACGTTTCAACTCGACAATTTCGTGACATCGCGTTTCAAATTCAGACATCGATCTGAGACCATCGAAGCCTGGCTCGTCGGCGTCGCGAGGCGGCAGCACGACGAGTCTCTCAGGTGCAGCGACCATCCGAAGCAGCTCCAGACGGCGAGGAGATCGCGACCCGATAACGATTGGAATTTCCGAAGTTGAAGTCGGCATTATTGAATCTTCGGCTGAGCTTTCGACAGGCAGTCTCTTCAAGAAGCGACAGCATCTTCCAGACGCCCGGTTCGCTCAACTCTCGAAGGATGTCAATCCGCCCATAAATTCTGACCGTGCGGTTTCCGTTCAGAATTCAATCGGCCACAATGTCGGCTCAGTTTCATGTCCTGCCCACAACCTGCCCTACCATTTTCAGGAGTTTTCACGTGAAGAAGTCTTTTGCTTTTGCCGCCGCAATTATCGCTCTGTCGGGTCTCGCATTCACATTTCTGTCGTCGACGGTGACGGCTCAAAAGAAAGGAAAGTCGCGTCCCATGACAACTGCTCAGTTGATGTCAGGACTGGTCAAGCCGCACCTGGTCGCCGTTCAGGGACATGTTGCTGAAGAAAAGACTCCCGAAGGTGAAGACAGCTGGAAAACTCTGACCACAAGCATCGCTCTGCTCAACGAGTCCAGCTACACAATGATGGAAGATGACCGCTGCCCGGACAAAGTCTGGGCAGACGCCTGCGAAATTCTTCGTAAGGCGACTGAGTCCGGGCTGAAGAGTGCAGCAAAACAGGACGCCGCCGGAGTTCGAGCGTCAATCGAAGGCATCACCGCTTCCTGCAAAGCCTGCCACACCGAGCACAAATACAAGAAGCAATAGTATCAGTGATTTAGAAAGTTCCACGTTCAAAGTTCCGTGGCGTCGGTTGTTGCATCCGCTGGCTGACGCCCGTTTTTCATTTAAGGGTTTCTGACATGAGCGACACTCCAGTTCAATCATCTTCTCGTCGTGATTTTCTGAAAGACTCCGGACGCATCGCCGGAGCGGCTGCTCTCGTGGGAGCCGCCAGCTCGCATGTACACGCGGCATCTGACAGCACCATTCAGCTGGCCCTAGTCGGTTGTGGCGGGCGAGGAACGGGCGCCGCCTCAAACGCTCTGTCCGTCAACAACGGGCCGATCAAGCTCGTCGCCATCGCCGACGTTTTTGAAGATCGTCAGAAAAACAGTTTCACCGGCCTGAGCAACCAGTTCAAAGACAAAGTCGATGTGCCGGACGAGCGAAAGTTCCTCGGCTTTGACGCGTACAGAAAAGCGATGGACTGCCTGAATCCAGGCGACATCGTCATTCTAACCACGCCTCCAGCCTTCCGCTGGCTGCACTTCAGTTATGCGATCGAACGCGGCCTGAACGTCTTTATGGAAAAGCCAGTCACGGTCGACGCGCCAACCACGGTGAGAATGATCGAACTCGGCAAAAAGGCTCAGGAGAAGAATCTGAAGGTCGGCGTCGGTCTGATGTGCCGTCACTGCAAGGCCCGAGGAGAACTCGCCGACCGGATCCACAACGGTGAAATCGGCGACGTACTTACACTCCGAGCGTACCGCATGGCCGGCCCGACCGGTTCAGCAGCAGTCGGTCCAGCTCCCGAAGGCACGAACGAACTGGAATGGCAGATTCGCAACTTCCACGGATTTCTGTGGTTGAGCGGCGGTGCTGTCAGCGACTTCCTGATTCACAACATCGACGAAGGCTGCTGGGCCAAGGGAGCCTGGCCGGTGTCGGCTCAGGCTTGCGGAGGACGGCATTATCGCTTCGACAAAAACGGAAATCCGGCGATCGATCAGAACTTCGACAGTTACTCAATCGAGTACACCTTCGCAGACGGAACCAAACTTTTCGTAGACGGTCGAACGATTCCGGGATGCCACCAGGACTTTGCCACATACGTCCACGGTTCGAAAGGCTCGGCCGTGTTCTCGTCACGCGGCCACCTGCCGGCTCGCAGTCGCATCTACAAAGGTCAGAATTTTGTCAAAGACGATCTGGTCTGGGCGTACCCGCAGCCGGAACCGAATCCGTACCAGGTTGAATGGGACGACCTGATTCACGCCGTTCGGGAAGATCTTCCCTACAATGAAGTCGAACGCGGAGCGATGGCCAGCATCGTGACTTCGATGGGGCGAATGGCTGCTCACACCGGTCGGCTCATCACGATGGACGAAATGATGAAGCATGATCACGAGTTCGCGCCGAATCTTGCCAATCTGTCGTTTGATGGCGTGCCACCAATTCAATTGAAGAATGGCAAATATCCAATTCCGATGCCCGGCATCACGAAGAAACGCGAATACGAAGTCTGATCGTTTTGAGCAAACGCTGCCGGGAATTCGGTTTCGACAAGGGCCGTTTCCCGGTAGCAGACTTCGCAGGTTCAAGCTGAACTTAATGGTCGCCTGCCGGATTCGCGATATCGTTGCTGAACTTTGTTCCAAAATCCATGTTTGTCTGGCATCTCACAAACTGTTGCCTCACGAACGCTGATAATCTAAAGACGGTCTGCTGTTCTGGCTATGGGTTTTTAATTCCTCAAACAGAGTGTCAGCAGGACATCACTGTGTTTGACGAATTACGTTCTCCAGCACACTTCGCGTTACAGCTCTCAAGCGAGCTACCAGTTCTGATCACGAGATCGCAGCTGGAAACGGCTTGTCTCTGAACGAGGCCCCGGCGATGACTGACAACAAATATCCAATCAAAGACAACAGTCCCGGCGATTCTGGCTGGGCCGAATGTCCGACCGGAGAGATTTCGGGAATGGTCAATCGCCTGTCCCGTCAGCGGAAACTCGCAGCCTCTGCGAAGATTTCAGCTGTCGCGGCCACGCTGCTGGTCGGAGCAGGACTCTGGCAAACGCTACCCGTCACCAGTCAACAGACGGAAACTCGTGATGGCGAATACCAGTTTGGCTCGATCTGCTGCTCTGAAGTCGGCCAGTACGCCGCAGCATTCAACAAGGGCGAACTGGACGATGCGAGAACAGCTCAAATCCGTCAACACATCGCCGAGTGCCCGCATTGCAGACCTCAATTCGAAAGAGCCACCAATCAACCGCAGACATTGCTCGATACCGAGCAGGATCGCATTGGCACGGCATCCCTGGCACATTCCGGCCTGCTGATCGCGACTCGCTGAGGAAGGTTTTCAGAACGACTTCCTTTTTCAGGATGATGGCTGCTTAGCACTCTTGCATGAGATTTCGAAATTTCAATCCTTGATTCGTGTGGGACGCATTCCTAATGCTTCCCGGCCCGACCAGGCAGTCAAATGCGTGAACTCAGGCAAAACACGATCTTGATCTCTGGAAGACGCACTCTCTGATGTAGCCCGCTCCGGTTCATGAGCCGCATTTCACCTCAGAAACAGCAAAACTGATACTCCTACAGGCGAATTGCGTGCCGCAACGCTTGATTTCAGAAGCGACCTGGCTCAATTCGAAGATGTGTCCAATAATGCTCGTGGCGATCGATTTTCGACGATCAATAAGTCCGTCGATTGCCGATGAATGCAGCACTGACACGAAGCGAAAATCAAATCTCTCTTCCTGAAATCCGACGGAGGTTCCAAACCCAATCGACTGGCTCGGACGACCAACGGTGAGTGCCTGGCACTACCGCGTTCCGCCATTCTTCAAGCGACTCTGCCGTCGCATTCGTCGAGAGATTTGACATAAGAAAGCCGCGTCTTCTTTGGAAGTCGCGGCTTTCTTTTTGCAAAGTCCGCCGCGTCCAGACTCGTCAGTGAGCACCTTTGCCGTCGCTCCGCATCTAACATCAAAACCGAGGCACGAATGCTCGTTACAAAGGCGTTTCCTTCGAACTTTGGACAATAATTCACGGGAATCCTGAATCGGCACAATCGTTGCTGCCGATTTACTTGAAACGGGCATGTCGATCAGTTGGTAGAGGCCAGTAAGCCACTTCCAAAAACTGACATTCATCCACACTCGAAATCTGCAAGGTCCGATGGAATGGTCACAAACGCAGCGACTCTAAAAGCGGCAGACGGCGACTCGATGGGACACCTCAGCGGCTGGCATCGTTACCGGCTGGTCAAGCGATGCCAGACGCTCGAAGCCGCTCAGGCCGTGATGAAACAACTAAAGGATCGAGGGCTGGCGTCGCAGCTCGTGATGGACAATGGCCTTTCGGTCGTCACGCAACGAAACTGACGCTGCGTCAGGACTCGCAATTTTCGTCAGTTGAGTTTGCACGCTGGTTTCGCGACACAGCAGCCAGCGTGCACCTGAAATTTCTGGAGCTTTGAGGTGGGAGAAATCGAAGAGTCGCGGTACGACCTTGTCGTCATTGGGACCGGTCCGGGCGGCGAAGGAGCCGCGATGGAAGCCACCAAACAGGGACAACACGTCGCCGTTGTCGAGCGGCAGTCTCTGATTGGCGGTAACTGCACGCACCTCGGCACGATTCCCAGCAAGTCGCTTCGCTCGGCGATTTCAAGACTGACCGAAGTCAACGCGAACCGCTACTTTCGTGAGGCCGGAGTTTCGATCCATCTCGGCTTTCGAGACCTGAGGCGTGGTGCCGCATCGGTCATCGAGAAACAGGTCGGGATGCGCCGCGGTTTTTACGACCGAAACGACGTTGACGTTTATCACGGACAGGCTTCGTTCCGCGATCACGAATCCGTCATCGTCGAGCTTCCCGATGGTCGAGAGCAAGTTCTGTCGGCAAAATCTTTCATCATTGCGACCGGTTCCCGACCGTACCGACCGGCTGAAATTGACTTCAGTCATCCCCGCATTTTCGACAGCGATACGATCCTCAACCTGGAAGAAACGCCTCGGTCGTTGACCATCTACGGAGCCGGAGTCATCGGTTGTGAATACGCGACGATGTTCCGCAACCTCGACGTCAAACTGAATCTTGTCAACACCCGGGACAAGCTGCTTGAGTTTCTCGACGATGAAATTATCGACGCACTCAGCTACCGCATGCGCGATACGGGCATCCGACTGCGGCACAGCGAATCGTTTGAAAAAGTTGAACCACGCGAAGACTGCGTCATCCTGCATCTGGAATCGGGAAAACAGTTGAAGTCAGACGCGCTGCTCTGGGCAAATGGTCGTTCGGGAAACACCGAGTCGCTTCGCCTTGAGAACATCGGCCTGGAAGCCGACCACCGTGGCCAGATTCCAGTGAATGCCAACTTTCAAACGGCCACTCAACACGTCTACGCAGTGGGAGACGTCATTGGACCGCCAGCCCTCGCCAGCGCCGCCTACATTCAGGGACGATTTGCCGCGCGACACCTGGGCAACAGCGAGTGCGAAGATTTCCGCATGTCGGACATCCCGACCGGCATCTACACCAGCCCGGAAATCAGCTCCCTGGGTAAAACCGAAAAGGAACTGACCGAAGCTCGCGTGCCGTACGAGGTCGGGCATTCGATGTTCAAGAACCTCGCGCGAGCCCAGATCGTTGGCAAGCCGGTCGGCATGCTGAAGCTGCTCTTTCACCGAGAGACGCTGGAAATACTCGGAATCCACTGCTTCGGCACGAGCGCTTCTGAAATCATCCATATCGGCCAGGCCATCATGTCGATGCCTCCGCCGCACAACACACTGGAATATTTCACGAACACAACCTTCAACTACCCAACGATGGCCGAGGCGTACCGAGTAGCCGCGCTGAACGGCTTCAACCGGCTATAGTTTGTAGTTCCGTCAGCTCAACCGAAGAGTTCCATCAACGGCGTGCCGCCATCAATAACGTGCGTCGGACGGCCTTGTGGATCGGGAACCCGCAGTTCTGGATCAATGCCAAGCGCGTGGTAGATCGTCGCGGCGAGATCTTCTGGACTGACCGGCGGGGTGACCGCGTAAGCTGCATCGCGGTCGGTTTTGCCATAAAGGCCGCCGCGTTTAATTCCGGCTCCGGCAAGGATGGCGGGAAACAGCGTGCTCCAGTGATCGCGGCCCCAGTTTGAATTGGCCTTGGGCGTTCGCCCCATCTCTCCCATGCAGACGACGAGTGTTTCGTCGAGTAGCCCTCGATCATCCAGATCGGTCAGCAGCGCAGACAATGCAGAGTCCATCGTCGGCAACAGGTTCTTTTTCACATCGTCGCTGTTGCGATGAGAATCCCACGAATAACCATCCACGCAATCGTAATGGACCGTGACAAATCGTGAGCCGGCCTCAATCAGACGTCGAGCCATCAGCGTCGACTGCCCAAACAGGTGCCGACCGTAAGTGTCACGAAGCTTCGCCGGTTCGCGGCTGAGGTCCAGCGCCTCGCGAGTTCGCTGAGAAGAAACCAGCGACAACGCTCTCTGTTGAAACTGGCCGTAAGCCTGCATCGATCGAGCGGGAATCCTGTTAACACTCGCGTCAAACTGGTCGAGCAGCGAACTTCGACGACTCATTCGATCCAGCGTCAACGCTTCGTGGCCGACGAGACCTTCGATCTGAAAACTGAGTTCCTCGTCGGTACAGTCTCGCCAGTACGGATTGTCGCTGCTGTCCCGCTTTTCGATTCGAGTGTTGACCGGGTCGAATCCTCGACCAAGCCAGCCGCCGGTCTCACCTGGTCTACGAAGCTGAACGCGGTATTCCTGAAGACGTCCAAGAAAATTCGGCACGACAACGTAGCTGGGCATGTCTTTCGCCAGCTCTGCGCGACGCTGTGTCAGATACTCAACGACCGATCCGATCGATGGCCAGTCTTTGGGTGTAACATTGAACCCGCCGCCAATCGGCACCTGCCAGCGATGCCCGGTTTGAATGTAATGGCCGCCGCCACTGTGATCGTTGAAGTCGTGACTCATCGTCCGCACGACGGTCAGTTTATCCGTAACCTGGGCCGTTTTCGGCAGGTGCTCAGAAATCAACAACCCCGGAGTTCGACAGGCGATCGGCTTGAACGGTCCGCGAATGGCATCCGTCGCTTCCGGCTTCATATCGAACGTCTCGTGTTGAGCCGGCCCTCCGAACAAAAAGAGGAAGATTACATGCTTCGCGCGAGCATTCTGAAACGGTTGCGATGCCTCAGCCGCAAGCACCTGCGGCAGGTTCAGCCCGAGCAATCCCGCGCCGCCCGCCTGAAGAAGGTGACGCCGCGAAACACCGTCGCAAGTAAGTTGCCGTCGTCTCAGAATCCCCAGCATTTCGAACTCCCCGTCGACAATTAGCCTTCGAAGCGGTCGAGACTATCGCTCATTGAAAAAGACAACAAGGTTTTTGGTTTGGCGGGCGGCGGCGACGATGTCGACCTTTCCGTCGCCGTTCAGGTCAGCGACTTTGATATCCTCGACAGCGATCTCTTCGGATGAGAGTCGGTCTTCCCGCCACTCTCTCGCGTCTTTGTCGAGCGGCGTGAAAAGTTTGATGCCGGGCACGCCAGGGTCGTTCATCGCTCGCCAGCCAACGACGATCTGGTCGGAGCCGACTCCGAGGAAATCTGCGCAGGCCAGCGCGTGGCCGTCTTTGAGCTTGTCGTCGAGAACTTTAACTGATGGCCAGAGTTCGCCTTTGTTAGCCGGCTCTGAGTAGACGGCACACACCGATCCGTGTTTGGGCTCGACCGTCGCGATGAAGCGCTTTCCGTTCGGCAGTCTTCCGTCGCGAATTTCCCCAGCAAAGTCTTTCGTCAGCTGAGTAGCCGCCCAGTCGTCTTTCTGCCGGTCGAAGTGCCACACGCCTTCTTTGCCGGCGATGATCAATTCTTCCTCTGGATCATCGTCCCAGTTGACCGGGTGAAAGTTGTGCGAAAGATGGAGAAAGTCACAAACGACGGCGAACTTCCATTCGTCCTTCGGATTTGGCGGCGCGAAGTATTCCAGTACGCGAAGTCCAGCTCCATCACCATCCACACTGCCTCGACCACGCAGCGGCTTCACGGTGAGGTGATACTTATTCTCGCGGCCCCTGACCCAGTGCATACGGTGAGTGCTCGGCTCGTTATGCAGCCGGACTGGCGTCCAGAGTTGTGTGCGGTCTTCCGGCGGGATGAGATAAAAGACCGCTCCATCTTTGACACTCTCGCGATAATTCCACTGCCCGCCGACAGCGATCTCGCACTTGCCATCGCCGTCGATGTCTCGCGCCGTGATGCAGACGTTGTCCCGTTCGGTCAGATTTTCTGCGATGATGTGTTTTGTCCAGCTCGGGTTTTCATACCACTGAAACGTCTTCTGATCCGCCAGCACGATGTCCGTCTTTCCGTCGCCGTTGACATCCGTCAGTTGGACGCCGTATCCGATTTTGATTTCGTCGATTTCAACGGCTCGCCATTTACCAGCAGGAACCTCGGCTTTCAGTTCATCAATGGACAACGACGCGAGGCTGACCAGCAGCAGCAGAGAAAACGATGCTTTGAACATGTCGAAATACGCTCCGGCGAAAGGTGGCAAACATTGATCGCGAAGCGGACGGTGCCTCTCGAAGAAGCGTCGAGCCGACAGCCCGAGTCCGTCCGAAACTCCCGGAAACGATAACTGCTCGAACCGCCCGGTAAAGCGGGCGGGCGTTGATTGCGCCGAGGGCTACGCTGGTTGATTGCAAGGGTTGCTGATTGAGCGATGGATGGTGGTCCAACCTTCGTCACTCAAGTTCACGAAGTCCCCCTCCCAACGATCTTCGGAATGCGCGGTCATTGGCTGATCGCCAAACCGGACCACCACTGATGTCCTTTTCGATGTTTCCAACTGCGGGAACTCAGATTGTGATTGCTAACTCACATTTCGTCACGTAAACATTTCAATACTCAACTTCTTACAACTCGAATTCAGGGCTCAACGAAAATGCAGAATCCAGTCATCGTCATTCCCGGAATCACCGCCAGCGAACTTCGTGACGAATACCAGGTGCAACCGGAAAACGTCTGGTCGGCAGTCATCAACCACGATTACGAACGCATCACTCTTCACCCGGACGACGTTCGCTATGAACGCAACGAGCCCGCTCGCATCCGGGCAAATGCCGTTTTCGATTTGCCCTATGGAGAATTGATCGCAGAACTGCGTCACAACCTCACTGACAAAGCCGACAAACCGGTGCCGGTCTATCCCTTTCCGTACGACTGGCGACTCCCACTGAGTCAGACCGTCGAACAGCTTCATGCATTCGTTGAAGAAGTAATCGATCGTACGAAACTGATGCGCCATTACGACCGCGACGACTACGGGAACAGTCCACACGTCGACCTTGTTGGGCACTCGATGGGAGGACTGCTCATCGGCGGGTACCTGGTTGCTCACGGAAAGTCGAAACGCATTGGAAAGATCGCGACACTCGGAACGCCGTTCGGTGGTTCCTATGAAGCTCCGATTAAGGTTCTCACAGGAACGGCAAGCCTGGGTATGACTGAGTCCGGCAGCCGAGAACGCGAAGCTTCCCGTATCACTCCGGCCCTTTACCACCTGGTCCCACGATTTCAGGTACAGCTGAAGGCAGGTGTCCAGGACGCCGTCGTCGATCAGAACGGGGCAGGCGTGGACATGTTTCAGTCATCAAGCTGGCAGAAGGGTGTGATGGAGAGTCTTGCTGAATTCATTCGAATGTATGCCGTGAATCCTCCGAAAAACCTGAAGGACCGAATGACCAGGGCAGAAGCGTTGCTGCAGCAGATGCTCGACGATGCTGATACTTACCGGACTGCCCTTGATGGGCTCTCTCTTTCGGCTGCAAGTAACGGCTTGCAGAAGTCGTCCTGGTTGCGCATCGCTGGCGTGGATGCGGACACAAGAATACGTCTTGAATTGAAAAGCGGTCGATTCAGTCTGAGCAGTGCCGATCGTGTCAATCGCTGGACCGATCCCGATGACCGAATTCTGACGGGTGACGGAACCGTTCCGCTGGCAGGGGCCGTACCAGAATTCCTGAAGCCAAACAACGTTGTCTGCGTCCGCCCTGATGACCTCGGATACTGGGAGATCGGTGACCGCGCCATGCTTGGGGCTGTGGGTTTCCACGGACTGCTACCGAAAGTGAATCTTGTCCAGCGACTGGTCACCGCCCATCTTCGTGGTAAGTCCGGGCGTAACGACAAGAACATCTGGGGACAGCCGATGCCCGGTGTGAGCAAAGGCTCCTGGTCGCCAGCAATCCAGGAATTGCAGATCAAATAACATCCTTGTCGGCGCCAGACACCGCAAGTTGAACGCGCCACCTGATCGTGAGTGTTCACGACCTCGCACCCGGCAGGCAAACCATGAACGTTGTCGATGCGACGCCCCGGAAACCGGCCATGGCCCGGCCCCGACAATACACGGCAGAAATCACACAGTTCGAATGGTCACGAAGAGCTGACCGGCAACCGTTCTTTGTGCTCATCGCCTGCCGCCGGCGACTCGGCTGCGACCATTGTCGACAACTTTTTTCAATTCAGCTGTCAGCCGAGCCACGATTTCAGGGTGTTTTTCGTAGAGATTGGTTGTTTCGCTGAGGTCTTCTGCAAGATTGTAGAGTTGCCCCTGCGGATCATTCGGACCTGGTTTGATTCGGTTTGGTTTTGAGAAGCCGCCTGACCCGAGCCCGGTGATCAGCTTCCAGTCTCCCGAGCGGAAGGTCATCAACGCTGCACTGCCCGGCTTCATGGCGATCTGAGTTCGAATGGGCGTCAGGCTGGGGCTGAGCGACTTGCTGATGAGAGCCGGCAGAAAACTAAAGCTGTCAGGCCCGGCATCGGCAGGTAACTCTGCCCCCAGTACATCGGCAAATGTCGCCATCAAATCCGTAAAGCAAACAAGCTGCCCGCTTGTCGCACCAGCCTGAACTTGCTTCGGCCATCGAATGATAAACGGCATCCGGTGTCCGGCTTCCCAGGCGTCTGCCTTCATGCCGCGCAACTCACCGCCCGAATCGTGACCGAACCGTTCAGCGTCCGTTTCGTACCAGGTCGGACCATTATCCGACGTAAAAATCACCATCGTGTTTTCGTCCATGCCGACTTTCTGAAGACTGGAGAGCACTCGACCAATCTGAGCGTCGACCATCATCAGGAAGTCACCATACATGCCAGCGCCACTTTTACCGACAAACTCCGGATCAGGCAGCCACGGCGTATGAGGAGCCGGATACGCCAGATAAAGCATCAATGGATTGCCTACATCTCCCGCGTTGCCGTTTTCAGCGGAGGCGTGTTTTTCGATGACCTGCATAGCTTCATCGGTGAATCGAGGCAGCACATCCTTCAACGCGAGATCTGGAGCGATCCCGCCCGCTCGCCAGAACGCTCCCTGAATCGGTGACCAGCCTTCACTCGAACTCGCCTCGATCTGATTGGACGGAGGCTGAACAGCACGGTTGCCGCGAATGTAAAAGTACGGAGGGATATCGGTCGAAGCTCGTATCCCAAAGTAGCTGTCGAATCCGCGATCAACCGGTCCGCCAGGCAGCGGTTTGTCGTAACCGTCTTCTTTGAAGCCAACGTGCCATTTTCCCACCATCGCCGTGCGGTACCCCTGCGACTTTGCCAGCGAGGCGATCGTCATCTGCTCTTCTTCGATCAGCGGCTGGCTCCGCCAGAGATTAACGTTGGTGCGAAACGGGTAACGTCCCGTCAGGAGTCCGTACCGGGACATGTGACAAAGAGGTCCCGGCGCGTGAGCGTCCGTAAACCGCATACCATCCCGAGCCAGCGAGTCGATGTTCGGCGTCGGAATCTTCGACTTCGGATTGAAGCAGCCTGGATCGCCGTATCCCATATCGTCCACAAGGATCACGACGATGTTTGGTCGCTCAGCGTTGGGTCGCTCGGCTGCCATCACGCTGCCGCACGCAGCAAACACCCCAGTCAGAAAAAACAGAATTCGCTTCATTAATTCCACCAGCAGACTCGCTTTCGTTCTTCGGATAACCCATGCGGGAAACAGCGGCCATCAACGGCAGCCCGCCCAATCTCCCTGAGCGCGAAACCTCGTTTCTGCTGGTTCGGCAGCCGCAGGCTCGCTGACGCCCCGATGGTACCGAATCTGTCCGCGAACGCGACCATCCTGGCGACGCGACAAACCAGAGAAGGTGTACCTAAGCGTTATCAGATTCTGAGGAAGTATCCTCGGCTGGAACTGCAGCATCGTTCAGCCAGGCAGCAAAGCCCGGAAACTCCCGGCTCAAACGTTGCAGTTCTTCAGTCTCCAGGTGCTGAAGCCTTTCAGGCCACGTCCCAGACCGAGCGTATCCAGCGGCGACTTTCAGCGGCACGTTAAACTCTTCACGGAGTATGCGAACCTTTCGAGCGACCGCGATCCACTCTTCGAGACGCTTGAACTGGCCGCCCCGTTGTTCGATCACTCCCTGCCGGTCACCTGCCAGATCTGCCAGTTCATGAATCGAATTAACGCCCTCGGCGACGAGCACCTCGGCGCTCTTCGCGCCCAGTCCAGGCAACATGCTGAGTTCCCTGACTTCCTTCCGACTGACGGCGGCCCTGGATCCAGCAGTAGCTTTTTCGACAGTTTCTGAGACGGTGTCAGAGGCTTGAGGTTGTTCCGTCACCGTTTCTGTCAACGTCTCAGCGACCGTAGTCTCTGCCGGACCCCTGAATACTGAGGCAACGTTCGAGGCAGGATTCGCTCTTGCCCCATCCGACTCCGAAGCGCGTCCGCCTCGCAACTGTTCGACCGCCTGCTGGAGATGTTGCAGTTGATTCTTAAACTCTGCAACGAAACCGGGATCGTTCAAGCGAACGCTTCGCAGTAGATCAAATTCGCGGACCACCAACTGAAGTTGAGACTCGATGCGCGTCAGTGGGCCAGACATCCCATTTGTCACATCTTTCACGTCGTCAGCGATCGATGCCGTTTCATCCTGGATCGAACGAACCATGTCATCGCTCATTGATGCGAGTCGTGCCAGTTCCCTGCTGAGCTGTTCGGTTCGACCGGTATGTTCGACCTGACGCCGTTCTGAATCGTGCAGCCCTGATTCGAACTCGTGCCTCACCTGGTCAATCTGATCCCGCACTGACTGCACGGTAATCTGCACGGTCGTCAGCTGCTGTCTCATCTCTTGAGTGATCGCGGTTGAAAGCTGACTGCCGACAGCTTCCAGACGCATCGGCAGTTGCTCGACCTGCTGACCGATACGGCTGATGGATTCGCGAGTTCCCTCAGTCCTGGCCTGTGTCAGATCGGCCTGACGTTCCAGGTCGCCACGAGCTTCTCGAACCAGTTGGCCAAGCGGCATCAGTTGACTGTCCGATTTTTCAGCAATGCGCCGAATCGTTTCCTCAGCACAGTCATGGATATTTTTCTGCAATCCTTCCCTCGCGATTCCGACATCTTCACGGCACGCTTCAATCGTGCTCCGCGTCGCTTCAAATCGCTCTGCAGAAACGCGAGCGGCTTCCTGAAACTGACCGCTGACGGCTGCGGAGTTCTCCTTGATCAACTCAGCCTGAACGGTTGCCTGATGGACGATCGTCGTCTGAAGAGCGGCCACGTTCTGCTGGCGATCTGCCTGCGCCGCGCTCTCGTAATCAAGAATCTGCGACTGACCAGCAAGCAGCTTTTCTTCAGTCCGCGCAAGCTTGTCCTCGACTTTTCCAATCGATTGTGAAACCACCTCAGTCACGCGACCGAGCTGACCTGTCGCCAAGCTTCCGATTTCCTCCAGTCGGCGACCGGCATCCTGCTGCAGACTTTTGGCTTCCTCAATCTTCTGCATCGTTTTTTCAAACTGCTGAGAAGCCAGCTCTGTCACACGCTTTTCAATCGTTTGCTCCGTCGTTCTCAAATCAGCAATCGCTTCTTTGCGTTGTTCGGCAAGCTTTTGTGCGATGGTTTCCGTCACGGATCTGGAAACGTGCTCTCCTTTCTCTCCAATGGCCATGCCGAGCTGACCGCCGAGGAGTTTTGTCGTGATCATCGAAGCACCCGGACCACCCACTAAAAACAGTGCTCCCAGCAGGCCTCCCACCGTGGCAGACCAGTCAACGAATGGAGCAATCCAGGATTCCTGGAAAACCTGCAGCTCTTTCTTCAGCCCTTCCTTTTCTTCGTTTGCGATTAACTGTGCGTCCTCCAGCTCCTGGAGTCGGCTCTTGTCTGCCGTACTCGACTTCAGCAGTTCCTGATTGACCAGCCTCTCCTTCGTAAGCAGTTCCTCAGCATCCAACTGCAGTCGTGTTTTCTCACCAAGTTCCACTTTCGCTGCCGCCCAATTCTTCCCGAGAGTTTCCGCCTGAATCTTCAGTTGAGTGATCTGCCCGCTTTGCTCTGCAATCTGAAGTTCCTTTCCAGCGACATCGTTTTTCAGCAACTGTTCCGCTTCTCTGACAGACTGCAGTTCGGCAGTTAACCCGCCAGCCGTCTCGCGGCACCGTTGGATTTCTTCACGGACCTTGACGAGTTCCTCCGCCGCCAACTGGTAATCACTCTTGAGCCGCTCCAGCGTCGATTGTCGATGACGTCTCACTCCGTCACAGGCTTCCCTCACCGATGCCAGTCCGGTTGGAATGTCGTTCTCACTGGTGAGGCTGATTGAATCTCCTCCTGCAAAAGTAGCCAGTGCCTGTAACCGATCAGCGACGGCTCCGTGCTTGCAGATACCAACCAGTACGAATCTCAGACGCCCGGCAAACACATCGTGCAGTTTTCCAGCAGCCAGATTCGCAGCATCGGGGTTGAGATCCTGACCGTCAGTCACCATGACAACCAGCGGCGACGAGGCAGGATCGAGCCGGTCAATAATTCGCTGAAAACAGGCGACCAGATTTCCTTCGCCAAAGGAAGCAAGAGTTTCAACGCCTCGGCGAATCTGTGTGCGATCGGCAGCCGCCATTGGCCCCAGAGGCCGCAGTTCTGAAACGTCGTCGCGCAACGTCAGCACACCGAGATTTATTCCAGCGGGCGCAGAGTCGAGCACACTGGACGTTAAAACCCTCGCCAGATCCAGCCGGGACGCTCCCTGAGTCGAACCAGTGCCGTACTGCATACTGGCCGTTGCATCGAGCACCACCAGAATGTCGGTAATCGGTCGATCTTCGACACTCACCACACGATTCGAAGAAGCAACCGCTGACTGCGGGGCCAACTCCCCTGCAGTGGACTCGTTCGCTTCGGTCGCCAAAACAAGCAAAGCCCCCACCAGAACAATTCGTCGAACGATTCGAACAGTGGTGCCACGAAGGACCGGGCGTCGAACAATGATCGGCAGATTTCGTTGGCAATCGTTGAAAAACATAATCATCAGCCCAATCTGCAAATGTCGAGAACGCTGTTAAACCGGTTACGCAATTTCGCCATCGAGCAGACGGCGACGGAAGTCGACAACGACCTGACCATTGATCGTATTACGCGGAAAAGGTGCCGTACACGACCGGTCGAACGGAACAACCACGCGCCGCAACTTTTATCCAGGGTGCAACAACTTGTCAGAAAATTCGGGTGGCACGTCGCACGCCGGCTCGCCATCAGCAGTGACTAATCAGCAGCCAGCAACGGACGTGACATTTCGCCAGACTCGTTCTTCCTGAACTTTCGCGACCAGTCCACCGAGGCGATGGCATCAACGATCGCAAATCCGAGATTCAACCGGTCGGCGCAGCCGTCGGCTCGAAACCTGCCGTTGAGTCGCTTTTTCTTCGAGCGTCACCGAACATGCTTGCCACCGGAAAGGTTCCTGAATGCCGAGTTCGCTCACGCACTCAACCAACTCAGCAGAGTCGTCAATTCAGCAAAGCAGCCAACAACGAATGGAGCATGAACGATGAACAGTCTGGAACAACTCAAGCAGCATACAGTCGTCGTCGCCGATACGGGGGACATCGACGCGATCGCGAAACACAAGCCGCAGGACGCCACGACAAATCCATCGCTGCTGTACAAGGCCGCCCAGATGCCTCAGTACCAGCCGCTCGTTGATGAAGCCATCGCCTACGGACGCGCGGCTGGCAAGAGCGACAGTGAATTGATCGACGCAATCATCGACAAACTCTCGGTGACATTTGGCTGCCGGATCCTGGACATCATTCCGGGGCGGGTTTCAACGGAAGTCGATGCCAGGCTGAGCTTCGACACCAAAGGAACGATTGCGAAAGCTCACCAGTTAATCGCTCTCTACAAAGATGCCGGAGTCAGTTCAGACCGAATCCTCATCAAGATTGCCAGCACCTGGGAAGGAATCTGCGCTGCCGAGCACCTTGAGAAGGAAGGCATTCATTGCAACCTGACTCTGCTGTTTGGATTCGGTCAGGCCGTTGCGTGTGCCGAAGCCGGAGTGACTTTGATCAGTCCGTTCGTCGGCCGAATTTACGACTGGTACCGCAAGAGCCAGGGAGTCGACGCGATTCCAATCAGCAAAGACCCCGGCGTTCAATCAGTCACATCCATCTTTAACTACTACAAGAAACATGGTTACAAAACCGAGGTCATGGGAGCCAGCTTCCGCACCAAAGAACAGGTGATGGCCCTTTGCGGGAGCGACCTGCTGACCATCTCACCCGACCTGCTCAGCCAACTCGCCGACAACAAAGCTGACATTCCGAAGAGCCTCGACGCAACCGCTGCTCAGAACATGAACATCGAGCGAGTCGACATGAACGAAGCCACGTTCCGCTGGATGTTAAACGAAGACGCAATGGCCACCGAGAAACTGGCCGAGGGAATTCGAGGCTTTTCAGCAGACCTCGACAAACTACGAGCCTATCTCCACGATCGAATGAGTAAAGCATAGACTCGCAGCGATTAAAGGCTGACACCAAGGCTGGCGCTGTCCGGGTGGTCGGGGTTGACGGTTCCTGGCGGGTAGATGGCTGGCAGCGGGCGAGTGATGCCTGAGACCTCGGCGGGAACATCCAGCAGTGAATCAAGGGACACGACCGATTTCGGCGGCAGATCAGGAAGCGCTAACTCAGCGAGCACTGTCGAGTTGGTTCGTGATGGAAGCGGAAGCTCGAATCGTTCAATCCAGGCTTCGTGTTCATCTCCGAAGACCTGCTGAACTTCATCCAGCGCGACAGCGCGGTCGATGGCCGAATCGAATTGGCGCCAGACATAACGCGCCAGTTCGTCCAGCTTCGTCGTTGAACGATTCAGCCGAGCCCCCTTCAGGACGGTCACCCAGGCTTTGTGACGGTCACCCGTCGCGATGTAATGTTCGGCGAGGTATCGCCAGCCGGTTTCAAGCGATGGGTTTAACTCGACGGCCTTCTGCCAGTCGGCGAGCGACTGGGTTTGTGTTATCGCTCGCCAGGCAAAATAACGTCCATCCCAGGTTGGTCTCATCAGAGCAAGAATCGCCAGCACGAGAGCTGAGTGAATGACGACCAGGCCGGCACCGCTGGCCAGTCGACTTCGCAGACCGACATCATAGCACAGCCAGCCAACGACGGCTCCGTAGAGTAAGCCCAGAAGGTGCGCACCGTTTGCAATTGGAATATCCAAAAACATCGTCAGAGGAATGCAAATGAAAAGTGACGCAAAACAGATCGGCACGAGTGACGGATGCATCCGCTCGGCGATGTCGTGGTCGTGGCGCCGGACGGCCAGAATCAGGCCGAACTGCGCAAATACCATTCCCGAAATGCCGACGGCACTCTGATTCATCGCGACTTCCGGCAGAATTGAAAATGTCGCGGCGCCAACACAGAACACGAGGTAGCGAATTTTGCCCAGCTTCGGTTCGAGAAGATCTGCAAACATCCAGAATGCCAGAGCGTTCATTATCAGATGAACCAGGTTGCCGTGGTGGAATGCGCTGATCGTCAGTCGCCACCATTCCCCTTCCCACAACTTGAACATGCCGTTGACGTCGGGAAAGTCTGTCAACAGCAGCACGTTCAGTGCTCCGGGTTTGACGACCAGCCCACTGACGCTGCCGACTGAGTACGATGCCGAGACCGACATTGCATACAGAAAGCACGACACCAGGATCAGCAGACACGTCACCGGTAGCCGACAAACGGCTCGACCGAGTGTTCCGAATGGTGAAATCCTGACGGTCACTGATCTGGGATCCGATTCTGAAGAAGGAATGCGAGTGGTACGGGAACCCGGCCACTGCGAGGGATGATCGCAGACGGTCCCAAGGAAACAACAGAAGCCCGGCACCCTCCCAGTTGCCGGGCTTCTGATGGCGATTTGCTGACGAGCTTCCGGACTCTTTTCCATCGATTGCTCAGTGGAGAAAGTCCGTTAACCTCGTCCGCAAATCTCAACGTTTTCGCAGCTGACTTTCTCCGAAAAATTCCTCGACCTTCTGGTGAAGGTCAATCTCCCGCTCCCGCCTGTTCGGGATGCTGTTGTCGCGTTCCGGGTTGCGAACCTTCCAGACGACCGGTGGCAGCTTACCGGGAGTCGTTCCCGTTCCGGGCAACAGATACAGCTTCTGCATCTCTTCGAGATTCATCGGACGGGCTCCGATTCGACCGAACACCGAAAGCTGGTCGCCGGCTTCGTCGACGGCACGGTCGCGATCGAATGCTTCGCTGACTGCGAGTGCATGGCCACCGTGTGGGATTTTGAACGATGAGACAAGTTGCGGCGTCGGTCTCGGTGAGAAACCGTCGTTCCCTGGTGTCTTTGGCGAGGTAAGCTGAACGATGTGCAGACCGTTATGCCCATCGGCCAGGTAGGCGTACGCACTGGCATAGGTGAATCCCAGTTTTACATCGTGCAGATCGTTGATTCTGCCACCCGCCGTGAAAACCTGATCCACTTTCGGATCGCGAGGATTCTTCACATCCAGAATGGTCAGTCCATGACTTCCCGTCGCGACGTAAGCATAAGTTCGAGCGACGTAGATGTTGTGAGCTTCTTCCAGATGAAGCGAGGTCACGGGTTCGGGGGATTCCGGATTCGTTACATCCATCACCTTGATACCGTCGTGGTCGCAGATGAAAGCGTAACGAAACTGAAATTCGACGTTGCCCGGCTGGTTGAGCCATTCGCCTTCGGGCAGGACATTGACGACGTGCAGATTCTTGTGATCTTCGATATTGACGATCACCATCCCGGCGTCGCAGGCAATCCAGGCATATTTACCCCAGACCGTGATGCGGCGTGCTCCGTTCAGGATGCCGTCTGGATTGAACACGACGTCCTTCTTCACAAAGTTGTTGTTCGGGTTTCCGTCGAGCAGCGTGCCGGCTCCGACCAGAAAGAGTCCTTCGCAGCTGTCCGTGCAGTAAATGAATGCGTACCGCATCGGGACAGCCTGTTCGAAGTTTTCCGGCTGGTGAGTTCGCGTTGGATCCGGAGCCATCGTTGATGGCGATGCGACGTCGGTGCAGTTCTTAGATCGGACGTAGAATTTCTGACCAAGCGGCGAGACGGGAGCTGTCGTGTATCGTTCCGCAAAACCTTTGTGATCGGTGAAAGCGATGTCGAAGATGCGGAAGCCGCCTTCGCCACACGCGGCATAAAGGTATTCGCCGCGATGCTGAAGGTTCAGAATTTCGTGTTTCATGCCAGGATGCATCAGATTGTCGGCGATGTCACGTCCCGGATGTTCATAAGCTGTCTGAAGCTGGCGATCGTTTGCCAGATGCTGCTTGTAGTATTCCGGAAAAGCATCGCGATGCATCGTGCTGCCGATGATCGATTGTGGCTCGTCGCGTTCCTGAATCACCGGTGACCAGACACCGTGCTCCCCGGCGGCGATCCAGGCGTAACGGCCCATGTGGTTCATGTATTTGGTTCCGAGCATCAGCAGCTGCGACATAATCGCGTTGTTGTCGTCGTCACCCGAAAGGTGGCAGTCAGCACACATCTTGGTTTCGCCGCGTCCTCGAACGGTGTGCGGCACGTTGGTGCTGAAGGCACATCCGCTGAGCCCTTCGGCCGAAATCGTCTGCTGTTGATAGTAGACGTTTTCGCGGTTTCCGTTGTACGACGACACGTGGACGGAGCAGGCTGAGCGGACCGGATTGATTCGCTGACCGGTTGCGTTGGCATCTTTCGCCAGCATGAACACGTCATCACGCAGCGTCTGGAAATTGTACGCGGTGTAGTTCTTTGTGACGTCGCCTTCGTAGTGCAGTTCCGGCATCTTTTTGTCAGCCTTCTGCACGAGATGACAACCGAAGCAGCTTGGGTTCCACGACGAGTGACAGGCGATGCAGTTCATATCCTGAATCGCGTGGGCACATTGTTTCGGATCTTCGGGAACATCGCCCCACAGGAAGTCGTACTGATTTTCGTTCTTCGTGAACCGAACAGTCTTGGAAAGCGCGGACAACGCGTTGTAGTCAGGATGGCTCGGTGTGATCGTGTCTCGAACCTGTTTGATTCTCCATGAAAGATCTGGCTCGACCATCGAGTTCTGTACGATCGTCCCGTCCGGCAATTCCTCGAATCGACGCTTGCCGAATGGCGTTCGCATTGCGGCCAGATTGCGGCCAACGTTCTTCGTTTCTTCGTTTCGCTCGGTCACCATCCCCGGCCAGATGTTGCCTTTGGCAGCCGGGCCGGATGTTCTCAGTGGAGCGAATTCTGAAATTGTGCCATGACAGTCGGTGCACGTGATTTCGATGGCGTCGCGAACACCGCCGTAGAGTTTGGTATCGCCGTGGTTGTCCTGCACAAAATGGCAATCGACACAGTGCATGCCCATTTCGAGGTGGATATCCAGCATGTGGACCGGAGTATTTTCCCGCATCTGCCGCAGAGCTGATTCGAGTCGCAACACGCGGTCGCGTTCTTCCTCATTGACTGGATAGCCGTCTTCAGCCACGTGAGCGTAGTCGCGGTTGCGGAACTGTTCCTTGACGACTTCCGGAACCTTAACGGCAAGCATCTTCTGTTGCGGAGTAACGTTGTGCAGTTCGTTGCCGTCGTGAGTCATCAGCGTGCCCTGACGATCCTTCTTGAAGACCGCTCGGTAGTTCCAGCCGTGACCGTGGAAATCGGCCAGCGTGTGCTGTAGCTGAGGATTCAAGTCGACAATGTCAGCCAGAAACTCGTAGTCCGCAGTCAGCATCTTGGTATCAATGTCATTCGGGTTGTTCATCTGCCGTCGGACGAATTCTTCCGACGTCGAATCAGCCTGCTGCTGCGGATAAAGATGCTCGCCATCGGTTTCCTGGTCACTCCAGATGTAGCCGATGTACGAATTCATGACCGTCGTCCCGGGGTGCATGTGACAGATCATGCACTGACTGGTCGGGATCGCCGTTGTGAAGCGATGAGTGATCGGGTGGCCGCTTTCCCACTTGGGAATCGTCGGATCCAGGCTGACGACGAAGTCGTCGATTTCAGACGCCGCCTTGCCGCGGTTTCCGTACTTGGCGTATGGACCGGAGCTGACCGGCGAACGGTCGTTGGCGTAGATCACGTGGCAGGAAGTGCAACCGCCCTGACGATAGTCACCGGGATGGTCGTTTGTGCCCGCGAAGTTGAGCGTTGGGTCAAGCAGTCGAGTTTTCGCCAGCCCCACGAAGACCGGGTCGGTTCGGTTGAGCGTTCCCATGCCTCGGTTACTTGATCGCTGACGAGGACGGCCCGGCTCTTCACCACGTTCCGGAATCCCAAGCTCCGGAGCAAAACGACCGCCTCGTTCAAAGGTTCTCAGGATGTTACTGATCTGAGTCGTCTGAAAACGCGGCAGTGGTTCCAGAAACGGAACAACGCCTTTCCAGTCGCGTTCGTACTCGGTCGGCGGCGGCACGGTTTGAATGCGCTGGCCTGTGCCGTACATGCTGTAGCTTTCGCCGTAGCGAGGAACTTTGTGTGTGACCGCTCCGTTGTTGTAAAGAGCCGCCCCCCACAGCATGCAGCCGTGAGTCATCATGCTCTTTTTGACTTCCAGCGTTTCCTTCGGATGACAACCCGACATTCCACAACTGATGTGTGCCACCCGGAGATCGCCCGGATTCACAAAGCGAACGAACTCGGGATACTCGTGGTTGAGCACTGTGTAGTTGCGAGCCGGGTTGGCCGACGATGGCCAGGCATCCGGAAATCTCGGATGAACGTGCCCGATTTCCTTCATCGTCGTGTTGGCATTGCCGCCGTGGCAGTCGGTGCAACCAATCTGCAGCGCTTCGCTCATGTGCGGATCGTGCGATTCCTTGTGACACTCAACACAGCCCCAGCTCTTCGCCCATGCTTCTTCGGGCGTCTGGTTGATCAGATCAGCCATCGCCAGCTCAGCGGGCACGGGATACGCGACGTCAGGTTCCGGGTTAACCCGTTCCGGAATCGAAGCGGCTGTCTGCAGAATGTCCACCGGAAGCAAGGTGCGATCCGCCGCGTCCTGCCCCTTTCCGATCGTTGCCGCAGGATGCTGGCCGCCTGCTTCCTGGGCCATCCGTCGCATCGGAATTGAATTTGCAGCATCGGCCTGCTTCGGATTGAGCCGTTGAGGTTCGTCCGGCTCCGTCTTACGACGCAGCAACCTCGACGGACGAATCGCGTCGAGCAGCCGCGATGTCCGCGACCGAATCCCCTGCCCCGCAACGCCTGAATCATCAATTGATTCATCCGACGCAATCGGCACCGGAGGCTCCGCCGCGCGCACCATCGTACGATCAGACAAGTCATTCGAAAACGCGACGAAGTAAACGAGTGCCAGCCCCCAAAGAGCAGCACCGCCACAGTAAATCCCAATGGACCGCTTCCGTTGCGTCATTCGATTCTGACCTCCATGCCAGGATCTCACCGCCGAACTCAGCCGAGGTGTGTTTTGTGTACGTCGCGTGAGTTAGTAAGTCAGGATCGCTTCGAAGAATGAGGCGAACATTGTTTCAACGTCGTTGTCGCCGTAGGTCGAGTACAGGTCCTTGAAGCCTTCGTCCGGAATCAGAGCCGAGACCCCGAACAGAATGATGGCATTGTCGTTATGAAAGGGTCGCCATTCGAAGCCGACGCTCAGGTCGAGGCCGATTTCCGGATCGATGTCGCTCTGGAAAGTGTACGTGCTCAGAACTTCCGTCTCGTCGAACATCAGGTAGTTGGCATTCATGATCGTTCGCAACTTCGGCGTGAGATCCATATCGAGCCCCACGTTAAACAGCAGCAGGCCGGGATTCGTGAAGTTGCTCTGTCCTTGGGTTTTGCTGGATCGAAGGTTCGGAACGAGGCTTCGATTATTGACCAGCTGAACGCCAAAGAGCTGGATTGCCTGACGTTGCCAGTAGCTGAATTCGCCACCGGCGAACACCGGGTTGTCCATAATCGTATCGAAACCTTCCGCGTCCTGGTCGTTCGCGTTGCCATCACCGGACGAGTAGAAGAACGATGCTCGAAAGCGAGCCCAGTCCCGGTCATAAGAAAGTTCGATCGCCGCCATCGTCGCATTGATGTCGAGTTCCTGGCCGCCGATCGGATTCTTACCGTCTCGACCGGTCACCCAATAGAACGCGTTGCTGACGTTGAACCGGCCCATGTGACCGTCACCAGCGAAGCCGAAGTAGTAGGCCTCGACGCGGTGTTCCTGAAAAATGCCAACCGGGTCAGGCCGAACCAGGAAGTTGTTGCGGTCAAACTGCGTACTCGGCTGGTCATTGTTCATGTGGAAACTGGCCTGAGCCGTGTACCCTGGAAAAATGAAATCCTGCACGTAGTAGTTGGCGATCAGAATGTTCTGATGCCGGTCTTCGTAGGTGTTCAGACCCGAGTTCGTATCTTTTTCGACCATGTCGTAAAACAGAACGTTGAACTGATGCCGGTTCGAATACTTTGAACCGAACAACCTGACGGCCCGGTTCGTGTCGAAAAACAGAAAACCGCGGAAGTCCGAGTTGAACAACTGGTTTCCGGCTCGAGCCGAAATGAAGTCGTAGTCGGGACTGAGGTCGGCCAGCTTAACTTCGCCGAAGTATTCCTGCAGAAGGATCGAATGATCTCGGAAGCGGCGGCGACCTTCGCGAACGTCCGGATTGACAACAGCCAGTTCCTTGACATTCAACTCGTTGAAGTTGAAAGCCGGCGCGAGACGAATCTGCCAGTCGAGCGGTTTAAAGGCCGTCGTGTTTCCGTGGTTCAGGTCCATCCTCAGGAAAAAGTTCTGGTTAATCGCGAACTGATTCGGGTCGCCGAAAAATTCTTCCTGGGGCGCACTGCTGGTACTTTCAAAAGGCGTCGTACCGATCGGCGTTTGCCGGTAATCAAACAGCGTCTGACTGGTCGCTGTGATATTCATAAAGGTGTGCTGCCCGATGATCGGGAAATCGCCCTTCAGCACGTTCTGGTTATACGGATCCCACCAGTGCCCCTCGGTGCCGATGTAGTCAACGGTGTAGGGGTAGCTCAGGCCGTATCGGTCGACTCGCGGATAACCAAGCCGCCAACGGTCAGGAACGGGAACGAAGTGGCTGTTCTCCTGCTGCTCGGTCGGGATAATCCCCGACGGACCGGTGAAGCCTCGCGGAGGATCCGTTTCTGGAACCAGCAACTCGTCGAACTGAGCCATCGCCGGGACAACGCTCGGGGTAACCTGTTGTTCGATGGGCCGGTCGAGCACTTCTGGATTGCGGCGCTGCGGAAACGCCCCCGGCTCGGCCTTCGTCAAATCCTCAAGGTCGCGAAGCTGTGCATTGAAATCCTGAGTCGAAAGTCGTCGAGGTTCGGCAGGCTGTTCGCCAGATCCCGGAGCCGGTGGAACGCCGAGCGCGTCATACGCCGACAGAAGTCGGATTTCTTCTTCCTTACCCACAAACGGAGGCAACTCTTCGACCGGTCCGCGAACAGACCTTGCCATCCCGTTCTGAGTTGCCGCGTTCTGAAAATCTCCTCGCACAACGGCAGACGCTTGACGCAACGTTTGAGCTGGCAGCAACGTGGCAGCAAGTTCACGAATCTGTGAATCCGGGTCAGACTCGACCATCTCATGAAGTCGGGATGCGATGCGAGTCGGAATGCCGACCTTTGACAGACGTCGAAGCACCAGCTCGCGGACGTCGCGGTCCGAGTCCTTCGTCAGTTCCAGCTGAAGTTCAGTTCGCAGTGGCTCGGTCGCAGAATCGAGCAACCCAGCGAGTCGAAGACGTTCCAGACGATCCGGGTGTTTCAACAATCGTGCCAGTTCGAGTTGTTCGTCAGAAATCCTCAGCTTCCGTAATGATTCCCAGGCGGCCTCTTCGACTTCGGGATCAGAACTGTGAATTTCGGTCAGGTGACGCAGAATTCGCTCGCGAGTGGACTCCGTTTCTTCGGCGGCAGCCAGCTGACGAACTTTCAGAATCGCCCCACCATCGGGCGCACCCCCTGACATCAGAGCTGCGCTCATCATGAGCACAGCCGCCGGGCGGAGTGCCTTTCTGATCGCCGCCCAGGCCAGGTTGCCGACGGATTTCAGTTCAGGTTTTCGGCGACTGGTGAAGAGTTCCACAGCGTAGCCTTGACTTGGGGACGTCAGGACGGATCCCAATGCGCAATCGTCGAGCCAGAAGGACTCGATATCGTGCTATCGGCTGCGGAGCTGTGTTAACTTGTTCCGGATATGAGGATTGTGCCGATTTTTCCGAATGTACGATTAGAATGGGTAAACCCGGAAAATACGGCAGAGTAAACAAGCCTCTGCTTTGCCATTCTCGAACTCAAACGTCCGGAAGCGTCCAGAAACGGTGTACTTCACCAGCCCCCCTATCCCCACCAATGGGTGGCCACGGTTCTCGCAACCTGGTCCACTTAGAACTAAAAAGTCAGTGGCTACTCCCCGTCAGCACGGGAACCAGATTGCCGTCCGAATCAAACGCCATGTCGTCTGGACCGGAGACGATCTCCAGGTCTTCGCGGCTTTCGATTTCGGCGAGGAAGACCTCGCTGACGAGCACTTCGCCGAGCGTCAGCGTGTCAGGAATCTGAACGACCCTGGCATTTTCAGGCTCGGCGAGGCCGGTGGTTGGCAAGGCGTTTTCAATGACTTCACGGTCCGTTTCGTAGTGAATGGGGATCGAGGCAGCCGACGGGTGCCCACCAGTCAACGAGTTGATCTTCGTGATGTCCTGATCGACGGACTCAACCGTACGATGGTTCGTGAACTCGGCCATGCCCAGGCCGCAGGCGTTCCCATGAGTCGCTTCCGTCAGTCCGCGAACGAAGATTCGCTTCACCTTGAATTCGTCCTGGTCGGTCGCGGAGTGGTCGTTGTATTTTCGCCCGATAATGTTGGTATCCATTCCCGAGCCGCTGATGTTCTTACCGATTTCGTCAACGATGAGCAGACCGATCTGCTTGAACGGAAGAGTTGGCATCCAGGCGGTGGCTGTCTTCAGGATCTCGCATTCGCGTTCGTAGAAATCTTCCGGAGCAACGGCAGCGATCATGCCGGTTTCGTCGTACGCGTTTTCGACGATCGCGACGCCGGCCAGGATCCCGCACTTCTGCAGCACGCAGTCTGCGACGGACCGGATGATTTCCAGAAAGCTGTAGTCCAGAATCGCCCGGTGATAGATCTTCGCTCCGGCATGTTTACCCAGCCCGATCAGCATCATCTTATGCAGCCCGGATTCGATCGGCCCGACAAACCCAGTGTGAGGCTTCACACGGCCTGAGACAATCACGTGGTCGCAGTTGAAGGCCTCTTTGTCGAAATGGACCGGAATACCCTGCGGAGTTTCGTCGACGACAACGGTCTCCATGTTCGACCGAATTTCAGCTCCGGTGAACTCTTCCGTGATTCCGTACCCTTCGATGATCTCACGCTGCCCTTCGGCGGTGCCACCGCCATGACTACCCATCGCCGGAATGATCACCGGCGTTGCATCGAGTGATTTCACATGATCGCAGATCGCCCTGGTGATGATCGCGATGTTGGCGATGCCGCGGCTACCGGCAGTTATCGCAACGGTCTGGCCGGGCTGCACTTTTGACTTCAGATTCAACGCGGCAAGCTGCTGTTCGACCTCGGTCGGGATATCTTCAATTTTCGGCGCGTAAAACTTCTGCTGAACTCTGATCATTCGTGGAAACGCCATCGGACTCTCCTTGTTGGTGGGTCCGAGAGTTTAGTGAGTCGCCCGTCCGAGAAAAGCGGCAGCCAGCCAACTCTTACGATTCCAAAACGTCGTCACAGAAATTTCGGTCACGCCAGTCATTTGTCAGCGACGTCAGTCATCTGTCAGCCACACAATCAAACGGCACCAACATCCATCGATTCCATTTTACGGAGTTCGATGTCGGAAAACCGTTTTCGAATTGTCGGCAGAATGCCTCCCATGACGACCGTTCCAATCAATCCGAGGAGAAGCGGAGGGTAGTAGACGCCGAACGGCTGCCCCATCGCCAGTGCGATGATTCCCGTGATCAGACAAACGCCCCCGAAGACAACCGTGCACCAGCAGATCGCGATGCAGACGTTTCTGCCCCGTCCCCAACCACTAAGCGTTCCCACCAAAGCGCCCAGCATTCCCAGCAGCGTGCCAGGAATGGCTCCCATTAAGTTACCCGTCCGGTTTCCCCACCACGTACCTTCGGCGGTCATTGCGTCGCCCCAGTCGTTCACTTCGAATTGCGATAGTCTCAATGGGCTGATCCAGACTTTACCTTGAGCTGGCAACACCAGATTGATTTCAAGCTTCGACGGCGTGCCAGAACGGGAACTGCTGCGGAACGGGAGAATGAAGTCTCGCAAAGACGACGTCCGATGAATCGTGCCCATCGGTCCGCTCGGAGAAAGTGTCCTGCTGAAATACCGGCTGTTGTCGGGAAATACGCTCCACATTTCGAGGTACCCAGGCTTCTCGACATTCTCGTATCGAACTCTACCGCGAACGGTGTAGTTGAGTTTCGAAATGCCAGTAGGGTCGATCGTCGTCAGATACACCGTCAACGGGGCTGTGGACTCATTGACGATCAGCAGCTCTTCCTCGCTGCTGGCAGAGGATTCAGCTGACGGCCGAATAACCTCTCCGTTTTCCAGTTTCCCGGAGGCCTTCAGTTCTGACCAGCGGATCGTCGCGACATGTTCTTCCGCTATCGCGCACGAGCCGGTCAGCAAAATGGCCAGGGTAGCGCTAAGCAGATTCCGATTGGTCATGTGACTTCTCCTGTTCTTTTCGATGAGCTGCCAGTAGTAGATTGAACGTCTCGTGGCTGATTTTCTGGTCGGCGAATTGCGCTCGAAGCAGACGTTCGAACTCCGAAACCTCGGCGTGCTGCTCGACAACCTCGATCTTCGCGATCAGCCGGTCCAACCGCAGCCGAATCGTGGGATAGGTCACGCCATATTGCTGAGCGACGTGCTTGAGCGACCCCGAAGCCAGGACAAAACGCCTGACAAACGCCAAATCTTCGTCACTCAGAAACTCAAACCATGCTCGACAAGACACAAACAATCCTCAACTCAACATTCACAATGTAAAACTACTGAGCACCTTTAGAATACACAATACGAAAGTCCAGTTTAACTTTACAAAACAAAGACATCCAGCCGACCGAGAGTGTTATCGATTATCCGAACCATCAGCGCAACAGGCCCGGCCTCACGGCGGGCTTCAAATGCGCAGCGACGTGATCAGCCAGCAATGCCCCAGCTTAATCTTGAACATTCGCACTGACGGCGTGCCAGGCGAGGAGCGCGTCCCGGATTTCGCGGACGTCGTGGACTCGGATCATGTCGCCGCCCTGGGCGGCGACAGCGATGGCGACTCCGATCGTTCCGAAGGTGCGTTCTTCGACGGGGCGACCGAGCACTTTGGCCAGGAAACGTTTGCGGGAATGGCCGATCAGAACCGGACGATCGAGGGCTCGCAGTGCGTTAATGTTCGAAAGCAGATCGACGTTGTGCCGGGCCGTTTTGCCGAAGCCGATACCCGGGTCGGTGACGACTCGGTCACGAGCGATCCCGGCCTGCTCCAGCGCGTCGAGACGATCGGAAAGGAAGCTGCTGACTTCGCTGACGACGTCGTCGTAATGGGGATCCGCCTGCATCGTCTGCGGCGTGCCCAGAATGTGCATGCAAATGACGCCGCAATCCGATTTTGCGCAGACATCGACAATTTCAGGCTCAAATGTCAGACCGGAGATGTCGTTGACAATGTCGGCGCCGGCGGCGAGAGCCTGTCTGGCGACTTCAGCTTTCGTCGTGTCGATCGAGATCAGCAGGTCGGTCTCATTCCGAACCTGTTCGACGACATTGACGACGCGACGAAGTTCTTCCTCCAGCGAAACTGGCTCGGCACCGGGGCGAGTGGACTCACCGCCAATGTCCAGAATGTCGGCTCCGTCTTCGACGAGTTGAAGTGCATGGTCGACGGCAGCGTTGCGTTCCAGAAAGTTGCCGCCGTCAGAAAAGCTGTCCGGAGTGACGTTCACGATTCCCATGATCAGCGGAAAACCGCCGAGCTGGTACGTCGTCTGGCCACATCGCCACGGAAGCTGGCGAATTACTGATCCCATCGAAAACCTCAGTCGCCATGTAGAAACAAGGTGTTTTTCCTGTTGATTCTGTGCCATGCTGCTCGTTTCATGGGGAGGCACTGCCTGCAACGCACAGATTCCGTCGGCGGACGATAATTGATCACGGGCGATCAGGCATGTCTCTGCTGACGATTGGTGAATCAAACATCTGTCCGAAAACGGTCGAGGAATTCGGAGAACAATGGAGTGGCGTTACAAAGCTGCGTTTAATTGTCAGGCTCGCCGCCCCGACGAGATCCCGGGCTTTTTACATCTGGAGACAAGCCGTGTTTGAACGGAAACAACTGACCGCTGGTTTTGGAGCAGCGATTGTCCTGCTCGCGATGTCTCTGTCGGCGTCGGCCGAAGTTGCACTGGAACTGGCGGTGCACGAGGCCGCTCGAACAGCCCGGCTGAAACAAATCGACAAGGTGCTGGTCGTTGTCCGGGAAAGCAGCCGTTCAGCCGACGATGACGAAATTGCTGGCGTCTTGCGGGCTGTCGAGAAAATGACCTTTGACATGCTCCGGAAAGAGCTCGGTGTTGAAGGAATCGTCGAACGGAAAATTCGTGATGCTGCCGGCAGAACAAAAGCTCGCGCGTCCATGCAGCCTTCGGAAGTGAGACGGTTCACCGCGCTAACGGAAAGTAAGGCCGGAGCCGTCTTGAACCTTGACTACAAGAACCGCAGCGGCGTCAGTGTTGAGGTCACTCTGCTGGACGGGGCGAGTGTTTACTTTTCCGAGCTGGTTCAGCTGGAAAATCGCCCTGAGCCTATTGATGAATACCTGAAGGACGAATCAAAGGAAAAAAAGTCCGCGAAAGACGGTCCTTCTGCTGATAAAAAAGCTGACCAGAAAAACGAAGACAAGAGCACCAGCAAGACCGAGGTCAAACTGGCTCCGGGCTCTGAAACAATTAAAGGAACCGGGGGGAAAGTTCGCCGCAGCAAATCCGAAACTCGAAACGTCCGCTCGACGAGTCAACAGCAACGGCAGAGTGAATCGGTCCTGCAAGCAGTCGGCGCAACCGCAGAAGCAGAGTCGAAAGGAACGCCGCCGCCTCGCACTCCACAAGGGCCTGTTTCTGAAATTCAACGTGAAGTCGTCAACTTCGCAGCTGACAGCATCGGCAAAAAAATCGGCCGCGGAGAATGCTGGGATCTTGCCGACCAGGCATTGCGAGCGGCCGGGGCAGAGCCTCCAAAAGGTTACACCTTCGGTGACCGCATTCCTCTGAGCGAAATTCAACCCGGAGACATTCTGCAGTTCACCTCGGCGAGATTTGACGAACCCGGCTACTGGACGATCATGGGCATGCCGAATCACACTGCCGTCGTGCATGCCGTCGGCGATACTCGAGCCTTCATCCTTCAGCAGAATTTTGACGGCAAACGCTACGTTACAACTTACGACCTGAATCTGAACAACCAGACGTCAGGGCTGATTGAAGCCTTCCGGCCGGTCCCACGCGAACGCTAAGTCGCGACGACTCAGCACTTCAGCGAGGAGTCCGACATGAATGCTGGACAAGTCGTTCTTCTGGCAACTTACCTGTTCACGTCGGTGCTGCTTGCCGGTTGCGGAGTTCCACTGTTTCGCCGCAAAGTTGGCCGAAACAACCTGTTTGGTTTCCGCACGAAGCTGACCATGAGCGACGACATTATCTGGTACGCCGCCAATCAGGTCGCTGGACGCTGGCTGATCATTACCGGGATTGGAACGGCAATATCGGCCATCGCGGGTATCCTCGCAGGAATGAACGAGACAGAATCCGCGATACTGGTGACTGGCGGAATGCTGATCGGCATTTCGCTTTGTGTGCTCGCATCACTCGCCGAACAGCGCCGTGTGGTCGAGCAGCGAGATCACGATATCAATGACGTCGAAGACCAACCCTCTGCGTAGCAGATTGCCACTGGCACGCGTCGAGCAGGAATTCGTCAGTTCCACTCGGGGTTCTGTGGCTGATTGGGAAAGAACCGCTTCCGCTCGTGAAGCAGTTTCATCGCCTCTTCCCAGACGTCGTACGGTTCGCGGTCGAACACCATCTCGGCACTTGCAGGCAGCGTGAACCAGTCACCGTGGTTCATTTCCTGTTCGAGCTGTCCGGCGCCCCAACCGGAATACCCGGCGTAGATGCGGAACTGAAAGTCGTTGCCGGAGTCGTCTTCCTGAAGCGAGGTCTCGACAACCTTCTCGAAAACGTCGGGGCTGGTGCCGACAAAAACGCCTGGGACGACGGGATCGTGTTCCTGGTCATAGTCCGTCGAGTTGTGCAGAATCAGCAGAGCGTTTTCTTCGACCGGACCACCAGCCAGCAGACACTGACCGGCCCGAGACATTTCGAAATGCTTCGACAATGCCGACGAGACGCTGACGTCCATCGGGTGGTTAATGACAACGCCCATCGCGCCGTCGTCGCTGTGCTCAAGCATCAGCACAACGGCCTTGAAGAAATTGCGGTCCCGCAAATTCTTCGAGGCGATCAGAAAATGTCCACGCAGCGATCTGGACATTGCTTCCTCGGTCCCCCTCAAGAACACAGCCTGGTCGACGGCTTCCCGTCCCGTTAACTCTTCGGTGAGAATAACGACCGATATCGCCGCGGTGAATACAGTTGAAACACGACGTCTCGAATATATTCATACGGACCGTCTTCCCGAATCTGCTGGACAAGTTCTGCAATCTGTAATTGAGACTCGTAGGCCAGGATGCTCTGCAATTTGACTTCAAAGGCAGAGGCGTCACCGACAATTTCCAGGTGCGGGTCTGACGGAAAATCGCAGTAGACTGCCATTTCGTGGACCTTTGGAACATCGAGCGGATCGCCGAGTTCCGGCCAGATTTTGCCCGACGCGTGAAACAGGCTGATCATCAACTCGTTGTGTGTGATCTGATGATCGGGGTGCAGATCCATCTTTGTCGGAACGAAAACTCGCGATGGTCGCAGCTCGCGCAGTGAATGCGTGAAAGCATTCTGCAGTCCTGTGTAGCCGCCGACCGTCGGCTCACCTTCTGCCGCCGGACGGCGACCGATAAATCGAGTCAGGCCGCCGTCTGGAAATCCCAGGAAATTCACGTGGTCATCTGGAATGCCAAGCACCTCGAACGACCGCAGTGTTTCCTGACGCCGAATGTCGATAATGTCTTTCTTCTGCTCAGATCCGCAGTAACCAAGACAGCCATCAGTCACGATGACAACCTGCACTTCGACACCCGCCTGCACGGCGGCCTGCATCAACAGCCCGGCACCGATACAGAGATCGTCGTCGTGAGGCGAGACGAACATCCACGTCGCATTCATCAGTTCGTCAGTCAGCATGGCGTCGGCGAGATTGCTGCGATTTTCAGGCCGACCATCCACCAGGCGGCTGAAATGAAATGAGGAGGCTGTCGTTTTTGGATGAGTCGTTTGCAGGGGCATAATACTGGCGATTCTCCAACGGACCGATGCGGCGTGGGACAGTGTGGCAGAACGTCGCTCTTTATCGGCACTTTGGCTGACCAGGATTTGTGGTACCACAGAGAAGCAGCCACGATCAGATCGACTGGTGCCCATGCTACCGATTCGCGAAATCATCAGGAAGGATTGACTGGCTTAACCGGCAAAACGGCGCCCTGAATTTGCAGCGAAACTGCGTAACGCGGCCTGACAGAGCAACCGCGCAATGCGGCGTCACCGCCACTTTGAGTCGCATGATTGTCCCACTCGGAACAGTCCGGTTGAGTCAGTCGATTATCGTTCCGATGAGAGAGATGGTGGCCGGGCTGAAACAAACAACCTGGTTCAGCACCGGAAAATCTGGAATTCCAGCAGCACCGGATAACATTGTCCTCCGTCCATTGGAGCCTTTCGTGAATCTGCTTGAGGTTGATCGAATTCGAAAGAGCTTCAACGGGCACGTCGCTGTGAACGACCTCAGCTTCGAGATTCGTACGGGCGAAGTCCTCGGTCTGCTCGGGCCGAACGGAGCCGGCAAAACGACGACAATGTCAATTATTGCCGGCCTGTTGACACCGGACGACGGGCACCTGCGATATCGCGGCGAAGCGGTCATCGGGAATTCATCGGCACTGAAAACGGAACTGGGTGTTGTCCCGCAGGATCTGGCGATTTATCCGGATTTAACGGCTCAGGAGAATCTTACCTTCTTCGGACGGTTGTACGGTCTGCGAGGCCAGCAACTCGATCAGCGAATCCGGTTCGCTCTGGATCGTTCCGGGCTGACGGCCAACGCCGCACGACTGGCGAAGACATTTTCCGGAGGCATGAAACGCCGTCTTAACTTTGCGTGCGGACTTCTGCATGAACCAAAGCTGCTGATGCTTGATGAGCCGACGGTCGGTGTGGATCCGCAATCACGAGCGTACCTGCTGGACTGTGTTCGGCAGCTTCGCGACGACGGAGTTACCGTGCTCTACGCCAGCCACTACATGGAAGAAGTCGAAGGCATCTCGGATCGAGTCGTCATCATCGATCACGGTCAGCTGGTCACCAGCGGCACCCAGGAAGAACTTCTCGGCAAACTGCCGATCGATATCCGACTTCGCTTTGCTGGCGATGCACCGCCGCTGGCTGCCAGCCTGTCGACCATCGAAGGCGTCGCGGCGGTTGAACCGCCAATTCAGAATTCAACCGCCGATTTTACAACAGTCATCCGAACCAGAGTCACCGCCAGCGACAACGCGGATCTTTGCGGGTTACTCGGTCAGATCTTCAACGTCGCGACCGCCCGGGGTTGCAGCGTCCTGTCCGTAACGACCAACGATTCGAATCTCGAACGACTTTTCCTCGAACTTACCGGACGTCGGTTGCGGGATTGAAAATGGGATTTCTGGAAATCACTCGCAAAGACCTGACGCTGCTGGTTCGTGACCGGCGGGCGCTCGTCGTGCTGCTGCTTCTGCCGATGGCGTTTATCTGCATCCTCGGCCTGTCGACGGGAAGGCTGCTCGGCTGGCGCAATGACAACCAGCTTCTCAAGCTGGGCGTCGTCGACAACTGCGACAGCCTCCACTCCGGATTGATCATCGCGAGGATGCAGGCGATCGACGGAATCAAAACTGTTCGCGTGACGTCGCTGACAGAAGCTGACGAGCGACTGAATGATCGCGACATCACCGCCGCCGTCGTGATTGGCGAGCAGTTTGAATCGACAGTCGGGATACTGAAGCCGCAGGACATTTTCGACGTCAGCGAAGCTCGGATGAAAATTTCGCTGGAGGATGTCGACATCCAGATTCACAGCCGACCGGCAGCGGCGATGGTCCATTCTGTTGTTGATCAGCTTGTGCTGTTCTGCACGTTGCAGGCGGTGCTGCCCGACGCCGCTCGGCGATCGACCATGCAGTCGACCGTTACCAATCTTCTGATGGGCAATTCAGAAAGCGAAACGGCTAAGCCAGGACCATCTGATAAGCTGACGACGACGGCCGATGCGAAATCCACAACGTCGGCGAAGCCGGACAACGAAACGTCAACGACTGAACTGGCCGAAGCAGACCGCGAAGCTGAACCAGGCAACCCGGTTTATCAGACGCTGGTTCCCGCCTACACCGTGATGTTTGCCTTCTTCCTGGTACCGATAATGGGACGATCGTTCATCGCCGAGCGAGAACTCGGAACGTTGCGGCGGCTGCGGATCGCCCCAATCAGCGCGGTCGATCTGGTACTTGGAAAGACGATTCCATTCCTGGTGATCTCGCTCGCTCAAAGCGCTGCTCTGTTTCTCTTTGGTCGGCTGTTGTTTGGGATGTCCTGGGGAATTCAGCCATTACTTCTGATCCCGATTGTCGCCTGTACGTCCCTGGCGGCAACGGGCATGGGTCTGCTGATCGCAACGCTGGTGCGGACAGATTCGCAGGTTTCCGCGTATGCCAACTTTCTGGTCATCACGATGGCGGGCATCAGTGGTTGTTTCATGCCGCGTGAGTGGTTGCCAGAAGTCATGCAGACCGTCAGCCTCGGCACGCCACACGCCTGGTCGCTGATCGCCTATCACGAAGCTCTGAGCACACCGACGCCCGACATTTCAACAATCGCCAGGTCATGCGGTGTCCTGTCTGTTTATGCAGCCGCACTGGCCTCGCTGGGATGCTGGAAAATGAGCGGAAGTCGTGACTGATGATTGACCGCCTCTGGATGATCGACACCGCTGAAAGTGATCCGGCACTGGACCGTCCCGCTTCCTGGCCACTGAACCACCTTCGCCGCAACCAGCAGGAGCCGATCATGCGATATCAGATGCGTCAGAAATTCTTTTCGTTCGGCGACAAGTTCATGATCAAGGACGAACACGGGCAGGACGTCTATTTTGTCGACGGAAAAGTGTTTTCGTGGGGCGACAAACTTTCGTTTCAGACAGCCGACACTCGCGAAGAAATCGCATTCATCTCGCAGAAGCTCTGGTCGTTCATGCCGAAGTACGAGATTCACCGCAACGGTCAGGTCTTCGCCGAAGTCGTCAAAGAGTTCACCTGGTTCAAGTCAAAGTTCACACTCGACGTCCCCGGCCCCAACGACTACGAAATCACCGGCAGCTTCTGGCAGCACGAATACAGCTTCACTCGAAGAGGCCGCACAGTCGCGTCTGTATCAAAGAAATGGTTTTCCCTGACAGACACTTACGGAATCGACATTGTTGACGGCGAAGATGACGTCGCCATCCTGGCCACCGCCGTCGTCGTGGACCTCGTCTGCCACGACGAGAAATCACATTCCAGCGACTGATCCACACCTCGCGTTACAACACCGGTGACAGTAGCAAGCGCGCCCGCAATTTATGCCTGGCCGGTCGCGTAGTACGGGTTCTGGCCGGCGGAGTGGTCGGTCGTGTCGATGATGTCGCCGATTTCAGGAACCGCTCGGCGAATCGACGCTTCAACGCCGAACTTCAGCGTAGCGGTCGCGGATGAGCAGCCCTGGCATCCGCCACCCATCTTCAACAACACAACGTTGTCTTTCACATCGACGATGTCGATACTGCCGCCGTGCGAGGCGACAGATGGTGCCACTTCCGAAGCGATGACTGATTCGACACGGCTGCGAAGTTCTTCAGCCGGCGGTAACGAAGCTTCGAGTTCCGATGAAACGGCAGAATCGCCCGACGCAATGTGCGCGCGAATGGCCGCCCCAATGTGCGGCCCAAGCTGTGGCCACCCCGCCGGGCTGGACTTGCTGACCGTAATCGTCTGATGCGAAATCAAAACGTTGGAAATCCCCGGAATTTCGAACAGTCGCGTCGCCAGCGGAGATAATTCTGCCGATTCCTTCGTCGCAAAATAGAAGGACCGATTCTCGTAAACCGGGCGGTCCACGATGAATTTGCACATGGCTGGGACGGGAAGCGGCTCCCCCTGAATTCGAATTTCCTGATCCATCGTTCGACTCAATGTGTGTTGAAAGTGCGGTGAGTTTTAGACAACTGACGTTGCGAAAATTCTTGCAACCAGCATTCGAAAGAGCAACCCTCGCAGAATTGCCTTTTCTTCCGAAAGAACGCGACATTGATCATCGTCAACAGCCAGAGAACTCAAGTGACGGAAATCACAACTGAAATGCCGATCAGCACGGCGCCGATCAGTCGCATGCTCATGGTGCGATTTCCAGGCGTGGCCGACGCTTCGCTGAAACGATGAGCAAGAATCCACGTCAGCAGAACACCCCACAAGCCTCTCAGTGAATACACGATGTTGACCCGCGTCGCGTCGCCGAAAAAGCCCAACGTCACGGTCATGCCGATTGCCTGAAGTGCCATCAGGACAGCGCCAAGAACCAGAAGATGGACAACACCCTTTGACGACAGCTCAGAGGAACGATCCGCGAGCCTGATAAACGCCAGTGAGAAGACAGCCGCGAAAGCAAAGGCGACGGGCAGGAAGTAGCCGGCTCCCCAGGCAGGTGCCCATCGCTGGATCAACAGGTCAAACAGCGTCATCGAACAGGCGGCCAGCAACGCGAAGCCAACCGAAGCCAGAATCTTTGACCTCTCGATCGACTTGTCGCGAGCCTGCACAAATCCGATCCCAATTACGGCGATGGCGGCTGCGATCCAGACCTTCGCCGATTGTTCTTCCTCCACAAAAAATGGAGCGAGTGCCGGCACGATGAGCACCTTGATTCCCAGCACCGGAGCCGCGATCGACACGTCGCCGCGTTCAACAGCCAGTAGTGTGAAGAGCTGCCCGGCCAGATACAGGCCGCCAATGATCGCTGGCTGCCAGAGCAGGCTGGCCGGTTGCATCGTCCCGCCCATCAGCGTCAGCAGGGGAAACACGCACGCCGGAGCCCAACACACAACGATCATCGTTGTCCACGTCGACGTTCCTCGCTGCTGAGCCCGTTGAAGATTCAACAGGCCAAATACAACCAGCACGCTGGAGCAGAATGGAAGCAGAAGATGAATTGCGGCGATCCTTAGTCGAGGGATGCGGCACTCTCGCAGAATCACTCTGCGTTCGCGAGTGCTGCGTCGCTCCCACCGTGCCGTCGCAACCATCGCCTCAGAAGACCATCGCCTCAGAAGTAGTCACCCAACCAGAACCGAACTGACCCGTCCGATCGGTATCTCGTGACAATTCGCCAAACGCAGCTTTGCAGGCGACAGGACCGTGATTAGCGGCGGACCTGACATAACTGCGTATGCCGCAGCGTGCCTCTGAAAACGGCACCGCGTCTCAAGTTTCCCGATCTGGTACACATTGTTGCAGACCTATGTTTCAGACAGCGCTGCCAACTCCGTTACTTTTGCCAGTTCAAACAGGTCGCGATCGACGCGACATTTCGCGTGGAGAGACTCCATGGTATCTGCCAGCAAGTTATGGACGCGGATTCGCGAGACTCCCCGTCAGAAATCCTGGGGTCCGATGACCGCGTCGATTCTCGGCACTGGTGCCTTTGCCCCCGGAAACGTCGTCGACAATGAAAGTCTTGTGACGTCGTACGGAATCGATAGTACGCCCGACTGGATCGCGTCGAAGACAGGTATCCTGGAACGACGCTTCGCATCTCCGGAAACCACCGCGTCCGATCTCGCGACAGAAGCAGCGCTGCGAGCCCTCGAGCAGGCGGGCATGCCACCGTCTGACGTTGACCTGTTCATCGTGGCGACGTCGACTCCCGATTTCACGATGCCATCCACCGCGTGCCTGGTTCAGGAGAAACTGAACACAGAAGGGGCAATGGCGTTTGACATTACCAATGCCTGCGCAGGGTTCGTTACGGCACTCGACATCGCCGCGCGGTGCCTGCAAACAAACACCGAAACCGCCGTCGTCATTGGAGTCGACATCGGAAGCCGACTGGTCGATTCAAATGACCGCACAACATCGGTCTTCTTCGGTGACGGAGCGGGGGCCGTCGTACTCAGTTCAGAGGGAGGTGGTCAGATCCTGGCTTCCCGTCTTCAGTCGCGCGGCGACACGGAATCTCTGAACGTGCCCGTCGGCGGGACGATGACCATGAACGGAAAGGCGATCTGGAATTTCGCTACCGATGTCTTTCCCCACACAGTCCGGTACCTCTGCCGCAAAGCGAACGTCCCGGTCGACCAGATCAAGCTGCTGGTGCCGCATCAGGCCAACGAAAACATCATCCGTTGCGGAGCGGCCGAACTCGGCATCCCAATGGAGCGAGTCGCCGTCAACATCGAACGCTATGGCAACACGCTGGCCGCCAGCATTCCCATTGCGCTCGACGAAGCCTTGTCAGACGGACGTGCCTCACCCGGTGACTACGTGATGCTTGTCGGATTTGGAGCAGGTCTCTCCTGGGGCGGTAACCTGCTGCGTCTGTAGTTTTCCTTGGATTTCACGTCATGCCTCATTCGAGTATCGCCATGAACGTAATCAAAAGTCTGTCACACAAAGTCAGCAAGGCCAACGGAATTCGTCGTCAGTTCGGCACGGGGGCGATGCTGCAACACGGGGTCAACACCATCGGTGCACGCCTGCTTGGCTTCGAAGCGTTGACGCTGGTGTGGTTGCCGGTCGACGAAATGAAGATCGAACTCGACCTGCCCGACGACACCGAGATGCGGTTTCTGACTCCAACGGAAGTCGAACTGTTCGCTCAGGATCCGGCCAACGACTTTGCTGAGTCTCACGTCGAGAAAGCTCACGCCGGAACAGACCTCTGCTTCGCGGCGCTGGTCGACGGACGGCTGGCGTCTTACGGCTGGTACACGCTGGGGCGAGCGTTCTCGATCGGTGATCACGACCTGCTGATGCGAGGGCCGTCCAACGCGGCGTACATGCACAGCGGCTTCACACATCCGGATTTCCGCGGTCGACGGTTGCACGGCATCGGCATGGGACGAGCATTGAAGGCACTCTCACAACGAGGCGTCAATGCCCTGCTGTCCGACGTCAACTGGGCGAATCACGCCTCGCTGAAAAGCTGCGCCCGCCTCGGCTACCGGATGCTCGGCAACCTGTACTCGTTCGGCGTGGGGCGACACCGTTTTGTCTCGTCACCAAAGGCCGCTCGAAACCTGGGCGTCACCTTCGAACGATCAACCGTGTCCGAGACGCATCCTGTCACGACGCCGTGCCGTGCCGCCTGACGATTCCTTGGTGCATTGCTGGAAACTATTCCTGGCTCACAAAGACGACATCCGTGCTGACCATCGCGTCGCGGGAGTCGGTTGCTGAGAGCAGCCAGATGGTCGCCGAGTCGGGAACGGTGGCCGAGATCGTTTTCCCGTCAATACTCGCCGGCAAGCTGGTCCAGTTTCGCTCTGCCAGTCGTCCACTATCCGTCGTGTAGTGAAGTTGTGCCTGTTTGAGTTCGAGCGGCGTCTCGACGCCAACAGTCGCGACGCCATCTTTGAACTGTGGTGTTCCGAGCTGCGGAAGAGGATCCGTGTCGAGCAGGTGATGGTCGATAAAGCGACCGATTTCGTTCGGCTCCCAGCCCGGCTGATGACCGTGTCGCATTTTCACTTCGATGCGGATCTGCTTTGGCCCCTTTACCAGACCATAACTCCGCGAGTAACTGACCAGCGGATAGTGAATATCGTTGGTTCCGTTGACAAAGAAAATGGGAACCCGGCACCTGGGCAGCCACGCTGAAGGATCGTACGTTTCGATCCACAGCGTTCTTTTCTCCGGCGAAAGCTGGTCGATCGCCGGCCGCTGGACAGACTCGCCGTCATAAAGAAATCCGCATCCGTAAACAGGCACTGCCGCTTTAAAACGGTGATCGACCGACGCGACGAGGCACGTCATGTAGCCGCCCCAGCTGATGCCGGTTACCGCGGTCCGCTCGGCGTCGACTTCTTTGAAGCTGCGAATCAGCGAATGAGCCCGGATCACCGCCGGCACGGAATGATGCTGCCAGTCGTCTGTCGGGTCGTCGCCGACGTTGGCAAATTTCTCGACATGGCCGTGTTCCGGTCCGCCGCGTTCCAGACGTGGGCGGTCGACTGGTCGACTGAATTCATTGATCAACTCGCCAGTTGCGGGGTCGAACCTGGGAGCCGGCGGTCGGCGGCCGGAAAGGTCCATCGCGATAGCTGCGTAACCTCGCTTCGCCCACAGCCATGTCCACTGCGCGAAGGCCGTTCCGCCTCCGCCATGAATCAGGACGACCGCTGGCAGATTCTTATCTTTGGAAAGGTCGCCACTGATCGTTCCTGGCGTGGCGTAAAACGCGAAAACGTCGGTAGTCTGACCTTTAAACTCTTCATTCTCATAGGTCAGCGACCTGATCGGACTTGAATCGTCCAGCCATTTCATCGGCGGCGGGGACGACAGCTTCTCAAGAGGCCATAGCTCGTCCGCGCTGGAACGATTCGAGAAGTTTGAGGAAAGCACACTGACCACAACAGCAACGCAGATTGAAAACCGTGACATCGGACAGGAACCCTTTGAATGCGAATTGGAAAGTGAGCGGCTATTCTGCCCGGTCTGGCAGCGTCCTTCCATCATCCTGCAAGAGTACCTGCTCTGCGGGCACGAACATCTGACATCCGGGGAAATCAACATGCAAATCTGGGTCGACGCCGATGCCTGCCCGGGCGAGATCAAAGAGCTGCTGTTTCGAGCGGCTGAGCGAACCAGAACCAAAGTAACGCTCGTCGCCAATCAACCAATGCGTACGCCGTACTCCGATTTCATCGACAGTATCCGAGTGGAATCAGGGCCGGACGTCGCCGATCGGAAGATCGTCGAACTTGTCGAACCCGGCGACCTTGCCATCACGGCGGACATCCCGCTGGCGGCCTTCGTCGTTGAAAAAGGCGGAGAGGCTCTTGATCCTCGCGGCGAGCTTTACACGAAAGCCAACGTCGGTGCCCGACTGGCCGCGAGAAATCTGATGGACGAACTGCGTGGAGGTGGTGAAATCACCGGCGGGCCATCAAACTTCAACGCCAAAGACAAACAGACCTTTGCCAACCAACTTGATCGCTGGCTGACCGCAGCCCAAAAACACCCCTCGCCGTAAATAATTTGTCCTGCAAGTGTGCCACTGGTTCCGCCAGTGCCTGCTGCGACGGATCAAGTGATCTTTATACCGGCAGAGCCAGTGCCACACATCGAACTTTGCAAAGCTTCATCTGCATCAAAAACACCGACCGAGAGTGATCGCCATGCTCCGAACTACGATCTGCTATTCAGCATTTTTCGCCATCGTCGTGTTGACGATTTTTCCCGTCTCAGCCGCCGAGCGATCAAGCCAGCCCAACGTTGTCGTCTTCCTTGTCGACGATATGGGCGTCATGGATACATCGCTGCCGTTCCTGACCGATGCCGACGGTAATGCAAAGCGGTATCCACTGAACGATTTTTATCGAACGCCCAGCATGGAACGACTCGCCGCTGGCGGAGTTCGGTTCAATAATTTCTACGCAATGAGTGTTTGCTCACCGACACGCATTTCGATCATGACCGGACAGAACGCCGCGCGGCACCACGCGACGAACTGGATCAACCCTGCAAAAAACAACCGGGGACCGTTCGGACCTCCGGACTGGAACTGGGAGGGGCTGACACAGGACAGCGTTACTCTACCGAGAATTCTGAGCGAAGCCGGCTACCAGACGATTCACGTCGGCAAGGGACACTTCGGAGCGGACTCGTTCCCCGGCGCCGAACCACTGAACCTTGGCTTCAACGTCAATGTCGGCGGAGCGTCTTTCGGGGCTCCGGGCAGCTACTACGCCAGTCAGAATTTCGGCTGGGGCACGAAACGGGAACATCACGCCGTCCCGCATCTCAAAAAATATCACGGTTCTGACACGTTTCTCACCGAAGCGTTGACGATCGAAGCGAAAGCGCAAGTCACCAGCGCCGTCCAGGCGAAGAAACCGTTCTACCTCTACATGGCTCACTACGCGGTACACGCTCCGTTTGAATCAGACCCTCGCTTCGCTGCGAACTACGCTGATTCCGACAAACCGAAAAACGCGCAGGCATTCGCGACGCTGATCGAAGGCATGGACAAATCGCTCGGCGACCTGCTCGACCATTTGAACGAGCTGGGCGTTGCCGAAAACACGATTGTCCTGTTTCTAGGAGACAACGGCTCTGACGCTCCGCTCGGCCATGAACACGCTGTCGCCTGTGCCGCGCCGCTGCGAGGCAAAAAGGGGGCTCACTACGAAGGGGGCATGAGAGTTCCGTTCATCGCCGCCTGGGCCAAAGCCAGTGTGGACACCCCCATCCATGCAAAGCTGCCCATCGCTGCCGGCTCGATCCAGAGCCAGACGGCTAATGTTACCGACCTCTTCCCGACGATCCTCAGCCTGGTCGGGCAACAACCACCGAGCGACCACGCTGTCGACGGCTCGATTCTCAACACCCTGCTGACCGGAAAATCGGACACGTCGCGACAGGAAGAATTCCTGATGCACTATCCGCACGCGCCCCACCGTAGCGACTACTGGACCTCATACCGCAACGGTGACTGGAAAGTCATCTATCACTACTACCCGTCGAAGGATTCGGAAGATTCCCGATACCAGCTCTACAACCTGGCCGACGATCCATTCGAGTCGACAAACCTGGCCGGCTCGAACCCCGATCAGCTTCGCGACTTGATGAAAGGCCTGATCGCTGGCTTGGAAAATTATCAGGCTCAGTTTCCGGTCGACAAAGCGGACAGCACGACGCCGGTCATGCCGACTCTGCCGTAGCGGCATCCGGAACAGGTTCCTTAACTCTCTTCCAATGCCAGATCGTTGGCTCGTTCTGGTAGTTCCGGTAGTCGTTTCCTTGAAGCAACCCGGGAATGTCCCAGAAGTTCTGCTCGTCAACCTTGTAAACGTACGACAGGCCGTTGTCAGGATTGCCACCAACTCCAAAGAACGTCATGACGCGAATGTCACCGGACTTTGTCACTCTGAACTCGACCGAGTGCTCGTGAATCTTTTTTCCAGTCGCCAGGCTGAATCGCGTCAACGTTTCCCGATTTCCGACGATCGTCTTAATACTGCGAGTCGTTGGCTTGCCTTTACCGCCATGATGCAGCTCCCAGGTGCCTTGCAGCAATTTCAAATCGACCTGCAGTTCCTTCTCGACGGCACCTTTTTCCTGAGCGTCTGACATCACGGACAACGCGGCCAGCAACAAAGCCCCCACGACAACGGTCATTCCAGACTTCTTCACGATTGGGTACTCCTGTTAATCGATTTGCGACGGCTTCCACAAAATCGGTTCCGGTAAACGACGGCTGTTGAAGAGTATCTGCTTTCCATCCGGCGACCAGACTCCGTAGGTGTTGATCTGGTCCATCGGCTGAGTCTCCAACAGCGAAAATTTCCCGGCGGAAAGGTCGTAGACAAACAATCGCTTGCCGGAATGAGCCGCCGAGTGCTTGCTCATCAGAATGCTCTTACCGTCCGGATGCCAGCCGAAATCCGTATCAACTGAATCAGTCGTTAGAACCTTGAATCCCTTGTCCGAACCATCCAGAGAGGTAATGCAGGTTTCAAAGGTGCCATCGGTCAGTCGCCCCTTGAACACAATCTGCTGGCTGTCGGGTGACCATTCCATATTCCAGTAGATCTGCGAGTACCGGCTGGCCTGCTCGCCCTTCAGCAGCTCTTGCGTCTCTTTGGACTGAATATCGACGATGGCCACATTGCTCGCAAAACGACCGTCGACCCGGCCTCGCGATTCGTAGGCGATCCACTTTCCATCGGGCGACCACTGAGCGCCCCATCCGTCAGGCGTGATGACCTTTCGATCTGCCCCGTCAAGATCCATCGTCGCCTGACCGTTGAATACCCAGGTGAACGCAAGACGTTTTCCATCCGGAGAGAACGTGGGCATCGCAGCAACTCCGAGATCTTTCAGCCCTGTTCCGTCCGATTTAATCGTGAACGAGTGCGATGTCTCCGCCCGCCCCGACCAGGCGTCAAACGCAATCAGGTCGCCATTCGGAGACCAGTCGGGCGACCCATGCGACAACCCTTCGGCCGACGGAATCGGCTTTGTCAGTTGCCGCAAATCGGTTCCGTCAGCATTCATCACGTACAAATGCCCCTTTGGGGGATTTGCCAGATCCGGTAGCAGCAACAGCTCATCAGCCGAAAGGCGAAGACTTTTCCACGTCACAGACGTCGTCGCAAACTCGTTCGCGACAACACGCAACAGAACTTCGGCGGGTCGCTCTCCGATGGTCTCGATGGTTCGTGACGTCAGAATTCGAAACTGGTCCGAATCATACTCGGCAACCAGAACATGGACGGTGTCTCCACGACGGGCGATGCGGAATCTGCCCCCCAGAATCTCTGTCGGAAAATTCTCGTAACTACGGCTGACAGCTCCAGCATTCGCCGCTTCGGTTCCAGGCTCTGCCGGAAAAACCCAGGTCACCACCAGTCGATGCGGATCGGGCTCCTGCCACTGCCGTCGAACGCTGATCTGATAACCACCTTCACAATTCAGAATCAGTTCGCCACTGGAATTTTTCGTGCTGGGTAGTGCCAGATCGTCAAACACCGCCGCCACATCCAGATCCCGGTGCATTCTGAAGGCGACACTGATTTGCGACTGCGTGTATTTACCTTCGCCTCGCTGGCTGTGCGTAAGCCCATTTGCCCCGGGCAGAAATTGACCACGCGACGAGCCGCCGATGCTGAAGAATTCTTCCGACACCCCCTGCTCGCCGAAATCGTAGTTGAACGCTGGACCATGTTTCTGCAGATCACTATCCAGTTTCTGAGGCGTCGCATCTGCAAGCTGCTGCGACGCGACCGGCGGCAACTCACGAGGCCAGTCGCCGCGCATAACAACCTGACGAACCCGGACGCCGGTCCTGTCCGAAAAATGGAACAGACCAAAATGTCGCGAGTTTGTGGCTTCGAGATCGAATGCAAAGATTGGCTCGCCATTCAGTGCGACGGCGAGTGATCGATCAACAATTGAAAGCCTCACTCTGTTCCACTCGTCGGCCTTCAGCGGCAACGGGCTGACCGCAACCCCCTGCCCTTTCGCTTCGAACAAGTTGTCCGGCGAGAGGGATGTCCGGTCGTATCTTCCGTCGGTGATCCGGTGCAGCCGCACGCCGTCAGGTTCGAGCATGATTGCCAACCTGCCGAATGCCGGATGAACATGCAGCTCGTCTGGGCTGTAGAAGAATTCGTACTCGATCGACCCGTCCTCGATCAGTGGCCGGAAGTACCTCAGCAGACTTTCTTCCGATGAACCTGCCGTGCTGGTGCGTCGCCAACCGGAAATCTGTGTCCCGGATTCGTCAGTCGCCTCGCCGGCCAGCATCCAGCGAGCAGAACTTCCGACTTCACCAACCGAGTCTTCGTGATAGGCGTACCACCCGTACGCACATTCGGGCGATGAAATTTCAACGGATGCCGGAATCTGTGGCGACCCGGTAATTCTCAAGTCGCGAAAGACCCCGCTCGAACGCCCCCAGCTCCGAACACCGACCCACGGATCGAAGTCAGGGGAAACGTTCTTTTCGTCGACCAGCCGACCATGAAGCCAGGTTTTGACAACGCCGTCATGTACCGTCGCTCGATATCGAATCCAGAGATTGTCCTTCGTGAATGGCGGGTCGACCTTCTGAATTACCGGCCCGGTACGAAATTTTCCGGTGACCAGTTCGAACTTGTTTCTCGGTCCAAACAAAGTTCCCGCTGTCAGGACATGAACGTTGCCTGGTGCCTGCAGGTCGGCTTCGACCTGAAAGTTTCCACGCAGAGGGCTTCGAAAAAGCAGATAGTCTTCGTCGTGTCCAACAATGTGCTGACACGCTTCCCCATTCCAGTCCCAGGTCGACATCGGAATTCCACGACCGCGGCTCCTGCCTCGTTCGCGTGTCACAGAAATCAAATCGGTGACTGGCTGAGCTGTTTGAATGCTGTCGAGCGATGCTGCTTTTCGCGGAAGCGCCTGACGGTATTGATGCCTGCGAGTCAGTGAGGCCCAGTACGAAAACCAGACGTCAGCACCTTCCGGGCGATTCTTCAAGACTCGCTGTTTCATCAGCAGGTCAAGGAGATCGCCGACGTCAGCAAAGTCCGGAAATTTTCTAACGCAGCAATCCGCCACAAGCGTCTCTGGCCACTGCCCATACATCTCGACCGGGTCGGAATTCCTGACCGCTTCGTAGAGCACGTCGAAATACTGTTCGGCAGCCGGCAGATCGTTCAGCCCAAGGCTGAGCATCATCAACAGAGCAGTCTTTGAACGACTTTGAAGATCGTCCTGCGCCGTCGGAATCAGGGCCACGCGGTCCCGAAGTTCCTTCAGTCGTCCGGTGCGGGCCGCCACGTCCAGTAAATCAACAATCGGCGAAACCAGCGTCCAGCCAGAGCCGTCGGCTTCGCTGAGGCCATTTCCTGCAACGTCTACCGGAACAAACTCACCGCCCGTGCGAAAGCTCAGATGCAGCGTGCCCGGCAGAACCCAGTCGGAAAGCAATTCAAACGCTTCGACGTCAGGCAGCGAGGCGGCTTTCCGGCGAACATTCAACACATTTTCGGACAGGAACTCCTCTCCGAAAATCTCAACGGCAACATCACCCGACCACGGAGCGGCAACGCCAACTGCCTGACCAGACAGTAAAGCACACAACGCCATCAGCAGATTGAACAGTCTTTTCTTGTCCGAAAGTCGATCGCAGTGGCCGCGACGTTGCGACTCCGTCATCACCTCAACTCCATCGCCTGGCGGTCATGCAAAGCTGTCCGCAAAACATGCAAGTCCTCGTCACGGTTCAAAGTAACCTGACGCGCCGGCAACGCAAGCAGACTGTAGCAGACTCGATCTTCTCAATCATCAGTCGACTCAATAGTTACCCCGACAACTCGTTCGACGAAGTTTGCCTCAGATGTTCTGGCCTGATTCCGCCCATCCAGTTAAAGTTGCCTCAGGAATGACTGACGAAATCAGTCGTGCAATTAACAATCAACGAGTGCTCGGTCGCACGAACTACGCTGCAAGCGTTCTACCCAATAGCCAGAGGCGCCGCACAGTGGCGAGCCATGGCTAGAGCTAATCTCTGTGCAGATTTCATTTGACAAACAAGCCAAAAACCAGCACGCCCTGTAATGTGCCAACTTCAACGGCAGGTACTAACAAACGACGGAATCAGCGATGTCAGAACCGACCGACAGTTATCCGACGATTATTCTTTCCGGGACGGATCCCGATCTGCCTGAAGAATTCAGCAACGACTTTTCGAAGTACAAAAACTTCAAAGAGATGGCCCGTGGTGGCAGTTCGCTGCTGAGATCGTGTTGGGACTCGATCATGGGCCGGACGGTTGCCTTGAAAACTTTGCAGCCAAAAGCCTCGACAAATCCAAGCGAACGAAGACGGTTTCTTCGAGAAGCCAGAGTCACCGCGCAGCTTGCTCATCCAGCAACGGTTCCGGTCTATGAAATCGGCAAGACCGACGAAGGACAGCTTTACTTCACGATGAAGTGCATCGCCGGGGAAAACCTGTTCAAAATTCTGCAACGTCTCAGTTGGGGAGACAAAACCACAGAACAGGAATACCCGCTACACACCCTGATCGACATGATGACTCAGGCGGCTCAGGCCCTGGCTTACGCACACGTTCACGGCGTCATTCACCGGGACGTCAAACCGGAAAACATCTGGGTCGGGAAATTTGGCGAAGTCATTCTGCTCGACTGGGGAGTCGCCAAGGTCTGGGGACAATCCGACAAAGACGCGATCCCCACCCAGGAGCTGGATGAGAAGCTGGCCACGTCCAAAGACCAGCAGCTTCAGACTCTGACGCTTGATGGCCAGCGTCCGGGCACGCCGCTTTACATGTCTCCTGAAGCTGTGCTCGGCAACCGGAACATTGACGAGCGAACGGACATCTTCAGTTTCGGCGTGCTGATGTACGAAGTGTTGACGTTCAGCGAACCGTTTCGCGGTCCAACCATTCGGCACACGTTTGACAATATCATCAACTTCAATCCGCCGTCGCTGCTCAAGAAAGCTCCAGCCAGAAACATTCCTGAAGCGCTCGACCGAATCGTCTTGAAGGCTATCGAGAAGGACCCGAACGACCGCTACGAATCGATGCTCGACATGATCGACGACTTACGTGCCACGCGACTGGAACTACTGTCAGCACCGCGAAAACCCAAAGAAATGTGAACGTGACGCCTTCACTGAATCGGTTCCGCAAAACCGGACGCGACAACTGACGCCTCGCGTTTCAGAAAGTAAGTACAAACAAAAAACGGTCGTCTGGAAATTCCAGACGACCGTTTCTGATTCACCGATCAGCAACTCTCAATTGGAAACGAATTCCTAGCCAAGAGCGGCCTTTGTCGTCTTAACAATGGCGGCGGCAACCTTGTAAGGATCGGCGTTCGAAGCCGGACGACGATCTTCGAGGCGGCCTTTCCAGCCGTCTTCGATTGTTCCAACCGGAATTCGGATGGAGGCTCCGCGGTCAGAAACTCCATAGCTGAACTGATCGATCCGCTGAGTTTCGTGAAGACCTGTCAGACGCTGCTCGTTGTGCGCACCGTAGACGCCAATGTGACGAGGGATCTGCGTGCCGAAGCCTTCGCAAATCTTTGTAAATACCGCTTTGTCGCCACAGGTTCGCATAACTTCGTTTGAGAAGTTGGCGTGCATGCCGGAACCGTTCCAGTCAGTTGGCCCCAGCGGCTTCGGATGCCAGTTGATGGCCAACCCGTACTCTTCGCCGATTCGCTCAAGCAGGTAACGAGCGACCCAGGTTTCGTCTCCAGCTCGTGCCGCACCTTTTGCAAACACCTGGAATTCCCACTGGCCGGCAGCGACTTCGGCATTGATACCTTCGACGTTAATGCCGGCTTCCAGGCAGGCGTCGAGATGGTCTTCGACGACCTGTCGACCGTAGGCGTTCTTCGCACCCACTGAACAGTAGTACGGACCTTGCGGAGGCGGGAAACCACCCGGTGGGAACCCTGGTGGCAGATTCGCCTGCGGTTCCCACAGGAAGTATTCCTGCTCGAACCCGAACCAGAAGTCATCGTCATCATCGTCGATGGTTGCTCGCCCGTTTGAAACATGCGGCGTAGCATCAGCGTTGAGAACTTCGGTCATGACCAGGTAAGCATTTTTGCGACCTGGATCCGGGAAGATTGCAACGGGTTTCAGCAGGCAGTCCGATGCTCCACCTTCGGCCTGTTGTGTCGAGCTTCCGTCGAAGCACCACATCGGGCAGTCTTCAAGCTTACCGCTGAAATCCTTCTCGACGCGAGTCTTGCTGCGAAGGCTTTGTGTTGGGACGTAGCCATCAAGCCAGATGTACTCAAGTTTTGATTTAGCCATTCGATTGTCACTCCTGAATTCAGATCAAAAAACGATTCGTGATTTGCCAAATATGCGTTATCGAGATCCGTGTTCCGCAATGACAAGGTGGCTTCCGTACCACTCCCCCATCACCACACAACCGGGCTTGTACCGGGAGCTCTGGAAAACTCCAGACAGTGAGCGCTCCCTGAATTCTGAATCCGGCCCCACGTCCAGCTTGCTCACTCTAAAGGCAAACCTGCCTCCCTGGAGTGCACACACTGAGATCAGCTAACCGGATGGAAACGAAACCGAGGAACCACACGAATCCTCGTGCTACTGTTTCAATTTCGTTTATATCGCAGAAAAAAGTCATTTCTGACATCTGCTTGACGGGCTTTTTTGCTCGATCAGATCCCTGCGAGAACGCAATCGGCGATGAGTTCCGTCATTCTTTGCAGAGTGTGCAACGACCGTGCCAGTTCTTCGCTCGTCCCGAAAGTGTCAGCCGTTCTGGTGACTTTACGTGGCCCTCACTCAGACAATCAAACACCCACTTCTGCTGAGAGCACCTGTCAGATCGGCCATAAAGGCGGAGAATAGCCGGGCCTTAAAGCGAATTCCATCGACCGAAGGCGACCAGCCGAAAGGCAATGTTCACCCGATGATCCGCTGCCAACCAAACTGCGCTGCCCTGCTGCTTCGCGCGTTCAATCCAGGAGCAAACCTCACAGTCGATCATCATAAAGAAGCGAGTGCTCTTTCTTTGCACCGGCAATTCATGTCGAAATCAAATGGCCGAAGATCTGCCCTGTGAACCGACTGGCGACCGCTTTGAAACATCATTCGGCAGATTCAAGAAAAAACACCGGGGACGTTCACGCAGGATGAATTCAGGCGATGTCCGAAATTGGCATCCATATTTCGAATCTCCGCAGCAAGTCGATCAACGAAATTCTTCCGTCAGAAGGCACCCATCCAGACCTGATCATCAGCGTCTGCTCATCCGCCGAGCACAACTGCCCGACTTTCCTTGGCGCCGCGGAATGATTCCACTGGCCTCTTGACACCTACGCCAAGGCACAGACAGAGAAGACTTCACCCGCTTCCACCGACTCCGAGCCGAAATATCGAGCCAGCTTTAATCTCACCCCGGCACCGGCACCGAACAAGGCAATCAGTTGCCACGGTGTTGCTTCAGCCCATCGGCAATTCGCTACGGCCCACTTACCACAAACCCATTCTCTCGGACTGCACTCCACAAACAGGACTTGCCGTGTAACAGCAGTGAGTTACTGTCAGAAGTCGTGGCGTGAGAGATTGGAGGAAGGTGG